>Ga0116191_1003408_pt1 | contig 11607 bp, 12 predicted proteins | sample AD_UKC111_MetaG_FD_89897 | JGI IMG/M metagenome (GOLD analysis project Ga0116191, IMG submission 89897) | Active sludge microbial communities of municipal wastewater-treating anaerobic digesters from Hong Kong - AD_UKC111_MetaG | ecosystem: Engineered > Bioreactor > Anaerobic > Digestate...
TCCTCGCCTCGGTGGTGCTGATGCGTCAGGCCATGACCTTCTTCCACACCCCTCACCTCGCGATGGGCGGCGAACTTTCCCGGGATTACACCGAACGTTCCAAGGTCATGTCCTACAACGCCTTCTTCACCTGGGCCGGCGCGGCGGCGACGGGCTGGATCGCCCTCAGCTACTTCTTCAAAGCGACGCCCGAATATCCGCGCGGGCTGCTGAACCCCGAGCCTTACGCCCCCTATTCGCTAGTCATGGGCGTGATGGCCATGGCGATCCTCTTCGCTTCCGCCTGGTTCACCCGCGACCGCATTCCGCTCCTACCCAAGGCGCCGGCCGATCTGCCGCCCTTCAGCCCCTTCGAGTTCTTCAGGGATCTCCGCAAGGCGCTGTCGAACCGCAACTACGTCTGGCTGCTCGTGGCCTACTTCTTCCTCAGCCTGATGGTCGGGCTGCGCACCGGGCTGCACCTCTACACCAACACCTTCTACTGGGAGCTGGCGAGCGACGAGCTGCGCTGGTTCGTCCTCGGCAGCTTCGCCGGCTACTTCAGCGCTTTCGTCTTCGCGGCCGGCCTCCACGGCAAGTACGACAAGCGCGCGGTGATGATCATTTCGGCGATCATTTACGCCGTCGCGCCGGCCCTGCCCGTGGCGCTCGGCGGCATGGGCCTGCTGACGGCGCAGACCCCCGGCCTGCTGGGCGTCCTCATCGCCTTTTCGGTGCTCAGCTATGGGGCGGCCAGCGTGCTGTCGATCAGCGTCATGTCCGCCCTGGCCGATATCGCCGACGAGAACGAGCTCAGGTTCGGGGTGCGTCAGGAAGGCGTGCTCTATGCGACCCGGTCCTTGTTCGCCAAGGTCGATCAGGCGGTCGGCGCGGCCCTCGCGGGGCTGGTTCTCACCCTCATCGCCTTCCCCACCAAGGCCGAAATCGGGGAAGTCGCGCCTGAGATCGTCTGGAACCTTGCGCTCTACGACGGCGTGCTGGCGGCGATCCCCGGTCTTATCGCCGTCTTCTTCTACGCCCGCTACGGGATCAATCGGCGGACTTTCGAGGCGACCAAGGCCGCCCTCGCCGCGCGGCGCGACACAATCGGCGCGCCGCCGACCGTCGCGGCTTCGTCCGCACTGGATGTCGCCGCGCCGGACGTCGAGGGGTTAGCGCCCGCGCCGCGCTGACGCCTCAGCGCCCCGGCGACCGCTGGGCCAGGGCGCCGCATGCGGCCTGGCCGATAGGCCCCTGCTCGTCGTGCACGAAGCAGTCGCCGATCGCCACGCCGTCGGTGGACTGGTGGTTGATCGCCTCGAAGCCGATCCATTCGCCCACCGGCGCGCGGTGCAGATAGAGCGTCACGTCGGTGTTGATGTAGTCGAGCCGATCCTTGGCGAAATGCGCCAGGGGGCTGGTGAAGTCGCAGGCCACGGCCACGCGCGTGAACGGCGTCAGGGCCGAACCGCCGACGATCTCGCGCAGTTCCCGCATCCAGACCCGCCGGGCGCTCCCGCCCTTCCAGCCCTCGCCGATGGGCCGGATCTCCCACATGTTGTTCATGGAGCCGGCGTCATGCGGCGTGTTCTCCGGGCTGGGCGCGTCCCACGGCGGGGGCGTCCACACCGGCGCTTCGGGATTCTCCGTGCGCCGCAGAAACATGCAGGAGGCGCGCGCCTGGCTGACACCGTTGCTGATCCACTCGGCGTCGACCACGCGGATGCGTCCGCCGTCGCGCGCGACACGGGTGCGCACCTCGACCGGCGAAAAGTCCGGCGGTCGGTACATGTCGACGGTCAGCCGGGCGGGCCAGAAGTCCGGATCGCCGTGGCGCTCCTCAAGGGCGAAGCCGAGCAGGCCGGCGATGACGCGGCCGTGCAGCGCGTTGGGGCTCCAGGGGCCGCGCGAGATGGGGTTGGGGTGGAAATGCTCACCCCGGCGTTCGAAAAAGGGCTCGTTCATAATGCGGGGGAACCTGCGCGATTCCGCCGCCGCCCGCGAGCCCTCGCCTTCACGACTTGCACTTGGTCCGGTCGCCCGCCTTGCAGGCCTTCACGGCCGCCGCCCATTCGGCCTTTGCAGCTTCGTATTCCGCCAGGGCCGCCTTTTGCGCGGCGTCGGCGGCCGCGATGTCGAGGTCGCGCGCCTTGACCGCCGCCTCGTAGGCGGCGACGGCGGCCTCGTAGGCCTTCTTCTTCTCAGCGTTACGGGCGTCCACCGCCTTGGACAGTTCCACGTACTTCAGGTTCTCGGCGGCCGTGATCCGGTCCGCGGCCTCGTCGGCCCCCGGACCGCGCCCCTGGGCGAACGCCGCCGAGGCGGCCATGACGGCGCAGGCCGCGCCGATTGCGAGTATCTTCTTCATCTCAGCCCCCGAGGCTCCCGTTCCCCGGCTGATCTTGCACCTTCCAGACGCAGGACAAAGCATTGCGCGCGCCACGCGAGGAAAATCATGTCGCCTGCGAAGACAGACGGGCGTCGCCTCCGTATCATCGGCGCAACTGGAGGATTTCCCATGAAACGCCTAGCGATCAGCCTCGCCCTCGCCGCGCTCGCGGCCACCCCCGCCCTCGCCGCCCTGAAGCCCGGCGCCAAGGCGCCCGACTTCGCCGCCAAGGGCTTCCAGGCCGGCAAGCCGATTAGCTTCTCCCTGGCCGAAGCCCGCAAGAAGGGCCCGGTCGTGCTCTATTTCTTCCCGGCGGCCGAAACCAAGGGCTGCAATCTCGAGGCGCGGCTGTTCGCGGAATCCATCGACCAGTTCAAGGCCCAGGGCGCGACCGTGATCGGCGTGACCTCGGGCAATCTCGACAAGCTGCAAAGCTTCTCCGCCGACACCGAAAAGTGCTCTGGCAAGTTCCCGGTGGCCGCCGATCCCGACGCCAAGGTCGCCAAGCTCTATGACGCCACGCTCGCCATGCGTCCCGGCTGGTCGAACCGCACCTCCTACGTGATCGCGCCCGACGGCAAGGTCATCCACGCCTATTCCGACCTCTCGGCCGACCATCACGTCACCGAGACGCTTGGCGCCGTAAAGGCCTGGAAGTCGAAGAAGTAGGGCGCGCCTGGGGCCGCAAAGGGGAAAACGCCTTGCCCGCATGGCGTTTTTCCCTTATTTGCGCCCGCTTCCCCGGAGTGCGGTCTTTCGCGGAGCTCCAATGGGTCGGGACACCCCCGGCCGCCGCGGACAGAGCCATCGTTTCCAGCGGACCTTCCGCCGCAGGACGCGCCGCCCTCCACATCGGAAGAAGGACAATATGGCCCTCTACGAACACGTGGTCATCACGCGGCAGGACATCTCGCCGCAACAGGCCGAAGCCCTGAACGACCAGCTCAAGACCCTTCTCGAAGAACAAGGCGGCGCCGTCGCCAAGATCGAGTACTGGGGTCTGCGCAACCTGACCTACCGCATCAAGAAGAACCGCAAGGGGCACTATTCCCTGCTGGCCATCGATGCGCCCGCGCCCGCCGTCAAGGAGATGGAGCGCCAGCTCTCCATCAATGAAGACGTGCTGCGCTTCATGACGGTCCGGGTTGAAGAACTCGACCTCGAACTGTCGCCGGTCCTGGCGCGTCGCGATCGCGAACGCCGCTCCGACGACTCCTTCCAATCCTAAGAGAGCGAGGGTTCCATGACTGACGAAACCTCCGCCGCTCCCGCCGCCGGCGCCCCCGCGGGCGGCGCGCGTCGCCCCTTCTTCCGTCGCCGTAAGGTCTGCCCGTTCTCGGGCGCCAACGCGCCGAAGATCGACTACAAGGACGTCAAGCTCCTGCAGCGCTACGTTTCCGAGCGCGGCAAGATCGTGCCGTCGCGGATCACCGCGGTGTCCGCCAAGAAGCAGCGTGAGCTGGCCAAGGCCATCAAGCGCGCCCGCTTCCTGGCGCTGCTCCCCTACGTCGTGAAGTAAGGAGCGCCACCGATGAAGGTCATTCTGCTTGAACGCCTCGAAGGTCGGGGCGGTCTGGGCGACGTGGTCACCGTAAAGGACGGCTACGCCCGCAACTTCCTTCTGCCGCGCCACAAGGCCCTCCGGGCCACGGCCGCGAACCTGAAGGTCTTCGACGCCCAGCGCGCCGAAATCGAAGCCCGTAACGCCCGCGCCCGCGAAGCCGCCGCCAAGTCCGGCGAAGGCCTCGACGGCACGGCCTATGTGCTGATCCGTCAGGCCGGCGAAAGCGGCCAGCTCTACGGTTCGGTCTCCGGCCGTGACGTGGCCGACGCGGTCAACGCGGCCGGCGGCAAGCTCGAACGCGCCATGGTCGTGCTGGACAAGCCGATCAAGACGCTGGGCCTGCATGAAGTGAAGGTGCGTCTGCACGCCGAGGTGACGGTCTCCGTCACGCTCAACATCGCGCGCAGCCAGGACGAAGCCGAGCGCCAGGCGCGCGGCGAAAACATCATCGCTTCGCAATTCGAGGAAGAACGCCTGGCCGCCGAAGAAGCCCAGGCCGACCTGCTCGAAGGCGGCGCGGGGCAGATCGAAGGCGACTACGCCGAAGCCTGATCCAGGCTTCCGATCTGAAAGCGACAAGGGGCGGTTCGGGCTTTCCGGGCCGCCCTTTTTGCTGCACCATCTCGGCATGACCCGGCAGATCCACGAAGGCCGCTGCCTGTGCGGCGCGGTGTGGTTTCAGGCCGGCGGCCCGCCCAAGTGGACCGCCCTCTGCCACTGCGCGTCCTGTCGCAAGCACACGGGCGCGCCGGTTTCGGCTTTCGCCGGTTTCGAGTCCGAGATGGTCAGGTTCTTCGGGACGCCGATGGCCGCCTACGCCTCGTCCGCGGGCGTCGTGCGCGGCTTTTGCGGCGAGTGCGGGTCCACCCTCACCTATTCGGGCGACCGGTGGCCGACCGAAATCCACTTCCATGTCGGGGCCTTCGACCATCCCGAGGCCTTCGCGCCCACATCGGAGGCCTTTCCTGAGGAGGCGCTGGGCTGGCTGCGGCTGGGCGACTCGCCCCATTGAGATGTCCACAGCGCGCCCTGTGAATCCCGGGCATGACGCAAACCTGCCGCAGGGCTTTCTCCGGATCGTTAAGCTATCAGTAAGACCATGGCGCTCGTTCCCGCACTCGATCTTCGGCCGGCCCACAACGACGTCGGCGTCAACCACGCCCCGGCGAACATCGAGGCCGAGCAGGCCCTCCTTGGCGCCCTGCTCTACGACAACGCCGCCTTCGAGCGGATCGGCGACCACCTCCAGGCCCGCCACTTCTACGAGCCCTTCCACGCGCGTCTGTTCGCCGCGATCGAGACCGCGGTGCGCAAGGGCCAACTCGCCGAACCGATCCTGCTGGCCGAGCAGTTCGCGCGCGACGCGGCCTTCGCCGAACTCGGCGGGGTCCGCTACCTCGCCGATCTGGTGGATCGCGCCCCGCCGGCGGCCAATGCGCCTGACTACGCCCGTGCGGTCTACGACCTGGCCCTGCGCCGCGAACTGATCCGCATCGGCGGCGACATCGCCGCCTCGGCGGCCGCCGGCGACCCGGACGCCTCGGCCCGCGAACAGATCGAACAGGCCGAGCAGCAGCTCTTCAACCTCGCCGAGGCCGGCGGTTCTAACCAGGGCTTTCAGACCTTCGCCGACGCGCTGCAGGGCGCGGTCGCCATGGCTGCGGAAGCCCACAGCCGCGACGGCGGCCTCGCGGGTCTGTCGACCGGCCTGATGGACCTGGACAACAAGATCGGCGGGCTGCACCCCTCCGACCTCGTGATCCTCGCCGCCCGCCCTTCGATGGGTAAGACTTCGCTGGCCTGCAACATCGCCTTCCACGCGGCCCGCCACTACGCCTGGGAACCTCAGCCGGACGGTTCGCGGAAGACCGTCTCGGGGGGCGTGGTCGCGTTCTTCTCGCTCGAAATGTCTGCCGAGCAATTGGCCATGCGTCTCCTGGCCGAGGCCCCCGGCGTTTCGGGCGACCGCCTGCGCAAGGGCGAAATCGACGCCATGGAATTCGGCCGCATCCGCGATGCGGCGATGGAAATCCAGGACGCGCCGCTGTTCATCGACGCCACCGGCGGCATCACCATCGCCAAGCTGGCGGCCCGCGCGCGGCGCCTGAAGCGCATGCACGGGCTGGACCTGCTGGTCGTCGACTACCTGCAGCTGATCACCGGCGGCGACAGCCGGTCCGACAACCGTGTGCAGGAAGTCAGCATGATCACCCAGAGCCTCAAGGCCCTGGCCAAGGAGCTTTCGGTCCCGATCATCGCCCTGTCGCAGCTCTCTCGTCAGGTCGAGAACCGCGAGGACAAGAAGCCCCAGCTCTCCGACCTGCGGGAGTCCGGCTCGATCGAGCAGGACGCAGACATGGTCATGTTCATCTACCGCGAGAGCTATTACCTCGGTCGCGCCGAGCCGCGCGAGAACACCGAAGAGCACTTCAAGTGGCAGGAACAGATGGATCAGGTCCGCGGCATGGCCGAGATCATCATCGGCAAGCAGCGTCACGGTCCAATCGGCACGGTGAAGGTCGCCTTCAACGAGGACCTGACCAAGTTCGGCAACCTGGCCCGGGACGCCAGCCGCTACGATCCGCATTGAGCGGCGTCCTCTCGCACGGCGCAGCTTTCGCGGCTATTTGGGCGCAATGACCCCGCAAGCCCGGCTGACCATCGATCTGGACGCGCTCGCCGCCAACCTCGCCGTGCTGCGGGCCCAGGCGCCGGGCGCGGAGGCGGCCGCCGTGGTCAAGGCCGACGGCTATGGACTGGGCGCCGTCCCGGTAGCCCGGCGGCTGTGGGCCGAGGGGGTCCGAACCTTCTTCGTCGCGCGCCTGTCCGAGGGCGAGGCCCTGCGCGCCGGCCTTGGACCGGACCGGCCCGCAGCGATCATGGTCCTCGACGGCCTGACGCCGGGGTCCGGTCCACGCATCGTGGCGGCCGACCTCACCCCTGTCCTCGCCAGCCTGCCCCAGGTCGGTGCGGCCGCCGCCTTCGCGGCCCGGCTCGGTCGGTTCCTGCCCTGCGCCCTGCATGTCGACACCGGCATGAACCGCCAGGGCCTGACCCTCGATGAGGCGCAGGCTCTGGCGCTGTCTCCAGACCGGCTGCGCGGCCTCGATGTCACCTTGCTCGTCAGCCACCTCGGCTCGGCGACCGAGCCGGATCACCCTCGAAACGCGCTGCAGCTCGAACGCTTCAAGGCCGTGCGCGCTCTCTTCCCGCAGGTCCGCGCCAGCTTCTCGGCCTCGGCGGGCGTCTTTCTGGGCGAGGCCTATCGCTTCGATCAGGTGCGTTGCGGGGTCAGTCTCTTCGGCGGAGGGCCGGAAGAGCGGCCGGACGCTCGCCTGCGCGCCGTCGCCACCTTCGAGGCGCCGATCCTGGATATCCGCAACGTCGCGCCGGGCGAGTTCCTAGGTTACGGCTCAAGCGTCGTGGCCGAACAGCCGATGCGTCTCGCCATCCTGGGCGCCGGCTACGCGGACGGCCTGATCCGCGCCGCCAAGGGCGCCGACGCCTGGTTCGCCGGCGCGCCCCGCCGCATCGTGATCGTCACGATGGACCTGATCGGCATCGACCTGGGCGAGGCCCAGGCCGGGGTCGGCGACATGGTCGAACTGATGGGGCCTCACGCCCTGATCGACGACCTCGCCCGGGCGGCCGGGACCGTGGCCCACGAGTGCCTCACGCGGCTGAACCCGCGCGGGCCGCGGATCTATCTCGGCGAGGCCTAGTTCGCGGCGGCCAGCTTCTCGAGCTGCGGCAAGCCCAAGGCGGCCACGGCGGTCTTCAGGTCGCCGGCGCCGACACCGTCGCCCTCGGCCTTGACCATGAAGCGGTCGCCGACCAGCACGCTGTACTCGCCGTGCTGCGAGGCCTTGTCGTAGCTCTCCATGGTCATCCGCCCGTCGACCTTGCCGACCTTCTCGACGCGACCGTCCTTCTCTTCGCTGGACTGCACGTTGAAGGCGCCTGCCAGGCTCGACAGGGCGCCGGCCGCGCCGATGTCCGTGACGCTGAGGGTCAGCTTGGCGCCGCCTCGGGTATAGACGCCTTCCGCTGTCGCGCCCCCGAGGTCGCCGACGCTGCTGCTCGACGTCGAAACCTCGCCGCGCGTGAAGCCGGCCGCCGCGGCCGGCAGCATCGCCTTCAGCACTTCGGCGTCGACAGGCTTCAGTTCGCCGCTCTGTGCGCGCTTGGCGGCGGCCTCCATCTTCTTCGACGCGGCTTCCAGTTCGCCGAGGTCCACCTGCGCGCCGTTGGGACCGGTGATCGTGCCCAGGTCGCGCTCGACCATGCCGTGGCCGCCGAACGGCGAGCGGCCGAGGCTCACGACCGAACCGGCGATCCCCATGATCACGGCGTTGATCACGATGGCGCAGATCACCGCCACCACCGTGTAGCTCGTCGCCTTGTCGGCCGGCGCCTTCATCAGGCGCGGCAGGCCCTTGTAGAGCAGATAGAAGCTGTAGAGCCCGAGGATGGAGAGCCAGCTGATAGCCGGCAGGATCTCGAAGACTCCGGCCACCCAGGCCGCTGTCCACGAATAGGCCGCCACCTTGAAGGCCTGGATCTGGTTCTTGGTCCCCCCGAAGCTGGGCGCGAGGCCATCGACGATCAGCGCCATCACATAGACCCCGACCAGGGACCCGGCGAAGCTGAGCACGGCGGAGGAAATCGCCCAGGGAATGGACGGGCGGTAGTGGAAGCCGAAGGCCCCGATGCCGAAAAACGAGCCGATCAGGCCGCACACGGCGGGAATCAGCGCCAGCGGGATCACGTAGGCCTTGTAGAGGTCGCCGATCGTCGCCGGCTCGCTGTCGATGACCTCCCACGTCTTCTCCGGCTGGAGCAGAATGGCCTTCACTCGCTCGACCAGCTTCTGGGTCTGCGGTCCAGGTTCGACGACGCTCATCACCCTCTCCTCCCCGGCTCAGGCCGGGCGGCTCCCGATTTTTCGGAAGCCTAGCTCAGATCCGCGACAACCGCGACCCGGGTCGCTCTCGGGGCCGACGCGCGCGCCGCGGGGCGCTAGACTTGTGGGCTCAGCGAATCAGGAGCGCCCATGGCCCGCGACGGCGCCGTCTATGTCTGTCAGGCCTGCGGAGCAGCCCACGCCAAATGGGCCGGCCAATGCCCGGCCTGCGGCGCCTGGAACAGCCTCGTCGAGGAGGTTCAGAGCCGACCGCCGGGGGCGATGGCGCCGGCCAAGAGCGGCAAGACGCGTGGACTGTCCTTCGAGGGGCTGGCCGACACCACGCCCGCCCCGCCACGCATCATCACGGGCGTCGACGAGTTCGACCGGGTGTGCGGCGGCGGCGTCTGCCCGGGCTCGGCCATCCTGCTGGGGGGCGATCCTGGCGTCGGCAAGTCGACCCTGCTGCTTCAGGTGGCCGGCGAGGCCGCCCGGCGCGGCGCGCGCTGCGCCTATATCTCGGGCGAAGAAGCGATCGAGCAGGTGCGGGCGCGGGCCCAGCGCATGGGCCTGGCCGATGCGCCTGTGAAGCTGGCCGCCGAGACCTCGCTGCGGACGATCGTTGACGGTCTGAAGCGCGAACCCTTCGACCTGGTGGTGATCGACTCGATCCAGACTCTCTGGAGCGACGCCCACGAGGCTGCGCCCGGCTCGGTGACGCAGGTGCGCGCCGCCGCCGGCGAGCTGGTGCGCCTGGCCAAGAGCCGTGGCGTCGCGGTGATCCTGGTCGGCCACGTCACCAAGGAGGGGACCATCGCCGGGCCGCGGGTGATCGAGCACGTCGTCGACGCCGTGCTCTCCTTCGAAGGCGAGCGGGGCTACCCTTTCCGGATCCTGCGCGGCGCCAAGAACCGCTTCGGCGCCACCGACGAGATCGGCGTGTTCGAGATGGTCGAGGCCGGCCTCGCCGAGGTGCGCAATCCCTCCGCCCTGTTCCTCGACACTTCTGGCGAGCGCGCGGCGGGCGCTGCGGTGTTCGCCGGCATCGAGGGCTCCCGGCCTGTTCTCGTCGAATTCCAGGCACTGGTCGCGCCGTCCGCCTACGGCACGCCGCGCCGGGCGGTGGTCGGCTGGGACTCGGGACGTCTGGCCATGGTGCTGGCGGTGCTCGAGGCGCGGTGCGGCCTTGGATTCGGCGATCGTGACGTTTATTTGAATGTCGCCGGCGGCATGCGCATCAGCGAGCCGGCGGCGGACCTGGCGGCGGCCGCGGCGCTCGCCTCCTCGGCCCTCGATCAGGCTCTGCCGCAGGATTGCGTAGTGTTCGGCGAAGTGAGCCTTTCCGGCGACATCCGGCCCGTAAGTCGCATGGACAGCCGGCTCAAGGAGGCGGCCAAGCTCGGTTTCCGCCGCGCCCTTTCGCCGCGCGACCTTGAAGGCGGCCAGCAGATGAGCATCTGCGGCGTGTCGCGGCTGGCCGACGCCATCCGGCGGATCGGCGACGGCGACTGGAACTAGGCCGGATGACGCTATTCGACATCATCGCCCTGTCGCTGCTGGCGGTCTCGGGGATCGCCGGGTTCGTCCGCGGGGCGGCCCGCGAGATGGCGGCGGTGCTCGCCCTGGCCGTCGGCGCGGCGGCGTCCCTCTTCGGCCTCCGTTTCACGGCGCCTCTCATGCGCCCGGTGATCAAGCCGGACTGGATGGCCGAGCCCGCGGCGCTGCTCGCCGGCTTCCTGGTCGTCTACCTCATCGTCCGGATCGCTCTGGGCGGCCTCGCGCAGAAGATCCACACCGCCGACGGCGTCGGCATGGTCGATCGCGTCGGCGGCCTCGGCTTCGGGCTCTTTCGTTCGCTGCTGGCCCTGGGCGCGTTCAACCTGGCCTTCACGACCATGACGCCGCCCGAACGAATGCCGCGATGGATCGCGGATGCGACTCTTTACCCCTTGACCATGGCGTCGAGTGAGGTGCTGAAAGCCTTCGCACCGAAGGGACTGGACATGGCTGGCCGGCTCAAGCCCGCGATCGCCGACGCTGTGCGCGACGGCCGCCAACCTACGCAATTTGGCTACGACAGCCGCGACCGCAGCGGCGTCGACGACCTGGTGGAGAATTCGCGATGACCCACGGCATGAACCCGAGCCGCGGCAGATCCACCATCAGCGACAACTGGTCGCCGCCGCCGCGCGATCCCGACGACGACAAGCCGCGTCTGGAGTGCGGCGTCTTCGGGGTGTTCGACACAGCCGACGCGGCGGCCATTGCGGCCCTCGGCCTTCACGCTCTCCAACACCGCGGCCAGGAGGCCTGCGGCATCGCCTGCTTCGACGGCCAGCGGTTCCATACCGAGCGCCACATGGGCCATGTCGGCGACGCGTTCGCCGGCGCAGACCTCGTCGACCGCCTCCCCGGCCGCACCGCCATCGGCCACACCCGCTATTCCACCGCCGGCGGCAGCTTCATCCGTAACGTCCAGCCGATGTTCGCCGATCTGGAGTCGGGTGGCGTGGCCATCGCCCACAACGGCAATCTCACCAACTTCCTGACCCTGCGCGAGCAGCTCGTGGCGGACGGCGCCATCTTCCAGTCGACGTCAGACAGCGAGGTGATCCTGCACTTGCTCGCTCGGTCGCGGCGACCGCGCTTCGTCGACCGGTTCATCGACGCCCTGTCGCGGATCGAGGGCGGCTACGCCCTGGTCGCCATGACCAACAAGAAGATGATCGGGGTGCGCGATCCCCTCGGCATCCGCCCGCTGGTGCTGGGCGA
>Ga0116191_1003413_pt1 | contig 11600 bp, 17 predicted proteins | sample AD_UKC111_MetaG_FD_89897 | JGI IMG/M metagenome (GOLD analysis project Ga0116191, IMG submission 89897) | Active sludge microbial communities of municipal wastewater-treating anaerobic digesters from Hong Kong - AD_UKC111_MetaG | ecosystem: Engineered > Bioreactor > Anaerobic > Digestate...
CGGACAAACTCGAAACCATCAAAAATTCATTAGCTTACAACATGGAACGGAGTTTTGCGGGTTGGACCGGAACGCCAAGGGTCGTGACGCAGTTTACAAAAGAATTTTTGACGGACGATAAAGACGATAAGAAGTGATTTATAAAGGTAGAGGTTTAGAAATCAGAAACCCCGCTTCGCTTGAGGCAGGGGTTTTTTATTGTTTGGTTTACCATCCAGACCTTCTTTTGGGAACATAGGTTTTGTTGCCATTGCTGTTAATATAGTATTGTCCGCCATTGGGCCCGGTGTAGATTGTTCGGCCCTGTCCGTAACTTTGGGCTGGCAGAGAGTAGTCGGGAGCTTTTGTGCCGTATTCATACGTGTATGGATTTGTATTTCCCAGCGTTGAATAATTGTCCCAATTTGTCTGGTTTGGTTGTGTTTTGTAGTGGGGTTGGACGTAGGTGCCGTCGTTTCTGTAATAACCTTCTTGGTATCTGGGCTGAGGTTTCGAGGCTTGATGGATTTTTAGGTAATTCTCATACTGTTGCGGATTGTTGGTTTCGAAGAGTCGGTAGTACTCGGCTTGACTAAGTTGTGCTTGGCATAAATAACAGACAAGAAAAAGAGCGAATGAGAGAAAGTAAGTTTTCATTGGTTTAGAGATTTTTGGGTTTTATTCGTATATAAAAAATACTTCCGTAAGAAATGGCATCTTTTTCCCGCTTACATCGGAAGTATAAACATGTTTTGCTTTGCCAAATGTTATTGGGAGTTTTTCTGTTTGAAGCATATTGCCTTTTTCATCTCTCAGTCCTATAAGTATATCTTCTTTGACGAGAACAATCGCTTTTTGGCAGTTGATTCCGAGTTGAGAAGTGGTAATCAATTGAACAAAGTGTTCTCCGTCCGGTATTTTTGATAAAGTTGAGACAATATTTGCGTATACTAATTTTGTTTCTCTCTCGCACATTTGGCCTTCCAACTTTAGTTGTTCGTATTTTTGTGTTGCCATTTCTGTTTGCATCATTTGAAGTTCTAAATTTCTATCCATATCCCTTCTTCTCTGTTGCCAATTTGTTGTAGGCATTGGATATATGATTTGAGATATGGAACTGAAGCATAACAGGATTAGACATGTTGTAAGTAAATAAGACTTCATGTTGTCTATGATTTAGCGGTTTTCAGCAAAAATATCAACATGAAATATATTTCCAAAGACCGTTAACTAAATCGCTATAAAATTTTTTGGTATTTTTCTTGATAACTAAAATACATTTTTGTAGTTTTGTTGAAAATATATTTCTGAAAATATTTGGAAATATGGAATTGGTGTTGCATGTTTGCAGTGCTCAATTCATCTCAGTGGCTGTGAGGCCGCACAATTTATTGTCGGCATTTTTTGTGCCTATACATATCGTTTATACATCATTAACTCTAACGAGTTGGTCGGTGTCACGACTACCGTAATGGTTTGAACACCATTGCCCTGAGATGGGTTGAGCAACGGAAAGTGTGGCACCGTTATTTTTTGCTTCACACACAACGCTCAATATATCTCATAATGCAAGAACTAATCAAAGTAACTACTAATGCTCAGGGTGAGCGAGTGGTATCGGCTCGTGATTTGCACGAGTATTTAGAGTCGAAACAACAGTTTTCCGACTGGATCAAGAACAGGATTGAAAAGTACGGGCTTGTTGAAAGTCAGGACTTTGTGACTTTTTCAGAAATTTATGAAAAAGGCAGGCCGAGAATCAATTACGCTCTCACCTTAGATGCGGCGAAAGAATTGGCGATGGTCGAGGGAAATGACAAGGGAAAAGCGGCGCGGCAATACTTCATCGAATGCGAGCGAGCCTTGAAAGAAAAGTCCCCAATCTCTCCCCTCCCTCTCTCCACTGAACAACAATTGGCTCAAGCGGTATTGTTGGCTACGTCGGTCATTGCACAGAAAGACCAGGAAATCAAGTTGCTTAAGCCCAAGGCCGAATACACGGATGTGGTGTTGAGTTCGAAAAGTTGCCATACAACAACGGAAATAGCGAAAGAGTTGGGGATGCCCTCGGCGCGGGAGTTGAACAGTCAGCTTTGCCAACGGGGTATTCAATATAAGCATCGGGGCCATTATGTGTTGACGGCCAAATATGCGGATAAAAAATACACCACAACGAATACCATCGCTTATGTGGACTCCAAAGGGGAAGTGGCGACTCGGGAACACATGGTATGGACGGAGTACGGTCGGGTGTTCCTTCACAATCTTTTTAATTCGCAATTGTCATTCAGTAAGGCAAGAAAGGAGGTGGCCCATGTGTAAGGATGTTAACATTCCGTCGTTAGAGTATCAGCGACGGATGAACGAGCACGTTTGCGATTTTTTTGACGGCATGGAATTGTCGGGTCGGGTGAGGGTGTTGCAGGAGTTGACGCTGGCTTGGATGGAATCACCCTCGTACCAACGATTGACGAAGCAACAGCGGTCGGATCAGATGTTTGAAGTACAGGATATCATTGTATTTTTAACCAAACTTTACGAAAGTAGCTGTAAGATGTGACAAAAGAAAGCCCGACGATTGCCGGGCTTTTTAGTTATTCAAAACAATCCTTCGGAGTAAATGGATACTCTTCTTTTAAATGTTGTCGAAATCTTTCCATTTCTGCCTCTCGTATAGTCTCTCCGATTGAAATCGGAATGCCTGCGTTCGTATTAGCCGGGAGTAAGTTGACAGACGGTTGTAAGTTGGCTAATGTTTTAAACCCGGTGCCTCCATTTGTTATTTGAAGCTGTTGCCGGTAGTATCCGCTTCCCAGTGCTCCTACTGCTTCCCAATACGGCTGTGGTGCCGGCAACGGTACGCCAAACGGACAGTCTTTGTTAGAGGGCGATTCTATGAGTTTCCCTAATTCGCCGAAGAGAGCTTTTCTTGCTTCCTCTACCTCTTTGTTGTCTTTATAATCAAGAGGGAGGAATTTTTGAGAACTCCCTTCGGCACTTAAAAAGGGCGAACGACAATGTTGACCTGCTCCAACTTATCTAAATACTCCTCGGGAATTTCCCGACTCGCGATCGTACGAACGTCGTTTTCTGATTTGGCCACGACGCTTTTGATGTCCACCAAAACTTTGGGCTTTTCTCCTTTTTCCAATTCTTTGGGCGTGGGAACGAAGAAAACGGCATACTGAAATAATTTGTACATAATGATTGTTGGTTTATGCTGCCGATGAATCGACCGTACCGAGGGCAGCGTACTCGGTGACGGTCGGTTGGTTTAAAAATGCATGGTAATCTTCCTCGGCCAAACAGCCTCGGTTTTCTACGGCCCGTCGGACAATACCTTCGAGTCGTACTTTTTCCGTCGAAAGTTGTTGCATTCGGGCGAAATAAATTTCTTTCAGGGTTTGGTCGAAAGTTTTCATGCGGTGTTTCGATGTCCCTGTTCGTCCTCGATCACTACGGAACCGTTGAGTAGATCTTCCGCGTAGGCAACGGCATGTTCGAGCATGCCCATATTTTCGGCTTTGATACATTTTTCGATCAATGCCTTCATGATGCGGGAAGTTTTGAGAAAGATGGCCCGTTCTTCCTCATTCGGATTGCGATTGTAGAACTTAACGATCGAGTCCTGCGCTCCCTGTTGCGCGAGGGTTTTGAGCGGCGATTCGGCCAACATCATTTCCGCTACTATGTGGAGTACGGAGGCGACGAGTAGTTTTTGATCCTGCATTCTCATTAATTATCCTGTGGACTTTGTCCGTTGACAGATTCGTGAATCGTTAGCGTTTTGGGTGTTTCGCCCGTGGCTTTCATTACTATTGAAAGTTGAACGGCATCGAGCAGTAAATCGGAAAGCATTTTATTTGATGCCATTTCCGTGGCTAAAGAATAGATTAAGCAGTCTTGACACCCTGCGATGTGGATACCCATGAGGGTATTTTGATGATCTCCGGGCTTGGATTCAAACACAACAAACCTTAGTTCGGCGTGTGCTTCGCGTTTTTTGATTTCTTCTTCGAGGCTCATATGATTGGGGGGAATTGCCTGATTTGAAGGTCTTCGGGGATTTCCCGGACCTTGTCGATTTGTTTGAAAAAATAAGGAATACCCAAGGCGGCGCATTCGTCTCTCATACTCCGGGCCCAGTTGAGGTTGAAAGGGCGCTTCTTCGGCCCCGACTCTCCGCCTTGAATAATCCAGTCAATGCCTTGGAGGTTACCGAGTTTAATTATATCAAGTTGGGGTTCGATACTGAGAAACTTTTTACCGTTAACGGCTTTAAGATTCTCAGTAACTCGGTCGAATGTTTTTTGATTGACGGCCGAGACTCCGAACATGACATTCTTTGGCGGATTTGTTTTCCAATTGTCAAGAATGACTTTGTTGAAGTTGGTTTCTCGTTTGGTTAAAAACAGGAAAAGCAGGTTGGAATAAGAGTCGTCATTGATATTGGAGAAAAGCCGTCGTCTTAAGATGCCTGTATCGTAGGTCTTACCAAGTATGGGCATAGATTTTTCAGCTATATCCATCATAGATCCGCAGAAAATAAGATGCTGTTCTTTTGCCTTTTTTGCCGATTCCTGATATTGGGCCAAATCAAGAAAAGCCCTTTTTATTTCTTTCCTTGCTTTGTCGTTACCCCACAGGTCATTCCCCCAACGTTTCGACAAAGCAGCGGCGTAGCAATTATCGCAACCTTCGTGTACTTCGGTGCAGCCCCACCATAAGTTAACGGTATGGCCCGGCTTTAAACTCCCGTCGGGACGCATCGGGCGAAGCCATTCAATTTTTGAGTCCTGTGCCATAATCAATAGTGGTTTGATTGTGTAATGCCGCGCAAAGACCTGAGTAATTAGCTATTTGGCGGCGGTATTTGTGCAATAAGCGAATCATCGTTTCCTTTCCCTTGGCCGTCATATCCCGGTCGGCCCAATTGGGAAGCTGTCGGACAAACTTTTTGTCAAACGAACCGGGAAGGAACGTGCATCAAAGTAAGGCGTTGGCGATTGTGGCTTTGAGCGCGGTCATGCGACGATAATGACTTTGTTTTGTTCGCCAAAGATGGTAAACGACCCCTCGCGCAAATGCGGGTATTTCTTCATAATCGACTCAAATCCTGCGTGGTTATGGTCGTGAGCTCGCATAAGTATTTGTTCTGCCTCATATCGAAGAGCGTTAGCCCACTTAAAGCATTCTCGCGCTGATGACATGGTTTCTTCGTCAATGTCGTAAACAGTGCCGATTTCGTTCAGGCGATGTTCTTCTGTCGCTTCCGCCAAAGCCATTTGAAAGCTGGCTGAAGTATACTTAATATCGCTATCGTCGTTACTGTCTTCGATTTGTTTCACTTTCGCCAGTGATCCGAGCGACAACAAGGTTCTTATTTCAACAAGTCGTTTTTTGAATTTTTGAATCAGGGTTTTGGTTTGTGTGTCCATTGTTATTGGTTTGGTTTACAGTAAGATTTTAGCTTCCAATTTTTCAAGGTCTATTTCTCGAAAGGATAACTCTTTTTCAATGCTTTTTTCTTTGTATTTGAGCCTCGATATAAAAATCATCACCCCGGATTCTGTGATTTTTCTGATATTTTGAATTGCCTCTTTGCTTAATGCGCGGCGGAGTTCTTTTTCAAAGACAGATAAATCGTCCATGTTGTAGTAAACATAAATCTCTTTGAGGTCGGGAACGGGATGTTTGACCATAAAGTCAAGCAGTGGCTCCCATTGTCTGCCATCAACTACGTGTGGTGAAATAGCTATACATTGGGCTCCTTTTTTCAGTGCGCCCATAACGATTTCGGGCTGCTTGATTGCATGATATACTTGATAGACCGTGGGAAGTCCTTTGTCGAGTCGCAGCTTATATAGAAACTCTAAGAAATGATCGGGCGGATAGCTATCGTTTTCGATAATGAGTATTGATACAGGTTCCATTGCTATTTGGATTTAGATTCGATACTCCCTACGGGCGAACCGTCGGGGTATTTGTATTCTTCCAGTAACTCCGTAGAGGTTTTCCATCCCCTGTTGCCAAGATAAACCCGAAATCTAAGGGAATTATATTCCGTTACGAGTAAACGGGATTCGGGTTGTTCGGCCGGTATCAATATTCTTCCTACTAAGCAGGCAAGTTCTTCCTGAGGCAACCGAATGTAAGTCGGTTTAGGCGGTTTGATGCGGTAGATAGCGCCGGGGTCCCAATAAGGGGATTCTTTGTCTTTAAATATCTTTTCCTCTCGATTCCAATATTCAACATCTTTTCCGTCTTCTTTGGCTTTGACGATTTCGGATAGCGGCTGAATCATGTGGCAGTCGGCTTTGGGCATCCATTCATGTCCATGCGAAAATCCAACCCAATAGTGCGTTCCATCCGGATTTTCTCCTTCATATTCTCCTATCTCTCCTGTCAAATTACGGTAGGAGGCAGCGGGAAAGTGACACCCGATAATCAATACATTTTTCATAGTCTCTGTCAGTTATAAAGTTTTAACAAAATTACAAAAATATTTTTTAGTTATATAAAAACCGTTAAGTTTATTTTTTGTGAGATAATTCCTTGACACTTAATGGTTTCGTTACGAAGCAGTCGGTCTTGCGGGGTTTGGGGCGACAACACTCCTGCCCACCACTTTCTTATATTGTCTTCCTGTCGAAAAGTGTACCAAGAAAAGATCATTTTAAGGGTTCCCGGGGTATGACCTAAGTAGTACTTCAAAAAAAACAACATAACCAATCTGGCTCGTGCTACCGGATCTTCAATAATGGCTTTAACGGCCTTGCTTCTTCCGATAGGTAACCAAGTAGAGTGATAGTGCTGCTTCAACTGATATTTCTCATGGTGCATCAGTGACAGGATAGGGATACCGAGACCTTGACTCACCGACTCCATTACAATACGTGCAGGGTCTTCCTTTTCTGACTTTATCTGCATAACAATAAAGTGTAACGATTCCATCATTACAGCGAGTTGCATGAGTTCTTCTTGTCCTGTTTGAATAATCTCTTTGAGTTGCCGGTTCTCAGATTTTATCTCTTTAAGTTCAACCAACAGGGTTTGGGTGTTTGTTTTTTCAGTTTCCATAAAAACGGATTACGCACTTTTTTAATGACGCAATATAGGATTATTTAGCATTCGAAACAAGCGAAATTCACTGAATTTCAAAGACCAAACCAACGATAAAGATGCTGGACACAACAGAGATTTCGGATGTCAGTGCGGCTCGGGCGCAGATATTCGGAGAGGACCTTAAAACCCTCACCCCTCCCGAAAGCAACAAGCCGGTCATTGACCCCGGAGTGTTGGAGCGATTGGGGAGAATCGAGCAAACGGCCAATCCCATACCGCCGGCTGTGACGCCGCAAGTGACGGATAAGGGGTTACCGGAGTACTTGAAAGAGTACGAAGAAGTGCTGAAGGAGCCGTTAAAACCCGGCGAAGACAAGACCGATTATACGGCCTTGCTAAAGCAGCAAACGGGGCAAGACGCGACGCTTACTAACCGGGATGAGTTTGAGGACTATGTGGGGCGTTTGGCGGCGAAAGAAGCGTTTTTTGAACAAAACGGATTATCGAGCCTGCAAGCAATTGTCGATGGCGGCATGGACGCCGGGACGGTAGTGCAGCAGGTGATCAAAAATAACCTCACTCGCGCAGGGCTCTATACCGAAGGGCAGTACGATCGTATGGTCGGCGAATTCTTCGACGAGGGGGAACTGAACGAAAAAGGGAAAGCGAAACACGGAGAGATCGTCAACAGTGCGAAAAGAGAGATAACTGATTTACAGGCGAAAGCCGATAAATACGCGGACGATCATGTAGCGCAAAATAAAGCGTATTACGCGACACTCGAAACGGCCGCTAAAACGATGAAGGTTGGCGGGGTAGAGTTGGACGAAGATATGGCATCACACTTGGTACATCGCATACGTACGGGTGAAGTCAATCGGTGGTTACAGGAAAATAAAACCGACGAAGAGGCCGCGCAAAAAGAATTGATGCTTGCCCTTGTTTCCTCGCCTAACGCATTCGCGCACTGGCTGGTAAAGATGGATGAGCGCACGGCAAATCAGAGAGTGGCGAAGGATGTCGCCCGTTTGATTTCATAACTAAGCAACAAAACAATAATTAAGTTATAAAATGGCAAACAGACTCGTCAAATTAGACCGGATTGAACGCACGAGAGTGGCCGACGACATGCCTCGTCGGAACGACTTATTGGTGACCAATCCTGAGATATTCACCGAGATCGCGGCAAAGGAAATGGCCGCTTCCCCGATCAGTTTCCTGGGCCGTATCTTCGGCGATCAGCAAGCGGCGACGGACGACATGTTCACGTTGAACACGATGGGTATCGGTACGGAGTACATCCGTATTAAAGAGTATTTCGAAAAGTACGAAGCGATCCGCATTGTCAGCAATGACAAAGTGCCGGCAACTATCGTTCCCTTTGAGCCGTTCGAGGTAGGTTTGGACTATCCGTTGGACGAAGATGATCAATTCTTCACCAAGCGCGGCGATTTGCAGTTCCGTGTGACTTCCCGTCGTCCCGGTCCGAACGGACACGACCACACCGTGATATTGGATGACTCGTTGGCCGGTTCGGTGGCGAGTGCTGCTATCTTCGGTATTAACGACCCGATCAACCACGGCATAGGTAACTCCAAGGGTGAGGGTTCGTACAATTCGAACATGTTTGTCGGTGATCCGCTCCAAGAGCGCAGCTTCTTCAACCCGATGAAGATCACCCGTCGTTACTTCCCCGTTACGGGTTCGGCCATGGGCGATGAAAGCGCCTATTATCAGGTGACGATTCAAAACCAAAACACACAGGCCGTACAGGATCACTTGCTCGAAGTGCCTTATCGCTTCATTAAGCAGGTGATGAATGAAATGAGCTATCAGTTCATGTACAGCCGTGCGAATTTCGACCCGCAGACGCTAACCATCCTCGGTAAATCGCCCAACGGCAAATATCCCGAACGTCCTTCGTTCTCCGGGGTGTGGCAGCAGCTTCAGGAAGGGGCGCGTATGACCATTACGCACTCGATCAAGTCGGAAACTAAGAAACAATTGATGGCGAAAGTGGATAACATCCTTCGTCAGATTTATTACAAGACGGGGCAGCGCGCGATGGTCTTTGCTATGTGCAAGGGTTTGTCGGCTGACTTGCTTCGCGATGCGATCCGTTCGGCGATTGATTGGAAGTACAACATGAAGATCGAGGTAACTCCGTCAAATGACAAACTGAAAGTCGGCTTTGAGTTGGATGATTATATCACGGACCACGGTCGCTTGGTGGTATATGACATCGGCGCAGGATTAGACCTGTCGGGCTATGAATTTGAGAAAGTACAGTACAACGGTATCGTTGGTGACAAATACAAGGATACGGACATTTTCTTCATGGTACCTTCGGTAATGGGGAAAGACGGCGGGAAGAAAATGCGCGTGAAACTCTATCACAAAGAGACGAATCGCGGACGTTACGGCCGGGTCAGCCGCGGTTTCGTGTTCGGTATGTCCAAAGGTTTGACGGGTCAGAACAACAATTTGACCACTGACCAATTGTTGAACATTCAGGACCAAACGATTGACCGCTTGATGTCCAATACAACCAATCGAATTGACAGCTTGGTCGATGGGGACGAATACCACGTACTGTACCAGCATACGCCGTACATCAACGTGGATAACGTCTTCCGCATGAAGCTGTTATTCTAATTGCCCCAACACAACCAAACCGAGGCACGAGCCCACTCTTAAAGATGCAAACCAAAAAAGTAACTGCCACTATATCCTCCGGGTTTATGCTCCGTCAGGGGCCGAAGCCCGAAGGAAAGATACTGACACTGGGAGGTTTTGAACATACCGTTGACGGCGAGTCGCGAACCTTCCAGTTTCTTAACTCCTCAATGGAGCCGGACCTGTTGGTCATTGACACCGTGAGGGAGTTTAACTTAAGTAATAAAGCCGATGCCCACAATTGGACCACACTCCAAATTTGGAATGCGATCTACGGGCCGGAAATGTCGCCCAAACTCATACTGAATGATCCGTATGAAGCGAGCGAAAAGGAAAGTAAAAAGGCCGAACAGGTATTCGGTATTCATCAGCAGTTGATGGCGAAAAAAAACGACCGCGACTGGCTGGCAAAAGTGTACCGAAGAGTCTTGGGGGTCGCGGCGGCGGGACTGACCGATGCCATGGCGTTTTCCCGTTTATTTGAAACCGCTTCGGCTACGCCGGAAAAGTTCTTTGTCAACGGGCAGTTGGTCTTTGAAAGTGCCGAGTTTGAAAATATGGCACTCATTGATCTGGCCATTGAAAAAGGGGCGTTGTTGAAAGACGCGAAAGGTTTTATCAAGCAAGCCGACGGCAAAATATTCGCCAACGACTATGCGGAAGCGGTTCATTTGTTGAATCGTGACCAGGAGTTGAAAGCTTTCGTTTTGCGGACCATTAACCGCGAGCCCGAACCGTTCAAGTCATTCGAGACAGTGAAGATGTCGGAAGACATTGCGGCGTTGATTGACCAAGTAGGTACCAAAACCGATACGTTGAAATTCAACGAAGACGGGTCGGTAGCGAGTAAGACGGAAGAAGAAACAGAGGCAGAGATCAAGACATTGGTCGATACGTTGATTGATAAGAATCTGATTCTGAAACGGTCCGGAGAAGGTAACAAAGGGACGAGTTATCGACTCGAAGAGTTTGACGAGAACGCGTGGACGACCAAGTCGAAGATTGTTCAGTACTTTCTGATGAACAAAGCCGAACGTGACCGGTATCAAAAAATGGTATAATGAAAAGAACGAACCGGCAGCTTTACAAATATACGAACGACAAAGCGGATGAGTCGAATCGCCCGTATATGAAGCCGGCGTTGTTCAATACTTTGTACGAAGCGGCCCGACTCGGTTGGATGAAGTTAAAGCACAAGGATTACGAAACCCACGAAAGTGTACGGCGTGACTTGGCTCCCTTCGACCGACATTATCTTTTCGGCGATACGCGCACGGTTCGACTGAGCGATTTACCCATAGCGAACGAGCATCGGTTTTTGACAGGCGTACATGCGGACTTTACGTTATCCTGCAATGGCAGTGACCTAACGTACACTTTGCCGGTGGTGCCGATAGCGAAAGACAAAGCGTTTGCGCTGCTGACCGACCCGTTCGGACAGCCCGATGATACCGAGCCGTGTTACATTGAATCCTCGGACAATGGCGGGGAGTTTTTAAAGATACTCTCCACCAACGTACCCAAAGCCGTGACAGTGCATTATCTGAAGTACCCGGCGGCGATGGATGTGATCAATAACCCCGACGGACTAACCGAGGAAGGAGAAGCACAGCAACTGGAGATTGTCGCGATGCTTTTAGAAGCCTACTTTGCCGACATTGAGAATTTTAACTCTTCGCAAAAAAAGCGGGAGGAAATTATAAACAGCGGAATTTAAACAAACTATAAAATATGTCAACAAGCGTATATCCGGTAAGAAAAACCCGGAATCCATGCGAAGAATCCATGGACATAGTCGCCTACTACGACGGGGCGGCTGCGGCGACGCCCGTGATCGCTCACGGCCTGTTAAAATTGGTTGGGGCTAAAGTGTCTGTCAC
>Ga0116191_1003415_pt1 | contig 11592 bp, 10 predicted proteins | sample AD_UKC111_MetaG_FD_89897 | JGI IMG/M metagenome (GOLD analysis project Ga0116191, IMG submission 89897) | Active sludge microbial communities of municipal wastewater-treating anaerobic digesters from Hong Kong - AD_UKC111_MetaG | ecosystem: Engineered > Bioreactor > Anaerobic > Digestate...
GTATTGCAATGACACATTTAGACTACATAGAATTAAACATAAATGGGTATTTATTAAAAGAGAATGCCATTGTTGAATATTGCCAAAACAGCACGACACAAAATGGAATAGAACTAGCTCATTTTATGATAGATTGGTTAGATTCAAATTCAAAAATAAAATTACAAACCAGTGGCTCTACGGGCGTTCCTAAAACAATAGAAGTACAGAAAATACAGCTACTGCAAAGCGCCGCAGCTACTGCTAAATATTTCAATTTTTCCGAAGGAGAAGTTGCGGTTTTAGCATTACCGATAAAATATATTGCCGGAAAAATGATGGTAGTACGTGCATTGTACAGCAAGTTGCATCTAAAAGTAATAGAACCTACCAGCCATCCATTCGAATTTATCTCTGACGAGGAAAAAATAGATTTCATGCCTCTAACTCCAATGCAATTATCCAAGGTGACGAGCACTAAAAATGTACAAAAAATACTTTTAGGTGGAGCACCTATCAGCGAGGTATTAGAACAAGCTTTACAACCGTTGAAAGCAGCTATCTATCATGGGTATGGCATGACGGAAACCCTTAGCCATGTTGCACTTCGGAAAGTAAATGGCAAGGATAAAACTCCGTATTACACGGCTTTGCCGGGCGTTCATTTTTACACAAACAAGAAAGATTGTTTATGTATTCATGTTCCATTTTTACCACATCCAATTATTACCAATGACATTGTAGAATTGCTAAGCGAAACTGAATTTATTTGGAAAGGCAGAGCCGATCACGTTATCATCAGCGGAGGTGTAAAATTATTTCCGGAGCACATAGAAAATAAATTGGCAGCCTATATACCACACGCATTTTTTATTTCATCCGTTTCAGATATCGTTTTAGGGGAAAAATTGTGTTTGGTTATTGAAGCAGAACAATATTCAGCAGCGCAATTAAAACGATTAAAAGAAACGCTTCAACAACAGTTGGAAAAATTAGAAATCCCTAAACATATTTATTTCCATAAACCATTTACATATACAGAAAGTGGGAAAATACAGCGAAAACAAACAATACAACTGTTAGATAGCAGATAAATGCCATTTATTTCACATAAAAATAGAGTGTTTACCGTTCTAACGTCGTATTTTTATGTCGATTTATTTTATTTATATATTGCATGAGTACACCATTAACTCCATATAATTCGGGCGAAAGCAAAAAACAACAAGTAGCTACTATGTTCAATAACGTAGCCGGCACTTACGATTTTTTAAATCATTTTTTTTCTATAGGCATAGACAAACTGTGGCGAAGAAAATTAGTAAAACTTATTGGACAAAACCAACCTAAGATAATTTTGGATGTAGCAACCGGAACAGCAGACTTAGCCATTGCCGAAACCAAATTAAATCCTGATAAAATTATAGGAATTGATATATCAGAAAATATGTTGGCAGTTGGGCGCGAAAAGACTAAGTCATATCCAAATATAGAGTTACAATTGGGCGATGGCGAGCATTTGCCATTTAGCGAACAAACATTTGATGCCGTAAGTGTATCTTTTGGTATTCGAAATTTTGAAAATGTACTTGCCGGACTTATTGAAATGCGCCGAGTGCTAAAAACAAATGGGAAAGTATTTGTATTAGAATTTTCCAAACCCAGAAATTGGGTTGTACGAAAGCTATACTATTTCTATTTTTGTAACGTTTTACCATTTGTCGGCAAGTTAGTTTCTAAAGATGCGCGCGCATACAGCTACCTGCCGGAAAGCGTGCGACTATTTCCGGATGGAGCGCAATTTGTAAAATTATTAGAAGAAGCCGGCTATAAAAATATTATATGCAAAACATTAACTTTCGGAATAAGTACCATCTATATAGCGGAAAAATAATTCTTATTGCGTTATTAATAATGTGCCAAACAAAAATGTTGGCACAACGCAATGTAATGGAAAATGATTTAAAATTTGCCCGAAAACCTTATCATTTCGGCATTCACTTAGCTTCCGGATTTGGAGATTTTAAAATAAAACATGGTGCTCAATTTGCTACGAGTGACAGTATTTTATCCATCAAATCTAAATATGATGTAAACTTTGAGATTGCGGCGTTAATTAGTTATCATATCAACAAATACGTAGAATTGAGAACGATGCCGGGTTTTTTATTTTCCAATAAAAGTATTTCTTACGAATTTGGTGATGCTACCTTTAAGAAAAAGGCAACGCCGCAAGTATATTTTGATTTACCGGTGGAAGTGAAAATAAAATCTGAGCCGCTGAAAGATATTAAATTATATATGGTGGCCGGATTAAAATACGGATATGACGTAGGTTCTAATTTTAAAGACAGAAGGAGACCGGATCAACCCATCCAAAAGCCCAATGACTTTGGTGTGAATTATGGTGTAGGCATCGAAATACATTTCCCGTTATTTATCTTGTCGCCGGAATTTAAAATGTACAATTCATTCTTAAACATTCATCAAGGAAATGATGTCTTACCGTATTCAAAATACATAAAGGGATTATACAATCGTAATTTTATATTTTCTATTAATTTTGAAGGGTAACAGATTTAGTTATTTCCCAATTTTTCCTGAATTGACAAACGCAATTCTTCCATTGCATCATCAAAACTAATATTATTATTTACAATAATGTCGCAAGAAGATTTATAGGGTAGAATATATTTTTCATAAGACGGAAAAACATGATGTTGGTATCTATACAGCACATCTTCTAATGGGTAATTGCGTTCTATTTTATCTCGTTGGATACGTCGAATTAGTTTGATATGCTCATCTGCATCTATGAAAATTTTCAAGTCCATTAAATTAGAAACATCCATAAAATGGAATACAAAAATACCCTCAATTACAATTACCGGCGCAGGCTTATACACTACTTTTTTGGGTGTTGCCAACTCGTTATTATAAGTGTATTCGGTCAATACGACTTCTTCTCCATTTAGCAATTTCAATACATCTTGATAGTATTCTTCTTCTTTGAAGGACTCCGGTAAATCAAAATTCTTTTCCCCGATAGCATCAATTACTTGCTCTTCGCGCGGTTTGTAATAATTATCTTGGCTTAAAATACAAACTTGCTCTGTCGAAAAACTTGCCGCTAATTCTTTTACGAACGTAGTTTTTCCGCTTCCGCTTCCGCCCGAAATTCCAATCACAAAAGGTTTTTGATTCATCTGTTTATAAATATATTCCCCAAAACTAATCAATCGGAAATATCTTACCTATTTTTACGGTAAATTTTTACCATGGAATTATTAGATGGAAAGAAAATAGCTACAGAAATTAAAGCAGAAATAGCCATAGAAGTGAAAAATCTAAAAGCAAACGGCAAAAAAGTACCCCATTTGGCAGCTGTTTTAGTGGGAGATGATGGTGCAAGCCAAACGTATGTAAATAGCAAAGTAAAATCTTGTGAGGAAGTTGGGTTTAAATCTACTTTAGTCCGATTAAACAAAGACATTACGGAGAATGAATTATTAACGCAAATTAATTTATTAAATAACGATGACTCTGTTGATGGTTTTATTATCCAATTGCCCTTGCCGAAACACATCAATGAAGAAAAAATTTTATTAGCCGTTGCGCCGGAGAAAGATGTGGACGGATTTCATCCGATGAATGTGGGGCGTATGGCTTTAAATATGCCAACCTATTTACCGGCTACGCCAAAAGGAATTTTAGAACTGCTGAAACGATATAATATTTCAACAGAAGGTAAACATTGCGTCGTTATTGGAAGAAGTAATATTGTGGGATTACCGATGAGCATTTTGATGGCACGAAAAAATAAAATTGGAAATTGCACCGTGACGCTTTGCCATTCTAAAACAAAAAATTTAAAAGAGGAAACTTTGCGGGCCGATATTATTATTGCAGCGTTGGGGATTCCTGAATTTTTAAAAGGCGATATGGTAAAAAAAGGTGCAACAATTATAGATGTCGGAATTACTCGTGTGCAAGACCACAGCAAAAAATCGGGTTTTAGAATTGTGGGCGATGTTGATTTTAAAGCAGTAAGTCCAAAATGCAGCTATATTTCTCCGGTGCCGGGCGGCGTAGGCTTAATGACTGTTGTATCCCTTTTGCAAAACACGCTAAGTGCAGCCAAGGAAGAATTTTATAAGAAAACCATCAACTTCAATCTTGACGAAGTGTAGTTAAAGCTGTGGATGTTTTACGATAAAAAATGGATTTAATAAATCTTGCCGGTTGTAAGTAAGCGGTTGCAGGTTATCAAAACGCAAGACCTCCGCACCGGCTTCTGTGGCAACAATTTGTCCGGCACAGGTATCCCATTCCATTGTTGGTCCTAAGCGCGGATACACGTCGGCTTTGCCTTCTGCAAGCAAGCAAAATTTTAAAGAACTGCCTGCCGCTACAAACTCGACTGTGGCAAATTTGAGTTTTTGTTGCGCTACATATTCTAACAACTCCGGGGTTTGATGCGAGCGAGAGCCTACAATTTTTAAAATTCCGTCTGCTGCCAGCGATCGGATTTTTAAAGCTGTAGTTATATTATTTTCAATTTTAAAACTGCCTTTTCCAATTTCAGCAAAGTAGGTAATCTGTTGCGCAGGTACATGTACAACGCCCAATACGGGAATACCGTTTTCTACCAATGCAATATTAACCGTAAACTCTCCGTTTTTCTTTATAAATTCTTTTGTGCCGTCTAAAGGATCTACAATCCAACATTTTTTCCAAGATTTTCGGATTTCATACTCCAATAATTTATTTTCTTCTGAGATAATCGGAATGGTAGCATCTATATTTTTTAATGCGGTTACAATTATATCATTAGATTTTTTGTCGGCTATGGTTAATGGCGAATTGTCCGTTTTTAGTTCAACCGTAAAATCTTGTTTATAGATTTCTAGTATCGCTTCACCTGCGTTTATTGCGATTTCAATTATGGAATGTATCATTAATTTTTAGTAGCTAAAATTAAAATTTGCATTTTCAACAGTAGGATTTATGGCATCTTTCTCACTTAAAATTATATCTGCTTTAGGAATTTTCCAATCAATATTCAAAGATGCATCATTATAGGCAATCCCGCCTTCGGATGATTTATTGTAGTAATTATCGCATTTATAAAGAAACTCACAGGTTTCAGAAAGGACTACAAAGCCATGTGCAAATCCTTTGGGAATTAATAATTGAAGTTTATTTTCAGCGGACAATTCGATAGAGAAATGCTGTAAATAGGTTGGGGAGCCTTTTCGAATATCTACGGCTACATCTAATACTTTTCCTTGTGTTACCCGCACTAATTTGGTTTGTGCATAAGGATTATTTTGATAATGCAACCCACGCAATACGCCATACGAAGATTTAGAATGGTTGTCTTGAATAAAATGATAATCAATGTTATGGTCTTTTAATTTTTGGGCATTATAACTTTCATAAAAAAAGCCTCTATTATCTTGAAAAACGGTAGGTTCTATAACAAATAAATCGTTTATAGGAGTTGATATTAATTTCATTTCAATAAGCTGTTTAAGCAGATTTTATAGTTTCTTTAATGGATGCCCAATGATGTCTTCGCACATAAATAATTACAATTGCTATTATGTCTATAAAAGCACCTATTAGCATGTACATAATAAACTGATTTCTGGTAGAAACTACATCTTTTTGTAAGGGCAAATGAGGTTCATCAATGGTTTGGAACAAAGGCATGATAGATTGCAAATTTGTTTTAGAGCCTTCTAAAGCGGTGGCGGTCATAGAGTATAACCCCTCCAATAATGTTTTATTGCGAATATAACGCGTTTCATTTAAGTCGGCTTTAAATGTAACCAAGTTATTCGCTTTATCTTTATAGTCTGCCAAGTTAAATTCTGAGTTTTCTAACTGTGCTTTTACGTATGCTAATTTTTCTTCCAAGAAATCTACTGTAATTTTTGCTTTACGGGTAGCACGTTCAATATAGTAATCTATTAAATTATCGTAGAAACTTTCGCAAAGTAATTTTGAAAATTCTTCATCATTAGAAGTTACTGAGATAGAATAGATTTCCGCTTCGTTATAATCTATATTTACCATTGTTCTAATGTTTTTTAATATATTTTTAAACACTAGATAATCAGGTATATTCAAATCACTTACGGATGTAAAATCTTTATAATAACTATCTTTATAGCCAGACATCAAGCGCAAATAATGATTTGCCAAATAATCTTCTCGTCCGCGGAATACATATTTTTTAAAAAGCATCTTAGAGCCTACCTTTTCCGTAAAAGCATACTCTTTTAATTTTTTTGGGTTACCGAAATTGGCATTTGTAGTTTGCAATAAATTAGCAAAACTATTAGCCCCACCAAATCCCGGTACTTGCGGACGTTCTTCTGAAAGGAAAAATGTAATTTTTGCGGTATAGGTTGGTTTAACTTGAGTACCCTTATAGTAGCCATACATTCCGGTTAAAATAATTGGAATTACGAATATAAGAGCATAATTTTTAGCGATGCCTCCTAATTCTTTTACGATAGCCAAAAACTGCTTTAACCCTTGATCGTCTATTGTTTCTACGGCAGTTTCTTCCGGCTGTGGCTCCGTCGGATTGACAATTTCGTTTTCTTTATCTTTTTCCGGTTCTTCTTGCATAGCTACTTTTTAGTATTCCGAACGGTTTCAAATAATAAATATAAAGTTAAGATAGAGGTAAGTGCACCAATTGTTCCGGTAATTGTCTTCTGCAATATCAGACCATTACCCGTACTATGGAGTCTTTGTTTTTTCTCTTTAGGTGGTTTAGGTGGAATTACGATTACAGATCCTTTCTCTACCGATGGAAACTTCTTACCAAATAATGTTCTATGTGTTCTTAAAATTTGTCCATTAGGTCGAATTACATACGTTTTTCTACGGAAAGCGCTATCACTAAATCCGGCGCCATATTTATATATATAGAAACGTGCATCTCTGCCTTCATTATATGGAACGTATAAATTTTCAGGTTTTTCTTTAGAAGGATAATTAAACTCTCCGCGCAATGCTACTAAATCTTTTATTGCCGGAATTTCAATAATGTCGCCTTCTTTAAGCACGTAATTGTATTTTGATTTTTTATTTTTTAAAGCGATGTTCAAATCCGTAAGTATATTACCAATGCCGTCTTCTTTTCTGGATAATTTTGTTCCATCTGCATAAGCGAATCGTGTCAGACCGCCTGCTCGTTCAATTACAGAAGATAATTTTTCATCTTTAGTGGTTAATACATAATCACCGGGGTAGAGCACCTCTCCTTTTACCGTTACTTTCATCTGATATTCAAATTCCGGTGTAGGACGTACGTATATTTGGTCGAATGGTTGTAATTTAATAGAATTAGCTACAGCATCTTTTCCAATATTTTTGCTAATACTATAATTTAAAATCGTTACTTGTGTTGGCACAGACTGAGAAATGGCTTTATCGTAATTGGCAATACGGGCAATTTCAATTCTGTTGGAAGCTGCTTCCATCTTGAAGCCTTGTGCTAGTATTAATGCATCTGCCAAAGTCATGTTTTCCATATAAGGGAAAGTATCTGACTTACGCACCATCCCATTTACTTCTACATAATATCTATCGATACGTCTTAAATCTTTTAACACATAGATTTTATCTCTTTTTTTCAATTTAAATGTATCTAATGCCGCATAATTATTAGTAGTGTCAATTCTAAATGAAATCAATTTTTCTGTCAAATCATCATTGACACGATAAATAATAATTTTATCTAATAATGCTTCTTCTTTTAAGCCATTACACATAATAATTGCGTCGCGTAATGACATTCCTTTTTCTGATTCAAAATTGCGGGGCTTACGGACTTCTCCTTTTACTTCTATATCGAATTTATCAAAGTAATCCATTTTTGAATATACTTCTATTACATCTCTAAAAGATAGCAACATATTATCTTCGGAGTTTTTATCATTGATAATATTTTGCAGGCTTATTTTATACGTATGTTTTCTAAAATCATCAAAATTTGTACGCACTACATACGCTTCATCCAAATATGCATCTTCTTTTAAGCCTTGTGCTCTGGTGATTAGATCCCAAACTCTATCTCCTTCTCTCCACTCATATCTGCCGGGCAATAATACGGCGCCAAAAACTTCTACATAATTTTTTACTTTCTCCGGAATTGTGCGTACGCCGACAACATCTCCATTTTTCAATACTATTTTCCCTCCGGCTGCTTTTACGCTGTCCAAATTATAATCAATCAAAATTGTTTTATTTTCATCAAATCTTCTAATTTGGATTATTTTGGTAAATGCATCCGGCTTAAAATTCCCACAATATTTCAATAAGTCTTCAAAGGTTTCACCGAGCTTCATTTCGTATTTTCCTTCTCTATTTACGGCTCCTTCAATTCTTACAATATTTTTTTGAGCGGGCACATAGATATAATCATTATTATCTAAGAAAATATCATCTTGTTTTTCCGGTGTAAATAAAAATTTATACAAGTCAAATGTTCTGATAATTTTTCCGTCCCTTTTTATTTGGATATCGCGGATAGAACCGGATTTTGATGGACCACCTACATACGCAAGAATATTATATGCTGTATTAATAGCCGGGAAGGTATAGGAGCCCGGATTTTCTACATCACCCACTACGTTAATAGTGATAACGCGTGAATAGTTTATCGATACATCAAAGTCTGATTTATCAATCATATAGGCATTGGCAAATCGGGTGCGAAGCAAGCCCTTTGCTTGTTCTAAAGTCAACCCTTTTAAATATACTCTACCTATATTTTCTTGTTGGATATACCCATCCTTATCGATATAAAATAAACGATTATAGTCGGCATAGCCCCAAATAGAAACAACAATTTGATCACCAACACCTAAGATATAATTGCTAGGTGGTTTAATATCTACTGCATTATTAAAAATTTTAACATCTTTTTGTCGGAAATAGGTAAAGCCATAAATATCTACCGTATCTAATTTTTCACGTAGTTCGCGGGTGGCTGTTGCTGTAATTTTTTCTACGGTTTCTGATGCTTTTTGCGCTTCTTTCAATAATTTATCGGGAGTATTTATGTTTCCTTTTACTTCTCCCGCATTGGTTGCATTACCGATAGCCCCTTGCTGTTCGTCGGCATCTTTAGGGCGTGGTGCCAGTTGTTTGGCAATATCTTGTGATTTTTTTGTTTCTTCTGCCTTCAAATTTCCTTGTTTAATTTGAAGTGTATCTTCTATTTTTTTAAAGATTTCTTTTACTGTCGGGTCCGGTGCAGCATACTGTTGTTGAAATACTTGTTGTTGGCTTTGTTGTTGTTGCATCATTTGTTGATACTGCATTATCTGTGCGGGTGTCAATTCTTGTTGCAAGAGTTGTGTAGGCACTGTTGGTAAAACAAACTGTGCTTGTACCGTTATCGCAACAAAAAACAATAAAATGCTGACTACTATTTTGATTGAATATTTCATACTAACTTAATTCGTATTGATGTTTGTAATAATTAAGGTATTCTCCAGAAGTAACATGGTTTAGCCATTCCGAATTATGTAAATACCAATCTACGGTTTTTTCCAAACCTTCTTCAAATTGCAAAGATGGCTTCCAGCCTAATTCTCTATTTAGTTTAGTAGCATCTATGGCATATCGTTTATCGTGTCCGGGTCTATCTTTTACATACGTAATTAATTGCTCCGATGTACCGGGCGCACGATTTAATTTTTTATCCATTATGGTACACAATAGACGAATTAAATCTATATTCTGCCATTCATTAAAACCTCCGATATTGTAAGTTTCGCCTAATTTTCCATTATGATAAATTACATCTATTGCAGCAGCATGGTCTTCTACAAACAGCCAATCTCTAGTGTAATCACCTTTGCCATAAACCGGCAATGGTTTATTATTTTTTATGTTATTAATAAACAAAGGAATTAATTTTTCCGGGAATTGATAAGCACCATAATTATTAGAACAATTGGAGAGCACTATCGGAAGGTGGTAGGTATTTTCATAAGCACGAACAAAGTGGTCTGAGCTTGCTTTTGAGGCGGAGTAAGGAGATCGTGGGTCGTATGCTGTTTCTTCTGTAAACAAGCCGGTATCGCCTAAGCTGCCATATACTTCATCTGTTGAAACGTGGTAAAATAATTTACTTTCAAAATTATTTTTCCATTTCTCTTTTGCTGCATTTAATAAATTTACGGTACCTACAACGTTGGTCATAATAAACTCTAACGGGTTTGTTATAGATCTATCTACATGAGATTCTGCAGCAAGGTGTATTACGCCATCAAAATTATATTTATCAAACAATTTATTGATAGCATTTGCATCTACAATATCAATTTTCTCAAAAATATAATTCGGCTTTTGTTCTATATCTTTTAGATTTTCCAAATTTCCGGCATAGGTCAATTTATCTAAATTTACGATGGTATAATCGGGGTATTTATTCACAAATAACCGTACCACATGTGAACCGATAAAACCTGCGCCTCCTGTAATTAGAATTGTTTTCATCTGTTTAAATTTATTGTTTTTAGTTGTGCAGATGGAATTCGCATCTTAAACATTTCGTTTGGTGTACAAATTTACTCATGCTCATTTCATACTATTATAATGTCCAATATTCTAAATTTGAAATTTTTGATTTATACATATTTTTGATATCCACTAACACGGCTTCCGCTGTAGCTAAGTTAATGAAATATTGTTCATCAAGTTGCTTATAGGCATCATGCGATACGGCCACTACGATTACATCGTATTTTCCGCTTGGCGCAGGGCTTAACGTTACATTATATTCCTCTTCTACTTCGTGAGCATCTGCCATTGCATCTACCATTTCTACGGCTACATGGAAATTTTTTAATTCTTTGTAGAGGTTGAATACTTTTGAGTTTCGGATGTCAGTCACATTTTCTTTAAATGTAGCTCCCATTATCAATGCTCTGCATTGCGATGGGTTTTTGCCTTTGCCTAATAAATATTGTACTATTTTTTTGGCAATGTAATTAGGCATTCCATCGTTAATATTTCTACCACTTAAAATAATTTGAGGTTTATATCCTAATTCATTGGATTTATACGTCAAATAATAAGGATCCACACCTATGCAATGCCCGCCGACTAAGCCGGGCTGGAATTTCAAAAAATTCACTTTGTCCCTGCCGCTTCTAATACGTCATACGTGTTAATGTTCATCAAACTGAATATTTGTGAGAGTTCGTTCATCAGCGCAATATTCAAATCACGTTGCGTATTTTCTATCACTTTTGCGGCCTCTGCCACTTTTATAGATGCTGCTTTATACACACCGGGTTCGATAATTGACCCATAAACAGCGGCAATATTTTCTAATGCTTCTTCATCGCAGCCCGAAACGATTTTAGTAATTTTGGTTAAAGTGTGTAAAGTATCTCCCGGATTTATTCGTTCAGGAGAATACCCAACTTTAAAGTCTTCTCTAAACTTCAAACCGGATTTTTCTTCAATAATTGGCACACAGTCCTCTTCTGTACAACCTGGATATACGGTAGATTCAAACACTACGTAGTCGCCTTTTTTCACCACTTTGGAAATGGTAGTTGACGCACCTATTAA
>Ga0116191_1003417_pt1 | contig 11586 bp, 30 predicted proteins | sample AD_UKC111_MetaG_FD_89897 | JGI IMG/M metagenome (GOLD analysis project Ga0116191, IMG submission 89897) | Active sludge microbial communities of municipal wastewater-treating anaerobic digesters from Hong Kong - AD_UKC111_MetaG | ecosystem: Engineered > Bioreactor > Anaerobic > Digestate...
CTTTGCAAAAAGGCGGGTGAAGTGCTAATTTGAACCCTTGTAATTCTATTGAACGGTAGTGCTATATTGAAGCTGTGGGGTTCCAAAACCGCCACTTCGCAAAGCAGATACCGTTAGTGGCAATTAAATTTCCGACAATTGAAAGTGCATACCATCTTTTCTTTGCCAAATTCCACCCCAATCAAAACCTGCATCTGTAAAACATTTTACAAACCCTTTTGAAAATTTTGGGACTTGATTTAATCCATTTTCAAAAGCATTTATATCAACGGCTAAACCCCAACTATGAAGACTATAACTTGTAAGCCCTCTTTTTTTTCTAATGTTAAAGCATCCGTCCCAAGTTTTAATTTCTTCGACAAAGCCCGTATCAATTAAATTTTTAAATGCGTTTGTTATTGGAATAACCAAATCTTTATTACAGTATATTTTCTTTGGTATAAAACCAATTTCTAATTCTGACGGAACATCAAATAATACTAAGCATTTATTGCTTTGTGAAGGGTTTCCGTATTTTTTTAAACAATCTTTTGAAGTAACCATTTTTTTTATTTTTTAATTATGATAAATAACTGCCACTAACATTGCATTGGCAATAGTTGGGCAGAAGTGCTAAACTCAATATTTGTACTACTATTTAACTTTTGTTCCATATTTCAACTTTTGTTTTTCAAATTCCCAACCATCGCCAATGCTTCAACGTTAGCGGTCAGGCTAAGACGACCACCTAAAAAGGCAAATCGTCTTGAACCTTAACCTTTGACAAAATTTCTTCGGCTTCTTCAATTTGTGCTAAAGTGTGGTTGCGTTTATCGTCCATAACTTTTTGAGCTTTCTCAACTGCATAGCTTGACAATTTCTCAACTGCTACTCGTTTTTCAACAAATGCTTTTGCTGCTTCAAAAACTTCGGACGCTTTTTCGCCTTCCTCTACTTCTAATTCAATTTCAATTTTGGCATTCTCATAATTGCCTTTTGAAATTAGTCTGCTGTAAGTAACTTTTACTGCTTTCATTTTTATTTAATTTAAAATTTGATACCCTTGTGAAACCAAGCCCGAACCGCTAACAAGGGTTTGTAGCAATAGGGGCAGAAGTGCTTTAATTGAGCTGTAGTTTTTCAAAATCCCCTACTGCTACAAGCCCCGAAACGTTAGTAGCTATGTTATAACTAAACTTATGATTGAATTTTCAATAATATTTTTAGGAAAATGAAAATGAGTTCCGTTGTTTTCAAAAGTTAAGTAAGACATTTTGCCTTTGGAAATTTGTTCCATAAAATCTTTTACTGTTTTAATTTCATCTTCTGACATTTCAGCTTCTTGTGATGAATAAATTTTGTTTTGATACTCTAAATTAATTTGTACTTTTTTCATTTTGTTTTGAATTTAAACACAGCTACTAACAAGTGTTTTGTTCAATAGCGGTGTATGGTTAATATTTAATGTTATTTTTGTATTTGTAAGCGGTTTTGTTTAATTAAAAGTTCGTGAGTGTTTGACCGCTACTAAACAAAGCACTAGAACGTTGTAGGCAATGCTATGAGCGAACTGCTACATAAGGCATTCCACCGGGTAAAGTATTCCACATTTCTCTTGGCATCAAGAAAAACATTTTATTTGTTGCAAGTCCAAGACAAACTAATTCGTCCATAATTGAATGTAAATCACACCATTGATTACCTGTTTTGGTTTCACACATATTTAGAAAAGACATTCCAGCACCTTTTCCTTGCTGAAAACTATCGGGTAATTGTTTTAATAAACTCTCTATTTTTTCGGAATTATTTTTCAATCTATCGGGATTAAATCCAATATAATGAACCAAACCTTGGACAATAACAGCATTATCTGTTTTTTCTCCTTCCACAAAAAGACATTCCATAAATAGTTCGTGTACATTTTCAGATGTTAATTCTAAATTTAAATCAGCACTGCCTACAACACTGCATTGCTGTAATGGCTCTGAATGTGCCTCGTTTGAAGATTTTTGTTTGTTTTTCATTTTGTTTTTATTTTAAAGTTTTAGTTTAAGTTGTCGCCACTACAGCAATGCTCCGCCGTTAACAGAAACCTTTAGCGTAACTGCTTTTGAAGTTCGTAATATCTTTCCATAAATTCTTTCGGAAGATTATTGTTACATTCTTTTTTTAGTAACTCAAATTCTCTTGAAATTCTTATTGTATCTGCGTTTTTACGTGCTTTTTTCAATTCTACATTCAATTCCGCAATTTTAGATTGTAATTCTCTTTTACGCCACGCTGGAACTTTATCGCTTGAATATTCATCAACCATAAATGAACGTTTTTTTTCTAATTCTGAAATTTCATCATTCAATACATCGTGCATTAAAATTCTAATTCTTGATTTTAAAAGAACAGAAACATTTTCAACTGAAAAATGAACTATATCACAAAGTTCTTTTGCAATATTATTTGCGTAGTATTCTATTTTTTCTTCTTGTACCATAATAAGGCTTCTGTTAACATAGCATTGCCAAAAAAGCGAGTTAAGGCAAACTATAATGTTGGTTTTGTGTTTATTATTTTTATTGATTATCCGAAAGTACTCGCTTACTTTCTTCGCTTCTTCGGCAATGCTCCGCCGTTGTGCGTAATGCTAAAGACGCACTAAATCAGCATTGAAACGCCAAAATTTTTGAAAGTTATCGAACCATATTTCTATGTTTTTTAATTCAAAACCTTTGCTTTTGGCGTGTTCAACTATATCTGATTCTTTTGGCTTATTATCCGACGAACCTTCAACCCACATTTCCCAATCTCTATCTCTATATTCGTATTCCATTGTTTTGATTATTAAAGCACTACGCACAACAATGCGTATATGCTATGCAGCCAGTAAACTGTTTTGTATGTTGATAGTATGTGCAAGGCTGCACAGCACATACGCTCAACGTTATAACACATTTTTTTCCAAAGTTACCGCTGAATCAGAAATAACTAAAATTTCTTTAAAAGTACCTTTATCAATAACTAACGCCATTGGCTTAGTAAATTTCATATAGTCAAAAACTAAATCTGTTATTCCTTCAATTCTACTTAAATTGCTTTTAGCTATTTCCAAATCTTTTTCCCATTCAGCAATTAATTTCTTTTGTTTTTGTACTTTTTCAAATGCAAATAATAACACTTCTTTTGCTACATTTTCATCGCCTTGTATTTCATTAACAACGCCTGAAAAAGAAGTTAAATCATCTAAATTAAAACGTGTTATAACATCGGTTTTGTTAAATGCCTTTGATTGGTCTTTTCCTTCCACCTTGTTTTTAAATTTTAAAATTAGTTTGTATTTGTTATGTTTAGTCTTAAATCTACGGCACTAAACAAAGCCGAGAACCGTTAACCGCTATTTAAACTCAACTTTGTGGATAACTAAATCCTTATACAAAATTGGGAATTTTAAACGGCAAAGCGTATGATAAGGAAAACTAAACTCCTCGCATAACTTCTTTAGATTCCCTCTTGTTATTGGTTTTTCTGTATAGTTTAACAAAACTATTATTGATTGTCTTTGCATTAGTATTTTAATTCTTTATTATATTTAAAATAAACATTGTTTCCACAAAAACTGCCATTTCTATAAATTGGTTCTTCTTTTTTACAAATTAAATACATTTCAAAAAGCTTTATACAAACATCATAAGTTTGAGGAAACATTTTATTATTTGCTTTAAACCATTCATTTTCTGGCTTACTAAATAATATTTCAAAATGATGAAATAAATCTAAACAATACACATCATTCATTTTGTATGCTCTTTTTTCTAATTCAGTTAATTTTTCTAAAAACTGCGGTGGGTTAATTATTGCCATATTGTCCAAAAATTAATTTTAAAGTTTGCTGTGTTTTTTCTGATTGTAATATAAAAGATTTGTGTATTATCCAATCAAAACTAAAATCATCAGATTCTTCAGAATCGTCTAAATAAATATCGTAAACATAAAACTCGTTAGCGTTTAAATTAATTTGTATTTCTATTAAATCTGGTCTTTCTGAAATATCTATTATTTTTACAATAACATCTTCAAAATTATCATTTATATTTATCATTAGTTTAATATTTTTATCATTCCACTTCCTTTTACTGTTTCTTGTGCATTTATACCAGCATTTAATAAAGATTGTAGTTGTTCTTGAGTACTTACACCAAAAGTTTCAACTCCTATCATATTACCACATTTAAAAACGTTAAAATGCCCTTCTCTAAAAGTTGTATAAACTCCATCTACTTTTTTTGCGTATTTTCTAAATGCTTTAAATCCTGATTTATTTAATGTTGAAGTAATTTTTTGAGTTGTCATAATTTCTATTTTTTTAGTTGTTATTTCTTTTGCAAAGATACGACTTATTTCGACGCGTAATTATCATCATTGTTTATGTGTATTTTTTTCATCTTTAATTTCTAATGCTGATTTAATTCTATTAAAACATTGATCGCTATCTGCATAAATACTATAACTTCCAGATGATATTTTTTTGAATATTTTTTTTGCTAAATATTCTTTTTGTTCTTTTGTTAAGTGTTCTAAATCTTTTCTCATTTTTAATTTATTAGTAAATAAAAAGCCAGCTCCTAACATCGGTTTGTAGTAATGGCAAAATATGTGGTTATTTCACGTTTATCGTTCGCAAGAAATTCAGTAGTAACGTAAAATTTACGGTTACGAAATTTGCCACTACTACAAGCACTCGAACGTTATGCGTCAGCTTCGAGAACCTCTTGAATTAGACTATCTCGTAAAATTAGAAAGGTGTTTGTTTTTATCTTTAATCCATCTTCCGCTAAATAAACCTCCGCTATTCCCGAACTATATCCATTTGAATATGGCGCACCCATTACTATTTTTCCATCGGGTTTTTTAAACCAAAAAGGTTTATTCATTTGTAATTCTAAATCTGACATTTTTACCCATTTTTCAGGGTTAATTGATAAGTTGTACATAATTTTGTTTTTATTGATTAATAATTGTTTGAAAAAAGCCGCTATTTAAACTCAACTTTGTGGATAATGAAATCCTTATACAAAATTGGGAATTTAAGCATCTTTAACGAGTGATAAGGAAAATTATATTCCTCAACATAGCTTTTTAAAATTACCCCTTGCAATTGGTTCGCTAGGGGGTTTTATAAGTATTATTATACTTTGTCTTTGCATTTTTTGCAGATATATTTTTCATTATAAATCTTCCAGTCTTCATCATAAAAAGCATCTTCTAATTCTATTTTACTTAAAAAATAATATTGGTCAATACCATTTATTTCGGTTTGAAATTCTATACCGCAAACATCACAATTTGCGGTATAACATTTATGTTCTATTATTGCCATTTTTTTAATATTTAATTTTAGAATTAATCCAAGTTTTACCGCTTTTCACTATTCTCATTTTTTCAACAACAAATAAATCTTTTACATTATTTATTTCTTCTTCAGAATAATAAATACATCCGTCAGTAGAAGGTAAATTAACATATTTTCCATCTACTTTAAAAATAAACTTCAAAGTACCATTATTTCTCCTTGCGAATTTATAGTAGTGCATAATATTATTTTTTTATGTTGTTAAACACTAATTCGTTAAAATTTTCATTATTCATTAATGAATTTAAAAACTCATTTGTTTGATTAAATGATTTTTCTAAAGCTAATTCAAAACTTAATCCATTATTCATAGATTCTATAATAAATTCAGCTCTAATTTTGTTTATTGTTTCAGTTGTCATAATTTCTATTTTTTTAGTTGTTATTTCTTTTACAAAGATACGACTTATTGCGACGCTAAAAAATAAAATTACAATATTTTTTAAAATTTATGTAAAAAAAATAAACAGCGGTTAACAAGTGTTTTGCTCAATTGTGCCGAAAGTAGTTTGCGTATAGGCACAACTGGAGCAAAGCACTCGAACGTTATAAGTAACTTTACTCATTGTTATCGTTAAATGTTGCAGCATAGTATTCTTCAGAATTTGTAAATTTATAGTCTTTAGGGTCGTAATCTAATCTATCTTTACAAAAAGTAATATATTCTCCGTTTCCAAAAGCGTTAATTATTTGGTCTTTTTCTAAATTTAAATAATAAGCCATAGGTTTTGTTTCTCCTCTTAACTCATCTTCAATAAATTCTTGAATTGCTGTTTTCATGTTATAATTTTTAAATATTTTTAACTTGTTTTGCTTTCATGTTAATTTTTAAATCTTCAAGCATTTCTATAACTTGTTCCACTGAATAGTAAGCTAATGTTTCGCTTTCTATTTTTTCGATTAATTTATCTATTTCTTCCATTCTTCTGATTTTTTAAAATGTTTAAAAGCCGTATCTTTTGCTTCTGAAAAGTAATAAGTAGAATAAGTGTTTCTAATTCCATTATCAATTATAGTAAATCTTTTACGTTCTTTTCTACTTCCTTTTTTCTCAATTTCTATATTTCCTATAAACCAACATATTCTTGCACTCATAATAAAAGCTATTTATAACATCGGTTTTGCTCTATTGCGGTTTAGTGCTTAACTCAATGTTCGGTTTGTGTTTGTTAATTTTGTTTTTAAATCTAAATTTTCGGCTTACTTTTCCGCAACAAAGCAAAGCCACAAAACGTTATAAGCAAGTTTACAGAATACCATACAAATCATAATGATTTTCTAAAAACCAATTATAATGTTCTGCAATCATATTCTTGTTATAACCTAAAAAAGTAGTAATTTGAATATGTCCTCCTGTATCTCTATTCGGTATGGATATAGTTAAAGAACCATTTTTACCCTTTTTCCAAGTTATTTTATGAAAATATAAATCTTCTCTTTTTCCTAAAATATATCTTGAAAACTTACTTAATTGTTGTTGAACTAGAAAATCATTAATATTTTTTAACTCAGGTATATACCCTAAATCTATAATATTTTTAGCTGAATCACCATTTTCAAAAATAAATCTTCCGTTATACCCAATGAGTTTTAATCTACCATAATTACTATTAAAATAAACTCCATAAGGCAAGTATTTAAGCAAAATACTGTGCATAACAGCAGCTTCATTCAATTGCTCCGCTTGGTTTGTATCTGAATTGTTCATTTTTAAATTTTATTAATTTAATATTTGTTTGCTTTTGTTCTGAATTACGCAACGAAATGAAGCAAAACGTTATCACTCAGCTTTGTTGGAATGTATAAAAGTAGATTCGTAATATTCTTCGCCAAAAGTTTTATGTTTTAATTTTGAAAAATTAAATAATTCTTCATCAGTCATATTATTTAATCTATCGTTATGAATATGCTGTCTTAAAGCACAATTGTTACCAGCAGTAATAATTTGTTCTCTTTCTTTTTCTAACATCCATTTTTGACTATCATTAAACCAAGATAAAAAATGTTCGTTTTCCATTGTTTGAAAGTTTGAAATGATATTTTGTAAAATTGTATTTTCCATTTTTTGTTTGAATTAAGCCGAAGTGATAACAAGTGTTTGTGTTAATAGCTACGGAAGTGATTAATTTAATGTTTAGTTTGTGTTTATAAGTTATTTCCATTTTGGAAACTACTGGATTACTTGTACGCTACTGAACACAAGCACCAGCCGTTAGGTGCAAGGCTACGAAAAAGAGCCTAAAACAGCTATTAATATGAAAAAGAAAATAATTGCAAGTAAACCAGCGCATCCCCATTCTCCTATATCTTTATTTCTTGCATCTATTTTAGCTTTAATTTCGTAATCAATTTTTTCTTTTTCTTCTTGTGTCATAATTTAAGTTTTGTGAAAAGCCCAGCCACTAACAGCGTGTATAAAAAATGGAGGGTTCTCGGTTAATTTAAAGTTGTTTTTGTGTCTTTGTAGCTCGGTCTTAAACCGAAATTCTAGGCTTGCTTTTTTGCCACTTCTGCAAGCCTGATAACGTTATAACTCATTTTATACAAAATCCTCAAAATTATGAGTATCTAATCCAGTGTAAGTATGAATTAATTTTCTTAAATCTAATCCGCATTGAGTAGCCATATTAATTCTATCCTCAATACTCATTTTATCGTATTCTTGATTATCGTACATTTTATCCATCAAAGCCGTTTGAAAGATAATTAAGCAATTCATAAACTCTCTATTTGTATAATTTGGTTTATTTTCATTACCAGTGGCTTTTACATTTTGCTCTAAAATATCCGAAGCAATAATTTCTAATTCTTTGTTGTATGTTCTCATAAAAAAACGAGTTATAACAGCAATTACACGCTATTGCTACATTGTGATTAATTTAGTTATTGTTTTGTACCTTTCAATTCCGTGTTCAACCGAAAGGTATTTTTTGATCAATTAGCAATATCATGTAGTTGCCAAACGTTATATGCTATGCACCGAAACTGCTACTTTTTTATATATTCAAACTCTATTTTTTGAACTGATGTATTTCCTTGAAAATGTTTATCAATTATTTCCAATACTATTTCTCTTTCATTGAAAACACCACTTGTGTGTATTGTAGCTTCACCATCATAATTGAGATTAACCCACCCAAATATTTTTTTTACTTGTGCAACATATTCTTTTCTTCCATTTTTAAAAGTTGTTACTTTAATTCTATATCTCATATTGTTTTAATTTAATCTCCTGCTGATAAACCGCCCAGCAAGATAGCGGTTTGGCAAAACTGCAGAAATGTTATAATCTATTAAAAAATTTACATTTTGTTATTTAAGATATTTGCATTTTTCTTAAATAAGAAATATTTTTAATTAAAATATATTTAATATTCCTTTTTCTTTTTGATTGTTAAAAAAATCAATAATGATTAATTTTTTTGCTCTTATTTCTATTTTATTTTTTGCATCAAGACTTAAATCATTATTAATAATTGAGTTTAAAATCTCTTTCATTTTCAATCGTTCTTTTTTGTCTGAAACAGATATAGTGTTTTCATTTTTTATTTGTTCTGTAGCTTCTAATATTTTTTTGTCATAATAATTTTTTGTTTTTTCAGAAGGAAGTTGTATTTTTTTGTTTTCTACCAAAAAAGAAAAAATATGTAATATAGGGTCTTGAACTTCGTTATTTTCTAAAAAAAAATTATATCTATCATTTATTGAATTTTTAATTATATTTTTTTTTTCTTCTTCACTTATTGGCATTATTTCTTCTGTTTTTTTACTACCATGAGTTCTTATAATTTCAGCTCTATAATCTATATATGCGTTTAAAACATCAGCAACTACAATTGAATCTAAAATACGAAATACTTTTATAGCAAAATCACCAGCTACATATTTCTTAAAAGCTTCTTTTATTTCTTCCGTAGTAAGAAAACCAAATTTTGACTTAATAAAGTCTAAAACAACTAACATTTGAACCTGTAAATTGTCGTTATCTACATTATTTGTTGTTTTTAAATTTAATAAAACAACCAAGTAATTAATTAATTCACTATCATTATCATTTTCTAAATTAGATTGTCTAACTTTTGGGAATGTTGTCTTTATACGTTCTAAGTAGTGCATCGACTGCTTTTTCTCTGTCAAAGATAAATTGTGATTTTCCTGTATTGCTATTTCTTGCTTCTGTGTTTCCATTATTTATTTTTTTTAATTCAAAAAGACCATCCCAATTTCGTGTTATGGTTTGTTGTAGAATTTCATTTGCTATTAAAGCATCTGCATTTGATATTGAATAAAACTTATCAAATGCTATTTGTTCCCATTTAACACCAGCATAAGGTTTTTTCTTTTTAGCCTTTCTATAAGAAAGCCACTCTTCCCAAATAGGTATAAAATCGACTGGAATATTAATTTCTTTTTTTTGCGCAACTTTTTTTCTTTCTTCTTTTTCGTTTTTTTTAACTGAACTAACGTCATCTTTATTTTTTTCTTCTTCCCCCTCTATATATTGTATATTTGTATAATTGTATATTTGTCTATTTATGGTATCAGTTGCTTTGTCAGTTGCTTCATCAGTTGCTTTGATAGTTGCTTTGTCAAGTGCTTTGTCAGTTGCTTTGTCATTTATTGATAGGGCAACTACTTTAGAATAGTGTTGGTTTTTACTTTCAGAAATTAAAATAACAAATCCAAAATCTATCAAATCTTGTAATGCTTTTTTATAAGTATTATAACTTCCAATTCCTAAACTTTCCATTGTGATAGATGTTGGAAGACCAAAATGTTCTTTTTGTCCAAGTCTATTCCACAAATCTAATATATAGCAATATAAATCACTATGTATATGTTTAGTTGTATTTGGGTTTTCAAACTTGAAATTGTACCAAATACGTATTAAATTATATATATTCATGCTATGAAATTATTTTATAAAATTTAGGGCTAAACCTATACATATTAAATATATGATTAACTTCTTCTATATAAAGTTTATTAGAACTTGTATATGAGCTTTTATCGATTGTTACCTCTGTTCCGTCTTCTCTAAATATAAAAAAAACATTTGGGTTACTTACCGATATTGTTGATATTACTTGTCGTTTTTTTTTCATTATTAAGGTTTTTTAAGAAACGATTAATTACATAGTTCACTTTTGCTTCCTTTACATTTAATTCTTTACTTATAAATGATGTGCTATTTTGCTTTGAGTTTAAAAATAAATAAATAATATCTTCATCTATTTTAGTAATGATTTTGTATGGCATTTTTTAAATTTTTAACAGTTACTCTTATTTCTTTTAATTTGTCTAAATCCCAATACTTGGCATCATAATGTTTATCTAATTCTGCTTTTTTTACTAAATTAGAATATCTATCATTTCCTATTCTTTTAGGTAAATTCAAAGAATAAGCATTAATGTTTCCGTCGAAATGGATATTGCATTGAAAACATTGCCCGTTAATGTTATCTATATCAAATCTTAATGTTTCGTAAAGCTCTGCTTTATAAAAATGACCAGCTTGAAATGTTTCGGACCAAGAACAACCGCAAGAAATACAAGGAAGTCCTTTATCACGTTCACGAACAAAAGAATGAACTATTGTTTTTGTATTTGATAAAGCTCGTTTAAGCTCACTTTTGTATTTATGCTCACGTTCTTTACTTTCAAAGTCTAAACGTGTTTTAGAAGCTTTTAAAATAGCTTTTCGCATTATTATATTGCCTGCCTCTGTTTCAAGAATAAACTTTGGATAACAAGACATACATAGACCAAATCTTCTAGTGTTTGAATTTACTAACTTTCCGCAACCATTAAAAGAAAGAGCCTTGCCAATTCCCTTACATTTCTTCTCTTTAATCATAATTAGTTATTATACTAAAGAATATGTTCTACATTTATTTTTTCCTATCGTACATATTTTAGTTCCAGTTACTTTTACTTTATTTAGTCTTACTAATTCTGACATACGTCTAGCAACTTTATTAGGGTTTACAAAACCTATAAAATTTGATAGTTCTAAATAAGTAGGGTCTAAAAAATTATTTGTTTTCTCCATTTTAATACTTTCATAAATAGATTTTTGGTTAGCAAAATGAAAAAGAGCATTAATTATTTTAGTATAATCGGTTTCTTGTTTTCCTGAAACAAGGTATTTTTCTCTTGCTTCTAAGCTAGTTATTGATTGTTTCATAATATTTTAAATTTAAAAA
>Ga0116191_1003421_pt1 | contig 11568 bp, 12 predicted proteins | sample AD_UKC111_MetaG_FD_89897 | JGI IMG/M metagenome (GOLD analysis project Ga0116191, IMG submission 89897) | Active sludge microbial communities of municipal wastewater-treating anaerobic digesters from Hong Kong - AD_UKC111_MetaG | ecosystem: Engineered > Bioreactor > Anaerobic > Digestate...
CTGTACGCCCCCGTTCCTGGGCAGTATAGTCAAATACGCTGTCCTTGTACTTATAAAATGCACTTCGGCTTACTCCTGCCATCCGGCACGCTTCCTGGATGGTTGCGGCGTCTCCCGTTCTGAGCAGGAGCTTTGCTTCAATAACCTTCTCATATGCTTTAGGGAGTATGTTGGAATCAACTATGAACATTTTTTTATTTACCATTACATATTGCCTCGCTTTCTGTATGCAGTCAGGATACATATGTATCTATATGCTATACTAACATATTTAGAAAGGATGGACAAGTTTGATATGGTCATGGGTCAATAGATCTATTATTTCAAGCCTTTGAACTCGCATATAATTTTCTTTGCTGCATCATAGATGATTCCAACATCTACAGCATACGAAACATACTTTACTCCCAATTCTCTCCATTTATAGGCTTCGGCAATATTATCAACAAATGTCCCCACCCATTTGCCTTTTTTCATTGATTTCTCTATAACTTCCCTCATTTTTTCTTCTAGTAGCGGATTATTGACTTCTCCAGGCAGCCCCAGAGACTGTGATAAATCATAGGGCCCTATGAATATTATATCAATGTTTTCGACTTCAAGTATCTCATCGATATTCTCTATTCCTTCCTGGCCCTCTATATGGATTATTACTATTGTATCCTTGTTAGCTTTGTTGAAATACTCCTGCTTGCTTACAGAAGTATATCTTGCTGCCCTGACATACCTGCATACCCCTCGTTCACCAAGGGGATAAAACTTGGCAGCCCTGACTACGGACTCTGCATCTTTTCGGTTTGAAACCTGAGGTACTTGTATGGCATCAACCCCGAGATCTAAAGCTCTTGAAATCATAGCCGCATTATTTTCTGTCACACGTATTACAGAACCGATTCCACATGCCTTCGCAGCTCTTATCATATCCTCTGCTTCTATCATATTAAGCGGGCCGTGCTCACAATCGATAATTACAAAATCAAATCCGGCAAGCCCCATTATTTCGACAACAGATGGGCTTGGAAGCTTCATAAAAGGCCCAATCAGTGTATTTCCGCTTTCTATCTTTTGTTTCAGAATATTAGTCATATGCAATTTCTCCTAATAATTTATTATTACATCTTTTAGTGATTCAGTATCTTGTTCAGGAAAGCCTTTGTCCTTTCGTGCTCAGGATTGCTGAATAGTTTGTCTGGTTTTCCCTGTTCAACGATTTTTGAATCAGCCATAAATATCACTCTGCTTGCAACATTTCTAGCAAACCCCATTTCATGGGTTACAAGAATCATTGTCATGCCTCCGACTGCCAATTCTTTTACAACCTCCAAAACCTCATTTACCAGCTCCGGGTCCAAGGACGAAGTAATTTCATCCATAAGAAGAAGTTTAGGATCCATTGCAAGAGACCTTGCTATTGCCACCCTTTGCTGCTGCCCCCCGGAAAGCTGTGAAGGGTATGAGTTCAGCTTATCTGATAAACCTACTTTTTTTAGCAGGTCAGCTGCCACTTCCTTTGCTTCCTTGTCTTTACGCTTCTTTACAATCTTCTGGGCAATTGTAAGATTGTCCAATACAGTCAGATGCGCAAACAAGTTGAATCTCTGGAATATAAACCCGACATTTTCCCTAATCTTATGCACATCCTTGCTGTTAGGATTTAAATGCTCACCGTCAATTATTATTTCACCGCCATTTATCTTTTCCAGTCCGTTGATGCAGCGTAGCATGGTTGTCTTTCCTGATCCGCTCGGACCGATGATAGTCAATACCTCTCCCTTGTTCACATCAAAGCTGATATCATCCAGCACTTGTAAGCTCCCGAAGTTTTTTCTGATATTCTTTACCTGTAGTAACGGTACATTATTATTTCCCATAGTTAGCAGCGAGCCCCCCTTCTACATATCTGCTCAATTTTGACAATCCGTAACAAACAATGAAATATACTAAGGCTACAATCAAATAAATCGTAAAAGGCTGAAAGGTTCTGGCAATAACCAACTTGCTAGAACGTGTCAATTCCATAAACCCTATTGCTGATACAAGGGATGAATCTTTAATCAATGCTATAAAAAAACCGGCAGAAGGAGGAATAATTACCTTTAATGCTTGTGGAAAAACAATATAAATGAATTCCTGCAAGTGCGTCATACCAAGGGCTTTTGCCGCTTCCTTCTGCCCAACATCAACGGATTGTATGCCTGCTTTTACTATCTCCGCCAAATAGGCAGCCGCATATAATGTTAACCCGATCAACGCAGTAGAAAATGCGGATATTGAATAACCTATCAGTATCGGTAACCCGTAGTAAACCAGAAAAAGCTGCATAAGCAGAGGCGTTCCTCTGATTATATACACATATATCCAAGACAGATAGTTAACCACTTTAATATTGCTGGCCCTCATGACCCCTATGATTACGCCCAATATACTTCCCAATACCATTGAGCAAAGACAAAGTATAAGTGTTATTCCAAGCCCTTCCAGTATAAAAAGCCAGTCCAACATATTTATGGATGTATTTGTGTTCATGATCTCACTTCCTTGCTCTATTAGTTATGAAACTAATCAGTTACAGCAATCTCTTGCTGTGCCTAATACTTGAAACTCTTCTCATATAAACTTGAAACAACAGATATTATTGTTGTAACAATCAGGTATAAACCAGTTGTAATTATAAAAGCCTCAAAAGTTCTCATAGTGATAGAATCTACGTGCAATGTCTGGCTAAGCAGTTCAGGAACTGAAACCGTTGAAGCCACAGAGGAGAATAAGAACAAGCTGATAAACTGGTTGGTCAATGGTGGAATGACTATCCTGAAGGCCTGAGGAATTATTATATGCCAATAGGTTTGAAAAGCTGTCATTCCAAGAGCATTAGCCGCCTCTTTTTGACCTGTATCCACAGCCTTTAATCCTGTCTCAAAAATAACACCAGTATATGCTCCGTTATTTAAAACAAGGGCTAAAATCGCAGAACTCATTGGTGAAATCTGAATATTAAACTGGCCTAATCCGAAAAAAAACAGATACATCTGTATCAATAGGGGTGTGTTTCTAAAGACCTCAATATATATATTCACAATTTTCTTAGCAAGTTTTACCTCACTCGTACTTGCAATTGCACAAATAATTCCTATAAGCGTTCCAACAGCCATACCTACACATGCTATATAAACACTTAGCTTTAGTCCCTCCAGAAATTGGGATAAATAGGGCAATATTTGTGAAAACACTAATCTATACGCCATATTGCAATCTCCTTATTAATAGGCTGCCGCAAAAGCGGCAGCCCAAATCATTATCTAAGTGTAAGATCCTTTGGTGCATGGCCGAACCATTTTTCATATACCTCAGCATTTTTGCCTGTGAACCTTAGGTTTGTAAGGAAATTGTTCAGGTAATTAAGCCATTCAATATCATTTTTCTTTACAGCAAATGATATAAGCTCAGTTGAGAAAGGCTCTCCTACAGATTTGTATTGAGGATTATTCTTTACTTCTATGAAGACAAATGTATCTTCTTCTACGAAGGCTTCTGCTTTACCAGTCTTAAAAGCTGTATAAGCATCAGCTATTGTATCGAACCTGATCAACTCTGCTTCAGGAACAGCTGCTGCTGTGAACAGGTCCGGAGTTCCTCCCCTTACGACTGCTACCTTTTTACCGGCTAAATCCTTGTAGGTATTTATTGTGGTGTTATCAGCATTTACCATTGGCACTAGCCCTGCTGCTGCATAAGGAATTGTGAAGGTTACGCTTTTTGCTCTTTCATCTGTTGGTGTAAGGCAAGCAATTATTACGTCTACTTTGTTGGAAACCAATGCCGGCACGCGGTTTGGTGCTTCAATAGGAACCACTTCAACTTCTACTTGGAGTGCTTCACCCAAAAGCATAGCTAAATCGACATCATAGCCTTCGAAGTTTCCCTGGGCATTTCTTGAACCCCATGGTGCATAATCAGGCAATACTCCTACCTTCAGCTTCTTTGTTTCCATTACTCGCTGTAAAGTGTCATTCACTGCAGCGTTACTTTGTTGTGCAGCTCCTGGCTGCTGTCCGCACCCAGTAAGCAGAATTGACAAAACCAGTACGATTGATAGTCCGAGTAATAAGCTCTTTTTCATAATAATAATCCTCCCCGTTTTTTTATTTTTATATATTGAACGCATCAAGGTATTTTTCATGATATAGCACGTTCAATTATTCGATTTCAAATATCCCTTCAATTTCTACAGGGATACCTCCCGGGAGCTCGTTTGTTCCTATTGCGGATCGGGCATGCTGTCCATTATCACCGAATACGTCCACAAAAAACTGTGAAGCTCCGTTGATAACCTGCGGCTGGCTTCCAAAACCTTCGGCACTTGCTACAAAACCGAGCAGCTTAACAACGTTCTTAATTCTGTTCAAATCTCCAAGGTACTGATGTAAAACACTTAGAATATTTATAGCTACTATTCTTGCTGCTTTCTGTCCTTCTTCAACAGTGAGCTCTTTGCCAACCTTCCCAATAAATGCAGGTTCACCATTGACTATAGGCCCTGAGCCTGATGTAAATATCAAATTTCCCACCTGTTTGACAGGGACATATATACCACCCTTTGGTGGAGGCTCGGGTAAGGTAATATTCATTTTTTTGAGATTTTCATAAATACACATATTTATTCTCCTTCACAATGATTTTATTAATGTACAGTTAGCTTCAACCTATCAGCTCTACCAGCTTGCTTAAATCATTCGGTACTGTCGGCACATCAACGCTGAGCTTTACATTGCCCATATCCTTCAAGCCGTGGCCTGTGAGCAGCGCAACCACATTTTCACCTTTACCTATATTGTTTTCATTCAGGCTCTTTTGTATTGCAGCCACTGCAGCAGCGGAAGAAGGTTCAACAAAGGCACCCTCATCTGCAGCCAGCCATCTTTGCGCTTCCGAAATACTACTATCATCACAATATATGGCAAAGCCTCCGGATCTTTTTATTGTATTCAATACGTAAGTTCCATCTTTGGAGTAGCCTGTCAGGCCGTCGCAAATTCCCCCTGCAATTGTACTGGGGTTATCCTCGGATTCAACCTCCTGCTTGCCTGCCAGATAAGCTTTTGCTATAGGGCTGCACCCTTCAGCCTGAACCCCGACCATCTTGGGTAGCTTGTCTATAACGCCAAAACTTTTGAGTTCCTCATAGCCTTTAAATATTCCCACAAGCAGCGGACCTGCACCGATAGGAACATAAATAGCATCCGGTATCGCTCCATCCATCTGCTCAAACAGCTCATAAGCTACTATCTTATCCCCTTCAACAGTATAAGGATTTATAAAGGTAGTTGTCAGGTTGAATACTCCTGTACTGCTGCTGACCTCTTTAGCCAACCTGAAGCAATTGCTGTATGTTCCTTCAACTCTGATTACTCTTGCTCCATAAAAAGCTGCCTGCTTGATTTTCTCTGGTGGAGTTGCTTCAGGAACAAAAATCAAAGCTTCCAAGCCTGCTTTAGCTGCAAAAGCAGCCACTGCTGCAGCACCATTTCCACTTGAAGCTACTACAACCTTTTTGTAACCAAACTCAATAGCCTTGGAAATGCCTATACCTACCGGCCTATCTTTGAATGATCCTGTTGGATTGCAGAATTCGCATTTGAGCAGCAGCTTGTTGATACTCATCCTCCGGGCCAGTTTTTCTGCTTTTACCAATGGAGTGTTTCCCTCTCCAATACTTACAATGCACTCCGGCTTAACCGGTAGCAACTCAGCCTTATTTGCCGCCTTTTTATTCTTCTTTAATTCTTCTGTAATCGAATCTTCATAACCGAAGGTTACGTTGAGAATTCCTCCGCATTCCTTGCATTCATAAATAGGAGTAAGTGGATATTCTGAATGGCAAGAAACACATTTCAAGGATTTCGCATGCATTTTAACACCGCCTTTATGAATAGTTGACTGATTTCCCGCTTCTGCTTGTTGACTACAAAATCCGATAATTCTTTTATCTTTGTACTCTGCCTGAACCATCGCCCTTCATCAGTGTCTCTACTTCTTCTACTGATACCATATTGAAATCTCCCTCAATAGAGTGCTTCAGGCAGGATGCAGCTACCGCAAAATCCAAGGAAGACTGCATATCCATTCTGGATGTCAATCCGTATATCAATCCCGCTCCAAAAGAATCTCCTCCGCCTACCCTGTCTACTATGTGGATATTATACTTCCTCGACTTATAGAAATTTACTCCATCAAACAGCATAGCCGACCATCCATTATCTGAAGCCGAATAGCTTTCTCTCAACGTTATTGCCACACATTTCAGCTTGAACCTGTCAAGCAGTTCCCGTGCAACTTTCTTATAGCCTTCATCACTTAGCTGTCCACCTTCAATATCCGTCTCATCCGCCTTGATTCCAAAAACCTTTTCTGCATCCTCTTCATTGGCAATTACTACATCACAATACTTTATAAGATCTCCCATTATCTTGCCCGCTTTTTCACTACTCCAAAGCTTCTTTCTATAATTCAGATCCACACTTACCATAACGCCTGCCTCTTTTGCAGTCTTCACAGCTTCCATAGCTATTTCCGCACAACCATCTGATAATGCAGGTGTAATGCCTGTGAAATGAAACCATTCTGCACCGTCAAATATCTTCTGCCAGTCAAAATCCTCTGCAGTTGCTTCTGCTATTGCCGATTTTGCCCTATCATATATAACTTTGGATGGTCTTTGTGAGGAGCCTTTTTCGCAGAAATAAATCCCTATTCTATTACCGCCTCTTGCAATATAGCTGGTGTTAACACCGAATTTCCTGAGTTCATTTACAGCAGCTTGTCCAATCTCATGCTTTGGAAGCTTTGTCACGAAGTATGCATCTTTTCCAAAATTGGATAGTGAAATTGCTACATTGGCTTCTCCTCCGCCATATACAGCCAAAAATTCTTTTGATTGAACAAACCTCTCATATCCCATGGGAGCCAGCCTTAGCATAATTTCTCCAAAAGTCACGAATTTACCCAATTCAATCCCTCCAAGCTCTTGCTTTTATTACTTCTTCGACGAATTTCCTTGCGGTTTCAGTAACCAGCTCAAAGTCTCCGTTTTTAGCTCCTTTGGTAAGATCACTGCCTGTACCTACTGCAACAGCTCCAGCTTTTATCCAGTCCTTTATATTGTTCAGGTTTACTCCCCCGGTAGGCATGAAATTACCCTGAGGTATAGGCCCCTTATATGCACTAATTACTGATGGCCCTAATACATTTCCAGGGAAGATCTTAACTATCTCTGCCCCATATTCCATGGCCTCCACTGCTTCTGTTATGGTCATGACTCCGGGCATTACCGGAATTCTATATCTGTTGCACAGCTTTATGGTATCAATATTCAAGCTTGGACTTACTATATACTTGGCACCAGCAAGTATGCATATTCTTGCTGTCTCAGTATCTAGAACGGTTCCGGCGCCGATAATGATATCATCATTCTTGTATACCTCGGAAATCTCTTTAATGATATCTACTGCCCCGGGAACAGTCATAGTAATCTCCAACGCTTTCACACCTCCATTTTTCACAGCGTTGACGATTTTTACTCCCTGCTCTTTACTTTCAGCTCGGATAACAGCCACAACCCCACATTCAATTATTTTTTGTATGGTTTCCAGCCTTTTCATTTCTACCTCCTGCTCCTAAATGGTTTCGCATTATGAAACATCGTTCCGATTTTTTTAGTTTTTTTAAGAATTGATAGCAATCAATTCTTAAACCTAACGAACATACTTTTTCGATATAATTTTTATAGATATAGATTTCTACGCTCTTCGAAGAATTCCTTCTTAATAAAAAAAAATAATTATTATTTTCCTGTATATCCCAGTTGATAGGAAATTTCTTTTGCTGTTTTGAGTAATTCGTCTGTAAGTTCCGGCATTCTAAAGTGTGTGACATAAATTATCGGTCCTGAAATGCTTATTGACGCAATGACCTTCCCACTACGGTCATATATGGGAGCTGCAACACATCTCATCCCCTCTTCATGCTCAATCTCGTCGAAGCCATAGCCCTGCTTCCGGATTGTTGACAGTTCTTCCTTCATCTGCTGCATATCAGTTATGGTGCTTTTGGTGAATCTTGGCATTCCTTTCTGTCTCAATATTTTCTCAGCCTCTTCATCCTTCAATGCCGCGAGTAGTACCTTTCCAACTGCAGTACAATGCAAAGGAGCTCTCTTTCCAACTTGCGAATACATACGAATGCTATGATCCGGACTTTCTACCTTATCAATATATACGGCTTCATCCTCATCCAGTATGGCAATATGCACAACTTCCTTTGTCTTCTTTGAAAGCTCCTGGATATATGGCCTCGCAATGTTCCTTAAATCTATTCTGTCCAATATGGAAGATCCAAGCATAAGCAGTTTTATTCCTAATCTATAGTTTTCTGTTTCCAGTTCCTTTTCCACATACCCTCTTCTCATTAGTGTGCCTAGAAGCCTATGGACAGTGCTTTTATGCAATCCGACAGCACGTGAAAGTTCAGTAACACCACTGCCGCTCTTACTTTCTGCCAAAGCTTCCAGAATAGTAACTGCTCTATCAACTGATTGAACGGTATTGTCATCCCTATCTATTTTAATTACCCCCTATTATGATACTTATAAATCATACACATTTTATCACAAGGAATGGATTTCATCAATAACCCGCTTTCGATACTTTATACCCCTTGCAATATTCTTGTTTATAGAGCTAATATATTAAATGTAAATATAACATCAGAGTGAAGGAGAATAATATATGGACATTATTGCAAAACTTGCGAAGGAATTGTCGGTCAAGCCCTGGCAGGTTGAAAACACCGTAAAACTTATCGATGACGGTAATACCATACCTTTTATTGCCCGTTACAGGAAGGAACTTACGGGAGAACTTTCCGACACAACGCTGAGAGAGCTCGACGAAAGGCTTACATATCTCAGGAATCTTGAAAACAGAAAGGAAGAAGTCATAAGGCTTATCGAAGGGCAGGGCAAGCTTACCGAAGAGCTGAAGGCTTCCATTGAAAAGGCTGAAGTATTGCAGGAAGTGGAGGATATCTACCGACCGTATAAGCAAAAGAAGAGGACAAGGGCAACCATAGCCAGGGAAAAAGGACTGGAGCCTTTGGCGGATATAATACTCAGCCAGGAACGCCAATCTAAGGCCCTGGAGGAAATTGCAGAGGCATTCGTTAATGCTGAACTTGGCGTACTGACAGTACAGGATGCCATAAACGGCGCCTTGGATGTAATTGCGGAGATAATATCCGACAATGCGGAATTCAGAAAGGAAATAAGGGAGCTGACCTTCAGGAACGGCACTATTGTAACAAGAGGTATTAAAGAAGAGAAATCAGAATATCAGATGTATTATGATTTCAGTGAGCCTGTCAAAAAGATTGCTCCCCATAGGATACTGGCTATTAACAGAGGTGAAAAGGAAGAATTTTTGAATGTCAAGGTGGAGGCGCCGACAGACAGGATATTGAACTATCTGAACAACAATACGCAGAAAGAAAACTCTCCGTATAAAAATATGCTTGAGGAAACAGTAAAGGATGCATACAGCAGGCTTATTGCACCGTCCATAGAAAGGGAGATTAGGAATACTCTCACCGATGGGGCAGAAGAACAGGCGATAAAGGTGTTTGCCGCCAACCTCAGAAATCTTCTCTTGCAGGCTCCCATTAAAGGCAAGGTGGTTATGGGCTTTGATCCGGCCTACAGGACCGGCTGTAAAATCGCAGTGGTAGATGATACCGGAAAGCTCCTGGAAACCGCCACGGTATATCCCACTCCGCCTCAGAATCAGTTGGAGGAAGCCAAGATGATACTTAAGAAGTTGATTAAAAAGCATAATGTTGAAGTAATATCCCTGGGCAACGGGACTGCCTCAAGGGAGTCCGAAAGGATATGCGCGGAAATAATCAAGGAAATGAATATACCACTGCACTATGTAATAGTCAATGAAGCCGGAGCATCGGTATATTCGGCATCAGAGCTGGCATCACAGGAATACCCTGAAATAAATGTATCCTTGAGAGGGGCGATTTCAATAGCAAGGAGGCTGCAGGACCCTCTTGCAGAATTGGTAAAAATAGATCCCAAATCCATCGGGGTAGGGCAATATCAGCATGATGTTGCACAGAAGAAGCTGTCGGATTCCTTGAATGGGGTTGTGGAGGACTGCGTGAACAGTGTCGGGGTGGATCTGAATACCGCATCCCCGTCTCTCCTGCAGCATATATCCGGAATAAACTCAGCCATTGCAAAGAATATTGTATCCTACAGGGAAGAAAACGGCAAGTTCAGGAGCAGAAGAGAGCTGCTTAAGGTGAAAAAGCTCGGAGAAAAAGCCTTTGAACAGGCGGCAGGCTTTTTGAGGATACCTGAAAGTGAAAATATATTGGATAACACCTCGGTGCATCCCGAATCCTACGACGTTGCAGGGAAGCTTCTTGAGAAGGCAGGCAAGGACATATCCATTGCGGTGGATAAGCTTGCGGCCGTGGATGTAAATGAGCTGGCAGCTGAGCTGGGTGTGGGAGTCCCTACATTAAGGGATATAATCAATGAGCTTAAAAAGCCCGGAAGAGACCCGAGGGACGAAATGCCGAAACCTGTATTGATGTCGGATGTACTGGATATTAAGGATTTGAAACCTGATATGATTCTCACCGGGACCGTAAGGAATGTTATTGACTTCGGTGCCTTTGTGGATATCGGAGTGCACCAGGACGGCCTTGTGCATATATCAGAGCTGGCTGACAGGTTCGTCAGGAGGCCTCTTGATGTAGTGCAGGTAGGCGATATAGTGAAGGTCAAAGTTTTGGATGTGGACCTTGACAGGAACAGGATAAGCCTCAGTATGAAGGGCTTGAATTAGCCGATGTATACATTTATATCCAAACAGAGTATAATATCTATAGCAATCGCGACGGAGGTATATTAATGCTGAAATTTCATACTGAGAGTGCAGAAGAAACTGCCAAAATCGGCGAAGGGCTGGGAAGGCTGCTGAGCCCCGGGGATATTGTGTGCCTTTCGGGAGATCTTGGAGCAGGGAAGACTGCTTTTACCCAAGGTATAGCAAGAGGACTGGAAGTCAAGGATTATGTTACCAGCCCCACCTATACCATCATTAATGAATATGAAGGCAGAGTGCCTTTATACCACTTTGACGTATACAGGCTTAATGATGTTGAAGAAATGTACGAATTAGGCTATGAGGAATATTTCTTCGGTGACGGAGTTGTTGTGCTGGAATGGGCGGATATGGTAAGGGATATAATCCCGGAAGATAGGCTTTGGATTACAATATTGAATACAAAGGGAGACAATTCCCGCGAAATAATAATGGAGCCGGCCGGAGAAGCATATGAGGCTATTGTGAAAGGAATGGAATCCAATGAAAATACTGGCTGTTGATACGTCCACTTCCGCCGCAACAGCGGCAATAATGGAAGATGACAGACTGATATCCGAATACATATTGAACATCAGCAGGGCTCACTCCCAGAAGATAATGGGCATAATAGAGGAGC
>Ga0116191_1003423_pt1 | contig 11564 bp, 14 predicted proteins | sample AD_UKC111_MetaG_FD_89897 | JGI IMG/M metagenome (GOLD analysis project Ga0116191, IMG submission 89897) | Active sludge microbial communities of municipal wastewater-treating anaerobic digesters from Hong Kong - AD_UKC111_MetaG | ecosystem: Engineered > Bioreactor > Anaerobic > Digestate...
TCTGGTTCGTGGATGGATCCAAAATCACGTTTGCAGGAGCTTGCTCAGAGTGTTGATGGTGCGACACCGCACTATAAGGTGCTAAGCGAAGAAGGCCCTGATCATGAAAAGATCTTTACGATAGGTGTATTTGTTAATAACACCTTAAAAGGACAAGGAACAGGGCCAAGTAAGCAAGCTGCACAGCAGGGTGCTGCCGAGGCTGCATTAGCTGTATACATAAATAAGGGGTAAGGGGTTTGACTTTTATCTGAAAAACAGATACAATAGCCCCTCGGAATATCACAACAAAGTTTAAGGGAAGAAAGACCACTACTTAAAGACCTATGCTCGCAATACGAATGCAACGTACCGGCCGTAAAGGCCACGCACAATTCCGTGTCGTGGTTCAGGATAGCCGTGTAACGCCAACGAGCGGCCGTGTTGTCGCTGGACTTGGTAGCTACAATCCACATACAAAAGAAGCAGTTTTAGATACTGAAAAAGCTGCATTTTACCTAAAGAACGGCGCGCAACCATCAGAACGTGTTGCTGCACTGTTTAAAAAAGAAGGTATTAAGTTACCAAGCTGGGTAGAACTTGCTGATAAAAAGCAGAAAACTGTTAAGAACGCTGATAAATTACGCAAGAATCGCCCTGCAGAACCTGCGAGCGAAGAAGCTGTTGCTGAGCCAGAGGCTCCAGTAGCTACTGAAGAGCCAGCTGCAGAAGAGCCTGCGAGCGAAGAAACTGTCGAAGCGTAGACTTTTATAATCCAGCAATTTATGGCTCGAGCGCATTATGCTCGAGCTTTTTTGTTGTATACTAAAAGCACTATCAGATAATCAGGGGGATTCAGAATGTCTACAACAATTGACGAACAATTTGTCGAGTTTATCGTCAAATCGCTGGTGGGAAATCCAGATGCAGTCCAAATTGAACGAACAATCGACGAAAAAGGGGTCTTGCTAGAACTTACGGTTGATCCAGAGGATCTAGGCCGTGTAATTGGTAAGCGTGGGGCTACTGCGCAAAGCATTCGCAGCTTATTACGTGCGCTTGGTACGAAAAACGAAGCTCGCTACAACCTAAAGATTGTCGACAACGGTGTGGGCAGTGGTAGCCGCCAAAGTCGTAGTGATGATGAAGATGATGATGCTACTACAGAAGAATCATCAAAGTCTAGCAAGTCTAGCCACAGCAGTGTTGTAAGTAACACACGTAAAGAGCTTGAAGAGCTCGATGACCTGGACGTATAATCAGATTAAGTCGATTTTACGGCTTGTCTAAAACCTTAAATCCCAAAACCAATAACAAAAGCTCGTGCGAGCCATCGTAAGATGGGAGCTTTATGTGACAAAAAGACCCCTACAAAAGGGGTCTTTTTGGTTGGTCAAAGATGTCCGCTACTTAAGTAGACGATATACATCTGCTTAAGTAGCGGGGCAAGCCCGCCGTAGAGGATGGGCCTAGACTCGGTTGAGCCTAGGCTACTTCATGGAAGAGCTTGCCAGCTGAGTGATGATGACGGCGCTAAGCACCATTTGGTCATCTCGGGCGTAATTAACCGCCTTCATGATGGCTGCTCGGCGCATCTCGACCGACTGGTCGATCGGGAGGTTGGCGTGACTTCGCCTGAGTTGTTGACAGACGATACGTGCGTGCCCGACTCTGATGTCGGTATCGACAAGCACGGTCTCGTCGGCATACTCGACTCGGCCAACCAACCAGTCGAGCATCCTGAGACACTGGCCCTTGATGAACAGGGAATTCGTACCCTGTTCATCACCAATCTGATTGAGGATACCGTTGCGAGCGGCATCCTCAATCACGGCAGGAACTTTGATGCTCATAGAGCCTCATCACCTCTCATAGTTGTGGGTCAGAAATGACCGATCACGACAGTCATTTATTACAGCAGTTTATGGTAGTTTAGTCAATAGTTCGTTATGCCATAAAGGATGAAAATACAGATTATTACATTACTCCTTGATATACTTACAGAGGTGCCCGGTAGCAGTATGTCATGGAAACCCATAAGCTCTATGTGATAGAGTGACCCCTATTAAAAGGGGTTATTTTGATTTATACTGTGAGTAATTATGTCTGATAAAAACACCGAGTTGCTAGCTTTTGCGAAAGATGTCGCCAAAGAGGCGGGAGCTATTCTACTCAATTACTTTGATATCAGTCCGGATGCGCTAGATGTACAGCTTAAGCAAGACTCTTCACCTGCGACCATAGCTGATAGAGAAGTAAACCAGCTCGTAATCGATCGTGTAGCAGCTGCGTTTCCGGATCACGGTGTGCTTGCCGAAGAAGGCTCAGTGGATGCACACCGTAAACAGCTTTGGGTATGTGACCCATTGGATGGCACTAAGACCTACATTATACGTATCCCAACGGCACTGTTTTCGCTTGCCTTTGTTGTTGACGGTCAGCCCGAGGTTGCGGTAATTAACGATCCATTTCAGGCAAAAATCTTTAGTGCGGTAAGGGGCCGTGGTGCATGGGCAAATGATCAGCCTATCCATGTTTCTACGCACGAAAATTTACAGGGTGCCAAAATAGCCGTGAGCAGTAGTTATCCAGACATGCAGAAACGACGTCAGCTTTTTGATGATTTTGTAGCGCATAATGACGTCAAGATTGTGGTGGAGTCTGGCAATGTGTTTAAAAGTACCCTAGTTGCATCAGGACACGTTGATGGATATATATTCCCTGGACGTAGTGCTCATGATATGGCTGCCGCCAAGCTAATAATTGAAGAAGCAGGGGGCAAGGTTACTGATTTAAGGGGTGATGAGCAGCGTTATGATAGCAGTATATTTGGCGCAATTGTTACGAATAACAATGGTGATATTCATGACGAAATAGTTCGATTAATTAATGAGTTTGGTGTTGATAGCTACGTTGGTCATTAAATGAAAATACAGATTATTACATTGTTCCCAGATATGTTTAGTGGGGTGTTCGGCAGCAGTATGCTGTGGAAGGCACAAGACCGCGAGCTTGCAAAGCTTGAAACGGTTGATTTACGTCAGTTTGGGCTTGGCTCGCGCAAAATGGTAGATGACACGCCGTATGGTGGTGGTGATGGCATGCTTTTGAAGCCTGAGCCGCTATTTGCAGCCGTAGAGTTTTGTAAGCAAAGCGCACCAGATGCAAAGGTGCTATTAATGACACCACGGGGCTATGACTACACACAAAAAGATGCCGCCCGGCTAGCGGCTGCTAAACAAGACTTAATTATTATCTGTGGTCGCTACGAGGGCTATGATGAGCGTATTACGGTACTCGTAAACGAACAGATATGTATTGGGCATTATGTGCTTACGGGCGGTGAGATAGCCGCTATGGCGGTTACAGATAGTATTGTGCGTCTGATACCCGGTGTATTAGGTGGTGAGCAGAGTGCCGAGATTGAAAGCTTTAGTGATGGTAATAATCGTGAATACCCGCAGTATACGCGGCCCGAAGAATTTAGGGGCATGAAAGTACCCGATGTTCTGCTAAGTGGCCATCACGCCGAAATCGCCAAATGGCGTCAAAGCCAAGAGGCCTAACTAACAGAATTAATCGCGTCAGATTGGTTTGCTACTGACGGTTCAAGATATTGTGCAACAAGTGCGCGGTTGTTAAATGAGCCATGGAGCGTGTTGGGGATAGCCCTTGCAACTACAGGTGCCTTTATGGCGCTTACAGATGCGGCGCGTTGATTCTTTAGTTCTGTCTCTAAACTGGCGATATCACCGGTTGGGTACACTAAACTTTTTTCTGCAAAATAGAGTGAAAGTGGAGTTTCTGGATAATTGCGTGCAATACATCGGGCGTTTTGTAAGCCTTCATCTGTTGCCAGCAAGCCTGTGTAGTGATACGTATCCGCTACTACACCTTTAGCTATTGTGAGTGCTCTACGTATATTTGCGAGCCCATGCTGATCATTTTGTGGCGGGAGGATGTAATCATTTGCTTGGTCTGCGAACCATTTTTTCTCTGACTCTAAGTAGTCTTTATAATATTTTTTACCCGATTTTACGTCTTGATGGTGCATTGCCCCCGGCTCAAAGGCGACAACTTCATCTGCACCAAATGTACCAAGTGCAAGCGCACCATAACCGCCAAGTGATCTGCCAGTTATGATAATGCGTTGTAATCCTTTTGCCGCGATAACTGCCCAAAGATCTGTATGAACTTGCTCAAATTCTGCGGAGGCATCTGTGTTTAAACGGTTTTTTTGCAATGGGTTTGGCATACTCGTGCCACTGCCAGGGCGATCTGCTGCAATAACAGTTACGCCTAGTGTATCGGCTAGGTATGTTGCATCACCAACGGTATCACCACGGGTAAATAGCGTATTTTTGGCTGTTGAACCGGCATGGTTAACAAGTACTACGCCAACTCTTGCATCGGCAATTGGCTGTGCGGGCGCAAACAGCTCAATATGACCTTTATTCATAATACATATAATACAATAAAAATGTATAAATTACAATAGATTATACTTATATACATAAGGAGTAACATGTAATGTTTAGATTTATTAAACCAGTATATGCGCATTGTGATTTGCCATGTGGTATTTACGAAACCGATACCGTAACGACTGCCGCCGCAACATGTTTGCGTATGATCGAAAAAATCGAGCAATTGGGTGATGTTAGCGGCGATATCGAGCATCATAATAATTTTGTACGGGCTGTGCACATTAAAGAAGAGCATGCCCAAAAAGTAAAAGAGCAGCTATGCGTACTATGGGGCGATTACTTTAAGCCAGAGCATCTAGAAAAGTTCCCCGATTTACACACTACGTTTTGGAATGCGGTTAAACAGGCAAGTAAGGTAAAGCAAACGGTGAGTCGTGAAGAGTGCGAGAGCCTGATAGAGCAGGTGGCGCACATTGCAGACATGTTTGTGCAATCTAAGGCGTAGCAGTGCTTGTTCGGCGTGTTACCGGCGCGAGTATGGAGCCATCGCTATATGATGGTGACATTGTGGTAGCCCGCAAAAAAATGCCAAAAATAGGGGATGTGGTAATTGTAAAAGTTGATGGCAGGGAAGTCGTAAAGCGCATTAAAAGCCACTCCCCTACTACCCTTTTTTTGCTTGGCGATAACAGCAGTGCGAGTACCGATAGTCGCCACTATGGTGATGTACCCTACGCTTCCCTACTTGGTGTTGTAACTTTTACATTTAAGAAAAAATGGCCATTTTTGGGCTAACTATTCTATTTTTGCTGGTATAGGTAGGGCTATCCTTGCCTAACTACCCTGTTACAAGGTATAATTTGGCGGTTCGCATTGATATATTTGGGATTGGTAAAGTAGCAAGGCACCGGGTTCTGGTCCCGAAATCGGGGTGAATTCCGCCAGTGGCGGAAAGCAAGGCCGGAGTGCAAAGCACCCCACGAGGGGTCGCCAAAGGTGAGTCGAATCCATTTAACAATTTAATTCAGTTTTCTTCTCTTGGCAGTAATGGGGATTGGCCAAGTGGTAAGGCACCGGGTTCTGGTCCCGAGATCGGGGGTTCGAATCCCTCATCCCCAGCCAAGAGAAAAGAACTGAATCCCTCATCCCCAGCCACGTTGCTTATGCTTGTATAAATGGCATAACAAATATATGATTTTGCTATGACAGAAAGATTGATACGAGTTGGTGAAGCAGGTGCTTTTCGCTACATAGGCATACAACCTCCATTACCATACGAACATGCTAATAATTTATTGAATGAAATAGAGTTACCATATGGTGCTTTAAGCGGCAGTTTTGCACGTACGGTCACTCCAGAAGACACAAAGCCATTCACTGAAATAGGCTTTGAAGCTAGCAGGTATTTGGGTTCTGCCGGTGATACTGATGTTAACGATCGTATATGGAAAGCAGCAAAACAAATAGGACAACTCTTAAGTATTGATGGCGATACGGTTATCTATGTTGACGGAACCGTACAAGAAGGTGTATCACTCTTCTAGGTTTTGAAAGTCATTGATTATCATCAAAGCCCCTAAGTATATCAACTAAGGTCAGCCAAATATTGCGCCAAAGGAGGCAACAGTGATTAATAATATAACATTTATTGTCGGTAATGGACTCGATATCTCGTTGGGCTTGGAAACGAAGTACGTTGATTTTTACACATATATACAGAAGAATAATGGTCCAGCCGCTGATAATCAAATCTATAAGGCGATCGCTAAGGATCCTGATACTTGGGCCGATTTCGAAAAGGCGCTGGGTGTTCATACGCAAGTAATTGAGGAGACTTTAAGGGGCAAGAACAGAGTGGAAGCATCAAAAAGGCTGCATAAAGCTTTTGATGAAGTATTAAGTGATTTGGGGGATTATCTACAGGAACAGGTTGCACAATCTTCAGATAGAATACCGTTGTATACCATGGACTATAAAGATTTTTATGCTGGGCTTCCTGGGGAATTATCTAGAATGATAACAAGCTCTCTAAAAATCCCAGTCAACATGGGCTTTATTACATTAAACTACACTGACACGCTGGAAAGAATGTTAATCAATCGCCAAACTATGCTACGAAGGGGTATAAGAATATCGCAAATTCATCATGCGCATGGTGAATTATCACAATACATTACAATGGGTGTTAGCAACGAATCTCAATTATCAGCAGCTCTTCAGGGTGACTCTAGGGATGACTTGATTAAACCTCGGCTATTGAAATCAATGCAGGATGGCCGATTATCTACGACTATGAGTATCATAGATAGAAGTGATGTTATTGTTTTATTTGGAACTTCATACGGTGCCACCGACGAATACATATGGCAATATGTCATCGAATGGCTTAAAGCTTCAGAAGATCGACTCATTATTCTACATGACTACAACCCCGAATATATGCAAAAACCAACTCGAAATCCTTCAAGAATAAAACAGCTTGATAACGAAGCTAGGAGTCGTCTACTCGAGCATGCTGGTGTTTTAGGCGATGGAGAAGAGGTAGAGCTCAGGGCTAGAATTTTAGTGGTTCGGAATACAAATAAACTATTTAAAGGCTAGCTATACTTTATATGCTTTAATCTGAAAAAGTCTTTATTCTAAGCTCAGTCTATTGCGTTGAGATTGTATTAGACCTAGATACCCAGCCCAAGATATCCACGTAAAAAAACTTTTTGGTGCACCTTTTTGGTACCATAGATGAATGAGCAAATATCTGATAACTGGTAGGCAAGGTTCAGGAAAGACCACCGTTATTAGATATCTGCAAAAGCTTGGTTACACCGCGTACAATACAGATGATCTACCGGACACCACAAAGTTACAAGACAAAGAGACTGGGGAAGTTATTGACTGGCCCGAAGGAAAAGTTGACTGGTCGAAATATGTATGGAATTGGCAGCGACCAGAAATCGAGAAACTATTGCATAGCGACGAAGTCGTGTTTATTGGCGCGGTTGTATCAAACCAACGAGATTTTTACCCAATGTTTGATAGGGTATTTGTTATCACAGTTAATAGCAGCATATTAAGAGCCAGACTAGAAACACATGAACATGCTTCGCATCATCTGCCTGGCGAGATTGACAGAATTACAAATGATCACGATAAGAAGCAGGCGTTATTTATCAGCGAGGGCGCTGAGCCAATATTAGGAGAGCGATCCACCAAAGAAATTGCCGACGATATTTTAAAGATTGTAGGGCTACGATAGTACATATAAGGTATTGTTGCGAATCTGGCCAGTAGACGGGTGGGGCACATATTCTTTATGCAACAACGCGATACTAGAATTCTTATCTCATTTGTGTTATAATAAATACAACTAAATCCTTTTAGGAACTCTTATTTAGCAAATTTGTTTTCGTAATCCTTTTTAGTGTTTAACCTAACAAGGAGTGTTTATTATGATTTCATTTGTATGGCCCCCAGGGGAGCCTATGCTCGCTGGTACGGGAGGTTCTGAAACCTATACGGCAGGGCATGTAAGGGAACTACTACGCCGAGGTATAGATGCACAAGTAATAACGATTGGCCATGGCACAAAAGATGGCCGCCAAGACTTTAAAGATATTCCATTTGTGGCGTTACCCGATGCAAGTGGTATTAGCGAATTGCAAGGGCAAGTAGTTTTTGTGAATAAAGCCTACCCGGTCCCAACAAAACATAAAGCAGCAATTATTTTTCATTGTTCGATACCAAAAAAGTCTGATCGTGATAGGTACAAGAGCTTTGCTGTTGGCAAAACAATTATTGCCACAAGTGTATATAGCGGCCAGCAGTGGGCGCTCTATCTTGATATCCCGTATAGCCGTGTCAACATTGTGCTACCTTTTGCTGACCCGATTTTTAGTAATGTAAAGCGGTCTAAACCAATAAAAAAGACTCGTATTTTGTTTGCTGGTCGTCTGCATCCTGAAAAAGGGATATACACCATTCTGGAAATGATGCACCAAAAAGATTTACAGCGCGAAGGCTTTTCGGCCAGTATTGTCGAGGCTGGGCTACATGTCGAGGTGGGTCGCGAAATAGCCCGAATGCTACAGGGCTATCCATATGCAAAATTAATAGCTGCCCAAAAAACAGTTAGTTCGATGGCTAAATTACTTGCGAAGACCGACATATTATTAATGCCTTCGGTGTTTGCCGAACCATTTGGAATGTTATCAGTTGAAGCGCAGCACGCGGGTTGCCGAGTGGTAGCCAGCCGTGTGGGTGGGTTGCCCGAAACAAACTGTGGTTTATTGACACTAGTGGCACCCCGCAATCCATTGGCATTAATTACAGGTATAAAACAGGCGGTGGCACTAGGCGTTGCCTCAAAAAAAGAGCGCGAGGCCGCAACCGAAGAATTTTCACTTTCAGAGTCGGTGGACGAACTACTTAGTGTTATTCGCCCGGTCTAGCACATACAACGAACACAGGTTATGTGGGTTGCCCGTGAATCTGCTAAAGTTACAGCATGAGATATGTTGCATTATTACGTGGTATAAACGTTGGTGGCAATGCAAAGATTGAAATGTCACGGCTCAGACAAGTTTTTGAAACACTTGGCTCGACAAATGTCATAACCTACATTAATTCTGGCAATGTGCTATTTGATGATAACCGGGGCAGAAATGATTTGCCACACATTATTGAACAGGCAATACAAGAGGAGTTTGCGCTTAATGTGCCCGTCCTTGTAAGGACTGCCGATGAGATACAAGCGCTGGCTGCCCTGATCCCGGCTGATTGGTCGAATGACACTGTACAAAGAACCGATGTGCTGTTTTTGTGGGATACGATTGACAATGATGAGATCCTTGCGAAGGTAAAGATTAATCAGGATATTGAGCGGCTCATATATACACCGGGTGCACTTATTTGGAATATTGGTCGCGAGCATGTAAGGCGTGGCGCGGCAATAAAACTGATAAAAACTGATGTCTATAAACAGATGACAATCAGGAATAGCACTACCGTTAGGAAATTGGCTAACCTACTGAAGTAGCCGATGCGTAGAAGCCGACAAATTATTGTTGGCGTGCTTTTTTGTAGGCAAAAACGCTGATTGCAGTTACTGCAGTAACAAACAGTAGCCCGCTTACGCATGTTTGCAATAGATGCGCAGGGTGCAAAATTGTTAGATAGGTACCGCTCGCAATCGTTGCAGCAGTCAAGCCAGCAGTAAGCTGAAACGTCTTTTTTGTAGGCCTAAAATAGCTCACGCCCGCCATAGCTAGGCTGGCAATAGCAACAAGGATATGCATAAGAATAATCATGCTGTAAGTATACCTTAAAATTCTATTTTCAAAAAAATGAATATGATTTGCGGCCTTGGGTTGTATTTACCGGATATATTGGCGCTGTAGGTAGCCCCAATAGGTGGGGGTATTGAAACAATCTTGCTCTGTGTGGCAAACGGCTGGGTCTTGTTGGCTGTAGGCCAAGAAAGTATTAAGTTTACGCGTGAATAGTTCGCCAGTGACATTTACAGGATAAAGGCGTACAGGATACCCCATGTAGTCAGTAATCGGAACGGCTGATGGATCAATGCCGTTAGCAGCAGCATACTGATTAAACACTTGATGTGTGATGATGCTTGTTTGGTGGTGGTCGCTATGATCTGGCCAGTTTGGCCCATTATAGGTGCTTAGGGTATGGATATAATCCGGCTTATATTTTTCCATAAGTGTCTGTAGCGTTGCTTCGAGACTTGCCGTGGTGTAGGTTGATTGTCCATCAACTGATGTAATGCGCCCGGTTTTATTCATCATGTTGGCAAGGCTATTGTAGTTGTAGCGCGCAAAGCCACTGCCGTTTAAATTACCATCGGGTAACTGCATAAATATTAATGATAGCTTTATGTTTTCGGGGTGGTTTGAGACTACAAAATACGCATTTGGATTTGCGCGTATAGTGCGCTGAACCCAGTTTTCTTTGCGAATGCTCGCCATCTGGGCATAGGCGGCCTCACTGCCTTCTTCGCGGCCAATCCAATAGTACTGGTCATTACCCGCATCACCGGCGGTGAGATAGATGGTGCGTATGCAGTCACCAGCGTCTACACTACCGAGCAAATCTGGGCTCGTAAATAGCAAATCATCATCTTCGTGGGCGACGATATTCATAAGTGTTTTACCACCATTTGGGCAGGTCACATTTGGCATATCTGCAAGTGCAATTGGCTGTGTCGATGGGGTAACGGCACTATCGTCAGATGTGTTTATACCACCATCATAAAAGAGCAGCATTTCTTTTGGCTCTTCGACGGTACCTGCAATAAGCGTGGTCGCAGTTGGTACGCCAAACGTTTTGCCAATGGTTTCGATGTCGCAGTTCGGGTAATCAGTTAATGATTTATCGAAGGTGAGCAAGTAGGCAAAACTGTGATTTTTCAGGTCTGGCTGCCATTGCGTACTAGTGAGAGTTTGTCTGAACTGGGTGCAGTTTTCGAGTGGAGCCAGCTGGAATTTGTTATCGGGCTGCAAGCGAACAGGCAATATGCGCCAATAATCACCAACTAAATAATCAACTTTGTGACTTGAGAGTGCCTGGTTAATAGAGCTTGCTCGCTCATCAATAATACTTACAGCTGCTTTATCTTCGTGGTAGGTATAAAATACACCCGCAGATCCAGCAACCATGCCGATAAAAACTAATATGCCGGCTATGATTAGCCCAAAGGAACTCCACTGTATTTTGTTGGCATAGGTTGTGGCACCAATAACAACTGCAAACAGAACAATGCTTAGATAACGGGCATCGGCAGGATAGTAATGTGCCGCCAAAACAAACGAGCCAACAGCGACAAGCGCCGAAGCACATAACATGATTGATAGTGCCACTGGCGTTTGTGGCCGTGAAGCGCCGCTAGGTTTATGCCTTTTTAGCGTTGCCCATAACAACTTAGATACAAGATAAACTCCTATAAGCATGAGACATAAGTTAATCAGGTACCCAAGTGTATTCACGCGAAGTAAATGCGTGATAATTTGTGATGGAATATCAGCAAGCTTTGTAGCGCTATAGGCAGGGTTTGCGCCAAAGTTGGTAAAAATACCAAGCACTGCATACACGGAACCAAGTGCAAAATCATGGAACGAAGTAATGAGTTCATATGGGCTACCGGCTGCA
>Ga0116191_1003427_pt1 | contig 11558 bp, 9 predicted proteins | sample AD_UKC111_MetaG_FD_89897 | JGI IMG/M metagenome (GOLD analysis project Ga0116191, IMG submission 89897) | Active sludge microbial communities of municipal wastewater-treating anaerobic digesters from Hong Kong - AD_UKC111_MetaG | ecosystem: Engineered > Bioreactor > Anaerobic > Digestate | place...
CAAACTCACTACAGCCGGTCTATTTTTCAGCAGTCGTACCCATGTCCTTTTCAAAGGCGAATCATTGCCATTAGCCATCATTACCTAAATTTTGGCTAAGATAACAAATGATAGAGAAGTTTAATATAGAATCATGCTATCTTTCCGAATGTCAATAAACTTGTTCTATTTTCTATTATGTAGATAACTTACTTTTCATTATCCTTACATAGAAAGTATCTTTGTGCAGCCATGCGTGAATTATCTGAATTAAATGAAGCACAGTTCAATGCTGTTACCACCATTCAAGGCCCTGTGATGATTATTGCCGGTCCGGGTTCGGGAAAAACACGGGTGCTTACCTATCGGATTGCCTATTTATTACATAGCGGAGTAGATTCTTTTCGCATCATGGCGCTTACATTCACGAATAAAGCATCGGCAGAAATGCGAGAGCGAATTTCTCACATTGCCGGACACGAAGCGCGCAATTTATATATGGGCACATTTCACTCTGTGTTTGCCCGTATCTTACGAGGCGAAGCACATCGTTTAGGATATCCCAATAATTTTACCATTTACGATCCCGATGATTGCAAAAGTTTATTAAAATCTATTATTAAAGAAGAAGGGCTAAACGATAAATTATATAAGCCGGCAACAGTTTATTACAGAATATCTTCCGCAAAAAATGCCTTGCTAAATGCGCAAAAATATGCTGAAAATATTGATCTTGTAGCGGATGATGAGAGCAGCAGCCGACCTAAGATAAAAGATATTTTTGCCAAATATCAAGACCGATGTTTTAAATCTGGAGCGATGGATTTTGATGATCTCTTACTGAAAATGTACGAACTGATTACAAAATTTCCCGAAGTATTAAATAAACTTCAAAATCGGTTTCAATATTTTATGATTGATGAGTTTCAGGACACCAATGAAGCACAATACAAGATAGTAAAATTATTAGCCGCCAAAGACGAAAATATTTGCGTAGTGGGTGATGATGCACAGAGTATCTATGCCTTCCGCGGGGCTACCATTGAAAATATATTAAATTTCGAACGAGACTACCCCGATTTAAAGATTTATAAATTGGAGCAAAATTATCGTTCTTCGGAGCATATTGTAAATGCAGCTAATCAGATTATTAAAAACAATCAACTCCAATTACCGAAGCAAATATGGACAGATATAAAAGGAGGAGAAAAAATTAAAATATATAAAACCGCCAGCGACACCGACGAAGCTCGAATTGTTGCAGATAGTATTTTTGACCAAAAGATGCGCCAACATCTACTCCATTCGGATTTTGCTATTTTATATCGAACCAATGCACAATCTCGTTCATTCGAGGAGGCCTTGCGCAAATTAAACATACCATATAAAATATACGGTGGTTTATCTTTTTACCAACGCAAAGAGGTTAAAGATTTTATTGCCTACCTACGAGTGGTGGTAAACCCGAATGACGAAGAAGCCTTAAAACGTATTATCAATTACCCGACACGCGGTATTGGTGACACCAGTATTGCCCGAATAATCGTAACCGCAAACGAGCATAATCTACCGCTGTGGCACGTGGTAGAAAAGCCCGACAGCATCGCAGACATGCAAGGCCGTGCAAAGCAAGCCATCCGCGATTTCAGCATTTTGATAAAGAGTTTTCGTGCGATGCTCAACACAAAAAATGCGTATGAAATTGCAGAATACATTGGCAAGCAGACCGGATTGATTCATGAATTATTTAAAGATAAAACGGCCGAAGGTATATCAAGATTTGAGAATATACAAGAATTGCTGAATGGTATTAAAGAATATTCGGTAGGCGAAAAACCGGAATATGAAGAAGATGAAGTGCGACCGGAAAATGATTTAGCTGCCTATTTGCAGCAAATTTCTTTATTGACAGACATGGACGATAAAAATGATGAAAATAAAGAAAAAGTAAAACTAATGACCATACATGCTGCCAAAGGCTTAGAGTTCTCCAGTGTGTTTGTAGTAGGCTTAGAAGAAAATTTATTTCCCTCCGTTATGTCGCTAAACAGTAGGGAAGACTTGGAAGAGGAACGCCGTTTATTTTATGTTGCCGTCACTCGAGCTAAGCGCTTTTTAACGCTATCGTATGCCTTAATGCGTTATAAATTCGGCCAGGTAAATTACAATGAAGCCAGCCGTTTTATAGATGAAATTCAGGAAGAGAACGTTATATTTTTAGGGCAAAAAGAAAAAACAGAACCAAAGCCTAAACCGATATACGAAGAAAACACCGGCAACACCAAATGGTACACGGCGAAGCAATATCAAAAGAAAGAAGAAATACAAAAACCGGTTTTTGAGCCGCCAAAACAGCTCACTAAAATGAAATCTGCAGCTACGGGTGATGCCCAATTGCCTTCTGATTTGAAATCGTTGGCGGCCGGCATGAAGGTCCTGCATGAAAGATTCAACAATGGTAAAGTATTAGCAGTAGAAGGCAGAGGCGAAAACCGTATTGCTACTATATTTTTCGAAAGTGTGGGTACAAAAAAAATCATGCTTAAGTTTGCCAAATTGCATATTATTGCATAACCCGATACTCCGGTTTATCGAAAGTATGTAGCGTATAACTCTTAATAATTATTGTATTTTTGTGAGTAGTGAGGACATTTCTATTTTCATATTTTATCGCTTGTGCTTTTGGAGTTGCTTTGGGACAAATTCAAATTACCAAACCCAATCCTAAAATATTTTTTGATGCCAAGTATATCACTTTAGAAAATCCTACACCACGCCGTCCCGATTCGATAATTTCCAATCCGCATCGTTTTAAAATACTTGAAAAACAATTTACGCCTTATTATAACTTAGGAAACAATGGCACTGCTTATTACTCTGTGATATTTACCAATAGTAATCCCATCGGATTTAAACACGGCTTTAATAGTTTTGATTTATATTATGAGCAGCCTCAAAAGGTACGGTATTTCAATACTAAAACGCCCTATACCAATCTCGATTTTGTTTTTGGCGGAAACGCTGAAATTGTGGGAGGGGCGGAGTTTGCCATTAACCTAAAACCCAATGTAAGTTTAGGGTTTAATTACCATCGTAACAACGCTAAAGGAGGCAGCCAGAACCAACTTTCTATCCATAATTTGTTTTCCTTACAAAGTGCTTTTCAAAGTAAAAATAAGCGGTATGAGTTATACTCCGATTTTATTTTTAATGGGATAAAAAACCAAGAAAATGGCGGATGGGCGCAAACAGATGCTTTTACCAATCCTTTCTACAAAAATAACAAAGGGTTTATTAATGTATTTTTGAATAATGCAACAAATAATTGGAGCGAGCGCAACTTAAATTTCCATGAGCAAATTAATTTAGGGAAAAAATCAGAAGTACAAATCAATGATTCTGTAAAGCAAAAAATGGTATTACATCCCAAATTTGCCATCACCCATGATTTTGAATTTTCGCATTGGAAGTTCAGGTACAAAGATTACGTGAAAGATTCTGTTTTTTATCCGGCATTAATTTACAATACGGATTCTACAAATGATTATACCAAAACTTGGCGACTAACCAATGGTGTATATTTCAAGAATTTGCAATACGATACTTTACCTAAAAAATTCTTATTTACCGCCGGATTGCAATATAGCTTTATTCGCTACCAGCAACGCAATATCAACCAGTGGATACAAGATCTACAATTAAAAGCTAAAATTTACAACCAAACCGACTCTGCATTTTTTGGCTATTCGGTAGATGCCGCAATAGACATAGCACCAAAATATATAGGTGATTTTGCAGTAAATTTTTTAGGAAAACTCAATTTTAGAAAGTCTATTTCCATAGGGATAAACGGCGAAGTTTCCTTAGCCTCTCCATCTCAAAAACAAGCGTTTTATCTTGGCAATCATTATACGTACAACAATCAATTCAAAAAAATATTTCAAGTAAAAACTGAGGCGCAGTTTGCATGGAAAAAGCAACTTTTATTCGCCACCGTGCAAGATTATCTTATTCACAATTATATTTATTTGGATACCGCTTCATTGCCACGTCAATACACCAAACCATTGAATGTATTGGTGGTAAAACTCAGAAAGGATTTTAATACAAAGTATATTTTTTCGGGAACAGAATTATATGTACAATGGATTTCCAATACCTCTGTTATTCCGTTACCGGTATTTGCCATGAAACAAACATTGTATTACCAAGGTGGCTGGATTTCAGGAAAACTAAATGCTCACATCGGGTTTGACATAACATACAACAGCAACTTTAAAGGAAACGCATACAACCCATCATTGGCAGAATTTTATTTACAAAACAAACAAGTGCTTAAATTCTATCCGGTGTTAGATGTATTCTTTAGTTTACGAGTGAAATTTACCAATATCTTTATTCGGGTAGAGCATGCAAACCAAGGAATGTTTAAACAAAAGGGAATTTATGTAGCCCCAAATTATGGCTATTTAGACAGAACATTTCATGTGGGCGTTTATTGGCAATTTTATGATTAATGATAATGAAAAAAATAGTATTCCTCACCCCTACACTGCCATTTCCTCCCGTAAGCGGAGGCGTTATAAAATCGTATAAAGTAGTACAATTTTTAAGCACACAATATGAAGTAACCGTAGCTTGCTTATTAAAAAATGAAGACGAACAACACGTAGATTCATTTTTAAAAACCGTAAATATAAATCCGATTATTACAGCCACTTGCAATATTCCAAGAACTGCAAAAAATCTTATCGTCTCCAATTTGCAAAATATTCCTTTGAATTTATATCGCAATAAATCTGCTGCATTTACCCAAAAAATAAACGCCGTTATACATCAGTTTGACGTGATATTTTGCGACCATTACGTAATGTTTCAATACATTCCTGAAAATTACAAAGGCAAAGTAATTTTACATGAGCACAATTGCGAGTACTTAATTTGGAAACGCTATGCCGGCATTGAAAGAAATCTTTTAAAAAAAATAGCTTTGCTCAATCAAGCGTATCGCATAAAAGATTATGAACGTAAAATTTGTATGCGTGCCGACGTAGTATTGGCAGCTCCAAACGACATTTCGGAATTAGAAAAAATAGGTGCCGATCGTTCAAAATTTTTAGAAACTTACCATCTCGGCGACGACCATCTTTTAGAATTACCCAATTTGGAATTTGACCGTACACAACTTTCGCTGTTATACATAGGCACTTTAAGCTGGGAAGCAAATATCGATGGATTAGTTTGGTTTTATCAAGAAATATGGGAACACATAAAACAAAAATTTCCCGATATAAAATTATTTATCGTAGGGAAACACCCCGATGATAGAATTATACAAATGGCAGCCCACGACAGCTCTATTATCTTAACCGGATTTGTAGAAGATTTAGAGCCTTATTTCCAAAAAGGGAGAGTGTTTATAACGCCATTGCGGTTTGGTAGCGGCATAAAGGTGAAAGTAGTGAACGCACTTTACAGGGGGATTCCGTGTGTCACCACATCTATCGGGGCAGAAGGGTTAAAAGTAAAAGATGGTGAACACTTATTTATTAAAGATGACGCTGCAACATTTGCGCAAGCCATTTTCACTTTATTAGAAGATAAAAAACAATGGAACTATTTGCAAGAAAATGCCAGAGCACTTTCTAAAAAATACTACACTTGGGAGTATGTGTTGGAAAATATCCGCAAGGCGGTAGAGCGATAAAGTATCTATCTATATTTAATATAAAATGCACCTCTGCACCTCATGTAAATATGAACAAGCGTATTATCTTTATTATTTACATCAAACCATCCGCGCACTAATTTATTTACAGTATCATGCTGGGTAATCACTATCTGCCCATGGTTCATGCCATATAATTTTCGCTGTCCGCGTATAACTTTAAAAATGCCAAACTCCGCTTGTGTAGCGCTGGGCGGTGCCATTTCTGTAAGGTAAGTACCCGGTATAGATTGGAACGTTTTAAAACCTGCCAATCCTACTAATTGAGCACCTGATAACTCAAAACCGGAAACCATTAAACTATCATCAACAATTTTATTCATTGTATCGTGTGACGTAACAGACATTACAAAGGAAGTATCGCCGGTGACTACGATATTAAAAGAATTTAAGGTAATACTACTTGTGTCTAATACCTCATTATTATTTCCACCACCTGGTGTAGGTATATTTTTATTTCCTGCGCTGCAAGCTGCTAATAATGTCAAAATTAAAGCAATAAATGCAAATTTATATTTAACAGAGATTTTCATTATTACGTAAAGATAACAGAAATTCTTTATTCCATTGATTATTTAAGAATTTTAAGAAATGTCGTACTGTTAAAATTTGTATCTTTGCCCAATATTAATCATGGCTGTTTCTGTTCGCAATTTATCCAAGAATTACAATCACCAAAAGGCGGTTGATAATATCTCTTTTGAGGTAAAAAAAGGCGAAATATTAGGCTTTTTAGGTCCTAACGGTGCCGGCAAATCTACTACCATGAAAATGCTGACCTGCTATATTCCTCCGAGCAAAGGAACTGCAAGCGTTAGCGGGTTAGACATCGTACAACATGCTTTAGAAGTACGCCGAAAGATTGGATACCTCCCTGAAAATAATCCTTTGTATTATGATATGTATGTAAAGGAGTTCTTGGATTTTGCTGCCCGTATCAACAATATAACTTCAGTTGCTATTGACAAAAGAGTAAAGGAAGTAATTGATTTAGTTGGGCTGAACATAGAGCAACACAAAAAAATTGGGCAATTATCTAAAGGCTATAAACAACGGGTAGGAATAGCACAAGCATTAATTCATAACCCCGAAGTGCTAATTTTGGATGAGCCTACATCCGGGCTTGACCCCAATCAATTATCCGATATCCGAAACCTGATAAAAGAGCTCGGAAAAGAAAAAACGATTCTCTTTTCTACCCATATCATGCAGGAAGTACAAGCAGTATGCAATAGAGTAATTATCATTAACAAAGGAAAAATAGTTGCCGACGACCAACCGGATAATCTTCAAAATGTTTTGAATAACGAGGCTTTAGTAGAAGTAGAATTTCTACGAGAAGTTGCAAAAGAAACTTTGCAAAACATCAGCAATATTCAACAAGTAAATGCACTTTCTGCTACGCACTTTATTTTGCACGGAAAAGACAGCCTGCAAATACGCAAAGCGATTTTTGATTTTGCCGTAAGCAACAACAATCCACTGCTTACCGTAAAGCAAGAAACTAAAAGTTTGGAAGCGATTTTTCATCAACTTACACAACAGAAATAATACGATGAAAGCTATTCTCCGAAAAGAAATAAACCTGCTATTTTCCTCTTTGATTGCATACATCAGCATGGCAGTATTTTTTATAGTGCTGGCACTCAATTTATTTATTTTTCAGGGAAATATTTTAGACAGTAACTACGCCACGCTTAATACATTTTTCACGCTTACACCATGGATATTACTGTTTTTAATTCCGGCAATTACCATGCGTACTTTTGCCGACGAAAAACAAACCGGAACTATTGAATTTTTAACCACCAAGCCCGTAACAGATTTACAAATAGTAATTGGAAAATATTTGGCTGCATTATTTTTATGGACATTTACATTTATCCCAACACTTATTTATTTTATTGCAGTAAAAAAGTTAAGCTTATCAGAAGCACCGATTGACAGTGGCGCTACGTATGGCAGTTACATAGGCTTGTATTTTTTAGGCGCAGTATTTGTTGCCATCGGTATTTTTGCTTCTTCCGTTACCAACAATCAGATTGTTGCTTTTTTGGTAGGTGTATTTCTATGTTATTTGATGTACGATGCGTTTTTTAGAATCAGTTCTTTAGCAATTTTTCAAGGACAATTAGATTATTTTATCCAATCCATAGGCTTAAATGCGCATTACGATTCTATCAGTCGTGGCGTAGTGGACACCAGAGACATTATTTATTTTTTAAGTGTGATAAGTTTGTTTATTATCGGTACACGAACGGCATTAGAAAGCAGAAAGTGGTAGAAAAATGAAAAGACATTACCTCATATCATCCATTAAGGCATTAACTACCGGCTTACTGATAGTTGTTGTAGTAAATATACTTTCCGTTTTTTGGTATCATCATTTTGATTTAACCGAAGAAAAAAGATACACCCTCACTACCTCCACCAAAAAACTACTAAATAGCTTAGACGATAAAGTGGATGTGGAAATTTATTTAACGGGAAAAGACTTACCGGCAGGAATAAAAATTTTACAAAATGAAACGCGTGAACTCCTGCAGGAATTCAGAAACAATTCCAAAGGGTTAGTTACCTTTCATTTCTTTGATTACAACAGCATAAAAAACCAAAAACAGCGCGAAGAGTTCCAGATGAACCTCGTAAAAAAAGGCTTACGACCAACCAATTTAGAAGTTAAATCAAACAGCGGATATAGTGAAAAATTAGTATTCCCCGGAGCAGTCATAAAATCAAACGGGCGCGAAATTCCAATTCAAATTTTAGAAAACCAATTTTCTTCCGGCGCACAAGGCGCGCTAAACAATTCCATTAGTTTATTAGAATATAAACTTGCCAATGCCATTGATAAAATTATTAGGGAACACCCTCCTAAAGTAATGTTCTTACAAGGGCAGGGCGAGTTAGGTGTAGAACCACTGCAAGAATTTCTGAAAGCATTAGCCGCTCAAAACTTCCAATTAGATAAAATTGAACTCGACAAAGACAAATTACTCCATAATAATATCGATGTTTTGGTGGTTGCAAAACCACAAAAACCTTTTAATGAAAAGGAAAAATTTTTGATTGACCAATATGTTATGAACGGCGGAAAAGTATTGTGGCTCTTAGATAATACCATTGCAGATCTCGATAGTTTTAAATTAGCCCCAAGTATTGTTGCCGTTCCTCGCGATTTGAATATAGATGATTTACTTTTCCGATACGGCGTACGCACTGACCATAATTTGGTATTAGATTTATATTGCAATCAAATTCCGATTATCGAAAGTGTGGGTGGCAATCCGCAGCCTAAACTATTTCCATGGGTATTTTACCCCATTGCAGTAAGCAAAAACAACCACCCGATAGTAAAAAATTTAGATCCTGTTGCCTTTAAATTTACCAGCTCTTTAGATACATTAAACAACCAAAGCGTAAAAAAAACAATATTGCTATCTTCCTCCAATTACGCACGAGTACAACCCACTCCGTTTCAAATATTTTTAGAAGGTGCAAAGCAAAAACCTAATCCCTATTTATTTAACCAAAAAAACATACCGTTAGCCGTATTATTAGAAGGAAATTTTACTTCTTTATACAAAAACCAATACACTTCTGATTTGCAGAAACTATTGGAAGCGCAGCAAATTACATTTAAACCCAAAAGCAATCTGAATAAGATGATTGTAATTTCCGATGGCGATATTGCCTCCAATGATTTAGAAGCAAACGGCGTACCTTTAGCATTAGGCTACGATAAATACACTCGGCAATTATATGCCAATAAAGATTTCTTATTAAACAGTATAGAATATCTAATAGATGATAACAACTTAATAGATGCCCGCAACCGTGAAGTAAAAATGCGTTTATTAGATAAAGCTAAAGTGTTAGAACAAAAAACAAAATGGCAAATAATCACCTTCTCTGTACCGTTAATTTTAATTGCAATATTTGGATTTTTTTACAACCAACGAAGGAAAAGAAAATATGCACGGTAAACAAAGACACGCACAATAGGCTTTATTTTTATTACAAGAATTCTAATTATATTCACACATCCATTTCAATAAAAAACAGCATGAGCAAACTTATCAGCATCCTATCCCTTATACTCGCAAGTATAGGCTTTGCAGTAGCACAAATGCCCGCAGTAGGCACAAAAGCAATAGAATTAAACTACAAAACACCTGAAGGATTAGACCTATCTTTGTCTTCCTTGAAAGGCAATATGGTGCTGTTAGATTTTTGGGCATCTTGGTGCGGCCCATGCCGAAGAAACAACCCTGCGGTAGTTGCTCTATACAAAAAATATCAAAATAAAAAATGGGTAAAAGGGGTAAAAGGCTTTACCATTTACAGCCTTTCCCTTGACCAAAATGCCGAAGCTTGGAAACAAGCCATCCAACAAGACGGATTAATATGGCCGAATCATGTATCTGATTTAAGAGGCTGGAATTCCGATGGAGCTGCAAAATACGGTGTTCGTTCTATTCCTCAAACCGTATTAATTGATGAAACAGGATTTGTATTAGCCATTAATCCCGGACATGAATTGATAGAGCAATTGGTAAACAAGAAATTAGCCGTAAGCAGTACTACTAAGCCAAAAAGCAAAAAGAAATAATCGCTAATATTAATGTCAATTTGGCGTAAAGTTGATTTGGCAAACTATTTGACTTAGTATTGTAAAAATATAGGTATGCCCGAGGAATTAGAGGAAACAGCAAATACAGAACAGACACCACAAGAGGAAACTTCAAATAGCAGCACTCCAAATCAGTCAGATAGTCAGTCGGCAGATGTTTCGGCTGAAAATAGTACACCAACCGACGATTTGTCTGTCTTAAAAAAAGAATTAGACGAGCAAAAAGATAAATACCTCCGTTTATTTGCAGAATTTGACAACTTCAAAAAACGCAATGCCAAGGAGCGTTTAGAATTATTCAAAACTGCCGGACAAGATATTATGCGAGAGTTATTGCCGGTATTGGATGATTTTCAACGTGCGGAAAACGCTTTTGCAAAAGACAATAATCTGGAAAGCTATGCTACCGGAATAAAGTTAATTCAAGATAAACTATTCAAATCTTTACAAAATAAAGGATTAAAATCTATTGAAAGTATCGGTAAAGAGTTTGATGTAGCGCAACATGAAGCGGTTGCAGAAATTCCTGCACCTTCTGAAGAGTTAAAAGGAAAAATATTAGATGAAGTGCAATGCGGATACACCCTAAACGACACTATTATCCGATATGCAAAAGTAGTAGTGGGAAATTAATTAATACAGACAAAAAAGGGCGAATACACTCGCCATTCTTTTACAATCCAATAAAATGAAACGAGATTATTACGAAATATTAGGAGTTTCCAAATCTGCAAATGCCGATGAACTAAAAAAAGCTTATCGCAAGATGGCCTTGCAATATCATCCCGACAAAAATCCGGGCGACAAAGCCGCTGAAGAGAAATTTAAAGAAGCAGCCGAAGCGTATGATGTTTTGAGCAACGACGAAAAACGAGCTCGATACGATCGTTTCGGACACCAAGGAGCTGCCGGCGGATTTAGCGGTGGACATGACATGAACATGGAGGATATTTTCTCCCATTTCGGCGATATTTTTGGCGGCGGAGGCGGAGCAAGCTCATTCGACTCCTTTTTTGGCGGCGGAGGCAGACGCAAAGAAAAAGGAAGAGGGCAACGTGGCAGCAATTTACGCGTAAAAGTGAAAATGGATTTAGAAGAAATTGCGAATGGTGCACAGAAAAAAATTAAATTAAAAAAACATATCCCCTGCGACCAATGTAATGGAATTGGTGCAAAAGACAGTTCTTCCTATCAAACTTGCAATACCTGCAACGGCAG
>Ga0116191_1003428_pt1 | contig 11557 bp, 16 predicted proteins | sample AD_UKC111_MetaG_FD_89897 | JGI IMG/M metagenome (GOLD analysis project Ga0116191, IMG submission 89897) | Active sludge microbial communities of municipal wastewater-treating anaerobic digesters from Hong Kong - AD_UKC111_MetaG | ecosystem: Engineered > Bioreactor > Anaerobic > Digestate...
TATGAAAAAGATAAAAGTAGCCATCCTTTTTGGTGGAAAATCTACCGAACATGAAATCTCACTACGTTCTGCCAAAAGTGTGATAGAAGCTATTGATCGCTCCAAATATGAAGTTCAATTGATTGGGATTGACAAAACTGGGAAATGGCATCTGAATGAAGAAAGTCATTACCTCTTGAATGCCGACGATGCAAAAAAAATAGAATTAAATGCTTCGGAATACGAAATATATTTAACCAATAAAAATAACCAAGTTACTAAAATTGATGTAAACACCAATCAATCTCTTGGGAGTATTGATGTTGTTTTCCCCATTATTCATGGTGCATTCGGCGAAGATGGCACCCTTCAAGGGTTAATGAGAGCATTAAATATCCCTTTCGTTGGTGTAGATATTTTAGCCTCAGCTGTAGGGATGGACAAGGAAGTGACCAAAAGATTGCTCCGTGATGCAGGAATTCCTATTGCCCGCTTCTTCACAATTTTCAAACACAATCCAAGTGAATTTAGTTATGAAGAAATTGTAGAAGAGCTGGGTTTACCCTTATTTGTTAAGCCTTCCAATGCAGGATCATCAGTAGGTGTGCACAAAGTGAAAAATAAAGAAGATTTTGAAGCTGCACTTTCGGATGCTTTTCAATATGATAGAAAAATTCTAGTGGAAGAAGCAATAGTTGGTAGAGAAGTTGAGTGTGCAGTATTGGGCAATGAAAATCCTATTGCTTCTGTCATCGGAGAAATCATTCCTATGGATGATTTTTATTCCTACGATGCCAAATATATCAGTAATGATGGTGCTAAATTAGAAATTCCAGCTAAAATGGATACCGAAGTGGCTGATTTAATACAAGATACAGCCATAAAAGCATTTCAAGTGATTTGCGGTGAAGGATTGTCAAGGGTTGATTTTTTCTTAAAACCAGATAATACATTGGTGCTGAACGAAATAAACACAATGCCAGGGTTTACTAGTATCAGCATGTATCCAAAATTATTCGAAGCTTCAGGAATACCTTACTCTGAGCTTATAGATCGTCTTATTCAATTAGCAATTGATCGTCACACTAAAATAAATGAGCTAAAAACCACTAAATAACTATTTGGGTATTTTCACTTGATAAGTTTTATTCGTTGGATTTGTAAGTGTGTAGCTAATTATCCATGGGTTATAAACTTTTAGCATTCGGTAATTTGTGCCATATTTTATGGCAAAATCACCCCAATTTTCCACTTTGCCATTTACCTCTACTATCGAATAATTATCAATAGGTGAATATAAATTAGTATCCTCCAATGAAAAACCATATTTTTTTGGGTCTTTCATAATTTCTTTTAACGCAATTATTCTAAATGGATAACGAGAGGTTTCGTCAACTAATGATAGTTCGTAAAAATTGTTTGCTCTTTGGTTTTTTTGCTCAGTGCTAATTCTTCCTTGACCTGCATTATAAGCAGCTGATGCTAAAGTCCAAGATCCTAAGGCATTCTTCAAGTCTTTAATATGTCTGCAAAAAGCTAATGTAGATTTTTCGACATGATAACGTTCATCTACTTCTTTATTGATTTCTAAGTCATAAGCTTTCCCTGTCGCCTCCATAAACTGCCATAGACCCTTTGCCCCTGCAGGAGATATAACATTTCTAAGATTGCTTTCTATCACAGCAAGATATTTCATATCGTCGGGGACATTATTTTCTGCTAAAGTCTTTTCAAAATAAGGGAAATATCGTGCTGCCAACTTTAGATTTAGAATAGTACTTCCATGTAAATATGTATTTCCTACAATTTCTCTATCCAACCTTTCTACAGCATCAAAATTATCCATAGGTACTGCTTCTCCTGCCAAATCGTATTTGCCAGATTTATCCACATGTCGATTAGCATTCACTACATCTTCAGATGACTCAGTTAAAATTCCTCCTTTGTAAGAAGATACAACTACTAATAAAGCGAATAAAACAATTGATAACCCAGCAAATTTAAAATACTTATTATTCATATATTTGAAAATAAAACTTATATAAACCAAAATAATTTTAATATGTTTCAGTAATTATAGTACAAAGGTAGAGGATAAAATGTTTTAAAAACAAGGCTTGAGCTATAAAAACGACTTTTAATTTTATTCTGAACATTTATATATCTTTTACCGAAAAAGTGAAATATTTTAGAAAATTAAAGAATTTATTATTATTTGTAGAATTTGTCATAAATTCTATCAATTGTAAGAATATTTGAAAAATCATAAATCTGTATATAAAACTTGCAAGCTAAGAATTCATATTTTGCCTTTAATGATGCACTACAAATGTGTTAAATTTTTAAAGAATGGTCTAAATTCATAGAAGCAATACTTTATACAACAATTGTTTGACTATGAAATAAAACCAAAACTGTACCTCACTTCATAAATAACAAATGCAGGGCTGAACTGATTAGTCGAAAAAAAAGTAAAATCCTATTTTAAAGTACTTCAATAGTTATTTATATGTATTAAAGGTATCATTATGAAGTTTTTCACTTTTTCTACTAAAATCTTCAGAATAATAGTATTTATAACTAAATGATGAACTACCATTTAAAAATATACCCTCCAATCTCTGACAATACAAAAAATTTTTATCAAATTCGGTTTTTAAGGCATAATTAAAATCTATCTCTTCACTGTTACTTTTAACTGAATGATACTTAATTCCTAAAACTGGTGTATCAAAAAACTCATCTTCTGTTTGAAACCAATCCATAAGCAAACTAGGAAAGAGGTATTCTATTTTAAAATTAGGTAAGGCTCCTTTATAGTTTATTTTTGTATGAATTGCCATTATGATTGGATATAAACAAACATATTTCAAAAATTTTTTATGTTCAACTAATTCTTCTTTATTTTTTAATGAAAAGTCAAGAAATCTAACAGGTTGACTGTTACAGAATATCCCTAAATTTACTGTATCCAGTTTTGGCTTGTTACATTCTCTCCAAGCAACCATAGGATTATTTGCTAAATATAAACAGGGTGTTCCACTTCCATTAAATCGAGAATTAGAAATTAAATACCGTTTATTGAAAGGAATATGAAAAATATCATATTTTGTTCTATCCATAGTATTAATTTCTCCAGATCTTATGCGGTAATATTTACTACCTTCAGAATGAACTTCAATTGTATTTTTGACTATATTTTTAATGCCTTCATTCATTAATTTTTTGAATTCTTCGTGTATTAGGTTTCTTCTTCCTGAATTAAAGAGGTTTAAAATATTAATTATACTTTCTGAAACCATTATTACTGTATCCATAGTATATACATCACTTTCTAAAAAGCCTACTTCTCTTAAATGTTCTTTTAATTTAGTTTGAAATGCTTTTAAATGTAAGGTAACTATTTTAGAGTAATCTTCATTCATTTCGATTTGTAATGGGCTACATATAATATCAAGTAAATTTTTATTCTCAAGAATCATAAATTAATATTACGATATTATTTTGGGCTATTAAATTCCATTTCAAGCATTACCATACATAACAATCTCCAAAAAGAAGCATTTGTAAATAGTGGTAAAAAATTACTCTCGTTTATGGAACTAAGTATAGCAATATGCTCTTCATATATTGACCATATATTTTTGTCTTTATCTTCCCTATAAAAAAGAATCTTTCCTAGCTTATCATTATTTTCAAAACTTTTAGCTAAACCATCCCAAGACTTGACAACATACATAGACCATCTAAATGCAAAAGAAGCATTCAAAAAATTTTGAATATGTCTAATTGTATCAATATTTATATCATTATTTTTACTTTTTACAAATAAGGGATTTACCACCATAAATGATATTTCACTAGCAGAAGCAATTTTGGAAATATTTATTAAAGAATCAGTGCCTTCTTTTTGACTTAAATACGGACGAACAAGTGTTTCAATTAATTCCCAATAAAGATTATTAACTATTTTACAAATATCATCAATTATTTCAACTTTCAATTCATCAATGCTAATATCATATTCCTTGCTTATACTTTTTAATTCTTTTTCTATTTCATTATCTGTTAATTCATTATCAATGAAACTTTGGAACAACTTTTCTCTTTGTTCTTTTTTACTCGAATTTACCATTTTTATTTTTCTACTTGATAGATGATCGCAACTTCAAAAATCTACTATTAAACCTATGTTTAAAAATAGAAGGTTTAGTTTTCAAGTTAATTTTAGATTCGGCAGGACTTTCTGTGTTTTTAATCCAACCTTTAATATTAATCTCAGTTTGCCTAAAAGCTAAAGGACTTATTTTATTTTCAGAACAGTTCTTTTTATACGAAGTATAATTAATGCAACTTATTTTTAACGCCATACATTATTTCATTTATAAGTATTTTTTTAAAATATAACATAAGGTAAAAGCAACCAAACCATGCTAATTCAACAAAACATTAATGAAAAACAAAATTTAGTACGATTCTAATACAATTTATTTTTCTAATTAGACTGCAAAGGTAATAATAGTTTGAATTATTATCTAATAATTTAAAATATATTTAATTAATATTTTCATATGCCATTGAACGATAAAACACTTGATTTTCAATGAATTTCTAGATTACAATCCATTAGAAATTACTGTAAAATATACTAAAAACACCAAATTTTTCAATATCATTTGCATTAATTCATTCATTATCATTATCTTTGCAGCCATTTTAAAAAATTAATCAAAATTTGTAATTTTTGAGTATTATGAAACAGTATGAAGTTACCTTCGTCGTAGATCCAGTTCTGTCGGTCGACGAAGTAAAATCGACAGCTCAGACCTACATTGATTGGTTGCAACAAAACGGTTGTAAGCTAGTTCATGTGGATGAGATGGGGCTAAGACAATTAGCCTATCAAATTAATCGCCGTTCATCTGGCTTTTACTACTGCATTGAGTTTCAAAGTGAAACTGGTGATTTTATCACTAAATTCGAATTGGCACTACAACGTGATGAAAGAGTGATGAGATATTTAACTATTTCATTAGATAAGTTTGGTATCAAATATAACCAAGACAAAAGAGATGGTAAAATCGGTAAAAAAGTTGTCAAAAAAGACAAAGTTGCACCGAATGCTCCAACTCCGAGCCCAGCTCCTGTAGTAGAGGCTCCACCAGTTGAAGTGCCAAAAGTAGAAGTTCCTTCAGTTGCAGATGTTTCTGAAGAGAATTAATCATTTTTTAAAATTCTAAAATTGCAATCTAATGGCAACTAAAGACGATATTAAGTTCTTAAGCAACCCCAATATTGGACAACAAAGAAAAAAATATTGCCGTTTCAAGAAATTTGGCATCAAACATATTGATTACAAAGACGGAGATTTTTTATTACAATTTATTAACGAACAAGGGAAGTTACTCCCTAGAAGGATAACAGGTAATTCATTAAAATATCAAAGAAAAGTAGCTACTGCTGTGAAAAGAGCTCGTCACTTGGGTATTTTACCTTATTTGGCTGATTTGCTTAAATAGAGCAGAATTACTTTATTTATTATTTTTTTAATTATTATTCAAATTTAAATACTCATGGAAATAATCTTGCTTCAAGACGTAGATAAAGTGGGTGATAGACATTCTATCGTAACTGTTAAGGACGGTTATGGTAGAAACTTTCTTATCCCAAAAGGTATGGCGATTGTAGCTAATGATGGCAATCGTCGTAGATTGGCAGAAGTCATCAAACAGGAAGAAGCCAAAGAATCAAAAATGCTAGATACTTATAAAGATATGGCAAACCAATTAAGCGGTCAAGTACTAAAAATTGGAGCTAAAGCTGGTACTAGTGGAAAAATATTTGGTAGTGTCACCAATGTTCAAATTGCTGCTGCAATTAAAGAAAATATTGGATTGGACATTCCAAGAAAGAAAATTGTGTTGAATGACGAAATCAAAGAGCTAGGCGAATATACTGCTACAATTGCGCTTCATAAAGAAGTGACTGGTACTGTAAAATTCGAAGTGGTGGCTGATTAGTTTAAAAATACTATCTGACAAAAAAGCCGTTTATCCACGAGATAAATGGCTTTTTTTATGCTGATAATCAAGGTATTATAAACCATATAGACAAAAACAGCAAAGCCGATTAAAAACTGGCATTTAATCGGCTTTGTTTAAAGTTGAGGTTAAGATTTCTTACAATTCAATCAAAATACTAATAGTCTTCTTCTTCTAATATTACTTCATTTTTTTCTAAAAACTGACCTACTGCACTTGTTGCATTCGAAACTTTGGAGTAATCAATAGCATAATGAATATACTTACCCTCTCTTTTCGTAACTACAACTCCAGCAGCTCTTAGAACTCTTAGATGTTGAGATGTAATAGATTGTTCAAGCTTCAAAGTATTGTAAATCTCATTGACATGTACCGATTTGTTCGTATCGATAAATTCCAAAATCATCATCCGTAATGGATGAGCTAGTGCACGAAGTATTTCAGACGAAGTCTGAAGCTTTTCGTGATTAATACTTACCTTAATCTTTCTCATAATGTGCTTGTCTAAAATTTTGTTTTGGTTAATTCACAGGTAGTAACGATATGCTGTGCAAATATGATAATAAAATATCTTATTTACAAACAAATATTACAAAATGTATAGAAAAAATCTATAACAATAAAATTACAAGTGGACAACTAACAAAACTTAAAATCGACAAGCTACAGAAATCAATTAAGATAGTAGAATTCGTAGCACATTAGTTAAGGGATAGGCAAAATATTGAGGGATATATAGAATGAAATAGTAAAAGTTTAATCCGCCAATTCTTCGACCAATTTAGATATTTGAGATAATCTTTCTTTGTCTATTTTGTAATAGATGAATTTTCCATCTCTATCTGTTATAACAACTCCCGATCTTCTCAAGATAGCTAGATGTTGCGAAGCAACTGATTGCTCCAGCCTTAACTTTACATATAAGTCAGTAACCGTCAAACGGTCATTTTCTTCAAGCAGGTCAATTATTTGCTGTCTTAGCTTATGATTAATTGCTCTTAACACCAAAACAGCCTTTCTCAACTCTACATAGTCAAGCTGAATGTCTTTCTTACCTTTTTTCAAGGTAACAACTTCGTTTTTTTGCTTTCTCATATTATGTGTGCTATTATTTAAATCTTAATAAAATACCTCTTTAGGTATAACCAAAACTGTACCAAAATGTAATATACGAAAAATATATAAACCATAACAGTCTTGAAACCAAGACAAAAGTAATAATAATCTTTGTAAATAAAAATAATTTTTTATATATAACTAAATTATATTTTTTTTAGATGTGGTAATATTTGGCTGCTTAAAATAGGCTGGGCTGTAGGAGAAGATATTTTCGAATTCTTTATTATTGTATTTTTCGATTGCTATCTCAAATAAGTAAGTTGCGTTACAGGCTAAAATAGGTGATAATTGAATGTCTGGTCTATCATTTTTGATCATATTATATATCTTTTCTGCACCATTGCCACACAATATTGATCTCTGTTGAAAACGATTCAAATCAAATGATTCATTCCAAATCAAACTGTTTACATTTTTTATCATATTCTTTTCAGAATCAAATGTGGCTGTATATACTTCCATTCTTCTAGCATCAATCATCGATACTATCGACGACGATACCTCACCCAATTGTATTACTCCATTAGCTAATGCAAGTAAAGTATTGACCTTTATCAATGGAATTGATTTCGCATAACCAATTCCTTTTGCAATTGCAGCACCTACCCTAAGTGAAGTATATGATCCTGGACCATCACTAATAGCAATTGCTACTAGATCATCGAATGAGATTTTAGCCTTTGTTAAGCAGTTTTTTATCATCAATGGCAATCTACTAATATGCTTTGTTACAACCAATTCTGTATCATTAGCTATTATACTAACATGATTACAGATTGCAACTGAACAAATGTCCGTAGCAGTATCAATTAATAGTAAATACTCTTTCATAATTAATGCTTTCCTCCAACAGTTATCTCCCACAATTGATCCACACTCAAATATTTATTGGCTAAAGCTCGAATATCTTCTGCATTGAAATTCTGAATATATTGGACGAGTTGATCAAAATGTACTAAATCAATGTCTTCTGAGATATAAGTTTTCACTACATCCATTGTGTTGTAAGGTCCATCCATCATGGTCAACAAATTTCCAAGTAAGTAGTTTTTTACCATTTTTTGTTCTGTTGGATCCATCAGCTGGTCTTGTAATATGTTTATTTCTCTATATATTTCAGTTTTGGCTTTTTCAACTAAGCCATGACTGGTGTCTGTACTTATATAAAAGTAACCATCGTACTTCATAGTATCCAATGAGGAATATATATTATAAGTATATCCCTTATCTTCTCTCAAATTTAACATCAATCTTGAACCAAAATAACCACCAATTATTGTATTTAAAACAAACATTCCATTATAATCAGGATGTTTTCTGTTGAAACATTTCATCCCAATTTTGATGGAGGATTGAATGCTATCTTCATTAAATATTTTTATTTTTTGCGATTCAAACAAATGGTTGTTAATCACATTTAAGGATTGAGGCTTTACTATTTTATTTATTTTACCAAAATATTGATTCAATAAATTGATTTCTTCATTTCCAACTTTCCCACTAATAAAAATCGTACAATTATTTGATCCAAATCTTTCGAAGTGATGCTGCTGCAAATCAGACCTATGTATGTCATTATATGTTTCTGGATAAGAATTGTATCCATAAGGATGATCAATTCCAAAAATAAGTTCGGTGAATTTTCGATATGCCAACAAATCGTTTTTCAACAATTCCAACTTAAGCCTTTCTTGATTGTTCTTTTTATAGACTTCTAATTCGTAATCTGGGAATGTTGGATTCCAAATTATATCATAAACTATCGGAATTAAATTGTATAGATGTTTATTCAATGCTGTTAATACGATGCTCGAAGCATCCAATTGTGCATTTAGATTAAGTGCTGCTCCATAAAAATCAATTTTCTCTGCTAATTCTGCTGAATTATATTGAGGAGTTCCATCTTTTATGAGACGCAATGTTGATTTTGCAACCAATCGCTTATGTTCGTCAGGACGCCCAGTTGCAAAAAAAAATTCAATTTTACAGGCATCTTGCTGCCCTGTATTAATTAAATAAATTTTAATACCATTGTCAAGAGTAATTATTTGAGGTGTTGCCAATGTAATCTTAGTAATTTCTTTGATGCTTGGCATGATCTTTCTATTCAGCTTTTTTATCATGTTATTGGTTTTTCCAATTTTTTATATTGTCTTTTATGTGAGTATTTTCACGAAGATGTTTCAGAAAAATTAACCTATCCATTGGCTTTGCACCTAGGCTTGCCAAATGCAATGTTTCTTGTTGGCAATCAATTAATTGAAAATTATTTTCTTGGAGGAATCTAACTAATGTAATAAAACCATATTTTGATGCATTTGATACTTTCGAAAACATAGATTCACCAAAAAACACCTTACCTAATGCTATTCCATATAACCCACCAACAATTTTATTACCTTGCCAAACTTCCACCGAATGAGCATACCCTTCATTGTGTAGTTGAATGTAGGCGGATTTCATCTCATCGGTTATCCAAGTGCCTTGTTGACCAGTTCTTTTTATTGCTCCACAATAATTTATTATAGCTTCAAAGTCATGATCAAAGGTAACATGAAATGATGATCTATTAAAAAGAGGTTTCATACTTTTGTGTATGATCAGATCTTTTGGGAGCAAAGTGAATCTAGGATCAGGACTCCACCACAATATAGGTTCATCTTCATTATACCAAGGAAAAATTCCTAAAGTATATGCTTTTATTAATCTTTCAGGCTTCAAATCTCCACCAAAAGCCAATAATCCTGCTTTAGAGGCAGTTGCTGGATTTGGAAATTCAATATGATTTGGATCTAATTCCCTTATTTCAAACACTTTATGACTCTTGGATTTCTTCAATAACTGCCGACAAACCCCTTTCGACTAATGCATCTTTGTAAGGCAATAAAACAGATTTTGTCGCAGATTTTACTGTTGCTTTACCTTTAAAATGAATGATTAATGACAACTGTTCAGATTGTTCATGGGTGTGGTTTAATACATTCATAAAACATTCTATCACCCAATTGAAAGTGTTATGATCGTCATTATATACAATCAGATGTGCTGAATATTTTGTTCCATCATCAATCTTATCTTCAACAAGAATATCTTCTTCTTCAAAAGGTTCGAATAACATTAAGTCTATTTAATTTATTAATTAAATGTTTTTCAATCTATTATATGAACAATCAACCTCTTCCAGTACTGCCAAATCCTCCGACTCCTCTTTCACTCTCAGACAAATTATTTGTCAATTCCCAATCCACTTTTTCATATTTAGCAACCACAAGTTGTGCAATTCTTTCAGCGGGTTCGATTATCTGAACATTCGATGATAGATTAATTACAATTACTTTTATTTCTCCTCTATAATCGCTATCAATTGTACCTGGGGAATTCACTAATGTAATTCCTTTCTTTATTGCTAAACCACTTCTAGGTCGAACTTGCATTTCATATCCATTGGGAATTTCAACAAACAATCCTGTTGGGATTAAAGTTCTTTCCATCGGAGCAAGTTCGATATTTTCAGAAATATTTGCCCTGACATCCATCCCTGCACTCCCTGAAGTTTCGTATTGCGGAAGATTGTTTTTCGAATTATTGATTATTTTTATTTTAATCATTTTAATCAATGTATTCTATTTTTCTCAAAAATCTAAATCCAAAAGATATTTCAAAACTTACGTTTCTGATAGCTTGTTCTGGAAAATTGGTTGTAGTATGACTACCAGTAAATGGGTCAATTGTAATTACATTATTCACTGGAGGTTGGTAATATTGCCTTGATAGATCGGGGCAAACACTAAATTCTAAACTTCCACCAACCAGTTCACTATATTTGAACTGTAAACCACCCATCAAAATTGGTCCAAAATTCCATTTTCTTACATAATCTTTAATTGGTGCATAGAAAAAATATCCATTTTTGTATAAATCTGCACCGTTCTGAAGATTTGTATTGAACGTATATTCTAGCCTAAACCCTAAAGCATAATATCCTTTAACAGTTTCGTTGAATGTGATTTTTTGTTTAGCATAAGGGGCAACTACCAAATTATCAAAAATATATTTTGTGCTACTACTATTAAACAAACCTGTGCCTGTTGAGTAATTCCAATAACGAATAGCCGAACCTCTTGGGTGATACCCGAATTGAGTACCAATACTAAACTTGTCATCATCGTTCCACGACTCGATGAAAACATCTCCATGAAACTTAAAGAGTGCATTTCTGGAGGTAAAATATGCCCATTTTTGTGTCCCAATAGTTACACCACCCTTTATTCCCCAAATGTAAGATTGCCCATTTGAATAAATGGAAAAAAAGGAAAATATAGTAATAATTATATATTTGTACATTCCAAAAAAATTTACCTACAAATATACTATCATTTTACCCTTAGTTTTTGCCCTAATTTAATATTTATATCAGA
>Ga0116191_1003434_pt1 | contig 11550 bp, 9 predicted proteins | sample AD_UKC111_MetaG_FD_89897 | JGI IMG/M metagenome (GOLD analysis project Ga0116191, IMG submission 89897) | Active sludge microbial communities of municipal wastewater-treating anaerobic digesters from Hong Kong - AD_UKC111_MetaG | ecosystem: Engineered > Bioreactor > Anaerobic > Digestate | place...
AATGGAAAACGAAATTGGAACGGAAAAAGGAAAGCGGGACGGGGCGGAGGCGGCTTTTGTGGCCGGCTCCGCTTCCGTCATCGGGGACGTTGTCCTTGGCAAGGACACCAGCATATGGTACGGGGCCGTCATCCGGGGAGACCTGAAGGGGGTCCGGATAGGCGACAGGAGCAACATCCAGGATGGATCGATCCTTCACGTTACCCGGGAACTGGGTGTTGACGTAGGCGAAGACGTTACGGTCGGGCATGGCGCGATTCTTCACGGTTGCATAGTCGAAAGAGAATGCCTGATCGGAATGGGGGCTATCGTCCTGGATGGGGCCTTGATAGGGGAGGGATCCATCGTTGCCGCCGGAAGCCTGGTCCCGGAAGGTCGAATTGTACCTCCGGGCAGCTTGGCCATGGGAACTCCTGCCAGGGTTGTCAGGGAAGTAAGCGCAGAAGAAAGGCAAAAGGTAAGGGACATGGCGCAGGCCTATGTAGAACTCGCACGAACCCGCAAAGAGCAGGTAAACAACGGCCCCAAGGAGTAGTAAAATAATACCGTGGGAGTATCACAAACGGCCGCTGCCGTAGGCCGAAAGGCGACCGGCAGAGGAAAGTCCGGGCTCCATAGGGCAGGACGCTGGATAACGTCCAGTAGGTGCGAACCTCAGGCGAGTGCCACAGAAACAAACCGCCGGGAAGAGTCCCGGCAAGGGTGAAAAGGTGGGGTAAGAGCCCACCAGTCGCAGGGTGACCTGCGGGCTAGGTAAACCCCGTCCGGAGCAAGACCGAATAGGGGAGGATGAGGCGGCCCGCTGACTCCCGGGTACGGTCGCTAGAGCTCGTACGCAAGTGCGAGTCAAGATAAATGGCCGTTCTAGACAGAACCCGGCTTATGGGATGCTCCCACAGCAAAGACCCCAAGACAAGGGGTCTTTTTTTTTGTCTGTCCCGGGCTATGCGGGTATTTTTAACCGGCAAGATGAATAGAAAATAAAAATAGGACTAATGGCTTAGTGGGTATGTTGTTATTTGATGCTCTAGGCCTAGCATCACCGGAAGTGAAGTGATAAAGTGGGTTCAAGTGGGATAAAGTGGTATGACGTGGGAGGATTTTCAGATGCTGGTGGGGACGTTCGATCACAGGCTGGATACAAAAGGAAGGCTTGTTATCCCTGCCCGGTTCCGGGAAGAACTGGGGAGCAGCGTTGTCGCTTCCTTCGGCATAGACCGTTGTGTGTCCATTTACTCACAGAACAGTTGGGAGGGCATTCTCGAACGGCTCCGTAACCTTCCTTACTCGAAGGGGAAAACCCGGGACCTTGTGCGTGTCCTCCTGGCTTCCGCCCACGAGGTGACGATAGACCCCGCGGGTCGGATCCTCCTTCCCCAGTCCCTGAGGGATCATGCGGGTATCGATCAGGAAGTCAGCATCAATGGGGTCCTCGACCATATTGAGGTTTGGGATTCCGATAAATGGAACACCTACCGGTCGCGTGTCATGGAGACGCTGCCCGAAATCGCGGAAGAGGTAGACGGCTTTTGATCGACCACATCCCGGTTCTGCTGGAAGAAATCGTAAAGCTGCTTGAAGAGGGAGGATCACCCAAATACGTGGTCGATGCCACTCTCGGGCTTGGTGGATATGCAGCCCGTTTCCTGGAGCGCTGGAACGACTGCAGGGTCCTGGGTATCGACAAGGATCCGATGGCACTGGAACAAGCTTCTCAAAGACTTTGCGAGATGGTTGGCACAGGTCGGTTCAAGGCCGTAGAGAACGACTTCCGGGAACTTGACAAGGTCGTCCTGTCCGCGGGATGGGGAAAGCCGGACGCGGTCGTCTTCGACCTCGGAGTCTCCAATTTGCAGTTGGCACTCCCCGAGAGGGGGTTTTCGTTTCAGGAAGCGGGTCCGCTGGATATGAGGATGGGGGCGGAGGGTGAAACGGCAGAGATGCTTTTAAACTCCATGTCTCAGGAAGAAATGAGGCGCCTCTTCAGGGATTACGGCGAAGAACCGCACGCGGGGCCGATAGCCCGGGGCATCGTCGCATACCGGAACCGGAAGGGGCCGATTAAAACGACTGAAGAACTGGTCAACGTGATAAGGGATGTCCTGCCGGCCCCTTTGCAGAGGAAAATGAACCGCCACCCTGCCCGCAGGGTGTTCCAGGCTCTCAGGATAGCGGTCAACGATGAAATCGGCGCCCTTCGGGAAGGGTTGGAGCAGGCAGGCAAAGCGACGAAGGCAACCGGTTGCGTTGCGGTAGTCAGCTACCATTCCCTGGAGGACAGGATCGTGAAACATGCCTTTACCGAATGGGAAGCTGCCGGTCGTGGCCGTCGCCTGCCGAGAAAAGCGATCCGGCCTACCGAAGATGAAGTAGAAAGGAACTACAAGTCGAGAAGCGCAATGCTGAGGATTTTCAGGATGACGGAGTTCGAATTGCGGAGAGGAAGGTGAGAGCGATGTCTGCAACGTCGAAAGTCCGGAAAAAAACGCCCCGGAAAAACAGGGTTCACTCGGCTTTCGCGGCGATCGCAGTGCTTGTCGGAATGATGACGATGGGGCTCGCCGGCCTCAGGCTTCTTAACATGAATCTCGAACAACGTCTTACCCGTCTAAACGAAACGATTGAAAACTACCAGGAAATCGAGTTGGATTTGAAAAACAATATGGCTTCTTTACTATCTCCTGCGAGAGTGTATAGTGTGGCGAGTGCAAAAATGGGCATGGTAAGCGAGGCTTCCGTGACGGTGGTTTCAGTCGCGGTTCCCAAACCCTCTGTCTCGATGGCTTCGTTGCCGGTCAAGGCAAGGAAGGGGCTCGGGGAATTAGCTCTCTCAATGATTTTCCGGAAAGAGGCCCATGCGCAAGATTAAGGGCCGTGTTACCGCCTAGACGAGGGGGAGAGCGGGATCGGTTTGTTTCGTGTTTTCAAGGATGTCTGGACCTGGCTCTTCCTCGTCATTGTGATCCTCGCGGCAAGATTGGCCGTCATTCAGCTATGGCCGGACCCGAGGACGGTAAGTCAGGCAAGCAGCCAGTATTGGACCCAGGTTTCGATCAGCACGAGCAGAGGGGTCATCCGGGATAACCGTGGTGCCGCTCTGGCCATGTCCGTACCGGCGACCAGTCTTTTCATCGATCCTCAGTATTGGGACCCCGCCAACGCCCCTGAATTGAAAGCCGTCCTGAAAAACCTTGTATCCGCCTCTGATCTCGCAAAGTTCTCGAAACCAATGAAGGGCCGTTTTGTCTGGGTTGCCAGGAAAATTTCCCCCGACTTGGCGGCCAGGCTTCTTTCAAAAAAGCTTGACGGCCTGTATGCCCTGAAAGAAAGGAAAAGGGTTTACCCGCAAGGGCCTTTACTGGCTCAGGTCCTCGGTTTCTGCGACATCGACGATGAAGGCTTGGCCGGCTTGGAGCAGTCATGGCAGGATATTCTGTATTCACCTCCCCAGGCCAAAATACTGGCGAGGGATGCTTCCGGGCAGGGAATCGACCTCATGTCCCTGCAGCGGGCCCCAAAAACGATGAAACCGGGGGAACTGGTGCTGACAATCGATCCAATTCTGCAAATGGTCGTCGAAAAAAGGCTAAAGGAGGCGACCGACGAATACAAACCCAAGTGGGCTGCGGCTGTTTGCCTTGACCCGCGGGACGGTGCAGTGCTAGCTTCTGCCTCGTGGCCCACTTTTGACCCGAACAAAAGGCATACCCTGAAAAACCCTTTGGTCCGCTTGAACAACGTCATTGGAAGGGTATATGAACCCGGTTCCACGTTGAAGCCGGTGATCATGTCTATCGCCAAGGAACAGGGGCTCGTAAGGGAGAACGAATACTTCCATTGCGGGGGCCGAATCAAGGTCGCGGATGGAGTCGTGACGGACATCAAGGCGCATGGGGGACAGCATCTCGCAGACCTTGTCGTGAACAGCTGCAACGTGGGCATGGCACAGATAGGGATCCGTTTCAGGCCAAGATTTTCCTATGACAACCTGAAGCAGTGGGGATTTTCTTCCCTGAGCGGTATAGAACTGCCCGGAGAGGAAGAGGGACTTGTCAGCACACCTGAGCAATGGAGAGGGGTCGTGCCGGCCAACATCGCCATCGGACAGGGAATAGGCATGACCCCGCTGCAGTTGATAACGGCTCTCTCGGCCGTGATCAACGGGGGGCGCTGCGTAAGGCCGTACATCGTAAAAGAGGCAAAAGACGGAGAGGGCAAAATCGTTTACCGAGGCGGAGAGTTTGTCAAAAACGTCGTCATCTCAAAGAAAACGAGCGACTGGGTAAGAACGGTTATGAGGCGCGTCGTCACGGAAGGCACGGGAAAAGCCGCGAACTCGCCGAAGGTCTCCGTCGGCGGAAAGACTGGTACGGCCCAGGTCGCGGAACACGGGAAGTACGTCAAGGGACGTTTCGTTGCCTCTTTCGTGGGTTTCTGGCCTGTTGAAAACCCTGATCATATTTGGCTTGTAGTCCTCGGGGAACCTTCCCAAAAGGGGCACCTGGGTGGAGCTATCGCTGCTCCCGCGTTCAGGGCCATGCTGGAGGATTACCTTGTCTTGGCCCAGTAGGCCGATCGTTCAGGAGGGGGAAGGGCGGATGAATTTCCGAGAATGCGTTGCCCACCTGGATAAGCTCGGGATGCTCTGTTCTGCAACGTGGGATCAGTCGATAAACCCTGCTGCCATTCGTATCTGCGGAATAACCCATCACACTTCGAAGGTTGTAAAGGGATCCATCTTCTGCTGCCTGCACGGCACCCGCCACGATGGGCATGAATTCGCTGCGGAAGCCTGTCGAAAAGGGGCGGCGGCTTTATTGTGCGAAAGGTCCCTGGGATTGGAAAACCCGCAGCTCATCGTCAGGGATTCAAGACAGGCCATGGCTGCCCTGGCTGCATTCATTCACGGTTTCCCCGCTAAGAGACTGAAAATGATCGCCGTCACGGGAACGAACGGAAAGAGCACGACAACCTACCTGACGCGCTCTATCCTGACGGCCGCAGGTTTGCCCGCAGGGCTGCTCGGAACGATTATCTACCATGACGGGATGAACGAGGTGCTTGCGGACCGGACAACTCCGGAAAGCGATGAAGTGCAGGAATGGTTGTCTAAAATGGCCAGAAACGGCTGCAAGGCCTGCGTCATGGAGGCCTCGTCGCACGGGCTCGAGCTTGCGCGCCTTTCGGGCTGCCTTTTCGATGCCGTCGGTTTTACCAACCTTACTCCCGAACATCTGGATTTCCACGGGAACATGGAAAGCTATTTCGCCGCGAAAAGGAGGCTTTTCTCCGAATTTACACGCGGGTCCTGGGCCGGGGCGGCAAACGCGGACGATCCCTACGGAAGGCGCCTTGTCGAAGAATTCCGCCCGAAGGTGATTCCCTACGGCCTCGCCTGCGAGGGTACGAACAACGTTCACGGAACCCTCCTTTCGATGACGCTGGAAGGGATCAGGCTACGCATCCATTTCCCCGGAGGAAAAACCTGGCGCGACTTGAAGGTCCCCTTGACCGGAAGGTACAACATTTACAATATCCTGCTTTCCGCGACCATGGCCTGGGGCCTGGGGCTTGCTGGAGATGACATCTGCCAAGGGCTCGAGAAGGTCCCCCAAGTTCCGGGGCGACTCGAGCGGTATCTTTTCGGGAACGGGGTTTGCTGTATCATCGATTACGCCCATAGCCCGGATGCTCTGCGAAACGTCTTGAAAACACTCGGGGAGCTCGCCACGGGCAGAATATGGTCTGTCTTCGGGATGGGCGGTAACCGCTACGCCCCGAACCGCCCCCTCATGGGTAACATTGCCTCCGAACTCGCGGACGAATTGGTGATTACCATGGACAACCCCCGGCTGGAAAGTCCTGCCGCGATCGCCGGACAGATTGAAGAAGGACTTGTAAAAGGCCAGCGGTTAAAAAATCACAGGATCATACTGGACCGGCGCGAGGCGATCCATTTTGCCCTCGATAACGCCAGGCCTGGTGACATCGTCCTTGTCTCGGGAAAGGGCCCGGAACCCTATATCATCATCGGCGAAGAGCACCTTCCCTACAGCGACAGGGAAACAGTCGAGGACTGGGCGAAAGCCCGCGGAATGGAGTGCCCCGATGCGTAAGGAGAGGCCGGGGCTGGGGGAGGCTGCAGCCTGGTGCGAAGGGCGGCTGATGGGCCCGGGGGGGCCCTTGCCTGACAGGCTTTGGACCGATAGCAGAGATGTCGGGCCGGGAGACGGTTTTATCGCCCTCCCGGGAGAGCGTTCCGACGGACACCGGTTTGTCGGCGATGCCCTGTCGAACGGGGCACGCCTGGTGCTGGGAAGCGAAGGCGGACTTGCTCCCTGGCTCGACAGCATGAAAGGCAACGGAGCTTCCTGTATCGTTGTTGAACGGGTCGAGAAATCGCTCGTGAGTATGGCGGAAGAATACCTTGCAGAAGTCGCACCAAGGGAGAAAATTGCCATAACGGGCAGCGTCGGCAAGACGACGACAAGGGAACTGGTTCGCTCGGCACTGGAAGGTTCCATGCGGGTTCACTCAGCCTTGCGGAGCCACAATACCCTCGTGGGTTGTTCTTTGACTATCCTGGGGATGCCGCCTGACACGGAAGCTCTTGTCCTGGAAATGGGAACCAACCATCCGGGGGAAATCGCCGGGACGGTCGCTCATTTTCCACCGACGGTGGCGGTTGTGACCGGCATTGCGCCCGTTCACCTGGAAGGGCTCGGGGATCTTGAAGGGGTTCTCGCCGCCAAAATGGAAGTTATACCCAAGGAAGGTCTTAAACTACTCGTCTTCAACTCGGACGACGAACGACTGCACAAGGCCCTGAACGAAGGGGTGTACCCTGTCAGGGCGGCTGGGGTCGGTTTCAGTAAGGGCAGTACGCTCCTTCTGACCGAAAGGTCGGAAAGCGAAGAGGGCGATCTACGCATCGGTCTCTCCTACGGGGGACAAAGCTGGGTCTGCGAGTCCTCCCTCAAAGGCGGGCACCATGCCCACAACCTTGGTTTTGCCTTCATGGTAGGGTTGGCCCTGCAGGTACCTCCAGAAAAAATCCTTCAGGGCGTTTCATCCGTTTCACCTCTCGGAGGTCGAGGAAAGTGGATCCGTGGAACCAGGGTCGACCTCCTTATCGACGAATCCTACAACGCCAACCCGGCCTCTGTGCTTGCAGCCCTTGATGTTTTCAGGAAGATAGATGTACCGGGAAGACGATGGGCCGTGCTCGGAGGCATGCGGGAGCTCGGCCGAGATTCGGTTCCCCTGCACCGGTCTATCCTGGAGGAAACCGCTTTTCTCGACGGACTCGTCCTCGTGGGGGCTGAATGGGAACCTCAGGAAGAATCGAAGGAAAAGTGGTGCGGAGCCGTATGGCGTGTCGGGAACGCGAAAGAAGCACTGGACCTCGTGTCCGGCTTGATCGAGCCGGAAGATTCGCTGCTGGTGAAAGGTTCCAGGTTTTATGGGCTTGAATTGGTCGTGAAAGGGTTGGCTGAATCATGACCCCTTCCTGGACGGGGTTGAGCATTACCCTCTTTGCCGCTTCCCTGGCCGCCCTGTTGGAGGGCGCCTGGATACGTTTTGTCCGGAAACGTGAAATCAGGCAGATCGAGAAGTCCTACGGGCTGCCCAGCCACGTGGAACGTAAGAGCGGAACCCCGACAATGGGAGGAGTCGTCTTCCTGCTGGTCTGTATCGGGTTCCTCATGTGGGTAGGCCCTGTCAGCCGCGGTTCCATCATGGGGATCTGGGGGTTGCCCTTCGGATCCTTTGTCGTTGGTTTTGCCGACGATTGGCTGAAGTTCACGAAAAGATCCAGCGAAGGGTTGAGATCCCTGGAGAAATTATCGTTACAGTTCGTTGTTGCCTTGGGCTGGAGTACTTATGCCGTCCTGGCGGATGGGCTTTCCCTTCTTCCCGGTGATACCGTTCCGACGGTTTTTTCCATCCCGGTGCTATCTTTTTTCGCCGTCGGCATGATGAACGCAGTGAACGTGACAGACGGTCTGGACGGACTTGCTGCAGGGGCTTCGGCTTTGAGTTTTCTGGGGCTTGCACTGCTTCCTTCAGGAGGGGCGCCAGGGGTTTCCCTGGCTGCTAGTCTCGGCCTTGGAATTTCCGCGGGATTCCTCTGGTACAATTGCCATCCGGCGGGCGTCTTCATGGGTGACGGCGGTTCCCACTTCCTGGGAGGCCTTCTTTTCAGCCTCTGCATCTGGAAGGGGGGCCTGCTTTTCCTGGTGCCTTTCGGTTTCCTCTTCGGAGTGGAGTTGGTGAGCGTGGCGGTGCAAATCATCGCTATCAGGGCTTTCAAGCGGAGGGTGTTCAGGATGAGTCCCATTCATCACCACTTCGAGCTTCTGGGTTGGGCGGAAACAAAGGTCGTCGCCCGGTTCTGGCTACTTCACGCGGCGGGTATGGCCTGCACGGTGCCGTTGATCTACAGGATTTTAGAAATATGGGGGTAATTTCATGGAAGCCGGGAAATCCCTGGATGGCGTAAAAATCGGAATCATCGGTGCCGGGCTGAGCGGGCTTTCGCTTGCAGACCTCGCCGTAAGGAAAAAGGCCGTGGTCTTTGTTTCGGACCTCGGAAGTCGAAAGGATGCTGCCGCTGACGAGATGGCCTCGAAGGGTATCGATTTCGAGTTCGAAGGGCACAGTCCCCGCCTGTGGGAGTCCGACATGATCGTTTTGAGTTCGGGGATATCGCCCAGCGCTCCTGCCGTGAAAAAAGCCCAGGAGATGGGAATTCCTGTTTTGGGCGAACTGGATTTTGTTGCCCCGTACCTCAACGGGAGGCTTATCGGGGTGACGGGGAGCAACGGCAAGTCAACAACAACGGCCCTGGCAGGGCACCTTATCCAGGGACTGGGGAGGAGGGGAGCGGCAATCGGCAATATCGGGAAACCGGTCGCTGACTATGCGGATTCCGATTTGGAATTCCTGGCGATAGAACTGAGCAGTTTCCAGCTTTATTGGGCGAAAAAACTGCCGGTAGAAGTCTCGATCGTCACGAACCTGGACCCAGATCACCTCGATTGGCACGGTTCCTACGGTAACTACGTGGCAGCGAAGGCCAACCTCCTGAAGATGCAGAATCCTGGAAGCTGGGCGATCGGCCAGAAAAGGGACCTCGGGTTTTTCAAGGACATCCCTTCTGATTGCCTGGTCGGCCTTGGGTGGGGAACGGATGGGCCTGAAAAAGACAACCGGATCGAAATGGGAGAGCGAGAAGCGTTACTCTGGCTTGAAGATGAATGTCGAGTGCTATTCCATTACGACAGGTTGCCTCTACTGGGCAGGCACAACCTCGAAAATGCCGCAATGGCCATGGCTGCGGTCGAATTGCTCGGACTCGGGGCAGAAAAAGCCGAAACCCTCCTTGAGTCCTTCCCAGCCCTTCCGCATAGGTGTGAAGCGGTCACTTCAATATGCGGAGTCGACTACGTCGACGATTCCAAGGGAACGAATGTCGCCGCCAGCGTTACCGCCCTGGGATCCCTTCCCGGAGTGAAAGTCGTCATTCTTGGTGGACAGGGAAAGGGAGAGGAATACGGATCCCTCGCGGAAGCCGTGAAAAAGCATGCCAGAGTGGCGATCGTCATGGGGGCGGAGCGTGAAAGGATTGTCGAAGCCCTGCAACAGGGCGGGGTAGAGCGAATCCTCCCGGCTCGGGACATGGAGGAAGCCGTGCTTCAAGCGTTCCAGGAGGCCCGCCCTGGAGAAACCGTGCTTTTATCCCCAGCCTGTACGAGCTGGGACGCATATCCCAATTACAAGGAGCGAGGTCGGCATTTTCAACGGTTAGTCCGGTCGATACGGGAGGGGAACGAGGTTGGCAACACTCAGGCCTGGGATTGATCCTTACGAGTCGAGCCTTCGTGGCGAAGGCACGGCAGATCCTCTTCTCTGGCTGATTCCGCTGCTTCTGAGCGGAATCGGGATCATCATGATCAGTTCCTCCTCCAGCCCGATTTCCATTGCGCGATTTGGATCTCCCCATGCTCTGGGGATCAAGCAGGCCGTATGGTTATCGATCGGAATCGGGGTCATGCTTGCGGTGCATTCCATTCCTATCGCCCTTTGGAAGAAGGGCAGCGGTATTTTCTGGCTTTTGGCTGTGTTTTTTTGCTTCCTCCCTCTTTTTCCGGTTACCGGGGTTTCCGCAGGCGGGGCGAGGCGTTGGGTAAACCTAGGTTTCGTCACGGTGCAGGCTGCAGATTTACTCTTCTTCGCCTTCACACTTCACGCCAGCCGGAAACTCTTCGAGAAAAGGGGAAAGGAAACGGGCATAACCGCTTTTCTCAAAGTCGCCCTTCTCGCGGGTATTTCGGTTCTTCCCCTGCTTCTTCAGCCGGATATGGGAAGCACGATCCTTGTTTTTGCACTGGCCATGGGTATTTATATCCCCCTGTTTGGGTGGTCTTTGCCACTTTTCTGCGGGGGGGGGCTTTTTGCCCTAGCCTCACCTTTCATTTTCACCCATGGATACAGGTTGCGAAGACTGAAGGCCTTTTTAGATCCCTGGCAGGATCCCCTGGGAAGCGGTTTTCAGGCTATCCAGGGATTGGTTGCCTTCTCTAACGGAGGCGCCTGGGGAATGGGGTTGGGACAAGGGCTGCAGAAACTCAAATACCTGCCTGCTTCTCACACGGATTTCATTCTGGCGGCGATCGGGGAGGAACTGGGTTTTGCGGGTGCCCTTGCTGTGGTATTGCTTTTTGCCTTCTGGTTTTTCAGGCTTTTCACCCATTACCGAAGGATCCAAGGAACTTTCGAGGCCTGCCTGATTTGGGGCTTGAGTCTCAACGTCTTCTCCCAAATGGCGATCAACATGGGGGGCGTGACGAAACTGATCCCCCTGACGGGGATGCCGTTGCCTTTCCTGAGTTACGGAGGGAGTTCTCTGGTCATGATGTGGCTGAGGGTTGGACTCCTCCTGAGGCTGAGCCGATGCGACCGACAGGCCTGAAGCATCTCGTCCTTGTCGCAGGGGGCACTGGCGGCCACATTTTCCCGGCCATCGGCCTGGGACAATGGCTTTCTTCCCGAATGCCGGATCTCGAGATTTCTTACGTCTCCGGCAACAGGCCGCTGGAACTGGAGATTTACAGGAACGCCGGCATCGAACCGGTATTTCTTCCCTGCGAAGGATCCCCCCTCGGCACGGGGGCCATCCGGGCTGTAACCCGGTGGGTACAGGTTTTGCAGTCCATGCGCGCGATGGCGCGTTTTTTGGGGGAAACGAAACCGGATGCCTGTGTTCTCTTCGGAGGATACATCTCATTCCCGGCGTTGGTGGCAGGAAAACTGAAGCGCGTCAGGACCCTGGTTCACGAGCAGAATGCAGTCGCAGGGAAGGTCACTCGCCTGGCGGCTCGCTTGGGTCTAGTTCCTCTGACGGGCTGGAAAGCCTGCAGGCCCTTTTTGAAAGGGCAGTTCGAGGAAATTGGCGTCCCGGTTCGCCCCATGAAGCGTTTGCCTCGCCGAGATGCTTGGAATAAACTAGGGTTGGGTGATTTGCCCGACGGCAGGATATGCCTTGTC
>Ga0116191_1003440_pt1 | contig 11536 bp, 13 predicted proteins | sample AD_UKC111_MetaG_FD_89897 | JGI IMG/M metagenome (GOLD analysis project Ga0116191, IMG submission 89897) | Active sludge microbial communities of municipal wastewater-treating anaerobic digesters from Hong Kong - AD_UKC111_MetaG | ecosystem: Engineered > Bioreactor > Anaerobic > Digestate...
ATAGGTGGGGGTAGTTCACTGAGTCTAGGTTTCTTTTGGAAGGTTGGCAGAGAGGTCTAATGCGGCTGACTTGAAATCAGCAGGGGGCGTTAATAACGTCTTCCATGGGTTCAAATCCCATACCTTCCTCCAAGTTTATATGCGGAGTGGTGTAATAGTAACATCCTAGTCTCATAAACTAGAGATTGTAGGTGCAAATCCTACCTCCGCACCAAATTATTTGATCTGTTGGTGTATCGGAAGTCATACTAGGTTGTCGCCCTAGAGGAACGGGTTCAACTCCCGTATAGATCGCCAAATTTTTGTTTGTATAGGATCATAATTCAATAGATAGAAAACCTGGCTCTTAATTCGGGTAATGTGGGTTTGAATCCCACCGATCCTACCAATTTTACAAGAAGGTCACCAGAAAGATCACATTTTTCAGGGTGTGATATGAATGGCGAAATATAGCCAATTATTGAAAACCTCTTTTTAGTTAAAGCTAATTAATAAATAATATGATTTTAATGATTAAAATGATTGATGCTGTTTCAACATCATTAGTACCTGCGGGACGCAGGGAATTTAAGCCTGTGGAGATAGATACCTCTACTTTCAGAGCATCGAAAGCAAGTATTCGTCGTTGAAGCAGGAAGATCACACCCTTTAGGGTGTGATTAGTTCACTGGGTCTGTATGTCAATTTGGATAGACAATTCGGCTACGAACCGAAAGGTTGGAGGTTCAAATCCTCTCAGGCCTACCATTTGTGTTATTAATTATAGTCCCTCGGTAGCCCAACGGCAGAGGCATATGCCTTAGGAGCATAAAAGTGTGGGTTCAAATCCCACTCGAGGGACCAATTTTGTTTTTCTTAAGGCCCATACAGCAATTATTATAACTATTATTTAATAATTAACAACAAGCAACAAATAACAGATAGAAATACATAGGGCCTAGTTTTTATATTATTATTTATTATTATTTATTATTATTATTATTATTTAGACACTAACAGCAATTATATAATGCGCAATGATGTATTATTTATGTGTCTAGTTTATTTACTCCAGATCGCCAGAAAGATCACACCCTTTAGGGTGTGATATGAATGGCGTAATATCGTTAACCTTGCTCATTAATATATTTTTTAATTCTTTCTTCAAAATATTCACCTACAATGCAAATGAAATATTTAATGATTAAAATGATTGATGGTGAAAAAGCATCATTAGTACCTGTGGGACACAGGGAATTTAAGCCTGCCGAGATAAATACCTCTACTTTCAGAGCATCGAAAGCAAGTATTCGTCGTTGAAACAGGAAGATCACACCCTGAAGGGTGTGATTAGTTCACAAAAATTGGTTGGGTTACCAAAGTTTCTAAATTATTTAATTTTTCACATACTCATACTAAACGATGGATAAAAAAGAATTATCCTGAAATTTTAGATGGCCCTTATATAAGAAAAATAGTAAAATAAAAGTTATTATAAATAATATATTTCTATTGGGTATAGGTTGCTGGTTCAAATCCAGCTGGGAGAGCCATTTTTAAACTTTTATCAGCGAGTGGTGTAGTTGGAAGCACGAATGATTGTGGCTCATTAGGACTGGGTTCGAATCCCAGCTCAGCTGACCAAAAAAGGTGGTAAGACTTATGTTTATTTTTTCTTTAACTTGGTGGTTTGGATTAATTTTTGGAGTTTTTGTTGGTTTGTATTTGAATGAGAGATATAAGAATGCTATAAGTTTATCATTGTATACTATGAAAAAAGTTTTTTTAAATACATTTAACAAAGATAATTAATTATTATTTAACTAGTAAAGACAAAGAAGTAAATGATTAATAGTGCGGGTATAATTTAATGGTAGAATGTTTGTTTTCCAAACAGACTATACGGGTTCGATTCCCGTTACCCGCTCCATTTTTGTAAATTATTGGAGTGTCGTCCAGTGGTCTAGGACATTGGCCTTTGAAGCCAATTACGTGGGTTCGAATCCCGCCACTCCTACCATTTATTAAACTTAACAAAGGAGGCGATTATAGATGTTCAAAGCATATAAATACCGTTTATATCCTAATAAGGTACAGCAAGAATATTTTGCAAAATGTTTTGGATGTATACGATTCATCTATAATCGTATGCTTTCAGATAAGATTGAGTATTATAAAGAAACAAAACAGAAACTTAATACTACGCCTGCTCAATATAAAAAAGAATTTCCTTGGCTAAAAGAAGTTGATTCTCTTGCTTTGGCAAATGCTCAGATGAATTTACAAATTGCTTATAATAACTTTTTCAAAAGACCAGAAGTAGGGTTTCCAAAATTCAAAAGTAAGAAAAATCACTACTATTCTTATACTACAAATAATCAAGGTGGAAATATTTATGTGTCAGATAGATATATAAAACTTCCTAAGATTGGATTAGTAAAAGTAAAGAAACATAGAGATTTTGAAGGAATTATAAAATCCGTTACTGTTTCTAAAATACCATCAGGAAAATATTATGTATCTGTATTAGTAGATTACAAGGAACAAGAAAAATTATCTAAATCAAATAATGAAATTGGAATTGATTTAGGAATTAAAGAATTTGCAATTACTTCTGATGGAGAGATGATTGAGAATCCAAAGTATCTTAAAAAATCAGAACAAAAACTAAGAAAATTACAGAAGGATTTATCTCGTTGTCAAAAAGGAAGCAAGAACAGAGAAAAATGTAGAGTAAAAGTTGCAAAACAACATGAAAAGATTACAAATCAAAGAAAAGATTTTTTGCATAAGTTATCTAAGCGAATAATAGACGAAAATCAAGTCGTAGTTTTAGAAAGTCTTAAAGTAAAAAATATGATGAGTAATCATAAATTAGCAAAATCAATAGCTGATGTATCTTGGAGTGAGTTTGTTAGACAATTAGAATATAAAGCTAATTGGTATGGAAGAGAAATTATAAAGATTGATACTTGGTATCCTTCTAGCCAGATATGTTCTAATTGTGGTCACAAAGATGGGAAGAAAGCATTATCAATAAGAGAATGGACTTGTCCTGTTTGTGACACTCATCATGAAAGAGATATAAATGCAGCAATAAATATTCTCAATGAAGGTTTGAGAATGAGAACCGTAGGAACTACGGGGTTAGCCTAAGTAAACTTGTCTCGTTAGAGATATTGATTAGGAACCCAACGAGCTTTAGCTCGTGGGTAGTTCACAGGTTGCTAAAGTTGTAACAGAGTAAATATTTTCTGGGTGTAGCGCAGTCTGGCTAGCGCACCTGCTTTGGGAGCAGGGGGTCGTGGGCTCGAATCCCACCACCCAGACCAATTTTTATTGGAGAGTTGGTCGAGTGGTTTATGGCTCTGGTTTGCTAAACCAGCGGAGGCACTAATAATGTCTTCCATGGGTTCGAATCCCATACTCTCCTCCAGTAATTTAGTACTTAATAATTTGAATATGTGAAATTTTAATAGTGGGGTCTTAGCTTAATGGGAAAGCACCGGCTTTGCAAGCCGGGGATTGCGGGTTCGAATCCCGTAGACTCCACCATTTTAGTACATTCTTTCTGATGTCTTTAGTGGTTTACACAGTTTTGTTAGTATGATATGATGGCCTTGTTGAGAGATATACAAACTTGATAAGGTGGTGATGCTATTGTTATGTAAAAAAATGTTTAAAGGCATTAGTATTTTTCTTTTAGGAACATTTATGATAGCTCCTGTAACACCTATTTCAAAAACTTCACCATTGGTTTTGCCAAAAGCTTCTGCTGCTTTTTATAGTTTAAATAGCTTATTGAATTCTTTGGCTGCTTTTGGAGTTCCAGGTTTGATATTAATTACTGTAATGGGTTTTACAGGATTGTCAGGAGCTGCTGCTTTAACTGCTGCACTAGCAATTTTAGGTGGTCCTGGAGGAATGATTGGTGGAATCGCGGTTTTAGGTTTGATTGGTGGAATTTCTTATTATATTGTAAGAGAAGGAGCTGATGTGGTTATTGATCAATATATTGATATTCTGAAAGATCGAGGATATACCAAAGAAGGAATTATTGATGAAATCCAAGACTTTTCACCTATGCTAATTTCTCAAGAAAATAAAGACAGGGCCATTGGGAGAGTTATTAGAAAATATTAAAAAAAGGAGAGATTTTTAATGAAGAAGATTTCTGTTTTGTTTGTGTTTATGGCTATTTTTGGGTGTTTTGCAGGAGTTGCCAATGCTGATTCAATTTTTAGTACCTATAAGATGGTAAGACTTGAGAATACCGGTTCATATGAGAAGGCTTTTTTTGTTCCAACTACTATTGGAAAATTTGAAAATACTGGAATGATTGAAGTTTGTGTTGTTTCAGTTTTGAGTAGAGAAGGAGTTAAGGAGTATAAGAAGTTTTGTAATGGTAAAACACCTAAATATGTACTCCAAAAGATCGTTTTAGATTATGAAAATGAGCGATATAACCCAGTAACTATTGCTCTTTGTGACAAAAATGAAAGGATTCTTGTAGAGGAAAGTAATACCGCTCCTTGGGGAAATTTTGTAACTTCTCCAATGATTCAGGAACTTGCTTTGCGAGTCGCCAAAATTGTAACTAGTATTTAAAATATAGATTGTATCTTTGGCGTCTCTCTAAAAAAACAGAGACGCCAATTTCTTTTTTTATAGTTTAGTTTAAAATTGAGGGTTATTATAACATGAAACCTAGTAAAAAATCTCCTGTATTATCAGCCTTTCTAAATACGATAAACAATAGAGATTCGTGTATTAATAGCAACGTTTGTGTTTTTTGTGGTAGGTCTGTAAATATTTCTTCTTTTGTTGATAGTCTTTCTTTAGAAGAATACAAGATTTCTGGATTATGTCAGGAGTGTCAAAACGATATGTTTAGGTGGTGAAAAAAATATGGCAAACTTTCTAAAATCCTTCCAAGAAAAACTTTCTGATTATCTCAAAGCAAGAAACATCAGTAATGATGGGTCTTGTAGAATGCTTAGGGATTTTGCTAGAGAGTTTGTCAAAGATATTGATTGTAAGATGACTGTAGTTTATAATCCTATTAATAATAAAGACCATAAATATCATGTAGTTGTTAAGGTTAATGGAAAAGAATATGAAGGTGTTGGTAATACTCCTAGATTAGCATTATATTATAATAAGTATATATATGATATTATTATGAGTTCTTATTGGTGGAGAATAGTTTAAAAGGAGGGTTTTTGATGTTAAACAATGAACGGCTTAAATTGATTAGGTCTTTAACCAAAGTGGATAATAAAAGTATTTCTAAGAGAATGCTTAAGATTGTAGAAGAATTAGGAGAATGTTCAGAAGCTTTGTTATAGAGAATTGCCAAGAAAACCTCGTGGGCTTGCCCCGAGGATGAATTGGCAAAATAATTTCAAAAACCACTTGACAAATTCTAAATATGACAGTATATTATATATGTAGATAGGAGGTAGATAATGAATACTTAAATAAACATAGCTTTATCAAAAGAATGGAAAGAAGAGTTAGAAAGACTTGTAAGAGCTTTCTCTATAGAAGAAGAGAATATACTAACTTATTTAGATTTAATTAGACGTGCAATTAAAAAAATACGGGTTAAAAGAAATAGAAAAATGAGCGAATATAAGTCAACATCACACTGTAAATACCTGTGCCAGTATCATATTATTTTCTGCCCAAAATTTCGATATTCTGTTTTAAAGGGGGATGTCGAAACTAGTTTGAAAGAAATATTGATAGATGTGGCAAATAGGTATGAATACGAAATAATACAGATGGAAGTGATGTCAGACCATATTCATATATTTGTTGGTGCTAAACCGACTGTTGCTCCGATAGACATAATAAGAGTTTTTAAAAGTATTACTGCTATTGAACTGTTTAAGAAATACCCAAAGTTAAAATCTTTTTATGGTAGATGTGGTTCTCTTTGGTCAGTAGGTAAGTTCATATCCACTATTGGCAATGTTTCTGCTGAAACAATCAAAAAATATATTGCAGACCAAAAAGGGACGTAAAATATGTTAATACAACGAGGATATAAATACAGGATTTTACCAACCAAAGAACAAGAGAAATTTCTGCTTCAATGCGGTGGTAACACCAGATTTTTATGGAACTATGTCCTTAAAATTAACCAAGACTATTATAAAGAAACTGGTAAATTTAAATTTTATCACGAATTAGCTGTTTCGTTACCAAAACTCAAAGAGGAATATCCTTTTCTTAAAGAATCATTTTCACAGTCTTTACAAATGGTTTTACGACAATTTGATAAGGCGTTGAAAGATTCCTTTAAAAAAGAAAAAGGATTTCCATCTTTTAAAAAGAAAATGCAGTTAAACGACAGTTTTGCATGTCCTCAAAAATGGCGATTGGGAAAAGGTTTTGTTTTCATACCTAAAATTGGAGAAGTAAAGTGGACAAAACATAGAGCCATGAAAGGCAAACCTAAATCAATCACGATTTCACAAGATGGTAATAAGTGGTATTGTTCCGTTTTGTGTGAATATACCATACCAGATAAAGCAAAAGAATGCGATAATGTTGTTGGTTGCGATGTTGGATTAAAGGAATTTGCAACATTGTCTGATGGAACTATCATAAGCAACCCCAAACACACTAAAAAATATGAAAATAAGTTGGCAAAAGAACAAAGGAAACTAAGCAAAAAACAAAAGGGGAGTAAAAACAGGTTTAAACAAAGACTTAAAGTTAGAAAAATTCAAAACAAAATAAGGGATACTCGTAAGGATTTTCTGCACAAAACCTCCAATTCGATAGCCAAGAATTATGATGGGATTTTTGTCGAAGATTTAAACATCAAAGGAATGATGAAAAATCATTGTTTAGCTAAATCAATCGGTGATGTTTCATGGTCGGAGTTCAACAGACAACTTGAATACAAATGTAAATGGAGTTTTAAGTATTACATTAAAATCGGAAGGTTTGAGCCTACAAGTAAAACATGCTCAAAGTGTGGATGTATTCAAGAAATGCCTTTAAGTAAAAGAGTTTTTGATTGTCCAGATTGTGGTATTTCTATAGATAGAGATTTAAATGCATCTCTAAATATTAGAAATATAGGAATAAATACGCTGGGGCACAGCGGAATTAACGCTTGTGGAGATGGTTCGTTAGAACCATCATTGAAGCAAGAAAAAGAATGCTTAGAAAACTAAGCAGAAGCCACAGGGCTTGCCCTGTGGAGTGTCACAGGACGATACTCAGTTTTGCCATTTTATGCGGAAGTTAATAAAAATTTATATATTAATAATTCTCAATTAATTAATAATATTCAAAATCACAATTATATAGCAAAGTTTTTATATTATTATGATATTGAAAAATACACTTTTAAAACATGGTTCAAATTGGAAGATATTCCAGCAGATATGAGAGACCAAAAGATTATTGTAAAAGGTGAAACAAATTCAAAAAAGTTTTTATGGAACGAAAAAATGTTAGCTGTTAACTTTGAACATGCTGTAAAAATAGCAAATGACATTAGAAATGATAGTTTTTTTGAATGTCAAGATTTGGTATTTAGGCAATATTTACCATTGGAAACATTTGAGGTCGGACTACACGGTCTCCCTTTTTCAAATGAATGGAGAATTTTTTTCCTTAATGGGCATTGTGTAAATTATGGATTTTATTGGACTATTGCAGACAAATACATAGAAGCAAAAAATAATTATGAAGAAGACTTCAAGCATTATGGATTGCCTTTTGCAAAAAAAGTTTCAAGATTAATAAAAGTCCCATTTTTTGCAATGGATATTGCAAAAACTGAAAATGGTAATTGGATAATTGTCGAGATTAATGATGGTCAAATGTCAGGTCTCTGTGATATACCTGAAGAAAATTTTTATAGGTTTTTAAAAAAGTTTGTATAATGTTTTTTTAATAGAGCATTATAAAAAAGGGGAAATTTAAAATAATGCTTATGACGTTTAAGACAACTAGATTAATGGAATTTACTGAAGATATTGACACAAATAATTTGTACCTAACTTCTGATTGGCATTTATACCATAAAAATATTATTTCTTTTTGTAATCGGCCTTATAAAGATGTAGACGAAATGAATTCAATTTTGTTAGATAATTATAGAAATACGGTTCCAAAAGATGCAATTTGTTTTGTCTTAGGAGATATTCTTTTTGAGCCTAAAATTGCTTCTTTTAGAGTTAAAGAATTTGGAAAAATTATTGAAGAATTACCAGGAAGAAAATTTCTTATCAAAGGGAATCATGATCATTTTAGTTTAACAGAATACTTAGGCATGGGGTTTGAGGAAGTTTTAACGGTTGTAAAAGGGAGTAATATTAAATTTCATCATAGAATGGATGCCTATATGTATTACCAAAAATATGGTTTACACTATAATGATATGCCTGAAGGGTATAAAGAAATTAAAGAATTAGGAGTGTTTGAAAAATGTAAAAACATTCATATTATCGGACATGTTCATACTATATTTAAAAAACTTGGTAAAGTGGTTAATTGTTCAGTAGACGTATGGGATTATAAACCAATAAAGTTTGAAGTAGTAATGAAAGAATTAAATAATAAAGACAGTTTATATGTTTGATTTTTCCTTATTGGTAGAGGTTTACAAGTCTAAAGGACTGTGATAGAATGACCAAGTCAACAAATGGATCTGGTAAAACAGACCAACATACTATATGAGGTGATATTAATGGCAAAGATCGATCTAGTTAAGCGAATTAAGGAAAATTTTGCTAAGAGTTTTGATGGTAAGGTTACTATGGATATGGCAAGTAGCGCGTATGAGGCTGTTGTCAAGGCACTATCTGAAGAGCTTCGAGATAATGGTGAGGTCGTTCTAGAAGGATTTGGTAAGTTTGGAGTTTCTCAGAGAAAGGCCCGTACAGCAAGAAATCCTAAGGATCCTTCTGTTGTAGTTGAGGTTCCAGCAAAGGTTGTTCCTACATTTAAGGCAAATAAGGCTCTTAAGACTTTTGTAACAGAGAATTTCGAAGTTAGTAACAGTTAAAAGAAATAAGGCTTTATAGTTTAATTAAAACCCTCCTTAAGGAAGATGTCGGTTTTTTTTAATCCGACTAAAGCCTTTATTATTTATCTTCTGAAAAGGTGTGATTTGATGCCATATGGTAAAGAAGATATACAATATTTAAATATTATCCATAGTTTGAAAAGTATTTTGGAAAGGTTTGAAATTTCTAAGTCTAAAGATGAGCTCAAAGAAAATCTAAAAGACTTAATTGATATTTATGATTTATGATTTGTGATTAATATTTGAAGGGTTTGATTTATGTGGATATAGTAAAAGGTAAATATCCGATACAGGCATACAAAATATCAAAGTTAATAGATAAAAAAACTATAGATTTTATAACTTCGTTTTTTATTAAGGATACTGAAAATGTTGATACTTTATTTATAAAATCTCCAGAATATCTAGAGAATGTTCCAAACCTAATCTTAGCTGGTGGTTCTATAACTTCAATTTTTACTGGAAATGAAAAAATAAATGACTTAGATATTTATACGAAGTATCCAATAAATACTGAAGCTTTGCTTAAATTTTCTATTTCTAAAGATAAAGAAGATAAAAAAATAAAGAAAGATTTACAAATTTCCTCTATTAATTTTTATTTAAGATCTATTTGCATAAAGAGAAAAAACCTTCCTATGATTCAGATAATAACAAATCCAAATTTTATTGGTCTTACTATTGAAGATCTATTTGAGGTTTTTGATTATACTTGTTGTATGGGTGCATATAATTTGGATAATTTAGATAATGAAGACTTTATTCTTCACCAAAACTTCATTTTACATAATTCAATGAGAAAATTATATTTTAATGGAAATACTAAGTATCCTATTATTAGTTTATACCGTTCTATTAAATATAAAGATAAAGGATATATTATAGATTTTCCTAATATAGTAAAATTAGCATTGAGCATAAGAAGATTAAAACTTGAAACTATTGCTGATTTTAAAGAACAAATTTTAGGTGTTGATACTTTATTTTTAAGACCTTTTATAGAATATTTAGATAAGATGATGACCGTAGATTCTTCAGAATTTACAGAAGAAACCCAGAAAAAGTTGTTTTTTGTTATTGATGAAATTTTTGAAAGGGCGTATTCAGAGAATTAAGTTATTTTAGACTCTCTTGTTTATTAAGAGAGAAAACTTAGAGGAAGATGATATTTATGAGTACTAATCTGAAGAATCTTGTGTATGCTGTGATTTCTAAGTCTCCTGTTTCTGAAGTTAAGAGTAATAAGACTTTTAAGAGTAAGGTTGATATTAAGGATGATAGTAATAATACTCTTCTTAATGGCTTAATTACTTCTTCTAATTTTACAATAACAGAAAATGGAGATAATGCATATCTTTCTACGCTAGATTTTGTCTATGATTTCTTTGGTTTGAGTGGATCTTCTAGGGATCGCAATGAAGAAGATATTATTAATAGATTTATAAAAGCATATGCCGAGAACCCTCTTGTTACCCTTCGTTTGCTTTTCTATTTTAGGGATATTAGAGGTGGACAAGGCGAGCGGAGATTGTTCCGTATTTGTTATAAGACTCTTGCTCAGCAACTTGGGGACGTAAATACTGTAATCAAGAATCTTAAAAACGTTGTTGAATTTGGACGTTGGGATGATCTTTTTGTTCTTTTGGAGTGTCCTTATGTTAGAGATGAGGTCTTTAAGCTTGTTGAAGCACAGCTTGTAGAAGATCTTCAAAACCTAAAGAACGGAAATAATGTTTCCAATCTTGGAAAGTGGCTTCCTTCTGAAAATGCGAGTAATTATTTTACTAAACAGCTTGCTAAGTGTTTTACTTCTTATCTTGGGTTGACTCCTAAGCTGTATAGGAAGATGCTTACAGCTCTTAGAAATAAGATTAATATTGTAGAAACTAATCTTACTAAGGGTGATTATTCTTCTATTGATTATTCTAAACTTCCTTCTAAGGCTCATCACAAGTATCGTCGGGCTTTTGCAAAAAATGATCAAAAAACTTATAGTGAATTTTTGAATAAGGTTAAGAATTATGAAGTAACTATCAAGACAGATGCTCTATATCCATATGAAATCGTAAGGTCTATTTTCAATTCTGGTTTTAAACAAGATGAAACTTTGGATGCTCAATGGAATGCTCTTCCTAACTATTGTTCTGAAGAAAATTCTCTAGTTATGGCTGATGTTTCTGGGTCTATGTATGCTAATAATGGACTTCCTATTTCTGTATCTGTTAGTTTGGCTATTTATATGAGTGAGCGTAATAAAGGGCCTTTTAACAATTACTTTATGACATTCTCTGAAAAACCTGCGTTTGTAAAAGTTGTTGGGAATACTATTTCTAGTAAGGTTTTTAATGTTAAAGATGCAGATTGGAATATGAATACTGATTTTGATAAGGCTTTTAGTCTTATTCTTGATACTGCTATTAAGAATAAGATTCCTAATGAAGATATGCCTAAAAAGCTTTATGTTATCTCTGATATGCAGTTTGATAGTTGTACCTCTAGTGG
>Ga0116191_1003443_pt1 | contig 11528 bp, 8 predicted proteins | sample AD_UKC111_MetaG_FD_89897 | JGI IMG/M metagenome (GOLD analysis project Ga0116191, IMG submission 89897) | Active sludge microbial communities of municipal wastewater-treating anaerobic digesters from Hong Kong - AD_UKC111_MetaG | ecosystem: Engineered > Bioreactor > Anaerobic > Digestate | place...
CGGTACGCCCCCGCCTTCCAGCGCAGCGGGCCGGTCGCCTGCCGCAGCGCCACCTCCAGGCTGCGCGAGCGTTCCTTGGCGAGCGCCGGGTCGCCGATCTCCCAGGTGCGCGTCGCGGCGTGGGCGCCGCCGGCGTACAACTCCTCGATCGCCGGGGCCCGCTGCGACGAGGTCGCGGTCAGCGACAGCGCCACCGGCCCGAAGACCGGCACGACGCCGCCGATCGAGTACGAGCCGAGGTTGAACTTCCGGGCCTCGTAGCCGGAGTCCGCGTCCGGCGACCGGTCCGCGCGACCCTGCCGGATGCCGAACTCGAGTCGGCCCGGCCCGACCGCGCGCTCGCCGACCCAGAACAGCGCGTTCTCGCGCTCGCGGGTCGTCGGGATGTAGGCCTCCTCGCCGCTCGCCGACAGCGTGCGCTGCTTCGAGTGCAGCCCGAGCGCGCCCCGCACGCCGAGCACCGGCAGGTGCACCGCGTCGAGCCGGGTGTCGCGCCCGGTGCTGTCGAACGCGGTGCCGATCTCGCCGGAGTCGCCCTCGATCTCGCGGTGGCGATAGCGGACGTCCGCGGTGCGCAGCCGCACGGACTCGAGGCCGGGCAGCGGCGCGTCGAGCTCGAGCAGCCCTTCGGTGCGCCGGTTGCGCAGGTCGATGTAGACCCCCTCCTCGGACGGGATCCCGTAGCGCGAGTCGAGGTCGGTGTGGGACACGCCGACCGTGCCCCAGCGGTCGGTCCACGACAGCCCGCCGGACAGGCCGCGCGACTCGCTCGCGCTGTTGGGCAGGCGGCCGGAGGCGCTCGACGGATCGCCGAGCACCGCGTTGCCGGGGATCGCGTAGTCGCGGGCGTTCCGGTCGAAGGCGCCGAGCGTCCAGTTCAGCGAGCCGGCGCCCGCGGGAGCGCCGGGCGGGCGCGCGCCGGGCGACCACCCGCCGCGCAGCCGCAGCGAGCCGAGCCGCTCGCGGGTCGCCGAGTCGCCGGCGAGCAGCGCGTCGCCGCCGATCCCGGTGAGCGCCGAGGTCGGGATCCGGTCGGAGACGGTGTTGACCAGCCCGCCGATCGCGCCGCTGCCGTACAGCAGCGTCGCCGGGCCGCGCAGGACCTCGATCTGCCGCGCCTCGAGGGGGTCGACCGCGACCGCGTGGTCCGGGCTGAGCGCCGAGGCATCGAGCGTGTCGAGGCCGTTCTCCACGATGCCGACCCGCGGCCCCGAGAAGCCGCGGATCACCGGCCGGCTGGCGGCGGTGCCGAACCCGCTCGAATGCACCCCCGGCAGCCCGTCCAGGGTCTCGCCGAGCGACGCGCCCCGGCGGCGGTCGAGCCCGGCGCCGCGCAGCACCGACACCGGCTGCGACGACTGCAGCGGCGTGTCGCCGAGGGGCGTCGCCGTCACCGTGACGTCCTGCAGCGGCTGGGCGTGCGCCGCCGTCCCCGCGACCACGACCGCCGCCATCGACCACCGAGCCCGTGCCATGCGTCCCTCTTGAACCTGAGTTGAATCTGCAACATTGTGGCATGAAGAACGGTCGAGGTGTGGGGACGGGAGGCGCTTCGAGGCCGACGCGCGGCGCCGCGCTCGTCGCGGACGCAACAGGGGTGCGTGCTACACTGGGTCGCAACCCATTGATTTCACGACGTGATATTTTCCCTGTTCGGCAAGAAGGACGGCCGGGGGGCGGACCGCAAGCGTGCCGCCCCGCCGGAACCGGCTGCGCGCTCCGGCGGCACCGCCGGGGCCGGCGCGCGCTCCGCCGACCCCCGTGAGATCGCCCGACTGACCGCCGCCAAGATCGACGAGATCGAGTCGGAGATGATCGCGTCGCCCCGTCCGGCCACCCCGCCGGCGGCCGGCGTCCGGGTGGCCGCCGCGCAGGCCGGACTCGCCGGGACCGTCTACGTGCCCTCGGGGGCCGCGGTCGCGACCGCGCCGGCCCGGCCCGCCGTGCCGGCCGCACCCGCCGCGCCGGCCGCGCCGCGCGCCGCCGCACCGGCCGCCGTCGCGCCGGTCGCGCCGCCGGCCCGGGGCCCGCGCGCGGAGGCCCCCGACACCTCGGTGATCCTCGGCGAGGCGAACGGCGCGGACGCGCTGTCGATGGAGGTCGGGGGCTCGTCGCTGCCGCCGGCGTTCGAGGAGGCCGCGGTGCTCTACTCGAACGGCCAGTCGACCGCCGCCGCGACGATCCTCTGGCAGGCGATCAAGGAGAACGCGCTCGGCGGCCACGCGAAGCAGGCCTGGGCGATGCTGTTCGACCTGTACCAGGCGATCGGCCGCAAGGAGGACTTCGAGAGCCTCGCGATCGACTACAGCGCCCGCTTCGAGACCTCGCCGCCCACCTGGGACGACGCGATCGCGCCGCCGCGCGAGGATGCCCGCCCGGCCGCCGCCGGCGCGCCCTCGGCGGTGACGATGCCGGCGACCCTCGACGCGCAGGCGGTCCGGCAGATCGAGCAGGTCCAGCGGCTCGCGCAGCGCAACCGCGCGGTGCTGCTCGACGTGACCCCGGTCCGCGCCGTCGATCCGATCGGTGCCGACCTGCTGCTGCGCCTGCTGACCGCCTTCGCGCGGGCGCAGCGCGAGCTGCTGGTCCAGGGCGCCGACGCGCTCGTCGAGGTCGTCGCCGGCACGATCGAGGCGGGTCGGCGCGACCCGTCGGAGTCGTGCTGGTTGCTGCAGCTCGAGCTGCTGCGGCTGCTCGGCCGCCAGCAGGAGTTCGAGGACCTGTCGATCGACTACTGCGTGACCTACGAGGTCTCGCCGCCGCCGTGGGAGGCGATGCCCGCCGCGGTGCGCGTCGCCGCGCCCGGCGCGTACGGTCCGGGCGCGCAGGCCGCCGGCGCCGATTCGGGCTTCTCGGCCGGCGCCGACGCGTTCGTCGTGTCCGGCGAGCTGTCGGGCCGCGCCCAGGAGGCGCTCGCCGCGCTGCGCGGCTACGCGTCCGACCGCGCCGAGGTGGTGGTCGACTGCCGCGGGCTTCGCCGGCTGGACTTCGTCGCGGCCGGCGAGCTGCTGAACGAGGTGGTCTCGCTGCGCACCGGCGGCAAGTACCTGGTGTTCCGCGACCTGAACCACCTGGTCGCGGCGCTGCTGGCGGTGATGGGCATTCCCGACCTGGCCGAGATCCGCCTGCGCCGGCAGTAGTCCGGCGCGCGCCCGCGGCCGTGCCGCCCGGCGTCGGGCCGGGCCGGGCCGGGCCGGGCGCCGAATCGCGCTACGATCGCCGGATGGAACAGTTCCACGGCACCACCATCGTGTCGGTCCGTCGCGGCGCGCAGGTCGCGCTCGGCGGCGACGGCCAGGTCACCCTCGGCAACATCGTCATCAAGTCCAGCGCGCGCAAGGTCCGCCGGCTGCACCACGACCGGGTGCTCGCCGGGTTCGCCGGCGGCACGGCCGACGCCTTCACGCTGTTCGAGCGCTTCGAGGCGAAGCTCGACAAGCACTCGGGCCACCTGCTGCGCGCGGCGGTCGAACTGGCCAAGGACTGGCGGACCGACCGGATGCTGCGCCGGCTCGAGGCGATGCTCGCGGTCGCCGACACCCAGCACTCGCTGGTGATCACCGGCAACGGCGACGTGCTCGAGCCCGAGCTCGGGCTGATCGCGATCGGCTCGGGCGGACCGTACGCGCAGGCGGCCGCCCGCGCGCTGCTCGAGAACACCGAGCTCGCGCCCGAGCCGGTCGTCCGCAAGGCGCTCGCGATCGCCGGCGACCTCTGCATCTACACGAACCAGACGCACGCGGTCGAGACGCTCGGCTAGGGCTCGCCGGCCGGGCCGGCGGCGCGCGTCCGCCGACGGGGCGGTCGCCGACGGGGCGGTCGCCGACACGATAGTGCTTGCGCTGTCCAGGGCGAGGTCTACAATGTCCAGTTCGGATGTCCAAGACATCCGTTCGGCATCCCTGACACGACCTCGGCCCTCCGAACTCCCGCACGCCTGGCTGGCGCCCGGGATTCCGCGCACCGTGAAGGACCCTGCGTTGACCTCGCGCGGCATCGGCGACTTCTCACTCGGCAGCCTGTCCGAGCTCGCGCCCGAACTGGCCGAGACCTTCGTGACGGTCGCGAGCGACATCGCGCTCGTGGTGGACCTCGACGGGACGATCCGCAGCGTCGCGGTCGGCGCCGACTCGCCGACCCCGTCGGCGGCCTCGTGGGTCGGCCGGCCGTGGGTCGACACGGTCACCGAGCCGACGCGGCGCAAGATCGAGCGGCTGCTGCACGAGGTGGCGGTCAGCGGCGTGTCGCGCCGCTGCGAGGTCGACCACCTGCTGCCCTCGGGCGCCGGCGTGCCGGTCGCCTACTCGGCGGTGCGGCTCGGCCGCACCGGCCCCGTGCTCGCGGCCGGCCGCGACCTGCGCGCGATCGCCGCGATCCAGCAGCGCTTCGTGCAGGCGCAGCAGCAGATGGAGCGCGACTACTGGCGGCGTCGCGAGGCGGAGTCCCGCTACCGGCGGCTGTTCCACGTCGCGACCGACGCGGTGCTGGTGGTCGACGGCGCGTCGCTGAAGATCGTCGAGGGCAATCCGGCGACCGCCGAGCGCTTCGGCGTCGCGGCCGACGCGCTGGCGGGCCGCGACGTGCTCGCCGGCTTCGATCCCGCGTCGCGTCCGGTGCTCGCCGCGCTGTGCGCCGAGGCACGCGCGAGCGGCCGCCCGGCCGAGGTGCGGGCGTGGCTCGCCGACCGCCGGGCCGCGGTCGACGTCGCCGCCACCCCGTTCCGCAGCCCCGAGGCCGAGCAGCTGCTGCTGCGGCTGCGCGCGGTCGTCCAGGACGCCGGCGAGGGCGACGAGGGCGCGTCGCGATGGGTCGACTTCGTCGAGCGCACGACCGACGGCATCGCGATCACCGACACCGGCGGTCGCGTGCGCGTCGCCAACGCGGCGTTCGCCGCGCTGTGCGGCCTGCCGGGCGCGTCGGCCGCCGAGGGCAGTCCGATCGACGCCTGGCTCGACGGTGCGGCGGACCGGGCGTCGCTGCTCGACGAGGTCCGTCGCCACGGCTTCGTGCAGCGGATGCGCGTGCGGCTGCTCGGCGGCGAGTCCGGCGGCGTGGGGGTCGAGCTGTCGGCGACCCTGCTGACCGACCAGGACGAGGGCGCTTCGATCGGCGTGTCGGTGCGCCGCGTCGACGCCGACGCCGACGCCGATGCGCCCGACGCATGGGCGCTGCGCGCGCGCCGCGACACGCGGGCGCTGCTCGCGCGCGTCGGCGAGCTGGCCCTGCCCGACCTGCTGCAGCAGGCGGCCGTCGTCGCCGAGCGCCACTTCGTCGAGCGCGCGCTCGAGCTCGCCGCCGGCGACCGCGACGGGGCCGCGCGCCTGCTCGGGCTCGATCGCGGCGCGCTCGACGCGCGGATCGACGCGGTCGGCGCGCACGCCGGCCCGATGCGCCCCGCCGACGGGGCGCGGAGCGCGTGACCGCCGCCGGGCCTGCCTTCGGGCAGGCCGATCTCACGAACTGCGAACGCGAGCAGATCCACCTCGCGGGCGCGATCCAGTCGCACGGCGTGCTGCTCGCGCTCGACGGGCCCGCGGGGACGATCGAGCAGGCGAGCGCGAACGTCGGCACGGTGCTCGGGCTCGACGCCGAGGCGCTGCTCGGACGGCCGCTGGCGGCGCTCGGCGGCACGCTCGCCGCGCGGCTCGACGAGGCGATCGGGAGCGTCGCCGATCCGGCCGATCCGGTGCCGCTGCGCGCGACCACCGCCTTCGGCGGCCGCGAGCGCGTGTTCGACGGCGTCGCGCACCGGCTGCGCGGGGGCCCGCTGATCGTCGAGCTCGAGCCGGCCTGCGCGGCCGGTCCGGTCGACGTCGAGGCGACCGTGCCGCCCGACGGGCGACCGCTGGTCGCGCACGTGTCGGCCGCGGTGCGCGCGTTCGCGCTCGCCTCGGGCGTCGAGATCCTCGCCGACGCCGCCGCGGCGGCCTACCGCGAGATGACCGGCTACGACCGGGTGATGGTCTACCGCTTCGATCCGGACGGTCACGGCCAGATCGTCGCCGAGGCCCGCGACGCGCGGCTCGAGTCGCTGCTCGGCCACCGGTATCCGGCCACCGACATCCCGCAGCGCGCGCGCGAGCTGTACCTGCGCAACCGGGTGCGCGTGCTGGTCGACGTCGACGATCCGCAGGTGCCGCTGGTCCCGCGTCGGCGGCCGGGCACCGGCGAGGAGCTCGACATGTCGATGTGCGGGCTGCGCAGCATGTCGCCGCTGCACCTGCAGTACCTGCGCAACATGGGCGTGACCGCGACGCTGGTCGTGTCGCTGGTGCGCGAGGGCCGGCTGTGGGGCCTGGTCGCCGCGCACCACTACTCGCCGCGGCGCCTGCGTCCAGCGGTGCGCGCGGCGGCCGACCTGCTCGGCGAGGTGTTCTCGACGCGGCTCGCCGCGATCGAGCAGTACGCGTTCGCGCAGGTCGCGCTCACCGTGCGGCGGCTCGAGCAGCGACTCGTCGAGGCGACCGCGACCGAGGGCGACTGGCGCTACGCGATGCTGCGCACGCCGCGCACGCTGCTGCAGCCGCTCGCGGCGAGCGGCGCGGCGCTGTTCCACGACGGCGAGATCCTCACCTGCGGCGAGGTGCCGTCGACCCCCGAGCTGCGCGCGCTGTGCCGCTGGGTCGATGCACGCGCCGACGACGGCGAGCCGTTCGCGTCGGCCTCGGTCGCGCGCGAGGCGCCCGAGCTGTCGACGCTCACGCCGCTCGCCAGCGGCGTGCTCGCGGTGCGCCTGTCGAGCGCGCGCCCCGACTTCCTGATGTGGTTCCGCCGCGAGCAGCTGACCTCGGTGACCTGGGCGGGGGACCCGTCCAAGCCGATGGTCGGCGACGACCCGATGGAGCTGTCGCCGCGCCGCTCGTTCGCCGCGTGGACCGAGCTGGTCCGCGGCACCGCGCAGCCCTGGTCGCCCGCCGAGGTCGCGCTCGCGCGCTCGTTCGGCGGCGCGCTGGTCGACCTGATCGTGCAGGTCGACGCGGTGCGGCTGCTGATCGCCGAGCACCAGCTCGCGCACGTGCGCACCACCGTCGGCAGCTCGCGCGAGCCGGTGGTGGTGGCGGACGCGTCGGGCCGCGTGCTGATGTGCAACGACGCCGCGCGCGTGCTGTTCGGCGTGCGCGCGGACGCGCTCGGCACGCTCGACGACGTCGCCGCGACCTTCGTCCAGCCGGAGACCGTCCGGCGCCGGCTCGAGGCGCTGCGCGGCACGCAGTCCGCGTGGCGCGGCGAGCTCGCGCTCGAGCGATCGGGCGACGCGCCGCTGCCGGTGGCGGTGCGCGCCGAGGTCGTGCCCGGGCGCGACGGCGAGGCGCTCGGCGTGCTGCTGATCCTCGTCGACCTCAGCGATGCCAAGCGCGCGGCGGCCGCGCGCCGCCACCTCGAGGCGACGCTCGCCGACGCCGCGAGCGAGGACGCCGGCCCCGACCTGATGCCGCGCGAGCCCGATCCGGTGGTCGGCGCGATCCTGAACAACGCGAGCCTCGCGGCGATGGACATGGCCGACGGCACCGCCGGCCCGGCGATCGCGGGCATGCTCGAGGACCTCGAGGCGTCGGCGCGGCGCGCGACGCGGCTGTACCGGCGGATCCGGGACCTGACCGAGGGCGACGGCGGCTGACCGCCGACGCCCGGCGCGCCTCAGCCGCCGTCCGCCGCGATCTCCTCGAACAGCACGACGTGGCGCTCGAACGCGTCGAGCGCCTCCGCGACCACCGCGTCGGCCTGCGCCGGCGACAGCGGCAGCGCGTCCAGCGCCGCGCGCAGCGCGCCGGCGCGCGCGGCCGCCGCCTCGCGGCCGCCGAACGCGTAGAACCGCGTCGCCGCGCCGGGCGCGAGCCCGTACGCGCGCTCGACGCGCGGCGCGATCAGCTGGCCGCCGGCGAGGTCGCCGAGGTAGCGGACGTAGGCGTGCGCGGCGAGCCGCGCGGGATCCGTCGCCGCGAGCGCCTCCAGCCGCGCGACGTAGGCGCGTGCGGCCGCGGGCGGCTGCCCGTGCGGGTCGTCGAGCCCCGCCGCGCGCAGCGCGTCCAGGTCGAGGCCGAGCGCGTGCGCGCGCCACGGCACGACGGCCGCGAGCGGCGCGAGCGCCGGGTCCGACGCGCGCGCGCGCAGCGCCGCCTCGAGCGCGACGTACAGCGCGTGCAGCGCGCGCACCAGCCGGGCGTAGCGCGCGCCCTCGAGCTCGCCGCGCAGCAGCCGCGCCATCGCGCCGGCGCGCTCGGCGCGGACGTGCGCGGCGCGCGTCGCGACCTTCAGCCGGGCGGACAGCGGGGCGCCGGCGTCCGGGGCCGCGCCGCTGCCCGGGGCCGCGCCCGGCACGTGGGCCGCGCCGCTGCCCGGGGCCGCGCCCGCGCCGCTCACGCGAGCCGCCGCGACGCCTCGTCGATCCGCGCGCCGAGCTCCGCGTAGCTGCGCGTCACCGGGAACTGCGGGAACTGCTCGGCGATCGAGGCGGGCGGGTGGATGAAGAAGCCGGCGTCGGCGGCCGCGAGCATCGTGGTGTCGTTGTACGAGTCGCCGGCCGCGATCACCCTGAAGTTCAGCGCCTTCATCGCCTCGACCGCCGCCTTCTTCGGGTTCGGCATCCGCAGCACGTGGCGCGTGACGAAGCCCTGCGCGTCGGTCTCGAGCCGGTGGCACAGCAGCGTCGGGCGCCCGAGCTGGCGCATCAGCGGGTCGGCGAACTCGTAGAAGGTGTCCGACAGGATCAGCACCTGGAAGCGCGCGCGCAGCCCGTCGAGGAACTCGCGGGCGCCCTGCATCGGGCCCATGCCGTCGATGACCGCCTGGATGTCGGCGAGCTTCAGGCCGTGCCGCGCGAGCAGGTCGATGCGGAAGCGCATCAGCTTGTCGTAGTCCGGCTCGTCGCGCGTGGTGCGCGCGAGCTCGGCGATGCCGGTGCGCTTGGAGAACTCGATCCAGATCTCGGGGACCAGCACGCCCTCGAGATCGAGGCAGACGACCTGCACGACACCACTCCCGTTGCGGATCGCCGCGGGGTGCGGCGCAGCCCGCATGGTAGCCGAGCGGGGACCGTGTCCCGGCGGCGCCCGCGACCGAGGGTCCGCCGGGGGACCGCGGGGTCGGCCCGCGCGGGCTTCAGAACTTCACGACCGGCGCCTGCCGCTCCGCGCTCGACGAGGTCGCGGCGAGCTGCTCCGCGCGCGCGAACCCGAACGCGTTCGCGACCAGGTTGGCCGGGAACTGCTCGACCTTGTCGTTGTAGCCGGTGATGTCGTCGTTGTACGCCTGGCGCGCGAACGCGATCCGGTTCTCGGTGCTGGTCAGCTCCTCGGCGAGCTGCGCCATGGTCGCGTCGGCCTTCAGCTCGGGGTAGGCCTCGACCACCGCCATCAGCCGCCCGAGCGCGCCGCCGAGCGCCGCCTCGGCGCCGGCGAGGCCCTGCATCGCTCGCGCGTCGCCCGGCGTGGCGATCGCCGTGTCGCGCGCGCCGACCGCGGCGGCGCGCGCCTGCATCACCGCCTCGAGCGTCTCGCGCTCGTGCTTCAGGTAGCCCTTCGCGGTCTCGACGAGGTTGGGGACCAGGTCGTGGCGGCGCTTGAGCTGCACGTCGATCTGCGCGAAGCCGTTGCGCCAGCGGTTGCGCAGCGCGACCAGGCGGTTGTAGGTGGCGCCCGCCCAGGTGGCGACGGCGACCAGCAGCAGCGACAGCAGCAGACCCATCCGATGCGACTCCCCGCGGCCGGCGCCCCGCGGCGCCCGGCATGCGCCGATGGTAGCGGAACGGTCGCGGGCGGGTCGGCGCGGCGGGCGGATCGCGGACCGGCGGCGCGGAGCGGCCGCTCGACGCGGCGCCGGAACGCGTGCACGATCGCGACGCCCGATGACCGACACGCCGCCGCCGTCCGATCCCCGCGCGCCGCCGGACGCCGAGCGCGAGCTTCCGCCGCTGTCCGCGGCCGAGCGCGAGAGCTTCCTCGACGCGATCGCCCGGCACCGCCGCGCGTCGTGGCGGGTGACCGCCGCGTGCGCCGCGTGCGTGGTCGTGCTCGCCACGGTGGTCGCGCTGCTGATGGCGCCGCTGGGGTGGGTGGCCATCGGTCTCGCGTTCGACCTCGCGAACCTCGCGGTCCCCGCGCCGGACGTGCTGGGTGCGCTGTTCGCCGCGATCGACGACGCCACCGGGGGGCGGCCGGCCTCTCCGATGCGGCTCGCCGCGATGGTCGGCGTCGCCGCCGCGCCGGGGCTGCTGTCGATGGCGCTGGCGACCGTCGGGCTCGCGAGGATGCTGCGCGGCTCGGCGCTCTTCGGGGCCGGACCGATCCGCGCCCGCGCGCTCGACCGCGCGGCGCCGGCCGAGCGACGGCTCGCCAACGTCGTCGAGGAGATGGCGATCGCCGCCGGGCTGCCGGCGCCGCGGGTGCTCGTCGTGCGCGGCGACGCGCCGGGCGCGGCGCTGTTCGGCCGCGACGAGCGCCACGCGACGATCCTGGTCACCGAGGGCGCGCTCGCGCGCCTCGACCGTCGCGCGCTGCAGGGCGCGGCCGCGCACCTGGTCGCGTCGTTCGCCGACGGGGACGCGCGGATCGGGATGCGCGTGGCGGTGGTGCTCGCGCTGTTCGGGCTGCCGGCCCGGGTCGGCGCGACGGTGTTCGAGCGCGGCGGCTGGCGCGTGCTGCCGCGGCTCGCCTGGGGCGCGCTCAGGCCGGGCACGGTCGCCGCCGACCGCCTGATGCGCGAGCTGCTCGACCCCTTCGCGCCCGAGGACCGGCGCGGCGTCGGCGAGACCGACCGGCGGGCGGCGGCGGCGTCGCGTGCCGCCTCCGGGACCGCGCGGCGCCTCGGCTGGCGCGAGTGGGTCGCGATGCCGCTGATCGGCCCGCTCGCGATGTCCGGCTTCCTCGCGGGCCTCGTGGCGAGTTTCGCGCTCGGGCCGCTGCTCGCGCTCGCGTGGCGGCGCCGGCGCTACATGGCCGACGCGGCGGCGGTGCGGCTCGTGCGCGACCCCGACGCGGTGGCCTCGGCGCTGGCCGGGCTCGGCGACGGCGGCGGCCCGCCGATCGCGCCGTGGGCCGCGCACCTCGGCGTCACCCGGTCGAGCCGCGCCGGGGGCGGCATGATCGACGGCTCGGTGGTGCCGATGCTGCCCTCGGTCGAGCGGCGGATGGCCGCGCTGCGCCGGCTGGGCGCGACGATCGCGCCGGCCGCGCGCGCGCCGATGCCCGCGTGGGCGATCGCGCTGACCGCGCCGCTGGCCGCGATCGCGGCCGCGCTGATGGCCACCGTCGTCGTGCTGCTGGTGTGGGTGTCGGTGATGCTGTCGATGCTGTTCACCCTGCTGCCCGGCGGCGTGCTGCACGCGCTGCTGCGGGGGCTGGCGGGCTGAGGGCCGCGCCGGCCCGGTCGCGGCGTTCCCGCGGGAACGCGTTCCCGCGGGAGACCGAGCGCGACGCCATGCGTCCGCGACCCGCCGAGTCCGGTCCGGGTGTCGCGTCCGGTTCCGGAATGCACGCGCCGCCCGCCGCGTGCATCCTGCCCCGACCATTCCGCCCCGCGCCCTCGCCGAC
>Ga0116191_1003446_pt1 | contig 11516 bp, 14 predicted proteins | sample AD_UKC111_MetaG_FD_89897 | JGI IMG/M metagenome (GOLD analysis project Ga0116191, IMG submission 89897) | Active sludge microbial communities of municipal wastewater-treating anaerobic digesters from Hong Kong - AD_UKC111_MetaG | ecosystem: Engineered > Bioreactor > Anaerobic > Digestate...
CCTCGAGCACCACCGCGACCCGTGCGTGCGCGGCGATCGCGAACCCACCGCGGCGATCGTCGCCGAATGCGACGGCGCGCTGCGCCGGTGCCTGGCCGGGCTCGACGCGCTCGAGGCCCGGCTCGCGGCCGCCGGCCGCGCGGGCGCGGGAGGCGCGCGATGACCCCGGCCCGCCACCGCGCGAAGGCCGAGCGCATCGAGCGCTCGCTCGCCCGGCTCGCGCCCTCGGACCACGAGATCCGCATCGAGGCGGCGATGCTCGCGTCGACGCACTGGCTGAACGCGCTGCTGCACGCGTCGGGCGTGTCCGCGCCGGACCAGGACGTGCTGCACACGTACATGCTGACGGTGAACGACCTGCGCCGGTACCGGCTGGTCGGCGACGGCGTGATCGACGCGCTGTCCGAGATCGAGGACCTGCGGCCCGCCTGGGTGCGGGGCAACGTCGCGGGCGGCGAGCGGGCCGCCGACCGGGCGTTCGCGCTGCTCGGGACCGTCCGGCGTGCCGCGCTCGCGCACCCGGGCGTCTGAGCGGGGCGCCGGGCGCGCGGTTCACTCGAAGGGCAGCTCGTCCCACCACGGGAAGAAGTCGGGCAGGTCGGCGGAGACCCGGTCGGGGAAGCGCGGCGCGCGCTTCTCGAGGAACGCGCCGACACCCTCGCGAACGTCGGCGGAGCGCCCGCGCGCCTGGATCGCGCGGCTGTCGACGCGGTGCGCGCGCATCGGGTCGTCGGCGCCCGCCATCCGCCACAGCATCTGCCGGGTCAGCGCGACCGACACGGGCGACGCGTGCTCGGCGATCTCGCGGGCGATCGCACGTGCCGCCGGCAGCAGCGCGTCGGGCTCGTGCAGCGAGCGCACCAGCCGCTCGCGGTGCGCTTCCTGCGCGTCGAACACGCGTCCGGTGAAGCACCACTCGAGCGCCGTCTGGATGCCGACGAGCCGCGGCAGGAACCAGCTCGACGCGGCCTCGGGCGTGATGCCGCGGCGCGCGAACACGAAGCCGAAGCGCGCCTGCGTCGACGCGATGCGGATGTCCATCGGCAGCTGCATCGTGACGCCGACGCCGACCGCGGCGCCGTTGACCGCGCCGATCACCGGCTTGAGGCTGCGGAAGATCCTCAGCGTGACCAGCCCGCCGCCGTCGCGGTAGACGTCGCCGACGCGCACCGATTCGCGGGCCGCGTCCCTGCGCTCGGCGTAGTCGAAGGTCCTGCCGCCCGAGGACAGGTCGGCGCCCGCGCAGAAGGCCTTGCCCGCCCCGGTGACGATCACCGCGCGCACGGCGTCGTCGGCGTCGGTCGCGTCGAACGCGGCGACGAGCTCGTCGCGCATGCGCACGTCGAACGCGTTCATCTTCTCGGGGCGGTTCAGCGTGATCGTCGCGACGCCGTCCTCGACGGCGTACAGCAGGGTCTCGAAGCTCGTCGGGCTCATGGGGGCTCCTTCGGCGCGCCGCGCGCCGGCCCGCGGATTATCGGCGCGGACCCGCCCCGCCGGTGCCGGAATCGACGACAATCGCGCCACGGTCGCGCCCGCGGCCGGACCGGTCCCCTCGGGAGATCCGATGCGCGCCGCCCTGCTCGCCGGGATCCTGTACTGCGCGATCGTGTTCGCGGTCGGCTTCGCGCTCGGCACGCTGCGCGTGACCGCGCTCGCCCCGAGGTTCGGCGAGCTCGCGGCGGTCGCGATCGAGGTCCCCGCGATGCTGCTCGCGTCCTGGCTCGCGAGCGGCTGGCTGGTCCGCACCTTCCGCGTGCCGCGCACCTCGGTCGCCCGGCTCGCGATGGGCGGGCTCGCGCTCGTGCTGCTGCTCGCGGCCGAGTGGACGCTCGGCGTGGTGCTGTTCGGCCGCGGCGCGGGCGAGCAGCTCGCCGCGTGGACGAGCCCGCCGGGCCTGCTCGGGCTGGCCGCGCAGCTCGCGTTCGGGCTGGTCCCGTTCGCCCAGGCGCAGTGGGTGCTGCGGCGCTGAGCGCCCGCGTATCATCGGCCGCACCGGGACCGGACCCGATCGCGAGACCACGATGAGCCTGCAGCGCAGCACCGAGCAGACCCTGCTCCACGACGCCGCGACCCGATGGGTCGCCGAGGCCGAAGGCCTCGACCGGGCCGCGCGTCGCCGCGCGATCGCCGGCTTCGGCTGGCTCGCGATCCTGGTGCCCGAGGCCGACGGCGGCCTCGGCCAGGGCCTGGCCGACGCGTGTGCGCTCGCCGAGGCGCTCGGCGCGGCGGCGGGCGCCGATCCCTGGCTGCCGGTCGCCGTCCAGGCCGCCGGCCTGCTCGCCGCCTGCACCGATCCGGCGCGCCGCGCGCGCTGGCTGCCGCCGCTCGCCGAGGGCGCGTCCCTCCTCGTGCCCGCGACGCTCGAGCGCGGCGGCCGCGACCGGGCGCGACCCGACGTCGTGCGGGCGGTGCGCGTCGCCGGCGGCTGGCGGCTCGACGGCGAGGTGCGGGTGCTGCCGGCGGGGGGCGAGGCGGACGCGTGGCTGGTCGGCGCGCTCGGCGCCGACGGCGCGGCCTGCTTCGTGGTGCCGCGCGGTGCGGCCGGCGTGCGCGCGACCGCGGTCGACGCGGTCGACGGCGGCCTCGCGTGCCGGCTCGGGTTCGACGGCGCGCGCGTGCCCGACGACGCGTGGCTGCCGGGCGTCGACGCGCGCGCGTCGGCGCGCGTCGACGATCGCGCGCTGGTGGTCGCGTCGGCGGAGTCGGTCGGCTCGATCGACGCGCTGCTGCGCGACACGGTCGCGTACCTGCGCACGCGGGTGCAGTTCGGCCGGCCGCTCGCGGCGAACCAGGCGCTGCGCCACCGGGTCGCCGACCTCGCGATCGGCGCCGAGGAGGCGCGCTCGGCGACGCTCGCCGCGATCATCGCGCTCGAGGACGCCGCCCGCGCCGGCGACGACCGCGCGCACGCGCGCGCCGCGGCCGGCGTGCGCGCGAAGGTCGGCGCGGTCGCGCGTCGCGTCGCCGAGGAGGCGATCCAGCTGCACGGCGGCATGGGCGTCACCGACGAGCTTCGCGTCTCGCGGCACCTGAAGCGCCAGCTCGCGCTCGACGCGATGCTCGGGCCGCCCGAGTGGCACCTGAGGCGCCACGCGACGCTGCGCCCGCCCGCGGCCGGCGGTGCCCGGTCGCGGCCGTCCCGGACCGCCGAGGAGGCCGCCCGATGACCCCGATCCTCGACGCCGACGACCTCGCGTTCCGGGACGAGGTGCGCGCGTTCCTGCGCGAACACCTGACCGAGGACATGGTCCGCGCGACGTGGCTGAACACCTCGGTGTTCTCCGAGCCCGACGTCGGGCTGCGCTGGCAGCGGATCCTGCACGCACGCGGCTGGGTCGCGCCGGCCTGGCCGGTCGAGCACGGCGGCGCCGGCTGGTCGCTGGTGCGCCGCTGGATCTTCGAGATCGAGCTCGCGCGCGCGGGCGCCCCGTCGCTGTCGCCGATGGGGCTGAGGATGGCGGGCCCGGTGATCATGCGGTTCGGCACGCCGGCGCAGCGCGCGCACTGGCTGCCCCGGATGCTCGCCGGCGACGATCTCTGGTGCCAGGGCTACTCCGAGCCCGGCTCGGGCTCGGACCTCGCGTCGCTGAAGACCCGCGCGGTGCGCGACGGCGACGTCTACGTGGTCGACGGCACGAAGATCTGGACCACCCACGCGCACCACGCGAACATGATGTTCGCGCTGGTGCGCACCGGCACCGACTCGGCGAGGAAGCAGGACGGCATCAGCTTCCTGCTGATCGACATGCGCACGCCGGGCATCACCGTGCGCCCGATCCGCAGCGCGAGCGGCGACCACGAGGTCAACCAAGTGTTCTTCGACGGGGTGCGCGTGCCGGTCTCGAACCGGATCGGCGACGAGGGCGAGGGCTGGACGATCGCGAAGTACCTGCTCGAGTTCGAGCGCGGCGGGGCGATCGCCGCGGCGCGGCTGCGGGCCACGCTGGCGCGCGTCGTCGCGCTGGCCGAGCGGCGCGGCGCGCTCGACGATCCCGACCTCGCGCTCGCGGTGTCGGCGGTCGAGATCGACGTCGACGCGCTCGAGGCGACCGAGCTGAGGGTGATGTCGACGATGCAGGTCGGGCAGAACCCGGGCGGGCTGGTGTCGTCGATGCTCAAGCTGCGCTGGAGCGAGCTGCAGCAGGCGATCACCCGCCTCGGCGTGCGGGTGCTCGGCGCGGACGCGCTCGCCTGGGAGACGGCGAGGCCGATGGACCGCCACGACGCCCCGGGCGGGCTGGACGACGACGAGCGCCCGATCGTCGCCCAGTACCTGAACGCCCGCGCCTACACGATCTTCGGCGGCTCGTCCGAGATCCAGCGCGAGATCGTCGCCCGCGAGGTCCTCGGCTGAGCCGCCGCCCGTCGGGCCGTCCGTCGCCGCGCGCGAGCGTGGCGGTGGCCGCCGGCCGACGGCCGCGCCCCGATCGGGGATGACCGCGATGTAGGCGGTCGCCGACAACGGTTAGACTGGGCGTCACGCAGTCTGGGTGATCGCCATGAATCGAGCCTCGCGCCACGCCGTCCCGGTGCTCCGAATGCTCGCGCTGTGCGCGGCCGCCGCCGCGGCCGCCTGCTCGGCGGTGGCGCCCGCGTCGAACCCGCGGGTCTACGAGCGCGAGTCCTTCGACGCGCGCAACGCGTTCTCGCGCGAGTTCGTCGCCTCGCCGGCCGACACCTGCAACGCCGCGCGCCGCGCGCTGCTCAGCCAGGGCTACATCGTGCAGTCCGCCCAGGACGACCAGATGGACGCCCGCAAGCGCTTCCAGCCCGAGGCCGAGTCCCACGTGCAGATCGAGTTCCACGTCGTCTGCTCGCCGCTCGCGCGCGGCCAGCCGACGACGGTGGCCTTCGTGAGCGCGGTCCAGGACCGCTACACGCTGAAGAAGAACCCGATGTCGGCCAGCGTGGGCGTGAGCCCGCTGGGCTCGATCTCGCTGCCGCTCGCGTCGGCCACCGACTCGCTGGTCAAGATCGGCAGCGAGACCATTCCGCCGGGCCGCTTCTACGACCGGTTCTTCGACCTGGTCGAGCAGTTCCTCGCCGAGCAGAAGGGGCTGGACGAACCGCCGGCGGTGCCGGCCGCGGCGGACTCGCGCGCGGTGCCGACCGGTGGCGCGAAGGGCGCCGCGCCGGGGGGCGAGCGACCGATGCCGGTCGGGCTGCCCGCGCAGCGCTGAGGCCCCGCCTCAGCCGTCCGGCGCGGGCGCACGCGCGGCGAGCAGGTCCTCGCGCCCGAGCCGGTACGCGCGCCCGAAGCCGCCGTTCAGGCTGCCCCGCTCGGGCTCGAGCCGCCAGAACGAGAAGTCGGCGAAGTCGACGTACAGCGCGGCCTTCGGATGCGCCGCGAGCCAGCGCGCACGCACGCGGGCGGCGTCCGGGTCGGACCGGTCGAGTCGGCGCGCGTGCCCGGCCACCGTGAGCCGCGGATGCGCGAGCGGGTCGCCCGCGCCCGGCTCGCCGACCAGCAGCGAGCAGCGGGGGTCGGTCCCGAGCGCGCCGAAGTGCGCGGACAGCGCCGACAGCAGCAGCAGCGGCGCACCGTCGGCGTCCAGCGCGACCGCGGCGCGGCTCGCCAGCGGATGGCCGGTGCCGGGCTCGAGCGTCGCGAGCGCGCCGTGGCGGGCGGCGCCGAGCAGCCGGCGCGCGGTCGCGCGGGCCTCGTCGTCGGCCGGACGCACCGGGTCGGGGCGCGGGGCGGCGCCGGAGGGGTCCGGGTCGGCGTTCGGATCGGCGTTCGGAACGGCGTTCATCGTGCGAGCGGTCGCGGCGGTCCGGGCGACTGTATCGCCGCGCCGGGCGTGATTCAATCCGACATCGACGACCGCGACACCAGGACACGCACGATGACCGAGCGCACGCCGCTCCACACCCGCAACATCCGTCTCGACGGGTACATGCGGCCCGACGGCATGCTCGACGTCGAGGCCCGGCTCACCGACGTCAAGCACTACGACCTCCCGGGCTGGGGGAGCGGCCCGCTGCCCGCCGGCTCGCCGATGCACGACATGGCGGTCACGATGACCGTCGACGTCGAGGGCACGATCCACGCGTTCGAGGCGCGCACGCTGGCCGCGCCGCACTCGTCGTGCCCGGGCGGGTCGGCGAACTTCTCGCGCCTCGTCGGGCTGTCGATCCGCAAGGGCTTCCTGAAGGCGGCCGCCGAGCGCGTCGGCGGCGTCGACGGCTGCACGCACATCCGCGAGCTGCTGCAGCAGATGGCGACGGTGGCGTTCCAGTCGATGCGCGAGATGCGCGTGAAGTCGTACTCGACCCATCCCGACCGCCCGCCGCCGCTGATCGACAGCTGCATCGCCTGGGCCGCGTCGGGCGAGTGGGTCAAGGTCCGCTTCCCGAAGTTCTGGACCGGCGGCACGCGCGCGGCCGAGGGCGGCGCCGGCACCGACGGGGCCCGCTGAGCGCCGGCCGGAGGTAGGATCGCGCGATGGTCCGGACGCTGTCACCGCTGATCCGCGAGGCGACCGCGATCGACGCCGAGTCGATCTCGCGGGTGCGCGTCGAGAGCTGGCGCGCCGCGTACCGCGGCATCATCGACGACGCCTACCTCGACGCGCTGTCGGTCGAGGCCGGGCGCGAGCGCTACCTGCGCAGCTTCGACCCGGCGCCCGCCGCGGGCTTCACCCGCGTCGCCGCCGACGACGACGGTCGCGTGGTCGGCTTCGCGACCGGCGGCGTCGCGCGCGGGGCCGGCGTGCCGCCGCGCGAGGGCGAGGTCTGGATGATCTACCTGCTGCCCGCCGAGCAGGGCCACGGCCTCGGCACGCGCCTGTTGTGCTCGATGGCCCGCGGGCTCGACCGGCGCGGGCTCGGCTCGATGGTCGTCTGGGCGCTCGCGCGCAACGCGCCGGCCCGCGGCTTCTACGAGCGGCTCGGCGGCCGTCTCTGCGGCGAGCGCACCGCCACGGTCGGCGCTCAGCGGCTGGACGAGGTGATGTACCGCTGGCCCGAGCTCGGGCCGCTGATGGCCGGCTGAGCGGGGCCGGGTGCCCCGTACAATGCGGTCCTTCCCGACCACCACGGCTTCGACGACATGAGCATCCACCGAATCGGCGTGATCGGCGCCGGCACCATGGGCAACGGCATCGCGCAGGCCTGCGCGGTGAGCGGCATCGAGGTGGTGATGGTCGACATCGCCCAGCCTGCGGTCGACAAGGGGATCGCCACGGTCGGCGCCAGCCTCGAGCGGCTGGTGAAGCGGGACAAGCTGTCGGCCGCCGACCGCGACGCTGCGCTCGCGCGCATCCGCGGCTCGACCCGCTACGACGACCTGAAGGGCCTGCCGCTGGTGATCGAGGCCGCGACCGAGAACCTCGAGCTCAAGGTGAAGATCCTGCAGCAGCTCGACGCGCTGCTCGGCGAGGACACGATCGTCGCGACCAACACCTCGTCGATCTCGATCACGAAGCTCGCCGCCGCGACCCGGCGCGCCGACCGCTTCATCGGCATGCACTTCTTCAACCCGGTGCCGATGATGGCGCTGGTCGAGATCATCCGCGGGCTGCAGACCAGCGACGCCACGCACGATCTCGTGCGCGAGCTCGCGGTGCGTCTCGGCAAGACGCCGATCACGGTGAGGAACGCGCCAGGGTTCGTCGTCAACCGCATCCTGATCCCGATGATCAACGAGGCGTTCTTCGTGCTCGCCGAGGGGCTCGCCACCGCCGAGGACATCGACGCCGGCATGAAGCTCGGCACGAACCATCCGATCGGGCCGCTCGCGCTCGCCGACCTGATCGGCCTCGACGTCTGCCTCGCGGTGATGAACGTCTACTTCGAGGAGTTCGCCGATTCGAAGTACCGGCCGTGCCCGCTGCTCAAGGAGATGGTCGCGGCGGGCTGGCTCGGCCGCAAGACCGGCCGGGGCGTGTACACCTACTGAGCGAAGGACCCCTCGCAGGGGTGAAGGAGACCGCGATGACCGCCACCGTGAAGGCCGCCCCGACGCAGGCCGAGCGCGACGCCTTCGAGGCGACGCTGCGCGCCCAGGGCTACGAGGAGATCTTCTCGAAGTCGATCGAGGCGAACGTGGTGAACGCCGAGCACTCGCACCCGTTCGACGTGTCGGTGCTGGTGCTCGGGGGGCAGCTGACGCTCGAGTGCGGCGGACGGTCGCACACGTACCGCACCGGCGACCGCTTCGAGCTCGCGCGCGGGATCCCGCACGTCGAGCGCTACGGCCCGGACGGCTACACCTTCGTCGCCGGACGCCGCAGCGCGCCGCGCTGAGCCGGGCCGGTGCGCCAGGCGCAGACCACGCTGGCGGTCGCCACGCCGGGCCGCGGCCTGCACGAGCTGACCCGCGAGGTCCGCGGCTGGGTCGCGTCGACCGGGATCCGCGACGGCCTGCTGACGCTGTTCGTGCTGCACACGTCGGCGAGCCTGCTGGTGCAGGAGAACGCCGACCCGGCGGTGCGCGCCGACCTCGAGCGCTTCCTGTCGCGGCTGGTGCCCGACGGCGATCCCGCGTTCGAGCACGTCGACGAGGGTCCCGACGACATGCCGGCGCACGTGCGCGCGGCGCTGACCGCGGTGCAGCTGTCGATCCCGGTGGCGGGCGGCGCGCCGCGGCTGGGCACCTGGCAGGGGATCTGGCTGTACGAGCACCGCCGGCGCGCGCACCGGCGCGAGGTCGCCGCGCACCTGGTCGGCGAGTGAGGCCCGCGGCCGCGCGAGCGCCGCGGGGCGCGATGCACGGGCCGGGGCCGCCTCGCGGCGTTCGGCCCGGGGGCTCAGCCCTTCGGGCGATCCGATCGCTTCGGGCCGCCCGGACGGTGGCCGGCGGCCGCGCTTCGCGCTAAGGTCGCCGTTCCGCCCCGCCCGGCCGACTCCCGCGACGCCATGCTCGTGCTGCTCGTCGACGACCACGCGCTCTTCCGCAGCGGGATGCGGATGCTGCTGTCCGACCTCGACGAGTCGGTCGACTTCGTCGAGGCGGCGTCGGTCGAGGAGATCGGCGCCGACCTCCGCCCGGACCTCGTGCTGCTCGACCTGAACCTGCGCGGGGTCAGCGGCGCGGGCGCGTTCGCCCGGGTCCGCGAGCTGCTGCCCGAGGCCACCGTGGTCGCGCTGTCGGGCGAGGAGGACCCGGTGCTGATCCGCGGCGTCATCGAGGACGGCGCGGCGGGCTTCATCCCGAAGGCCTCGACCCCCGGCGTGATGATCGGCGCGCTGCGGCTCGTGCTCGCCGGCGGCGTCTACCTGCCGCCGGCGGTGCTCGGTGCGCCGTCGCCGTCGACGGCCCGTGCCGGGCGCGAGCCGGATCGGGGCGACGCGCTGTCCGCGCTGACGCCGCGCCAGCTCGACGCGCTCCTGCTCGCGGTCCGGGGCAAGTCGAACAAGCGGATCGCCCGCGAGCTCGACCTGTCGGAGGGCACGGTCAAGCAGCACCTGTCGGCCGCGTTCCGCGTGCTCGGCGTCTCCAACCGCACCGAGGCCGTCTACGCGACGGCGGAGCTGGGCCTGGCCCCGATCGCCCGACATGGTCACTGACGCGCCGGACGGCGCGGGCCCGGGCGGCGCGGCGATCACGCTGCCGCAGAGCGCGGGCCAGGCGCTGCTCGAGACCGTCGCGCGCCAGGCGCGGCTGGTGCCGGTGCCGGTCTCGCTGACCTCGCTGGTGATCGCCAGCGCGGTCCGGGACAAGATCGCGGTGCCGATCCTGCTCGCCTGGCTGGCGGGCACGATCGGCATGCAGCTGTTCCGCGCGTGGTACATGCCGCGCCTGGCCGCCGACACCGCGCGCGGCGATGCCGAGCGGCTGGCGCTCGCGGGCCGGGTCAGCCTCGTCAACGGCTGCATCCACGCGAGCAGCGTGCTCGCATTCCCCTGGCTCGAGCTGACCGAGCGCGCGCTGGTGACGATGGTGCTGGTGGGGCTGACCTCGGGCGTGGTCGTCAGCGGCTCGCTGTTCCGCGCGTTCTCGGCGCCGATCCTCGGGATGCTCGCGCTGCAGTGGTCGCTGGTGTCGAGCCCCGAGCTCGCCGACTGGAGCCGCTGGGGCGTGTCCGGGCTGATCGTGTTCCTGTACCTGCTCCTGCAGCGCCTGGCGAACGACACCGGCGCCGCGGTCGCCGAGACCTTCACGATCCGTCGACGCGAGGTCTCGCTGCGTCGCGACCTGCAGGACCTGAACGAGCGGCTGAAGGTCGCGCTCGAGCAGGCCCAGGCGGCCAACCGCGCGAAGACCCGCTTCCTGGCGTCGGCCAGCCACGACCTGCGCCAGCCCCTGCACGCGCTGCTGCTGTTCACCGCGGCGCTGAGCGTGCGCAGGCTCGACCCCAAGAGCCAGGAGATCGCCGCGCGGATCGACGACGCGACGCAGGCGCTCGCCCACGAGCTCGACACGCTGCTCGACGTGTCCAAGCTCGATGCGGGCATCGTGCGGGTGAACCGCGAGACGCTCGACCCGGTCGCGGTCGCCGCGCGGCTGGTCGAGACCATGGGGCCGCTCGCGCAGCGCAAGGGCGTGTCGCTGGCGCTCGCGATGGGCCCGGGCCTGCGCGTCGACACCGACCGCACGCTGATCGAGCGGGTGCTGCGCAACCTGCTCGACAACGCGATCAAGTACACCGAGCAGGGATCGGTGGTGCTCGGCGGGCGGCGCGACGGGGCCTGGGTCGCGCTGTCGGTGACCGACACCGGGCGCGGGATCCCGGTCGCCGAGCAGGAGCGGATCTTCGAGGAGTTCTACCAGATCGACAATCCCGAGCGCGACCGCCAGCGCGGTCTGGGGCTGGGGCTGGCGATCGTGCGACGGCTCGTCGGGCTGCTCGGCGGCGAGCTCGCGCTCGAGTCCGAGCCCGGGCGCGGCTCGACCTTCACGCTGCGCCTGCCGGCCGCGCCCGACGCGCGCCCGGTGCCCGACGCGCCGCTCGCCGCGCACCGGCGCACGCTCGGCGGCCTGCACGTGCTGGTCGTCGACGACGAGGCGAGCGTGCGGCTGGGCACGAGCCTGCTTCTCGAGGGGCTGGGCTGCCGGGTGAGCGTCGCGCGCGGCACCGACGAGGCGGTCGAGGTGGCCGCACGCGACGCGCCCGACATCGTGCTCGCCGACCTGCGCCTGCGGGGCGACGACACCGGGGTGCGCGCGGTGGCCGCGCTGCGACGGGTCCGGCCGGGCCTGCCCGCGCTGCTGATCAGCGGCGACACCGCGCCCGACAGGCTGCGCGAGGCCGAGCGCGCCGGCCTCGCGCTGCTGCACAAGCCGGTGCCCGCCGATGCGCTCGCGCAGGGCATCTCCGACGCGCTCGCGGGCGCCGGCGCGACCCGCGCCGGATGAGCGGCGACGCCCGCACCGCGCGCGAGGCCCGCGGCGAGGTGCCCTCGGCGGGCGGCCGCGCCACCACCTGGATCGCGCGCGGGTACGAGGCGCTGGCCGGCCTCGTCGCGGCGGGCGGCGAGGCCGCGTCGTTCGACCTGGTGGTGATCGGCAGCGGCTACGGCGGCGCGATCGCGGCCGAAGCGCTCGCGCGCCGCCGGGGCCGCGACGGCGC
>Ga0116191_1003448_pt1 | contig 11513 bp, 6 predicted proteins | sample AD_UKC111_MetaG_FD_89897 | JGI IMG/M metagenome (GOLD analysis project Ga0116191, IMG submission 89897) | Active sludge microbial communities of municipal wastewater-treating anaerobic digesters from Hong Kong - AD_UKC111_MetaG | ecosystem: Engineered > Bioreactor > Anaerobic > Digestate | place...
AGTTGTCGATAGTCGCGCTGTCCTCTCCCAAATCCTCGTCGATGGTCACGTTGTTTGCATAAATTTTTCCGGAAAGCTTTGTACCGTCGTCATCGATGGTAGGGCTGCTGGTCACGATGGTTTCATGGTCGACGATGTCGCAGAGGATCTTCGCGGTCTGCGCCCTGGTGAGCTGATCCGTCGGATGGATCTTTCCATCGTCGTACGCGCCGATATAGCCCTTGCCGTTGACTTTTTCCATGGCGTCATAAGCCCAGTCTGCGATGGAGCGGTAATCCGAATAGGCTCTCAGATTGCCTCCCGCCCTATAAGTGGGTATGATCCGGGAAATCATCACCGCCGCCTCCTGGCGGGTGATCGGATTGTCCGGCCGGAAGGTGTTGTCGTCGTATCCTGCAGTGTAAGCGGCTGCCAGCGCCTTCGAGATGTCGTTATAGTACCACTCGCCATAGGATACATCGCGGAACGTCAGGTTCGCCGTCCCCGTGTTTCCGAGGGCCTTGTTGACCATGGAGGCAAATTCGGCTCTCGTGATCGCTTTATCAGGCCGAAATCTGCCGTCAGGATATCCCGAGATGATCTTTTGGTTGACGGCGGTGTTGATGTAGTTTTCCGCCCAGTGCCCCCGCGTATCGGAAAATTTTGTCGCTGCGAAGGAATTCACCGGCGTCGCCAGCGGCAGCGCCAGGATGAGCGCCAAAACGCAGCATCCGATTTTTTTTAATCTCATAGATTCTTCCCCTCCTGTTTATTCAATCAATATGAATATTTGTTTATGTACACTTTAGTAAATTTTACTACTCCATTTATTACAATACAATTTACGGGATGTTACGATTGTATTAAGTCGACCGCGTCAAATCGACATATTTCAACGGTTTTACGGCTTAAAGGCTCGTCGTGCCTCTTGATTATCAGCTATTTCAGTGAATCAATTACCAGGTTTTGCATTCCGTCGAATCCCCGCGGTTTTACTGGACACCCCTTCCGTGAGAGAATATAATTGGAAGTAATAAACGGGGATTTTTATGATGTTATCAGCATCATATTTTCGACGCATGAATGAGGGAATTAGTTCCATCCGGATGGAATGATCCGTATGCACAGGAAAAAAACGGGAGGAAAGAGAGATGAAATTCAGGAAAAGGCTATCGATCATACTGGCAGTCGTTATGGTTCTGACTGCGGGGCTTTCCGGCAGTTATGCGGAAACGACAGGAGAATCTGCGGAAACGACGGGGAATTCCGCGGAAACGGCTACCAATGTAACTTTTACCGATATCAGCGGACACTGGGCCGAATCCATTATAAAGGAAGCGGCAGACCTCGGGATTGCAGGAGGGTATTCGGACGGGACGTTTCTTCCGGACAACCTGATCAAGCGGGAAGAATTTTTCAAATTGCTTACTAATATATTGACAGAGAAGCCGGACACCACCAACACAAAGATCCAATTCACCGACGTGGTGGATTATGAATGGTATGTTCCAACTATTAAAATCGCGGTAGCGTCGGGGATCACGTCCGGATACGGAGACGGGACTTTCGGGATCGGCCTCATGATCAGCAGGCAGGAAGCGGCGAAGGTTGCCGGATCGGTGATACCGACGTTCGGGACCGGTGATGAGGAAGGCGCTGAAACCGCCCGGGACAAAGCGCAGATCGCCGACTGGGCGTATCAATACGTTGAACTCATGTTCAAAAAAGGCTACATGAGAGGGGATACGGAAGGCAACTTCCGTCCGACCACGGCATTGACAAGAGCAGAAGCGGTAACGATCCTGCTCAATGTCAAAAAGAACGAACCGGTCATCGCGGCAAATGCCGATGAGCTTGCGTCAACGGATTGCATGGCGGCTCATGCGGGCCAGGAAGGGGTATTTGTAAAGGGCGCTGGATCAAAGGCCGATCCGTACGAAATCGCCACGGAAGAACAGTTGAACCACATGAGAATGCACGTTACAGAGGGAGCCTTCTATGTCCTGACCAAGAACATCGCCGTCACGAAGGATTATGCCGTGACACCGCCGGCCGTGACCTCCGACGAGACGAATTGGACCGATGGGAATTTTGCCCCCATCGGCAGCAAGGAGTCGCCGTTTAAAGGATCCCTTTTCGGAAACGGCTATACCATCAGCGGGCTGAATATTATCGGAACAACAGGCAGAAACTCAAACAAGACAGGAGCCAGCTACGCGGGATTGTTCGGATATCTTGCGCAAGGCTCCGGCGTGACGGATGTGATCATCGACGCATCCACGATTTCAGGAAATCAATATACGGGAGCGATCGCCGGATATAACGAAGGGACGATCAAAAACTGCCAACTGGGCAAGAAAGGTATCGTAAACGGTATCATGAATACGGGCGGCATTGTAGGATTCAGTGCGAATCCTCTTAGTTCCCTCAGAAACAGAGGGACAGTAACCGGAACAGCAGCCAATACAGGGGGAATCGCAGGGCATGTCAATGCAGGAGGGGTCTCTTTGCTATATTGTCAAAATGAAGGTATCGTAGCTGGAGCTGAAGCAACCGGAGGCATTGCCGGAAAGATGACCTCTTCCGGCGCAGAAGCGGCTGTTGCGCAGGAGTGCTACAATAAAGGAACAGTTAAATGCGGGCCGTATAACGCCGGCGGTATAATTGGGATCGCGAGCGGCAGTAATAACAGCATTATGATCACAGACTGCACAAATTCAGGAACCGTAGCCGGAGAAGGCATTAATGGTGGGATCGCAGGGATACTGGAGACTAAAAGAACTACAGTGACGAAATGTGAGAATACCGGAGATGTATCCGGAAATGGTGCAGGCGGTATTGCCGGGTTCAATGAGGGAACCATAGAATATTGTTACAATTCCGGAGAAGTAAAAGCTGAAATAGACGGCGGAGGGATCGCAGCTTATCAGGAAAACGGGGATGGAAAGATAACGAGATGCTATAATGAAGGAACCGTTTATTCGAAAAGCAATTCAGGCGGCATAGCCGGAGAAAACGGTTCAAAAATAAACAATTGTTATCATTCGGGAAGAGTCGGTGGAGATAATTATATCGGGGGCATTGCCGGAAAAAATACAGGTGAAGTGACGAATGTATATTGTTCCGGAATCGTATCGGGAGATAACGGCGTCGGGGCGCTGACAGGGCGGAACGCAGGCACTCTGAGCAAATCCTTCTGGCTGGACACGGTGGGCTCTGCCAGCATCGGCATATTTGACAGCGCCAGTAAGCAGTCGCTGGTTATCCGGGTCACACATGAGGAATTATCCGGCCAGACCAAAGTTAAAACAGAAAACGGCTATGAAATGCTCATTGATATCATGAATGCCAACAACGCCACGAATTCCAATCTGGTAAACAAAACAGAACCAGAGCCTGTTTGGGAATATCTGTATAGAACTGTAGAACCGGCCGGCAACCTCGAGAATCCCGGGGAATCAGGCGGAGGCGGCATTGTGCCTCCTATTCAATATGAAAAATACAATATAACAGGCAATACCATCCGACCGGAGGACCTAACCACAAAATACCTGTATCCCTGCCTGATCAACTAGTTACCGGGCAGCTATAAAATGTAACATGGCTGTAATGGACTTAGGCGGATGCTTTGATATAATATCAGTGATATAGATGAATAAAAGGCATGTAATCTGAAAGGGGTGGAATAATTGAAAAAGATCAGAAAAGCTCTCGTGTTTAGTATAGTTTTCGCCTTAATGCTGGTATCCGTATGCGGCGCCGCATTTGCAGATGTGGATTACAGTCAATGGAATTCACAGTCTGCCTATCCTCAGGATGTGGTCGGTACTCCGTTGTTTTCAGCAGTAAAGTTCTTAATTGATAAAAAAGTACTGACTGGGTATTCGGACGGAACCTTCAAGCCTGAAAATCCCATCACAAGAGCAGAAGTGGCGGTAGCGATCACAAAAATGACAAACCGCACGAATAGCTTGGACGAAATGGCGAAGAAAAATATTTTTTCCGACCTGACCGGTTACGGTTGGGCGAAAGGATATATTAACGCAATGGTGGATTCAGGAGTCATAAAAGGCATCACACCCACAAATTTTGCTCCTGCAAAAAATATCAGTTATGCGGAATTAATTACAATGCTGATCAGAACCAGAAGCGGAGCGGCATCTGAATTGGAGGCCTATGGAAGCTGGCCGGATAATTATATCCAGTATGCGCTGACATATAACATGCTGGGCGACGTTACGGTAACAGACTGGGATGCGCCGGCAACCAGGGGAGATACGGCTAAACTTATGTACCGAATGATGCCAAAATAAGTATAAAAGGGGATAAAATCATGAGAAACAGGTTACTTAGAAGATTATCATTACTGATGGTTCTGATGCTGGTCGGAACCTCTTCCATATTTGCTGAGACTGCAGCACCAACAGTCACTGTGCCTTCTGATGTGTCCGGAACCGGATACGAAGAAGCCGTGAAAGTACTCGTAGATAAAGAAATCATCACTGGCGATACCGATGGGAACTTTTATCCGGATGCCAATCTGACCAGGGCACAGGCTTGTATTATTGTGGTCAAATCCATGAATCCGCCGGCCTCAGAAATTACGGGGACAGCAACCCAGATCGTTCCCAAAAGTGGATTCTCGGATATGTCCGGTTACGGATGGGCCGAAGGGTATATCAGTTATGCCGTAAAACACGGTGTTACCAAAGGGTATCCGGACGGCACCTTCAAACCAGGTAAAAACGTGACCATGAATGAACTGATTACCATGGTTCTCAGAGCTGCCGGTTTTACCGATGAGGGTATCGGTGGCACATGGCCGTCAAATTATATCGTGAAGGCAACAGAATTGGAACTGCTTGGAAATATTCCATCACCGCTGCCTGTTCTTTCGACGAAAGGCATGGCTGCACAGCTGGATTATAATGCCCTCGATTTGATCTCGGCAGCGAATCCTCCTGCACAAACTCCCGGACAAGGGACCGACCAGGATAAGCCTGCCTCTCTGCCAGATACAGCATCCATGACCTATGCCAGCGCCAGCTTCAACAGCGCGATGACGAATTACGGCGGAAAGACCATATCAGATGATGTTGTTATATATACCTATGGCGAGAAGAAGGATTACAGCAGTAGCATGACATTCACAAAGAAGCTTTCCGACTATAGAATAGACACGGTATACAAATTCAAAAACGTAAAAACCCCGGCTTTCTATAAACTGGAGGGCGGTAAAATCTCTGAAATGGTGGTTCCGATGGACGCAGGTTTCAGCGGCAGGGCATACTGTGTCATCAACGAAACGATAACTTCTCTGAATGCGCTGGATGAAGCGGTAACAGGACTCAGAACTCTAACTGCGGCGAATGAAATCACCTGGCTCGGAAAGAAGGGGCTCACCGGTATTCCTTTGGAAACCGAGTACCTGCAGGGAGAGTTATATGAACTGAATTTGACAGACGGACAAATCAAAAGCATTTATAAAGCCGCTGATCTAGGGAAAAAAGGTGCCGTCTTTGTAGAACTCTCCGGAACGGCAAGCCTCTGGGACGATGTGCAAAGCGTTGAGGACGGCGTTGTAACGATCGAGATAGCAGACGGCGGAGCCGTTCTTGAAATGAAAAACAACGCTTCGGTTTATATCCTTGATCGGAATGATCCGGCAGAATATACTGCGGGAAGACTGTCGAACATTAAAGCCGGCGTTCAGATCAGGGCATATGACGTCACCGACGATGATTCAGCAACTGCGGATGTGATCGTAGTATTAAAGTAATTTTTCATGCCTCCCATGTAATATCATTCAGCAAAGAAGCATTATACTCGGCGCCTGTTTTACAGGCGCCTTTTTTCATCTCGAATGCCAGTTTTTGTTGATTTTACAACGGAACATTAACATTCTTGTAACACGGTTGTAATGGACTTATCCTTATCATTTGCTATAATAGACACATACCGGATAATGTCCTGAAATGAGGGGGCAAGGGGTCCATGATAGTGTATTACAATTTGGTTACATTTGAAAGTATGGATTGACTGCCCCACGGGCAAAAGGTATAATTCAATGTGATAGAATATGCCGTGGATAAGCCCGCTGCATTTCTACAAGAATGTCAAATTATCTTCAGAAGGGGAGGATAATTTGAGCAAAAAAAGTAAAAGAAACTCCCCTTCGAAGAAAAATACCTTAAAGGAGGAATTTTTTAATGAGAAAAGTATTATCATTCGTACTGGTTCTTTCACTGGTACTTGGTAGCTTCTCAATGGCATTCGCTGCTACTCCGGCTGCCGGACTCAGCGACATCGACGGAATTGCCAATGAAGATGCCATCCAGGTTGCTTACGACCTCGGAATTGTAACAGGAAACCCAGACGGCACTTTCCTGCCGACGAAGGCTGTAAACAGAGCAGAATTCGCTGCGATGATTACAAGAGCTCTCGCGATTCCTGACAGTGCTCTGGCTGGCTACGCTACTACCAGCTTCAAAGATACTGCCGGATACGGCTGGGCTATCTCTTATCTGGGATTCTGCCAGTCCAAAGGCATCATGTTAGGTGATGGCGCTGGAAACGCAATGCCGGGAAGAACAATCACAGTAAACGAAGCGGTTACCATGGCTCTGAGAGCAGTTGGCTACACTGCAAACTCTTCAGTGTTAGTTGGCGCATGGCCTGCAAACTACGTAACCCTTGCCCAGAACCTGGATCTGTATGACGATGTTGTTGCGTCAGGAAACGTTGACAAGGCAGCTGCTGCTCAGATCATCTACAATCTGCTGACAGTAGAAAAAGTTTCAGTAAATACTGACGGCGATACCAATGGCTTGGGAACAACTCTGCTCGAAGCCGGTCTCGGATGCACAGTGCAGCCTGCTATGGTTCTTGACAACGACAATACTGCCGACGCCAAGATCAACATGACTCCTTACATCGGAGCTTATGCGGTAGTGTACACGGACAGCGACGATGAAATCGTTGCCGTAGGCGAAGTAAAATCCACCTTCTTAACAGGCGACTATGACTCCGTTGCACATGAACTGGAAGTTGGAGATATAACTTATACCAACGTTACTCCTAGCGCAGCGGTTATCCATGACGATGCGATCAATATCGTAAACGCTGAGGAAGATGGAACAGCTTCCCCTGGAGCTACAGCTACTCTTGCTACTGACAGAAGCATCACAATTGCTGTAGATCTTTCCGGGAAGAAAGTAACGAAAATCTACTCCGTAGCTACTTGGGATGTACAGGCAAACGACAGCGAAGCATTCCTGTTTGACGACGGCGATCTGGATATGGAAGACTTCGAGATCAACGGAATTCCATTCCCGCAGGATAACAACGACGAACTTGACTATAACGCATTTATCTTAGAAGGCGTTGCTTCCCTTGACAAGATTGCAGTAGACAACGTAGTTTATGCTTACACCAATACTGATGGAGACATCACAAAACTCTCCGTTGGAACTGAAACCGTAACAGGAAAAGTTACTAAGGTCAATGCCGACGGCGATGAATTCACAATTGGCGGCAAGAAATACGGCGTATCTGATGTAATTCAGACCATTCCTGCAATCGGCGAAACAGGTACTGCATATCTCGACTTTGCCGGCGACATCTATGACTGGGATGTTGAAGACACCGCAGAAGGCAACTATGCGATCGTTCTCGGATCCGAAGATGAAAGCACGATCAGCGACGGAAGAATCAAGCTCTTAGCTAAGGACGGTTCCGAAAAGATTTACGATGTTGACAGCGATGCTACAACTACCTCCGCGCTGGAAACCAACTTTGTTAAGGGCGACCTCGTAGAATTTGGTCTTGACAAAGACGGCGTAGTAGATGAATTAACAGAACTTACAACCGCTGCAATTGGCGGCGACGGGAAACTTTCCGCGACCGGTAAGGTATTAGGCGGCGCAAGCGTTGATTCCAGCGTAGTGGTATTCACATTCGACGGTAATGACTTTGATATATCCACTGTCGCTAAAGTCGAGAAGGATACAGACTTAAGAGGCGGTAACACAATAGGTGTCTACACTCCGGCTGGCGGCAAGATCGAAGTTATAATCGTTGACGCAGATAATGTTGATACTGATGAAGTATATGCAGTAATCAATTCTGTTGAAGACGCTATCAATGATAACGATGAAGAAGTTCAGTTCATCACTGGATTCGCAGGCGGCAAGGCATTTGAAGCTTACACAGACGATGACAATACGATTGCTACCGCTCCCGCATTCACAACAGGTACAATTTATGTCCTGAGCGTAGATGCAGACGGTGTTGTTACAGATTCCACTTGCTTACAGGCACAGTTCGGATTGGAAGATTATGTATCTGGAACCATTACTGGAAAAGATGGCAACTATGACATCGAACTCGGCGCCGCCGGATACAAAACAATCGATCCGAATGCTATGGTATACGAACTGGATCTCGACGATGAAGAATATGCTATAAAGAGCATCTCTTCTCTGAAGGAAGACGACATGGTATTCATGTGGCAGGCTGACGAAGACAGCGAAAAGTATGATGTAATTGTTTTCGTAAGACCGTAACTCACCAGTAAACAAAATCAAACAAATAAAGCATAGCTTTTCGAAGGACAGAGAAATCTGTCCTTCGTTTTTTCCTTACTTTCCCATTGACATTGAATTTGAAAAAAGCTATTATATAAACGTTCAAGGTATGAACGTTCGGAAATAAAACAATGAGGGCATAAGAGATGACCGAGGAGTTAGATATATTAAGAATAATTGCTGAGAACCCTACAATTTCACAGCGGAAAATTGCGGAACAAACCGGAATATCTTTGGGACAGGTCAATTTTTTAATCAAGAAGTGTGCCAAAAAGGGTTTGATAAAAATTGAAGGACAAACGACAAAATCGTTGCGCTACAATCTTACTCCTCAAGGTGTGGCGGAAAAGGCGGAGAAAACTTTAAAATACATTAAAATTTCCTATGCCGCGGTAATTGCTTTATCGGATAAGATAAGAGCGCTCATGAAGAAATATAAAGCGGAGGGTTATGATATTTATGTGTATGGCTCCCGCGATGAGATGCTGGAAATAACAAAGCTGGCACTAGGAAGCGAGTGCAGGGAATACCTCTTCACGCCGCAGCAAATTGAGTATATTAATGAGATTTATACGTCATCGAAGATGGGAGCAGCCATATTTTACTGGGAGGATAGCAAGAAGATTAGCAGCATGACACACTTAACCTGGGTTAATATTTTAGAGTGACGGGGACAAGCTATGAATTCCATAAAAGCCTTTTTTAAAGTATTTGAATTATTTGACAAAAGGGAAAAAAGAAATACTGCGGTCATATTCGGGCTGATCGTTGTCGGAGCCTTGGTGGAAACCTTGGGGGTCGGTATTATACTTCCCTTTGTTACAGCTGTACTGAATCCTTCTGTTGTCGATCGTTACGAAATTCTTGGCAAAATTTATTATTTGCCTTATGTGGGAACTTACAAACGCTTCGTAATACTCATGTGTATCGCTCTAATCCTGGTCTTCATATTGAAGAGCATGTATATGTTCTTCTTGCTATACATGCAGAATCGCTATACGCTAAATAGGCAAATGGTAATGGCCAGAAGGCTGTTCGAATCATATTTGCTCAAACCTTATGAATATTTCTTTGAAAAAAACAGTGCGGAACTATATCGAAACGTCAGCGGCATCGTGCCGATGGTCATCTCCGGACTTCTGATGCCTGGCCTTTCTCTCATAACAGAAATGCTGGTGGTTATCTTTATTCTCATTGTATTGTTTGTGGCGGATCCAGTGTCCGCATTATCAATAGCAGGTGTATTCGGAGGATTTGGAGGACTTTTCTATATGGTTATGAAAAATCGATTAAGTTCCGCTGCAGAGAAACAGAATACACATTTATTTCAAATGGGAAAAGCAGTTTTTGAGGGACTTGGAAGCATTAAAGAGATTAAGGTAGCCGGCAGAGAGAAATGCTTCATATCATACTTTGATTACCATAGCAGAGGATATGCAAAAAATCAGGCTTTGTATAACCTTTCAAGTCAGTGCCCGAGGATTTTGATAGAAACCCTTGCGGTTTGCGGTATCGTTGTCATCGTATTGGTCAATATCTTTTACGGGAAAAATATGAACGATGTCCTGCCGGTATTGGCTTTATTTGCTATGGCTGCGATACGAATCATGCCGTCAATGAACAGGGTACTTGGATATATGACCTCATTGCGTTTCAATGCAGTTTATTTGAATGAAATCTACAGCGACGTCCATGAAGCGATTAAGCAGTTAACAAAGAAAGAAACTGGCAACGATGAAAATAAAGCGGTATTTAATGAGCAAATCGTTGTAAAGGATCTCACGTATCGTTATCCAAATACGGAGATAAATGTATTGGAAAAAGCCAATATGATAATAAAGAAAGGCCAATCGATTGGTATCATAGGTCCTTCAGGAGCAGGAAAAACGACGCTTATCGATTTGCTGCTTGGCTTGCTGGAACCCACAGAAGGGAGTATTTCAGTGGACGGAACGGATATAAGGGAGCAGATGCGTTCCTGGAGAAATAATCTTGGCTACGTACCTCAGAATATCAGTCTGATTGATGATACCATTCTAAAAAATGTAGCATTTGGGATCGACGAAAAAGATATCAATGAAGAAGACGTTTGGAAGGCACTCGAAGCCGCACAGATGAAAAGTTTTGTTGAGGATTTGCCAAAAAAATTATATACTAGCATAGGTGAACGAGGCATGCTGCTGTCAGGCGGCCAAAGGCAGAGAATCGGTATCGCAAGAGCGCTTTACCACGACCCGGAGGTTCTGATACTGGATGAGGCAACCTCTGCTTTGGATACGGAAGTGGAAAAACTGATATCAGAAGCGCTGAATACAATAGGAAAAACTAAAACGATGGTCATTATTGCACATCGTATCAACACATTGGAACAATGCGATTTAATCTATAAAGTGGACGGAGGAAAAATTACATGCGTAAATACAAAGCAGCATTAATTGGGTGCGGCAGAATTTCATACAAGCATATACAGGCGGCAATCGATAATTACACAGAAATTGAACTGACATCAGTCTGTGACATCATTGAAGAAAATGCGAAAAAGAAAGCCGATCAGTATATTCAGGGGATACGTGACAGGGGAGCCGCTGCAGACGCTTCTGTCGCAATCTATGCTGATTATAAAGAAATGTTGAAAAATGAGGAAATCGACCTCGTTGCAATAGCTACCGAGAGCGGCTACCATGCCGAGGAAGCGATCTATTGCCTCAATCTTGGAAAACATGTTCTCGTTGAGAAGCCGATGGCGCTTTCCACAACCGACGCTGATCGTATGATTGCAGCAGCTCAAGAGAACAATGTAAAGCTCGGCGTATGTCATCAAAACAGATTTAATGCGCCGATCCAGAAGCTGAGGCAGGCAATCGATGAAGGAAGATTTGGCAGACTGATTGCCGGGAATGCAAGGATCTTATGGAACAGAAACCAGGACTACTACGATCAGGCTCCATG
>Ga0116191_1003450_pt1 | contig 11512 bp, 10 predicted proteins | sample AD_UKC111_MetaG_FD_89897 | JGI IMG/M metagenome (GOLD analysis project Ga0116191, IMG submission 89897) | Active sludge microbial communities of municipal wastewater-treating anaerobic digesters from Hong Kong - AD_UKC111_MetaG | ecosystem: Engineered > Bioreactor > Anaerobic > Digestate...
GCGTGCAGCGCCGCGCGCTCGGTGATCATCCGCTCGAGGATCTGCCGCTGCAGCTCGGATTCGGGCGGCAGCTGCACGTTCTGGCCGCGCAGGCGAGCGAGCACCGCTCGCGTGCGCTGCTCGAGCTCGACCTCGGTGATCGCCTCGGCGTTGACGACGGCGACCACGCGGTCGACGAGCCGGGGCTCGCCGGGTCGTGCGGCCGGCGTCGCCGCCGGCGCGGGCGCCGGGGCGAACGGCGACGCCGGCGCGGCGAAACCGGGCGCGCCCGGCGACGCGGGCGGCGGCGCCCCCCCGCCCTGCGGGAACCGCAGCTGGGCGGACACGGCCGGGGCGGCCGCGATCAGCAGCAGCGCGAGCGTCCACGGGATCGGGCGACGTGTGTTCATTCGTATCCGAAGAAGCGCGACGGCGGGAGCGGGCGCTGCGAGGGGGCCCGGTAGCCGGGGATGTTGCGCGTCAGTATATCGAACGGGTCCAGGCCGATCCGCGCCAGTCCGCTGAGCTCGAGCTGCACGAAGAACGCGGTCGTCCGCTGCGCGGTGGCGGTCACGTATCGCTGCGCGACGAGGCGGGTGGTCCAGCAGTCGGCGTGGTACTCGAGGCCGAGCACGCCCTCGAGCAGCTGCGGCTCGACGCGGTCGACCGCGCCGGTGGCGGGGTTGAACTGCTCGCGCAGCACCGAGTAGTTGACGCGGCCGAGCGCCGCCCAGCGGCGCGACACCGGCCACCGCCACGAGGCGTCGATCTGCGCGTAGTCCAGCTCCTGGTAGCGCAGCGCGACGTTGAGCAGACGCTCGGCCGAGGGCCACCAGCGCCAGGACACCCCGAAGCGCGGCACCGAGCCGTCGGCGACCGACACCTGCACGCCGGCGTCGAGGGTGTGGCCGCCGCCGAGGTTGCCCGAGGCGACCAGCAGCACGTCCGAGCGCGTGTCCGTCCGCGTGGGCACCCCCGGGATCGTCACGCGCTGCTCGCTGAAGTAGGCGCGCTGCGCGACGCCGAGGCGCAGCGACTCGACGCCGGTCGAGGGATCGATGAAGCGCGACACCGCGCCCGCGGTCAGCTGGTTCGCGTCGGCGATGCGGTCGCCGCCGACGAACAGCTGCTCGGCGAACAGCGTCGCGAAGCTCAGGTTCGCGACCGCCGAGTCGAACACCGGGATCGCGCTCTGGTCGCGGTACGGCGTGTAGACGTAGAGCAGCCGCGGCTCGAGCGTCTGGACGACGTCCCGCCCGCCGAGCGTCGTCGGCCGCTCGAAGACCAGCCCCGCGTCGAGCGACAGCGTCGGCACCGCGCGGTCGAGGTCGAGCGCGCCGGACGGGTTGTCGGTCAGACGGTACGCGGTCGCGTGCATCGAGGCCTTCGGCGTGACGAACCACGCCGGGCCGCCGAACGGGTACGCGACCGAAGGATTGACGATCATCCGGGAGCCCTGCGCCGAGCCCGGCAGGTCGCGGCTGAACTCGGTCGCGTCGGCGATCAGGCCGACGTCGAAACCCTTCAGGTCGCGCTGGAAGTTCGTCACGGTCAGCTGCGGCAGGCGGTCGTAGGGCGGCGCCGCCCGCGCCTCGAGGATGTTCTGGTACTTCAGCACCCGGGCCCGCACCGACCAGTCGCCGAACGAGCGCGACACGTAGGCGTCGCGCGGCAGGCTGCGCTCGGCGCTCTGCGCGATGCTGCGCGCGTAGTCGACGAAGTAGCGGTCGTCGGACACGCCCCTCAGCATCCAGCCCGCCTGCCAGCCGCCGATGTCGGTCGAGGTGTGCAGGCTGTCGAACAGCCAGCGCTCGCGGCCCGCCTCGCGGTCGGACGGGTTGTACTCGAACCGGGTCGTGCCGAACGAGGCGGGCTCGAGGTAGCGGGCGATGCCGGCGAGCTGCACCCCGCGGCGCGCGTTGACGTTCGTGTAGAGCGTGAGGTCGCGGTTCGGCGCGATGTTCCAGTAGTACGGGACGCGCACCTCGGCCCCGAGCGTCGTCGACAGCGACAGCGTCGGCGCGAGGAAGCCGCTGCGGCGCTCCTCGCCGAGCGGGAACCCGATGTACGGCGCCTTGAGGATCGGCAGGTCCTTGAAGTACAGCGTCGCCCAGCGCGCGCTGCCCTCGTCGCTGGTGCGGTCCAGCGTCAGGCTCTCGGCGCGCAGGTACCAGTCCGGGTCGTCGGGGCGGCAGGTCGTGTAGGTCGCGTCCTGCAGCGCCACCTCGTTGCGGCCGAGGAAGTCGACCCGCTCTGCCCGCCCGCTGCCGCCGGTGAGCGGGAGGTAGAAGCGCGGCGACGCGAACGAGCCCTCGTTGGCGTCGAGCTTGAGCTGCAGCTCCGGACCGGTGAAGACCTGCCCCTCGCGGGTCACCCGCACGTTGCCGACCGCGATCACCTCGTCGTCGGCCTCGTACAGCGTGAGACGGTCGGCGCGCACGACGGTGCCGGCGCGGCGGATCTCGGCGTTGCCCTCGATCGTGGTCTCGCGGCCCTGGCGCCCGCCGATGGCGTCGCCGCGCGCGAAGGTGGGCCGGGGCGCGTCGGCGTCGAGATTGCGCTCGAGCAGCTCGGTCTCGAGCCGCAGCGCCACCGCGCCGTCGGGCGCCTGCGCGCGCGACGGCGCCGCGCACGCGAGCAGCGCGGCGACGAGCACGGCGGACGGGCCGGAGACGAAGGGACGACGGCGCATTCGAGGCGACGGTGGGCGGCGCCCGGGGCGCGACGGTTCGACGCCCGGTATTATAGGGAGCCGCTCCCGACCCGCATGGACCCCCGACTCGACCTGCTCCGCGACTGGCTCGCCGGCCTGCCCGCCGAACTCGGCCTGCAGCCCGCGACGCTTCGACCCGCGTCGAACGACGCGAGCTTCCGCCGCTACTTTCGCGTCGACGCGTCCCCGGCGCACGGCGGCGCACTGGTCGCGATGGACGCTCCGCCCCCGATGGAGGACTGCCGCCCGTTCGTGCACGCGGCCGAGGTGCTCGCGCGGGGCGGCATCAGCGTGCCGCGGGTGCTCGAGGCGGACCTCGCGCGCGGCCTGCTGCTGCTCGAGGACTTCGGCTCGACCACCTACCTGTCCCGGCTCGACGCGGCGAGCGCCCCCGCGCTGTACGCGGACGCCACCCGCGCGCTGGTGGCGATGCAGCGCGCGAGCGATCCGGCCGCGTTCCCGCCCTACGACCGCGCGCTGCTGCTGCGCGAGCTGCGCCTGTACCCGGACTGGTACGTCGCGAGGCACAAGGGCGTGACGCTGTCCGAGGCCGAGCGCGCGACGCTCGAGGCCGCGTTCGAGACGATCCTCGCGAACGTGCTCGCCCAGCCCGCGGTCACGGTCCACCGCGACTACCACTCGCGCAACCTGATGGTGCTGCCCGGCGAGCGCAACCCGGGCATCCTCGACTTCCAGGACGCGGTCCACGGCCCGATCACCTACGACCTGGTCTCGCTGCTGCGCGACGCCTACGTGAAGTGGGACGAGGAGCAGGTGCTCGACTGGGCGATCCGCTACTGGGAACGCGCCCGCGCCGCCGGCCTGCCGATGCCGGCCGCGTTCGGCGACTTCTACCGCGACTTCGAGTGGATGGGCCTGCAGCGCCACCTGAAGGTGCTGGGCATCTTCGCGCGCCTGTACCACCGCGACGGCAAGGACCGCTACCTCGCCGACATGCCGCTGGTGCTCGGCTACGTCCGCGAGGTGGTCCGCCGCTACGGGGCGCTCGCGCCGCTCGCCGCGCTGATCGAGCGCGTCGAGGGCGACGGCGCGCCCGCGGTCGGCTACACCTTCTGACGGCCCGCCCCGACCCGACATGAAGGCGATGATCCTGGCCGCGGGCCGCGGCGAGCGGATGCGGCCGCTGACCGACACCTGCCCCAAGCCGCTGCTGCCGGTCGGCGGCCGGCCGCTGATCGGCTGGCACCTCGAGCGGCTCGCGCGGGCCGGCTTCCGGGACGTGGTGATCAACCACGCGTGGCTCGGTGACCGGATCGAGGCGGCGCTCGGCGACGGCGCGCAGTACGGACTGCGGATCCGCTACTCGGCCGAGACCGAGGCGCTGGAGACCGCCGGGGGCATCGCGAAGGCGCTGCCCCTGCTCGGCGACGGTCCGTTCCTGGTGGTCAACGGCGACGTCTGGTGCGACTGGGACCCGGCTCGGGCCCGCTCGATCGCCGCCCGGCTCGACGACCGCGGCTGGCTGGCGTGGTGCGTGCTGGTGCCGAACCCGGCGCACCATCCGCGCGGCGACTTCGCGCTCGAGGCCGGTCGGCTGCGGAACGACGACGTCGGCGAGCGGCTCACGTTCTCCGGCATCGGCGTCTACCGGCCCGAGCTGTTCGCGCCCGTGCCGGCCGGCGGTCGCGCACCGCTCGCGCCGCTGCTGCGCGAGGCCGCCGCCGGGGGGCGCGCGGGCGCCGAACGTCACCCCGGCCGCTGGGTCGACGTGGGCACCCCGCAGCGCCTCGCCGAACTCGACGCACAATTGGGGCCCCACCGATGACCGAGACCGCGATGTCGCCCTTCCGTCTACGCCGGCTCAGGCTGGCCGAGCAGATGCGCGCCCGAGGCGGCGGCGTGGCCGTCGTGGCCACCGCGCCCGAGGTGCCGCGCAACCGCGACACCCCCTACCCGTTCCGCGCCGACAGCTACTTCTGGTACCTGAGCGGGTTCCCGGAGCCCGAGGCGGTCGTCGTCGTCGACGCGCGCGGCCCGCAGCCCCGCTCGATCCTGTTCTGCCGCGACAAGAACGAGGAGCGCGAGATCTGGGACGGCTTCCGCTTCGGTCCGGCGGCCGCGGCCGAACGGTTCGGCTTCGACGAGGCGAAGTCGATCGGCAGCCTCGACGAGGAGATGCCGAAGCTGCTCGCCGACGCACCGGCGGTCTACCATCCGCTCGCCGCGGCGCCCGAGTCCGACGCCGCGATGCAGCGATGGCTCGCGTCGGTCCGCGCCCAGGCCCGCGCCGGCGTGAGCGCACCCGCCGCCGCGTGGGACGTGCGCGCGCTGCTCGACGAGATGCGGCTGGTCAAGGACCCCCACGAGGTCGACGTCATGCGCCGCGCGGCCCGGATCTCGGCGCAGGCGCACGTGCGCGCGATGAAGGCGACCGCGCCGGGTCGACGCGAGTACGAGATCGAGGCCGAGCTGCTGCACGAGTTCCGCCGCCGGGGCTCGCCCTTCCCCGCCTACGGCTCGATCGTCGCCGGCGGCGCGAACGCCTGCGTGCTGCACTACCGCGAGAACGACGCGACGCTGCGCGACGGCGACCTGCTGCTGATCGACGCGGGCTGCGAGCTCGACGGCTACGCGTCCGACATCACGCGCACCTGGCCGGTCAACGGCCGCTTCAGCGGACCGCAGCGCGAGCTCTACGACATCGTGCTCGCGTCGCAGGCGGCGGCGATCGCGGCGACGAAGCCCGGCGCGCGCTTCACCGATCCGCACGACGCCGCGGTGCGCGTGCTCGCGCAGGGCATGGTCGACTGCGGCCTCGTCCAGGGCACGGTCGACGGCGCGATCGAGTCGGGCGCGTACCGGCGCTTCTACATGCACCGCACCGGGCACTGGCTCGGGATGGACGTGCACGACTGCGGCGACTACCGCGAGCCCGGCGAGGCGCCGCCCGAGGGCGGCGAGAAGCCGTGGCGCGTGCTGCGGCCGGGGATGGTGCTGACGGTCGAGCCGGGCCTCTACGTGCGCGCGGCCGACGACGTGCCGCGGGCGTACCGCGACATCGGCATCCGGATCGAGGACGACGCGCTGGTCGTCGACGGCGGCTGCGAGATCCTCACCGCCGACGTGCCGAAGGCCGCCGACGAGATCGAGGCGCTGATGCGGGCGCGATGAGCGCGACGTGAGCGCCGTGCCCGTCGACCGATCGGACGGGTCCGAGGCCGCGGGTGCCCCGGACGGCGCGCCGTGGCGCGTCGTCGGCGCCGGCCCCGTCGCGCTCGCGTTCGCGCTGTTCCTGGTGCGCCGGGGCGTGCCGTCGCGCGCGATCGTGCTGGAGCCGCCCGCGGAGGACGACGCGCCGCTGCCGCCCGGGCTCGCCGCCCGCACGCTGGCGCTGTCGCACGGCACGCGCCAGCTGCTCGAGCGGATCGTGGCGCTGCCGGCCGCCGGCACGATCGGACGGGTCGAGGTGTCGATGCGCGGCCACGCGGGGCGCACCCGGATCGTCGCCGCCGACCTGCGCGTGCCGGCGCTCGGCCACGTGGTCCGCTACGGCGCGCTGCTCGACGCGCTGCGCGGCGCGGCGCGCGCGCATCGCTGGGCGCCGGACGGCGCCGGATCCGCCGCGCTGGTCGTGCACGCCGAGGGCGACGCGGGCGAGGACGCCGACGTGCGCGAGTTCGACCAGAGCGCGCTGCTCGCCGAGGTCCGTGCGCCGCACGCGGCCGCCGCGCTGCACGACACCGCGTTCGAGCGGTTCACGCCCGAGGGGCCGCTCGCGCTGCTGCCGCTGCCCGAGCCGGCCCGCTGGACGCTCGTCTGGTGCGACCGCGCCGGACGCTGCGCGGAGCGCCGCGACGCCGGTGCCGAGGCGCTGTCGGCCGAACTCCAGGCGCGCTTCGGCGAGGCCCTCGGGCCGCTGCGCGTCGAAGGCACGCGCGCGGTCGCGCCGCTGGTGCGCCGCGCGCGCCGGGTGACGGTGCGCGACGGCGAAGCCTGGATCGGCAACGCGGCGCAGGCGCTGCATCCGGTCGCGGGCCAGGGCCTGAACCTCGGGCTGCGCGACGCGTTCGAGCTCGCCGACACGATCGCGATCGCGCGTCGCCGCGGCACGGCACCCGCGGCGGCGCTCGAGGCCTGGCGGCGCGGCCGCCGCGTCGACCGCGCCGCGACGATCGCGCTGACCGACCTGATGGCGGCGAGCTTCACCTGGCCGCTCGCGCGCCCGCTGCAGTCGCCGCTGCTCGCCGCGCTCGACGCGATCGGCCCGCTGCGGCGCCCGCTGGCGGCGCAGCTGATGTTCGGACGACGCCGGAGCGATCGGGCCGCCGACTGACGCGCCGACTGACGCGCCGGCCGACGCGCCGGCGGGCGTCGCCACGGACGGGGCGGCCCGGTCGGGCCCCGGAAGGCTCCGATGCGCAGCCCGGCGGCGATCGCGCCCTGCGGCGGGTCTTCGCGGAAGCGTCCGCTCACCGTCGCCGCGAACGGAACGGGTCGCGATTGCCTGCTTCTTGTGCAGGCCGATTTTCGCTAGAATCCGCTCCCCGCCTGGCCACCCCCGATCGACGCGTCGCCCCGCGCTCCCGCGCGCGCGGCCGCATCCCCATGAACCTCGGCCCGTTCCGGTTGCCCAACAACGTGTTCGTCGCGCCGATGGCGGGCGTCACGGACCGGCCGTTCCGGCGGCTGTGCCGCCGGCTGGGCGCGGGCTACGCGGTCTCCGAGATGGCCGCGTCGAACCCGCGGCTGTGGGCGACGGTCAAGACCTCGCGCCGGCTCGACCACGACGGCGAGCCCGCGCCGAAGGCGGTCCAGATCGCCGGCGCGGACCCGGCGATGATGGCCGAGGCCGCCCGCTTCAACGTCGACCGCGGCGCGCAGGTGATCGACGTCAACATGGGCTGCCCGGCCAAGAAGGTCTGCGACGTCGCGGCCGGCTCCGCGCTGATGGCCGAGCCGGCGCTCGCGCTGGCGATCGTCGAGGCGGTGGCGGCGGCGGTCGACGTGCCGGTGACGGTGAAGATGCGCACCGGCCCGACGCCGTCGACGCGCAACGCGGCGGCGCTCGCGCGCGACCTGGCGTCGGCCGGTGCCGCGATGATCGCGGTGCACGGCCGCAGCCGCGCGTGCGCGTTCCTCGGGCACGCCGAGTACGACACGATCGCCGAGGTCAAGCGCGCGGTGCGCGTGCCGGTGGTGGCCAACGGCGACGTCGACTCCCCGGCGAAGGCCGCGTTCGTGCTGGCGCGCACCGGCGCCGACGCGGTGATGATCGGCCGCGCCGCGCAGGGCCGGCCGTGGATCTTCCGCGAGGTCGACCACTTCCTGCGCACCGGCGGACTGCTCGCGCCGCCCTCGCTCGCCGAGATCCGCGCGGTGCTGCGCGAGCACCTGCTCGACCACTACGCGTTCTACGGCGGGCACGCGGGACCGCGCATCGCCCGCAAGCACATCGGCTGGTACATCGACGGCTGGAGCGAGGACCGGCGCCTGCGCGCGTCCCGCCCCGGCGTTCCCGACCCCCAGCAGGCCCCTGGCTCCGCCCGCGACGACGCGGCGCGGCTGCGCGACGCGATCAACCGCGCCGAGCGCCCCGAGGACCAGCTCGCCCTGCTCGACGACTTTCTCGACCATGCAGACCACGCAATCGCAGTCCATTGACCAGGCGGTGACCCGCAACCTGGAGCAGTACTTCAGGGACCTCGAGGGGGCCCGGCCGAGCGCGATCTACGACATGGTGCTCGCCTCGGTCGAGCGGCCGATGCTCGAGGTGGTGATGCGACAGGCGCACGGCAACCAGCTGCGCGCGAGCGAGATGCTCGGGATCAACCGGAACACGCTGCGCAAGAAGCTGCAGCACTACGGGCTGCTCTGAGCGGACCCGACGACCAGGGAAGGAATCCGAACATGCACCGCGTCGAACGGGCGCTGATCAGCGTCTCCGACAAGGAAGGCGTCGTCGAGCTCGCGGGCCAGCTCGCCGCCCTCGGCGTCAAGCTCCTGTCCACCGGCGGCACCGCGAAGCTGCTCCAGCAGTCGGGCATCGCGGTCACCGAGGTGTCCGACTACACCGGCTTTCCGGAGATGCTCGACGGGCGCGTGAAGACGCTGCACCCGAAGGTGCACGGCGGGCTGCTCGCGCGCCGGGACTCGCCCGAGCACATGGCCGCGCTCGAGGCGCACGGCATCGGCCGCATCGACCTGCTGGTGGTCAACCTGTACCCGTTCCAGCAGACGGTCTCGCGGCTCGACTGCACGCTCGAGGACGCGATCGAGAACATCGACATCGGCGGCCCGGCGATGCTGCGCGCGGCCGCCAAGAACCACTCGGGCGTCGCGGTGGTGGTCGACCCGAAGGACTACCGCAAGGTCCTGGGCGAGATCCGCGAGCACGGCGTGGTGGGCGACGCCACGCGCTTCGAGCTCGCGCGCAAGGTGTTCGCGCACACCGCGCAGTACGACGGCGCGATCGCGAACTGGCTGGGCGGCGTGAAGGCCGACGGCACCCGCGACGCGTTCCCGCCGACGCTGACGCTGCAGTTCGAGCGCGTGCAGGCGATGCGCTACGGCGAGAACCCGCACCAGGGTGCGGCGTTCTACCGGGACGCCGCCCCCGCGACCGGCACCCTCGCCCACTACCGGCAGCTGCAGGGCAAGGAGCTCTCGTACAACAACGTCGCGGACTCGGACGCCGCGTGGGAGTGCGTGAAGACCTTCGACGAGGCGGCCTGCGTGATCGTCAAGCACGCGAACCCGTGCGGCGTGGCGATCGGCACGAGCGTCGGCGACGCGTACGCGAAGGCCTTCGCGACCGACCCGACCTCGGCCTTCGGCGGCATCATCGCGTTCAACCGCGCGCTCGACGGCGCGGCGGCCGAGCAGGTCGCCAGGCAGTTCGTCGAGGTGCTGATCGCGCCCGGCTTCGACGACGCCGCGCGCCGCGTCTTCGCGGGCAAGCAGAACGTGCGGCTGCTCGAGATCCCGATCGCGCGCTCGTCGAACCACGTCGACGTCAAGCGCGTCGGCGGCGGCCTGCTGGTGCAGACGCCCGACGAGTGGAACCTCGAGCCCGAGGGCCTGCGGGTCGTCACGAAGCGCGCACCCACCGATTCGCAGCTGCGCGACCTGCTGTTCGCGTGGCGCGTCGCGAAGTTCGTGAAGTCGAACGCGATCGTGTTCTGCGGCGACGGGCGCACGCTCGGCGTGGGCGCCGGCCAGATGAGCCGGATCGACTCGGCGCGGATCGCGTCGATCAAGGCCGAGCACGCGAAGCTGACGCTCGCCGGGTCGGTGGTCGCGTCGGACGCGTTCTTCCCGTTCCGCGACGGCCTCGACGTGGTCGTCGACGCGGGCGCGGTCGCGGTCATCCAGCCGGGCGGCTCGGTGCGCGACGACGAGGTGATCGCCGCGGCCGACGAGCGCGGCGTGGCCATGGTGTTCAGCGGCGTCCGGCATTTCCGGCATTGACCGGCCCGCCGCGGCGGTCGACCGGCCGCCGCGCGTATCATCCGGGCCGATGGAACGGATCCTCGGCATCGACCCCGGGCTGCGCCTCACCGGCTTCGGCGTCGTCGAGCGGCACGGCGCGAACCGGCTCGCCTACGTCGCGAGCGGCGTGATCCGCGTGCCCGACGGCGAGCTGCCGGTGCGGCTCGCGACGATCTTCGCGCAGCTGCGCGAGGTGATCGCCGAGTACCGTCCCGACGCGGCCGCGGTCGAGAAGGTCTTCGTCAACGTGAACCCGCATTCGACGCTGCTGCTCGGCCAGGCGCGCGGCGCCGCGATCTGCGCGGCCGCGACCTCGGGGCTGCCGGTCGCCGAGTACACCGCGCTGCAGGTCAAGCAGGCGGTGGTCGGCTACGGCCGCGCGACCAAGGAGCAGGTGCAGGCGATGGTGGTGCGGCTGCTCGCGCTGCCCGGCACGCCGTCGAAGGACGCGGCCGACGCGCTCGCCTGCGCCGCGTGCCACGCGCACGGCGGCGCGCTGCTCGGCGCGCTGGTCGCGGGCGCGGCGACGCTGCCGGTGCCGACGGTGCTGGCGCGGCGCGGCGTGCGGGTCCGGCGCGGGCGGGTGGTGGCGTCGTGATCGGCCGGATCTCGGGCACGCTGCTCGCGAAGGCGCCCCCCCAGGTGCTGGTCGACGTGCACGGCGTCGGCTACGAGGTCGACGTGCCGATGAGCACGTTCTACGACCTGCCCGCGACCGGCGAGAAGGTCGCGCTGCTGACCCACTTCGTCGTGCGCGAGGACGCGCAGCTGCTCTACGGCTTCCTGACCGAGGGCGAGCGTGCCGCGTTCCGCGCGCTGATCCGGATCTCCGGCGTCGGGCCCCGCACCGCGCTCGCGGTGCTCTCGGGCCTGTCGGTGGCGGACCTGGCGCAGGCGGTGACGCTGCAGGAGTCGGGCCGGCTGGTGAAGGTGCCGGGCATCGGCAAGAAGACCGCCGAGCGGCTGCTGCTCGAGCTCAAGGGCAGGCTCGGGCCCGAGCTGCCCGCGACGGCCGGCGCGCCCGCACCCGCCGACCACGCGGCCGACGTGCTGCGGGCGCTGCTGTCGCTCGGCTACTCCGAGCGCGAGGCGACGGTCGCGGCGAAGCAGGTGCCGCCGGACGCGGGCGTGTCCGAGGGCATCAAGCACGCGCTGAAGCTGCTGGCGAAGGGCTGAGCCCTCACTGCACCCCCCGCAGGTGCGGCGCCAGCGCGTCCGGCGCCACGTACCCCACCAGCTTCGCCGCCGGCACCGACGCGCCCTTCGCATCGAAGAACACGAGCGCCGGCGGCCCGAACAGTCCGAGGCGCTTCATCAGCGCGCGATCGGCCTCGCCGTTCGCGGTCACGTCGACCTGCAGCCGCTCGAACC
>Ga0116191_1003452_pt1 | contig 11509 bp, 2 predicted proteins | sample AD_UKC111_MetaG_FD_89897 | JGI IMG/M metagenome (GOLD analysis project Ga0116191, IMG submission 89897) | Active sludge microbial communities of municipal wastewater-treating anaerobic digesters from Hong Kong - AD_UKC111_MetaG | ecosystem: Engineered > Bioreactor > Anaerobic > Digestate | place...
AAAGTCCACCCCGCTCATCCCCACGCTGGCAAAACTTCTTTGTTTCATCGTCCCGGCTTCAGTGCGTCGTTTGTCTTGAATCCTTTGATACGCTGGTCGCGGACTTGTTCAGTGTTTCCTTAATAGTGGTTTCTTGTCCCACAACCGAGAGACCGCTACCCGAGGCACCGATACGCGTTTCCCATGAATCAGGATCAATCACAATACGGACTTCCCCGGGCACCGTATCGTTGAACACGTAGCTGCCATCAGGCTGTGTCATGCTGTCGTAATTCACGTACAGGCTTCCTACTTTCGCGGTTAGGCGAACCGGTGCCTCCCGCTCCACAAAACTTCCGTCGCTCGTGATCATGCGACCACGCACCGTGGCACCCACTGCCATTTGCAGATCGATGGTGGCCGCCGGATTGGCTTCCGTCACCGTCGCGGTTCCGCTCGCGAGCTGAATGTTCTGGCAGAGCTCTGAGTAGGGCTGGTTCTCCGGACAAGCGCTAACGCTGGATGTCACGGTGACCGTCCCAAGCGCAATCCGCTCAAAACGATAACGGCCATTCGCATCCGTCCATACGGTACGTTCTAGGTCAGAGCCCGTTGACTTCACGCGAACTTCGGTGTTGGCGACAGGTTGCCCGTTTGAACTTCTTACTATGCCTGTGATGGCGGCGGTCGGTGGCATGGTGATATCGAGCGTAATGTCATTCGCTGCCGGCAAGATCACGCCGTTCACGATCGAGTTCAGCCCCGACTCGTAATCGGTTGCCTTCGCCTCATAAGTTCCCTCTGAATAGGTGTCCACAAAATAGTTGCCGTCGGCTTCGATACCAAGGTACGACGACCTTCCAATACCAAATGTGAACACCAATGAACCATCGTTCACTGGTTGACCGTCTCGCCACTTTACGGTGCCACTCACGCGACGTTCCTTGAATTGAATGTTAATCGCGTTGTTTTCGATATTGATCGTGCGTTTTGACAACCGTGTTCCCCCGTAGTAACACGACCCCCACCAATCTCGCTCCGTGAGCTCTACATTCCAAATCCCTGGCCGCAAAAGCTTGGATAGTGGGCTAGATGTGCTGATGAAACTGTACGAATCAAGAATGTCATTAGCGTCCAGAACTCGTACACATAAATCGGACGAAGCCTGACGTTGAGAGAGCGTCACATTCAAGCTGGCGACACCTAGAACTAAATCTGGCGCTGTGAGGGGGATTGTCGCATTCGCCAGTGTGGTTTCAAACGGAGCCGAGTCAACGCGCGTACTGTTCTGACCAGAAAATACTCGTGCAAACAGTGTGAGTGGAATCCCTACCGGTACATTGGTGATTTCGTAGCTACCGTTGTTTGCGGTTATCGTGCACCGCTGGCCAGGATAACCATCGTTGATGCCACGGTCGTAACCCGCGCAAGCATAGGCGCCGGACAGAGCCATACCGGAACCATTCACAACCTTACCGGTAATCGAACCACCCGCTGGCAATCGAATCTCAATGTCCGCTTTGCCGCTACCGTCTGGCAACGTGAAATCGTAGGTTATGTAGCGATCCTGATCGTAATGGTACGTTAGCAGTCGCAGAGGAACGTTGTAGTCGAATACGTTCGTATATTCGAAATTGCCCGCGCCGTCCGAGTAGCGGTAGCCAAAGAATCGAGTACCATCTACGCGCCGCAATTCAAGCGATGCAGACGCCGGAGTGCCGTCCGCATTCAACACACGACCGCTCACACGCCCCGCATCCTGCCCAAACTGCAGTTCGAGTGTCAATGACGTTGCGTCTTGCGCAGCGATCGTACGCGTGGTCGTGCTGAGGTAATTGCTCGGATCGTACGCCTTCACCGAGGCGGTGCCCACGATCTCCAGCGCAATCTGCCCAATCGCATCAGTGCGCAAATTCACGGTGCCAGTCGCATCGGTCACGTCAACTTGCGAATTGGCAGGTACGGTGCTGCCATCAGCGCGCTTCACGGTCACAATCAACGGCGATACCGCAGGCAACACGAGATTCTGTGTAACGGTCGCGTTTTCGTTAGGCACCGAGGTCGTTTGCGACACCATCAAGGCGCCCGTACTGGTCAATCCTTTCACTGCTGCGCTACCAACTGGAATCCCTGCGACGGTGTAGTTCCCAGAAGCATCCGTCATCGTGCGAACACGCAACCCCGGTACGCCCGTCGCGTCGATCTCAACCAGGCGGTTCGTGGCAGGCGCACCGTTGGCGCGCGTGACGGTACCTGAAATCGTCGCACCGTTCCAGCTCGCCACTTGCGTGGCGACGCTGTCGGCGTCGGCCATCACTCGGTAGGCACCGAGCGCACTGTCGCCCGTTACTTCAGAGCGAAGTGCAATTGTGAAGCCATTCGCATCCGCCGCAACGATATTGGACAGATCGCCGACCACGTTGTAGTTGTAACCGTAGTTGTAATATCGATAGCCGTCGGCGACGACTTCATTCGCGCTGTTGTAGACCGTAACGCGCGGTACCGACAGGGCTTGAACCGGAACGCGGCTTTCGCCATCGACACGGATGCTGAGTTTCTGACCAGCCACAGCCGCGACGCGATACAAACGACGCTCGCCGTTGAACGTGAGTTCGCCGATCTGATCGACGGCATCCGTCGAGTTAATCGTGGCGCTTACCGTTCCGTCGTCATTGGTGGTAGTTACCGCGACGTTCGTCACGTAAGCACGGTAGCGTGGCGAAACCCGTGCGATCAGGCGTAAATTGCCGTCGACCACATCGTCACGCGTTGCGACACCGCTGGCATTGGTGTAAGCGAAGTAAACCTCAGTCTTGTCGGGTCGTAGTTCGTAAATCGCGACATTCGGTTGCGGTTGGTTGGTATCGGCGTTGCGCACCGTGATGTTTAGCGTTGCGCGTGTCCGCATCGCGACGGTCACGTTCTGCGATTCCCCGTTGGTCGTCATCGCACCGGTGTATTTCACCTCGAACTTGGTGTCGTAATTCGGTGCTCGCGAATCCGGGATACGGATTACGTATGCACCGGTCGGCACATTCGCAATCGTGAGGCGACCCTGCGCATTGGTGCGACCGGCCACCTCTTCGTTCACCTGTGCTTCCGGCTTGATGTAGACGTAGGCATCCACCAGCGGTGCGCCACCGGCTTTGGTCACCGTCAGATTGATCGAACCCAACCCGAGCAGTGTGATGTTTTGTACGACGGATTGGTTTTCTGTGATCGTGACGGTCACTTTCTTCTGGCCGTCGGAGATCGGATCGGTCACCGTGACGTTGTACACACCGATCGGCAACGCCGCGAAGTTATAACGCCCCAAACTGTCGGTACGGGTGTAGCGCGCGACGGCGCGCTTGCCTTTATGCATGTCGAGTGTTTCGGCGACGCAATTGCTCGCACACTGGTCGTAGAGTTGCTGTGCGGGTTCGCTGCGGATTTCAACCAACGCATTGACGCTGGCTTCACCGTTTTGCGTGAGGATCGCCCCTTGGAGCGATCCTGCAGGTTGCAACTGGACGTCCGTCACCGTGGTGTTGGCGAGCGTGACGACGGAGCCGCTACGCGACGCGCGCAGGTCGCGGTAGTACGACTGCGGATGCTGCGTATCGGCTAGCACGTCGTACGTACCGGGCGGCAAGCCTGGATAGACATAGGTGCCGTCGGACGCGATCGGAATGTAGCGGTAATCCGGGTAGTCCGGATTGTCGGTCGAGAGGTACATACGACCACCCGTCACCGAGAAATCGTTGTAACCGGTGATCGTGCCCGTCAGAATACCGCTCGGGAAGATCACATTTTGTTGCGCCGTTGGCTCAACCGTGTAGACCGGCGAAGCCAGGCGTGTCCAACTATGGCCGGAGTACCAACCGAAGCATGGGGTCGCCTCTTGTGCGCGCACAATGGTTGGCACGCCTTGTGGAATGGCGACCGAATCGTCGTTTGTTAACTGCCCAGTCACCCCATAGGAGCCCAGAGGCAGCGCCGTGGCGCCAGGGATAGTCGTCGGCGTAGACGAGATCAATCCCGCTTGCTGCTGTCCGCTTGTCAGGTTGACCGTCGCGCCGCCCAACGATGTGCCCGGGATGCCGTAGCACTGCCATGTCGGATCGGGCTGTCGGCCCCAAGTGCGATTGAACAGTGGATGGGTGCTTTGCACGGTCACGCGCACGTTTGCCACACCGGTCCGCGCGTCACCCTCGAACACGCGGCCGTTCACACCGCTTGTCAAACTCGGCAACGGTGTTACCGTGCTCGTCGCGTCTTGCGGCACCGCGAAGTTGCGGATCGAGGCAATCTCGCTCGCAGTGAGCGACTGTAACGCTTCGGGTGGCAATTGCACCAATCGTTCCGCCGCTGCCTTCGCGCCGGCTTGGTGGATCTGCTGGACCACAAAGTGCATCAGCGCTACCTTGCCATTCGGCGGCACCGTGAGTGTCGGCCACCAGAGTGTGGCCGCTTTGTTCGGTGCCGCACTGCCGGAGCTTGTCGCGTCGGCGAAGCTCGCTTGCGACACGCGCGTGCCCGCAGCGGTTTGACCATACACTACGGCGGTACTGGTTTGTTGCGGCGCGAGCAACGGATCCCCGTCGTTCGTGTCGTCGATCGTGAGCCAATTGTCCGCGAGTTGCAGCGCGCTGTCGCCGCTTGACGAAGTAACGATTGTCGACGCCGCCGGGTAGCCGTGCGTGACCTTGGCATCGACGTTGATCGCGCTCGCGGTCGGGTTCTCGAAGACCTCAAGATAGCGCGCGAAGTAACCACCGCGCGGCACGAAGACCTTGCGCGTCACTTTGAGGCCGTTGATCAGCGCCGGCTGCGTAATCGCAAACTGGCGACGACCGGCTTCCAGCAAGGCACTGGTATCGCCGTTATACGTCACACCGTTGACTTCGAGTTGTGCCGCGCCCTGGAAGGCGTTCCCGCTTGAGGCCATGCCATTCGGCAAGCTGCCGTTTTGTGCGACGTCGTATGGGAAGCGGTTCGCGTCCTTCAGTGTCGCGGGCAACGCAATGCGATTGTCTTCGAGCGACAGATTGAGCGCCACCTCCTGACCATCGGCTGTGACCGCGAACTCTTCGTCCGCAAAACGATCTTGCGCAGGATCATAGGCGGTGAGGATGTAGCTGCCGATGGGTAACCCGGCCATCCGGTACGCACCGACGCCGTCGGTGCGATCTTCGCGGACACGCGCCAGCGGACTATTGATCGGCGCGACCTTGTACGGAAAACCGCCGGCAAATGTCGTGCCGTCCGGACGGACGATCGTGCCGCGCACGACGCCAGTTGCTTTCAACGTGACGGTGACATTTACGATGTTACCCTGCGCCGCAATCGTCGCCGTGGACTCGCCGACTAGATTCGGGTTCAGGCCGTCGTCTGGATGCGATGCGCGAACGCTGTAGGTACCGACAGATACGTTCGCACTGACGCGTCCATTGGTGTCGGAGGAGGCACTACCGAAAATCGACCCGCTCTGGTAGCTCACGCTCGATTGTGTGGCCGGTACCCCGCGCGCATAGTTCACCTGGATGTTGAGTGTGCCGAAGCCGCGGAGCGTGATGTCAAGCGTCGATTCGGAGTCGACCGCAACCGTCGCGACACCTTCTCCGGTGGCGCCAGAAACCGAGTCACGAACGCGCATCTCGATGTCGCCAACACGTACATCGAAGAAGCGGTAGCGACCGGCTGTGTCGGTGCGCGTCGTTCGATGCGGGTAATAGTAATATGCCTCATCGTTCTTGAAAGCCAGATCGACGATCGCGTTTTGCACAGGGTCACCGTTCGCTGCCCGGACAACACCGGCCAGCGTGCCGGTCTGCTCGAGCGTGATGTCAACGACCGCCGTATCACCCGACGAAATCGTGGCATTTGCCTTACCAAAAATCGGGCGACCGCCTTGCGGATGCGATTTTTCCGCATAGACGAAATAGTCGCGCGGTGGACTGCCCGCCAGCAGATAGGTGCCGTCCGCTTTGCTGTTATCCCAGTTACGTGGTGTACTGGTGCATGAAGGGTCTGAGGTTGGGCAAATCGATACGTAAGCACCATCGACCAACGCACCGCCATGACGCTTCACGGTACCGCGCAAATTCCCCGTGTTGTTGAAAATCAAATTCTTTTCAACGGTGATCGCGGGCGCGACAAAGTCACCGACAGCATTGCCGGTACCCGCGTACGTCTTCGGATGTTGAGCGTCGAGATCGAAGGCAAAGAGCGGAATCGCAATCGCGTTCGCCGTGCCATCTGTCTTCGCGCGCAGTTCGAACTTGCCTTCGTTGTCCGCTTCGACATAGTAGTCGCGTGCGTAGAGCGGTGACTGGCTCTTCAAATGGACGCGTGCTTTTGCGATCGGCGTGGTACCGTCACCAGAGACGACACGGCCCGTGATCGAACCCGCATCCACCGTCGGGAGTTGTTCGACCGTCGAGATTCCGTTCGCCGGAACTGCGAAGTTTGCGATGGCTTCGCGCTCATCCGTCGATAGATTCTCAATGGCTTCAGGTGGCAATTGCGCCAGACGCAGCGCCGCTTGCCGCGCTTTGTAGCGGTCGAGCTGGCTAAACGTGAAGTGCATGAGTAACACTTTCTTGCCAGCAGGTACCGTGACGTTGTCCCACTGCAAACTGAACTTACCGGTTTGTCCAATGAGTTCATAGTCTGCGGTCGCAACTTGCTTGCTTGCACCGGTGCCGTCATAGAGGTGCCCTGTCGCCGGTTGCGAACCGGACTTGAAGGGATCGGTATCCTCTTGATCGTCGACCACAATCCAGCGATCGCGATTAACCGGATCGATGACCGACAACACTTGATCGCCGTCACTCGAATCCACAACGCGCGGGTTCGAGTTGCCTTGACTGTGATGCGTGGTCACGCGAACGCCGACTGTGATTGGATTGGTCGTGTTGTTCTCGAGCACTTCAAGGTAGCGTGCGAAGTAACCCGTACGCGGCACATAGACCTTGCGTGTTACTTTCAAGCCTGAGGCATTCGCTTCGTCGACTTCCAACTGCTGACCGCCTTCCGTGAGGCGTCCGATCGTGCCGTTGCCATTCAGGAACGGTACCGGGATACCACTCGTCACAATCGCGAGGCGCAGGCCACGCGTATCCGATCCGGTGCCGGTGAAGAGGTTGTTCTTGCCGCTGGCGATCGAGCCATCACCTGTGATATCGAACGGGATCGCGTTGGCGTCGTGCAAGGTATAAGGCATCGTCACTGCGCTATCGATCATCGTGAGATCCATCTCACGGGCGTCGCCATCGAAGCGGACGCGACTACGTCCCTCCGCGCGTAGTGTGCGGTTCCCATTCTCCGCAACGATCGTGAAGTCACCGCCTGGAATGTCGCCGAAGTTGTACGTGCCATCGCCAGCACTCGTCTCTCCGTACGTCGTAGTCGTACGACAGGCAATGGTGCCGTTTGCGCCGTAGGTTGGGTCGGGGTTCGTCAGCGTCAACTTAATGCCACCGACGGGTTGCGCCGACGCTGTGAGCGTCTTGCCGCGCAAGCTACCCGCAGCAAACATCTGAATATTTCGCTCGACGATCTCGTCTTGCTGCGTAATGGTGACGCCGGTGACCTGCCCGCGGATACGATCGCGATTACAGAAACCGTCGTCGAAGTTACGAACTTGCAGCGTGTACTTGCTGCCGCCTTCGATGTTGCTGAATTCGTACTTGCCCTGGGCATCGGTTCGCGCGCTGTACGCCAGCGGCTGCGGCTCCGGTGTCATGCGCACGAGCACCCCGGCTTTCGGCGTCACGCCGTCGGCCTGGAACACGATGCCTCGAATCTTGCCGGTCGGGCGAGAGGTCAGTGTGATCGAGAGGTTCTTGGTCGTGTCCGGCAGCAGCGTATCGTTCGCGCTGCCCGAACGCGTGCCGATGATCGCGTCGACGCTGGCGCTTACGCTAAAGTCGCCGGCGAAGATTTTGGGGAACGACACATTGCCAGTGGCATCGGTACGTAGCTCGGTACGCGTGCTGAAAGGCGTTTGCGTCGCTACGGTCACGCGCGCGTTGGCGATCGCATTACCCGCTTCGTCCACCGTACGCACTGCGACGGTTCCCTGACCGACCATGCGTACGTTCAGGGTCTTGACTTGGTTCGCCGTTTCAATACGTGTCGTTGAGATGCCTTTGTCGCCCGTTGCAACTTCTGTCGCAACAACGCTCACATCCCCCGTGGTCGGGACAAGGGTGAATTCGTACGCATTGCCATTGGCGACCGTTTGTGTCGCGATCGTGCCGCCGTAGAGTTTGAGTTCGAGCTGCGTCGAGCCCGCGACGACAGCGCCGCTACGCTTGGTAATCTGGCCACGCAGCGTACCGGTGGCCGCGAGCGTGATATCGAGCGTCAACGCCTGCGCTTCGGTCAACATGCGGCCATTGGCAGAGCCAGCGAGCCTGGTCGTCGCATTGGTGGCGACTGCCGTCACTTCGCCAACAAACACCCCCGGCACGCCATAGCGACCCGCGCTGTCGGTCACGACAGTCCACGTATTGTCGAACGCGCCACGCACCGTTACCGCGACTGGCGTATTCGCCTGAATTGCACCGCCCGGATCTTTGACGATGCCGGAGACAGTGCCTTTCGCCAAGAAGGTCACGTTCACTTGATACGGTTGGCTTGGATTCACTGTGGATGCCGCCAATTCCGCACGACCGCGATCATCAGAGCGTTCGACTTGAATCACGAAGCGCCCTGTGGCTGGAATGCCCAAAATATAGCGACCTTGAGCATCAGTGAGCGTGGAACCGATACCTTGACTCTGCGCCACTAATGCATTGACTGTGAGAACATTCGCGACATTGGCTGGAACCAAATAGACGCGAGTTCCGGCGCCGACCGGGGTCGCGCCATCACGCTCGTAGACGATACCGGTGACGGTCGCACCCGCGAGCTGAATCTCTACGTATTGTGTTTCGCCGTCTGCAGCAAGCGTACCGTTCGCGCGCCCCGATTTTGAATCTTTGCCAGCGGTGACCGTGTACGCGCCGATCAACACCGCTGGCAGTACGAACGATCCATCCGCCCGGCTCTTCGTGTCATAGGCGAAGCGCTGGCCTTCGTTCATCTGTAACGTAACTATTGCATCCGACACCGGCACACGATTGGCATCAAGCACGACGCCGCGCACCGTGCCGACGGCGCCGAGCGTGATGTTTTGTGGGAGGACTTGATTGGCTTGATTGAGTACCAGTCCCGGCACGCGTGCACGCAAGCGACCATCGGCGAATGCATCGAGCGTGAAAGGGCCATCAGAGAGTGGTAACGGTGAGAAGCTGAATGCGCCGTTGGCATCCGTCACGCCTTGGGTGACGATGCCGCGCTCGCGCGAGATCACGCGCACTTGAATGCCTTCGCGTGCGGTGCTGCCATCAACGTCGTAGACGACACCTTGAATGGTGCCGACCGGTTGCAAGCGCAGCGAGAGTGGTGTCACCGTGCCGACCCTACTCAAACCCAGCGCTGTACCGACCAATCCACTCGCGCGATCGCGCGTAGACACGGTAAATTCACCCACCGCGACGCGTTCGAAGCGAACCTTGCCGTTGCTATCCGTTTGCGCGGTGCGCGTATCGATCAAGCCGCCTAGAGCAGTTAAAGTGACCGTCGAATTCGGGACAGGTGTCAATACTTCATTGGGGGCGCTACCCGTGACGGCAACCACGGTCACCTCCACCGTGCCCTGCCCGTTCATTTTGAGTTCGACGGTTTTTTCTTCGCCTTCGTTTTCTATTTTGGTGGCGACGATGGCGCGATCGCCCGTCGCGGAGTCAATCGCCGTAATCTGGAATGCCCCCGCGTTCACTTCGGGAAGTACCCAATTACCGGATGCATCGGAGACGATCGTTCCTGCTGCCTCGCGTGGCTGCGTGCGCAGTACGCTCACTTGGGCGTTCGCAATCGGCGTGACGCCATCGGCGGCAAGTACGCGACCGCGCAAAACGCCGCGCGGCCCGAGGATGAACATATAGCTGCCCGTCGCGCCGCCCTCTGCGCTGGCGTTCAGCACGACACGGCTCGTCGAACCGGAGGCAAAGAGCGGAAGAATGGTGACGAGACCGTTCTCCGTGACCGTACCCATCAGATCGTTACTGATTGCATAGGTGGTGCCTGCGGAGCGCGGCGTCACATCATATTGTCGCGGTGTATTGGACGCTTCGTCGACGCCAATTGCAGTGGCCGTTAGCTGCGCGGTGCTACCAGTCGTGAGGCGTTTGAGAGCCGATGAGAGGCCAAGTGCAGTAGGTACCGGATCAATCTTTCCCCAGACGATGTCCCCAGTAAGTACGTTGCCACTTGTGATCGAAGTAAACACAACCGGCGTTTGACCTACCGAGCCATCAGTACAGGTCGCGCGACCGCGGAATGCGCCAGTCAGTGAAGGAATATCAAAGATAGTGAATCGGCCATCGGGTTCAATCACGGCGTTGCGATTGACCGCCGAGATGACGCAACTCAATCCCGGAGCGCCGAGCGCGGGCGGCGTCGCCGTCGTTTGCGCGGTCGTCGGAAGCCCAGCCGATGCAAGCGACCACGCGAAAAGCAAGGCAACAAGCGCTTTTACGCGATCACCTAAAGGCGCAGCAGCACCGCTTCGGTACTGTAGATTGACGTTTCGGATCATTTCTCTGCCCCGGGTCTCATTTTTCTCTTGTCCCTTAGCTCGTAGTTCCGTCTAAATCAAGGCATTCCGCGTATTTGGAAGCAGATGACTGCCTAACTCGATTGCTCGACGGCGAAGATCGATTCGTTCGGCAAGAACGTCGGTCCAACTCTCTAGGCTTGCTGTTGCGAAAGCCCGCGAGAACGAAAGGCGTTGCGTGTGCCATGTATGCGGATAAGTGCAACATGTTTCGTGTAACAAAATTGCGATCACCATAGTGAGCTTGCCAGCCAACCTAAATGGGGATTTGCCGCAAGATCAGCGAGCGAAACCTCCTTCCCATGAAACAGATGTCTGTTAGGTGAACACTCTGACCTAGACTGATTCCATGAGAAGATATAGATGGTGGCCTTTTGCGGCACCGGGGTGGTAGCGCCGGTTCTGGGGGGGGACTCATCGGCTGCAGCAACGCGAATTTCGATGACGCTCATCCAGTCATACTGCGCGCGACCCGGCCATGACAACGTCACGATATAACCCGAAACATCTGCTCTATCCCTGTACACAACGGATGGACCGCCGCCAAGAGCGACGAAATGCCTAACGATTTGATGCACTACATCCGCATCCATTGGTCCGTAAATGTAGTGACTAAAAGGATAAGGCCACTCCCACGGTTCTCGGTAAAAGTAACTACGCGTACTGCAGGGTAACGTATCGTTGCCACGCGCAAAGTCCACACTTGAGAGGTACCCGAAGCGCTCGTTCCTAAAGCGCTTTCTCATACTAAGTGGTGGTTTAAGGCAACGCTGAACAAGTCATCGATTGCAATGGTGACAGAGTTTGCGGCGAAGCGAAGTTGGGCATGACGAGATTTCTTGCCGTAGTGGTCCGATTTCGCTCCGATAGGTGCCGTGTCGG
>Ga0116191_1003456_pt1 | contig 11504 bp, 10 predicted proteins | sample AD_UKC111_MetaG_FD_89897 | JGI IMG/M metagenome (GOLD analysis project Ga0116191, IMG submission 89897) | Active sludge microbial communities of municipal wastewater-treating anaerobic digesters from Hong Kong - AD_UKC111_MetaG | ecosystem: Engineered > Bioreactor > Anaerobic > Digestate...
AGTACTGGGTCAAGTATCGTGGAACAATCGAGATATCAGCAGTCACTCATGTCCCAGAAACAGCGCCTGTCGCAACACGGGAGGTTATAGACGCAATCAGACATGCTGATGCCGTGGTCATTGGCCCAAGCAACCCCGTCACGAGTATCCTCCCGATCCTCTCATGTGCTGGCGTTCGGGAAGAACTTACAAAGAAAAAGGTAATTGCAATAAGCCCTTTTATCGGGGAACAACCCGTGTCAGGGCCTGCTGCGGCACTCATGAAAGCCATCGGATACCATGCTAATTCTCATGGTGTCCGATCACTCTATAGGGATCTTGTTGATCTCTTTATCCAGGATATCCGAGATCCAGTTCAGGTTCCTGGCGCAATCCGGCGAGATACCCTCATGACCTCTCCAGCGATTGCAGAAGACCTCATCAAGGAGATCCTCTCTCTTATCTTACGAAAATGATATCCCAAGCAGTGACAGGAACAGGGCAAGGAGGAAGCCAAGGATACTCGAGATCACATCCTCACTAAGGAGACTGCTCAGATCAAATGTACCTGATCCTGCATCCATCCCGGCGAAGAGTTGATCCCAATCCTGCGTACTACTTTCATTCAAATCTCCAGCCATCTCTGCCCCAACTAAGGATATCCCAAGGAGCAGAAAGAGTATGACCATCGCTGGCATCGTACGAATTAACCGCATACCTATCGATGGTCTGCAGGGCTTATTGAACTATTCCCACACCTGCACGGCTGAGAAGATCTTCAGCAGCCTTTGCTGCCCCTGCAACAATCTGTTCCTCACCAGGAATATACCCATTATGCATGAGGATCTTCCCCTGGCATATGACCGTTGCTACGGCACTTCCCAGCGCCGCATACGTAATATTTGATACAGGGTTATAGAGCGGAACCATCGATGGATGGGAGCGAGAGAGGAGCACAATATCCGCTGGCATCCCGACCTGTATCTCACCCCCATGATACCCAAGTGCGCGGGCCCCGGCCGACGTGGCCATGTAAAGCGCTTCACCTGCCGGAAGAGCAGTATCAGAATTCCAAAAAAATTTCTGGCAGATAGCCGCTACCTTCATCTCTTCAAGCATATCGAGATTATTATTTGATGAGCATCCATCTGTCCCCAGACAGACATTTACCCCATGCCTGCCGAGCCAGTGATAGGGCATCGCCCGCCCGGTTGCAAGCTTCATGTTACTTACCGGATTGTGAGCGACCGAGACTTTGCGCTCTCCAAGAAGCTGGCAATCATCCTCGGTCAGCCAGCACCCATGCGCAACAACGGTCCGCTCGGTGAGGCATCCTGCCTTATCAAGGAGGGCTGCAGGGGTCATCCCATAGGTTTTCTGACATTCATCGACCTCCTGTTTTGTCTCTGCAAGATGAATATGAAGTCCTATCTTTTCCTGCTCACTATATCCAGCACACGTTTCAAGATGCTGAACTGGAACCGTATACGGAGCATGGGGGCCGATCGCCACAGTGATCAGAGGATTATTGAGGGACCGCACATGATGGACCAAGTCCTCAGTTGCTTTCAACTCACCCTCCAGCTTATCATCATCGCCAAAGGTGATGATCCCATGACTGAGCATGGCGCGGATCCCTGACTCTGCAACAGCCCGTGCCACATCCTTCATGAAGAAATACATATCATTAAAGGCGACCGTTCCCGATCGTATCATCTCAAGACAGGCAAGTTTCGTCCCCCAGTACACGTGCTCGGCGGTGAGGTGTGCCTCAAGCGGCCAGATCTTTTCTGATAACCACTCCTGCAGGTGCATATCATCAGCATACCCTCGAAAAAGGGTCATTGCTGCATGCGTATGGGTGTTGATAAGCCCGGGCATTGCGATATATCCTGACCCATCAAGGATGATATCAGCATCATACCGATCAGGATGCGCACAAGTTTCATCGATCGCCCTGATGATCCCTGTCTCGTCATACCAGAGATTTACCTGTCTCTTATCAGGAAGCAGAACTCCAGTAATGAGCGTGGAACGACACGCTGCACATATATCCTCATGTTCTTGGGATCTTTGAACCGTTGGAGATGTCATAAATGTCTAGATATTGTCACGAGGTGCAGCTATAAAAATCGGTGCCGCTGTGTACGATCCACAAAGAGTTTTGAGAGTTCCGGTGCATTGAGTACGGGTATAATATGCGTGTTCCAATCAATACCATCACTCCAGATACGCCCACCGCCGAAATCATTGGCTGGGCACACGAGATTCGTGATCTTGGAGGGCTTGCATTTCTGTTAGTCCGGGATCGAACCGGGATCCTTCAGGTAACCATCCCAAAAAAGAAAGTCGCCCCAGAGATTGCTGAGGTAATCCGTACCATATCACGAGAATCTGTAGTACGGGTTGTGGGAACAATTAAACATGAGGGCAAAGCACCAGGTGGCCGAGAACTCATCCCAGAGGTAATTGAGGTTATCAGTCCTTCTGCAAGTCCACTTCCCCTCGATGTTGCAGAAAAAGTCCCGGCAGAATTGGATACCAGGCTTGACAACCGGTTCTTGGATGCCCGCCGACCACGGATCAGTGCTATATTCAAGATACGCAACGCCGTTCAGCATGCAACACGGAATTTTTTCTATGAAAACGGATTTATCGAGATTAATACCTCAAAGATCGTCGCTGCTGCAACCGAAGGTGGGACTGAACTGTTCCCCATCGCATACTTTGAGAAAGAGGCCTTCTTAAACCAAAGTCCGCAGCTTTACAAACAGATGATGATGGCCGCCGGGTTTGAAAAGGTCTATGAGATAGGCCCAATCTTTCGGGCTGAAGAACACAATACCACCAAGCATCTCAATGAGGCCACATCCATCGACATTGAGGTCTCTTTCACCGATCACCACGGCGTCATGAACATCCTCGAAGACCTTATCCGAACAGTCTACCAGTTTGTCAATACCAGATGCAGCGAGGAGATCGCAGACCTTGGGCTTGATTCCTTTTCGGTTCCAGAGAAGGGATTTCCAAGGCTCCCATACAGTGAGGCAATCGAGATCGCATCTGCAAAGTGTGAGGAACCAATCGTGTATGGGGATGATATTGGAACGGCAGCAGAACGAGCAATCGGGGAAGAGATGGGGCAGATGTACTTCATCGTCGACTGGCCAACCTCGATCAGACCCTATTATGCTATGCCCTATGAGAATGAACCCGAGATCTGCAAGGCCTTTGATATGATGCACCCCAGGATGGAACTCTCATCAGGCGCTCAGCGAGTCCACCAGTATGATCTCCTCGTGGAGCAGATCGCAAAGAAAGGATTAAATCCTGATAACTTTGAGTTCTATCTTACCCCATTTAAGTATGGCATGCCTCCTCATGCCGGCTGGGGGCTTGGTGCCGAACGGCTCGTCACAACCATGCTTGGTCTTCAGAACGTCCGTGAGGCCGTACTCTTCCCCCGTGACAGACACCGGGTTGTACCCTGACCATGCAGCCATTCATCAAAAATACGGTCCTACCAACGACGGTCGTCGGCAGCTATCCAGCGCAGCCAAAGCGGACGATCACAAGTCTCTTCGATCCTTTCCATGAGGCTGTACGACAAGCCGTTTTGATGCAACAAAAAGCCGGAATTACCATCATATCCGACGGGCAGGTCAGGGGAGATATGATCGGGGTATTTGCCTCAAAACTGCCAGGAATCCGTGGCAATGACGTGATCGGCAAGATCATGCCCCCAGACCAGCCAATCACCGTCAAAGATACAGCCTATGCAGTCAGGCAGCATCCCTATGTGAAGGCAATTATTACTGGTCCATCCACCATTGCCTATGGATTACACCTAAAAACCCCCCAGTACCGAAACCGAAATGAACTCATCCCTGATATTGCATCTGCCCTCGTGGTCGAGGCACGCGCTCTTGCTCATACGGGGGCGGTGATGCTCCAGATCGATGAACCCATTCTCTCGACCGGTGCTGCTGACCTTCAGACCGCGAAAGAAGCAATCCGCATCATTGCACAGGCGGTTTCGATCCCTGTCTGCCTGCATGTGTGTGGCACGATTGCATCTATCATCGATGAACTGCTTGCAATGCCTGTTCAAATCCTCGATTTTGAAGGAAGTGTCAATGAAGAAAACCTTGCCTCATTCTCGAAAACGGATCTCAAGGACCGATACATCGGGTATGGCATTGTAGATTCCTCCTCGCCGACCCTTGAAACAGTCGAGGTAGTCAAACAAAGGTTGCTAAAGGGGATTGATCTGCTGGGTCCTGAACGGATTCTTGCTGACCCTGACTGTGGCCTTCGGATGCACACGCCAGAGCGTGCCTTTGAAAAACTCTCTCTGCTTACGATGGCGGTCGATGAGGTACGAAAAAACCTTTGCTCCTCGTGATAACAATGATTGCATTGGAGCACAGATCAGATAGGTAAACCTGATGGCACCTGGTATTCCCTCATTGAACGGCAAAGAACTCTTTGCAGCAGTGCTCTTCATATCATCGGTATTTATCCTTGGATTGAAACTGATGAACCCAACGCCACTTGTGATCTGGTACACAGGAGAGAATTATATTATCCAGACTGAGCGGATCGGGGATATATATTCTGCAACCGATGTCATCGTACTTATCGTTGCATCGTTAATCATCTGCACAAGCGGTCTGTACCTCCTTCTCTATGAACAAATACATCCTGTATCTGTTCCTGAGGGACCAAGGTTGCCATCAGTGCCGATACAAGAGATAAGCACTCCCTTTTCACCCCTCGAAGAGCGCAAGAAACGGTGGGAAACGGTTCTCCCTACGCTCAAAGAGGATCTCCAGCTCATCTACCAGACCATCATCGATGCAGATGGCATTATTCCTCAGAGCGATATCGTTGAAAAGACCGGTCTTTCCAAGTCAAACGTGAGCAGGTCTTTGGATATGCTCGAGAGCATGGGACTTATTGAGAAACGACGACGAGGGATGGGAAACCTCATTCTGCTCAAGTGAGAGGATTATGCATAAACAGCGAATTTTTTTCCTTGCCGCTCTTCTCATATTTGGCATTCTCCTCTCGATAGTGGGGAACACAATCATGGAGATTCGGGCCCCCGTCCGCGAGCAGAGCTCCCTTTTACAAAACTATCTGATCATGCAGTCAATGGCCGGGAAAAACGCATCATATGCCAACCAGACCTACATGATCGGCGACTCAGGAATAGTCGTAAGTTTCAATGATATCCTCAATATTCGAGAAAGCCCGGCCCATGAGACGAAAGGGGCACTCGCGGCAAATGCCCCCCTTACCCTCTCCCATCTCAATACTACGAACAAAACGACTCCCGAAGCTCGCGTCTGAGAAGTTTCCATCCGCCAACCCTGGGGAGCTGATCCACGATCATGAGCCGCCGTGGTACTTTATACCCTGCAAGACGCTCACGACACCAGCCGGCAATCTCCTCAAGAGTCACTATCTCGTCTTTATTTCTGAGCACCACTGCCGCGGCAGGGATCTCCCCCTTCTCCTCATCAGGGCACCCATATATAGCCACATCTGCAATCTTGGGATGATTAATAAGGACATTCTCAACCTCAGTTGGATACACCTTCCACCCAGACATGATGATCATATCCTTTTTCCGATCGGTGATAACGAGCATTCCCCGTCCATCGATATATCCTATGTCACCGGTCAAAAACCAGCCATCCTTCATGAAAACCTCATCGGTCTCTTCCGGTCTGTTCCAGTACCCTTTCGCAACCCCTGGACCACGCAGTGCGATCTCGCCAACCTCAGGTGATACAAGTTCCCGAGACGGATCTGCTACATCGACAATCTTGACTTCAGAATACCCAATTGGTTTTCCGACACTATTGTACTCATCAGCCGTTGGATAATCTTCAGGGCGAATGACAGTTCCACATCCAAGGACAATCGTCTCAGAAAGGCCATACGCATTGATGACTGGTATTTTAAACCGCTCATGAAATTTTTTCCAGGTCGGGGAATGCATCGGCCCTCCTCCACTAATTATCCGGCGAACTGTCCTGAACTCTTCTTCGGTCCCGATGGGTGTTTCAGTCAAGGCATGAATGACGGGGGGCATGCCAGAAAGTACCGTTACCTGATACTCCCGAACCAGCCGTCTATATTCATCGGGATGGTAACGCTCCATGATAACATAGGTACCCCCAGTACGGAGCACGGAAAAACCCCAGGAGATGCCGACATGTGCCATGGGATAGATACCAAGATAGACATCATCACTGGTCAAAGCAAGGGCCTCGGCCTCGGCCTCAAGTGCAGCAAGCCAACCGGTATGGGTCAACATGGCACCTTTCGGCTTTCCCGTCGTTCCTGAGGTGTACTGGATCTGGCAGACCTGATCTGGATGACAGGGTATTGGCCGGAGCGGAGCATACGAATGGGTACACATCTCCCACGAGTGCTGACCAGTTCCTCCTACTTCGAGCACATGGATCAGATCAGGGCATGACTCCTTTACCGAGAGGATGATCTCACGTGCATCGACCGAGGATATGAGTAATTTTGCCCCTGAGTCTCGAATTACATATAAAAGCTCCTCTGTGCGGTAGACGATATTTGTTGGCACGACCACAAGGCCAGCCCTCCACACGGCAAAGTAGCTGATCAAGTACTCAGGCGAACTATCCAAGTATAGGACAACACGGTCTCCTGGAGCAAGATCACGCTTTATGAATGCCGCTGCAAGTGAGCCACTCAGGTGATACAGGTCTGCATAGGTATAGCAGCGGTTGGTTTTTGGATGAATAAGTGCAGTTTTTTCAGGAAACCGGATCATCTGGTTGTCAAGGAACGAAGCGACATTAAACATACTTTGAAACTCTCACATGTACGAACATGTACACATATGCCCTCTTCTGTCATAAGAGATCGGAAAAGAGGATGCACAAAAAAAGTGATTACTGGTACTCTGGGGGTTCACTCTTTTTGGGAATGCCGCCCTTGAAATGGATTTTTACCCGCTCATACGCCTCGCGGAGTCGCTGGTTCATGGTTGGGTGAACTTTCTCAAAAGCACGTTCAAAATGCTCTTTTTTGACCGCATGCAGCTGATCACGCATGGCAAAGATAGCAGCTTCCCGGCAGAGACCTTCAAGATCAGCACCCACGTACCCATCGGTTCTTGCTGCAATATCCCCAAACAATGCATCAAGAACCGGATCCTCCAGAGTTATTCTGAGTTTTTCCATGATCTCAACCAGCATACGCCTGCGTGTGGCCCGACTCATGAGACCCTGGGACGGAGAGATAAGACGGATATATTCTAGGAACTCTGGACCTTGCATTCGCACCTCACGGGGGAGGCGACCGAGCAGGATCTCAAAATCCTCCTCCGTAAAGGTATGTGTTGCATCAACAAGTGATTCCAGGACAGAGCCCTCAATGGGGATGAGCCGTGCATGTATCTTTAAAATCGCAACTCTATCAGCAGGCCCAGGCTCACCGATGTAAATGAGCCGATCAAACCGACCTGTCCTGAGCAGGGCGGGATCTACTATATCAGGACGGTTGGTCGCCCCCATGACGACGACATCACGCAGATCAACAAGCCCATCCATCTCGGTGAGGAACTGATTGAGGACACTTTCCATCGTATGACTATCACCAGCCGTCCCTCTTGCCGGAGTGAGTGCATCCAATTCATCAAAGAAGATGATTGCCGGAGCTACTTGCCGAGCTTTTTTGAAGATCTCCCGCACCGCCCGCTCAGACTCGCCAACCCATTTGGAAAGGAGCTGAGGACCGCGAACCGCGATAAAGTTAGCCCCAGATTCATGTGCAACCGCTTTTGCAAGGAGCGTTTTGCCGGTTCCTGGTGGCCCGTAGAGAAGAACACCACGTGGTGATGTGATTCCGAGATCATCATATCGTTCCCTCCTTGTCAGGGGATACTCAACCGCTTCCCTGATCTCTTCGATGGCATCTGACAACCCCCCAACGTCCCTCCATCTGACATGAGAAACCTCTAACATGACCTCGCGCATCCCTGAAGGCGTGATCTCGCGAAGGGCCTGAGAAAAGTCCTTTCCAGTGACGACCATCGTCTCGAGGACCTCATTGGGAATGATCTCCTCATCAAGGTTGATATGGGGGAGATACCGTCGGAGAGCACGTATGGCAGCTTCCCGGGAGAGTGCTGCGATATCAGCACCAGTATATCCATGCGTTCGCTCGGCCAACTCTTCAAGACTGACATCTTCAGCAAGCGGCATACCTCTTGTATGAATCTTAAGGATCTCCACCCGATCAGGGTTAGAGGGAACGCCAATCTCGATCTCCCGGTCAAATCTGCCTGGTCTGCGAAGAGCTGGATCAATGGCATCAAGCCGATTCGTGGCACCAATCACGACCACCTGCCCACGCTCTTCAAGTCCATCCATCATGGTAAGCAGCTGGGCAACAACCCGCCGCTCTACTTCCCCGGTCACCTCCTCACGTTTTGGGGTGATCGAATCAAGTTCATCGATAAAGATGATGGATGGAGCATTTTCCGCGGCCTCTTCAAAGACTTCCCGAAGTCGCTGCTCACTCTCCCCATAATATTTCGATATCACCTCTGGTCCTGCAATTGGGATAAAATGAGCACCAGATTCATTTGCCACCGCCTTTGCAATAAGAGTCTTGCCAGTCCCAGGCGGGCCATAGAGGAGCACTCCTTTCGGTGGTTCGATCCCAAGCCGCCTAAAGAGTTCGGGATGGCGCATGGGAAGCTCAATCGTCTCCCTCAGTCGCTGGAGTTCATCCCGAAGACCTCCAATATCCTCATAGGTAATCTGGCTTATACCCTCAAAGCCACTTATAGGACTGTCTGATATGATCACTTCGGTTCGCTGGCTGATGATAACCGCATCAGGAGGATCAAGCTCAATGACCTTGTATGCAACCATCTGTGGCTGGACAAACGGCATTCCTATAGGAATCGGAACCGAATCTCCCATTGAAACTGGAAAATCGATGAGATTATGATGAATCGTTGAGGGATCTGCCATCGGGATGCTCTTGGGGAGATCTTCTGGTGGTGCCAGCACAACGGTTGCGGCAGGGATCACCTCTTCAACCCTAGAGATTTTGACCGTATCACCAATCGAGACATTTGCATTCATCCGGGTGAAGTTATCTATTCGGATCTTTTGCTGATTCCAGTCAGCCAGTTGGGCACGCCAGACCTTTGCAACGGTCGTGGCCCGACCGGTGATCCGAATAATATCGCCTGGTGAGAGTCGCATCTGGTTCATCGTCTCGGGATCCAGGCGGGCTTTACCTCCTCCCTGGTCTCCGGGATAGGCACTATCAACCCTGAGATACAATTCCATTACCTAACCATCATATACGCCGGAACTTAAAAGTATAGGAACCATGCGTCTTCTCGCGTTTGACCCCTTCCATGGCGCTGCCGGTGATATGATCATAGGAGCCCTGCTCAGCCTTGGTGCACCCAAAGAAGCGGTCATGAAAGCGATGGCGTCAGTGGTCACAAACCCGGTTATTGAAGAGGTCACACGGTGCGGGATCACGGCACTTAAGATCCATACCCATGCAGGGCCGGCACATCGAACGCTTCATGAGGTATGTAATATCATCCACCGTGCAGCGGCCCCGCACGTTGTCATTGAACAAGCTGAACGGATTTTTCTCCGAATTGCACAGGCAGAAGAGACAATACACGGGACAGATCATCTCCATTTTCATGAAGTTGGTGCTGATGATGCGATCGCCGACGTTATCGGATCATGCATGGCCGCCTTTCTGCTCGCCCCTCATCGCATCATCTGTCTGCCGGTTGCTCTGGGATCAGGAATGCTCACCTGTGCACATGGAACTTTGCCGGTTCCTGCGCCTGCAACCGCAGAGATTCTCGCATCAAGTAGTCTCATCGTCTTTTCAGGGGATTACACAGGGGAACAGTTGACCCCGACCGGTGCTGCAATCCTTGCCGAGCTTTGTGACCAAGCAGTGGAGACGCTTCCTCTTGGAACTATCCTTAAGACAGGATACGGGGCAGGGACAAGGGATGATCCCCACACGCCAAATGTGCTCAGGGCATTGCTCATTGACTGTCAGGGCTTGCATGAAGACATGGTAGATATCCTCGAGACAAATGTGGATGATACAACCGGTGAGTGTATCGGTACTGTCCTCGGCAAGGTGATGCAAGCAGGTGCACGAGATGCGTGTGCTGTTCCGGTCCTTATGAAAAAAGGAAGACCAGGACATCTGATCCGGGTAATCACACCACCTGACCGATCAGGGGTGGTGGCCGAGATGCTTGCACGCGAACTGGGCAGTCTTGGGATCAGGGTGATGCCAGCCGTTCACCGATTTATTGCTGACCGAACGATTCGTCACATCCCGGTCCAGATACAGGGGGATGAGATCATATTCCCGGTCAAATTTGGATATATCGGAGAGGAGTGTTACCTTGTAAAACCGGAGTATAGCATTGCCGAGGAGTGTGCACGAAAATATCAGATTCCAGTCAGGGAGATTCTTCATCAGGTAACTGCAGCTGCATACAAGTATCTTCATGCGGGTGAAGGAACGTGAGATTTTCCGGGGTATCCTCTGGCAATCGTGAACTTGATGGCTTGTTAGGGAGCGGGTACCCCCGCAAAATGATCACCCAGATCTTTGGTGAACCGGGGAGTGGGAAATCTACCCTCTGCCTCATGGCAGCTGTATCCACATTACGCCAGGGTGAGGGGGTGGTGTACTTTGACACTGAGAGTTTCTCAGTTGAACGGTTCAGCCAGATTGCCGGAAATGACGCAGAGAGTCTTGCTGACAGATTATTCCTCTATGAACCTGCGGATTTTCACCAGCAGGCCGAGATGATCCATGAAGCAGAAGCAGTGATTCGGGAAGAGAAAGTAGGTCTGATCATCCTCGATTCAGCAACTGGGCTGTATCGGACTGAACTTGAGCATATCCAGGAAGCCCTGCAGCGATTTAACCGCCAGATGATCATACTTTTGGGGTATGCAAAACGGTACGACATTCCGATCCTTATCACGAACCAAGTGTACGTAGATATCAGCTCGGGTGACTTTGCGCCACTTGGGGGTACTGGACTGTACCACCTTTGCAAGATCATCCTCCAGATAGAGCGGCGTGACAGTACGCGACGAATTCGAATCATGAAGCATCATGCACGCCCCGAGGGAGCATACCTTGATTTTGTACTTGTCCAGGAAGGCATCAGCATTGTAGATACGTAAAGCCGTGAAGATATGCCAACAGAAAAGCCATAAACCATGATAAAACCCATCTATTAACTGAGATCTGAGCAGAGTGAAGAAATGATCCGAACGATTGTGTGTGCAGTTCTCTGTATCACACTGTTTTTTCTGTACCCGGTGTATGGAATCTCTCCCGTCTTTCCCCCTGAATCAGGACCATATACCGGGGATTATGTCCTGATTGAAGAACCGGGGCGGTACACACTTGAGAATAATATAACGCATACCTATCCGGTTGGGGTGATC
>Ga0116191_1003457_pt1 | contig 11503 bp, 11 predicted proteins | sample AD_UKC111_MetaG_FD_89897 | JGI IMG/M metagenome (GOLD analysis project Ga0116191, IMG submission 89897) | Active sludge microbial communities of municipal wastewater-treating anaerobic digesters from Hong Kong - AD_UKC111_MetaG | ecosystem: Engineered > Bioreactor > Anaerobic > Digestate...
CAGAAGAAGATTACGGAGCGAAAGCCCAGTTATGCTTCACCCTTGAGGAGAGATGATGAAATTATTTCTTGGGCAAATCCTGCCGAAATGATTTATAATCAAATCAGAGGTTTAGCACCCGTGCCGGGCGCATATACGCTTTTTCAGGGCAAGCCGCTGAAAATTCGTGAAAGCGAGCTGTTTCATGATGGCCTTGCCGGTGTAACGGCAAGGGACGAGCATCCGGCGGCGATCCAACATCCGGGAACGGTGGTTGCCCTGCTCAAAGGCAAGGGCTTTGTGGTGCAAACCGGATCAGGGTGCCTGTTGATTAAACAAGTCCAGCCGGTTGGTAAAAATATTATTCCTGCCCAGAGTTTTTTAAATGGGTATCATCTTGAGGTGGGTTATGTCTTTAACAGCATTGAAGAACGGCCAAGCAAATGAGGATAAAGTGAAAAAGCGAGTAGTCATTGGTTTACTGGTGGGCAGTCTGCTGATTATTCTCAGTACGGTCGCGCTTGCCTGGTGGATTGTCACGGAGCGGCAACTGTTGATCAATAAATTCCTGTTGACAATCATTACAGCCGTAATGCTGCTTTTCTTTTTACTGCTCGGGGTGGGGCTCTTCGCCCTGATATGGAGTCTGTGGCGTTCACAGGAGCTTTCCTCCCTGCAGCGGATTATGTCCGCTGCTACCCATGTGCTTTTTCCCTTTGCCCTCCGCCTCGGGAAAATAATTGGACTCGATGAAGATAAAATCAAAAATTCCTATGTGCAGGTTTCCAATCAACTAGTTTTAACCCAGACGAAACAGCAACCTTTTCAAAAAGTATTAGTTTTAGCGCCTCACTGTTTGCAGTGGATTCACTGCCCACATAAAATCACGATCAACGTATATAATTGTAAAAGGTGCGGGAAATGTCTGATTGGCGATCTAATTGACTTAACGCAAAGGTTGGAGACGGATTTGGTGGTTGTGACAGGCGGGACGATTGCCCGGAAAATCATTAAGCAAATGAGGCCGGAAGCAGTGGTGGCCATTGCCTGTGAAAGGGATTTGACCAGTGGCTTACAGGATGTCACCGGTCTGCCGGTCTTTGGCATTGTCAATGAACGGCCTGAAGGCCCCTGTGCCAATACACGGGTCGATTTAGGCAAGGTAGAGGAGGCGGTGCGCTTTTTCCGTCAACAGGCCGGGCAGGAAAGGAAAGATCCTGCCAGCCAGACGTAAGGACACCCTTTTGCCATGCCATTTAGGTAAAAGTACCATTAGGTGAAGATGTAACGATTTTGATGTAACGATTTATTAGAAAAAGAAATGAGACAGTTCGCACGGACTGTTTCGACAAATATTAAGGAGGTTTGGGAAGATGTTTTTTCCGTTTTTTGATCCAAGTATGCTGATTGTGTTACCAGGTTTATTATTGGCGATGTACGCCCAGTTTATGGTGCATGCAACCTTCAATCGCTATGCCCGGGTGTATTCCCAAAGGGGAATAACCGGTGCGCAGGCGGCGCGGCAGATTTTAGATTCCCAGGGACTTAATTATGTGCCAGTGGAAATGATTGATGGTCAGCTCACCGATCATTACGATCCGCGGGATAAGGTTTTACGCCTTTCGCCGGAAGTATACCGGGGCTCCTCCCTTGCTTCGTTAGGCGTGGCCGCCCATGAAGCGGGGCACGCGCTCCAGCATGCCAAGGGATATTATCCTTTGAATCTCCGCAACAGTTTGGTGCCGGTAGCTAATTTCGGCTCCACCCTGGCGTTCCCGCTGTTTATCATTGGTCTGTTTATTAGCCCGGCCCTAGTGAAGCTTGGCTTATGGTTGTTTGCGGCGGTATTGGTTTTTCAGGTTGTCACCTTACCGGTGGAATTTAATGCCTCCAATCGTGCCGTTGCGCTACTGGAAGGGCAGAGTTTTATCGGCGGTTCGGAAGTAGCCGGAACGAGAAAGGTGTTAAATGCGGCCGCCTTGACTTATGTAGCCGCAGTCCTGGTCAGCTTGCTGCAATTAGTCCGTTTGCTGCTGATTTCCGGCTTATTGGGCAATCGGGATGAATAAGGGACTATTGAAGCGATGAAGGCCAGAGAGGTTGCTTACCGGATCTTATGGGAAATTGAACATGATGCCTATGCGAATCTGGTGTTGGATGAATTTTTACGGCGGGAAAAAGGGTTAAAGCCACCCGACAAAGGCTTGATTACGGAAATAGTTTACGGGACGGTGAAATACAGGGCGAGGTTAGACTGGGAGATTGACCGGACGGTGCAGAAAGTGGAGCGGCTGGCGTTAGGGCCCCGTATTTTGCTGCGCCTTTCTTTTTATCAATTGCTCTTTATGGATCGCATTCCGGCTTTTGCCGTCACCAATGAAGCGGTACAGCTTGCCCGTAAGTTGTTTCATGCCGGGGTGGCGTCTCTGATTAACGGTGTTTTGCGGAATTATTTGCGTCATCCGGATGAGGTAGTATTACCTGATCCGGACAAGGAACCGCTTTTATATTTGGAAATTGTCTATTCTCACCCCCGCTGGATGGTGGAGCGCTGGCTGGAGAGATTCGGCTGGGCAAACACCGTGAAGCTGTGTGAGTATAATAATGCCCCGGCAGAATTGTGGATTCGGGTGAATACCCTGCGCTGTACACCGGAAACACTGCACGAGAGATTATGGCAGGAAGGCTGCGTGGTGGAGAGAAGTGCGCTGGTTCCTGAAGGGCTCCTGCTGAAAGCTGCGCCTCCCCTTGATACTTTGCCCAGCTTTCAGGAAGGGCTGTTTACTGTGCAGGATGAAAGCTCCATGTTGGTTGGTTACGCAGTCAGTCCGGAGCCGGGGATGGAGGTATTGGATGTCTGTGCCGGCCCCGGGGGGAAAACAACGCATCTGGCGCAAATGATGCAAAACCGGGGGACCATTTTGGCCTGTGATCTCCATGAGCACCGGACAAGGTTGATTGAGGAAAATGCCGCCCGTCTTGGGATTGACATTATCCGGACAATGGTGGGAGACGCTTCCTTGCTGGATCGTCATCTGCAAAAGCAGTATCCTTTGGTGCTGGTTGATGCGCCCTGTTCCGGTTTAGGGGTTTTGCGCCGGAGGCCTGATTCCCGCTGGCGTAAACAGCCGGAAGGGATCAAAGAATTAGCGGAGTTGCAGGGAAAAATACTGGAGAGTGTTTATCAGTTGCTTGCTCCCGGCGGGAGAGTGATTTACAGTACTTGCACCATCGAGCCGGAAGAGAATTCTCAGGTGATCGAGGCCTTTTTACGGAAGCATTCCGATCTGCGAAGGGTTGATTTGACCCCTTATTTTCCGTATGCCCCCAAAACGGAGGAAGAAAAAGCTGAATTAGCGATGGGGCAAAGACAGTATCTACCTTTTCGGGACGGGATCGAAGGCTTCTTTATTGCAGCCTTACAAAAAGAGCCACGGTAAGCCTGAACGGTAAGATTAGGATGTTAATAGATGACACGACCCGCGAGAAAGAAATTTTGCGGGAAAGATATTCAGAGAAATAAGGAATAAAGGAGAAGGGCATGGAGGAACATCGTCCGGATGTAAGAGGCTTAACGCAGGAAGAGCTGATGACGCTGATGGAAGGGCTGCAGGAAAAGCCCTTTCGGGGCAAACAAATCTTTCACTGGGTACAGGGGGCGGCGGTGCAGTCCTTTGAAGAGATGCACAATCTAAGCAGCGGGCTGCAACGCAAACTGGCTGACTTTTTTGTCTTACAGCCCTTAAAACTGTTATTTGAACAGATTAGCCGGGACGGAACCCGCAAGTATCTGTGGGAATTGCCTGACGGGAAGAGAATCGAAAGTGTGCTTCTTTTTCATGAAGGGGATTTTACCAGAAAACACACGACCCTTTGCCTTTCCACCCAGGTTGGCTGTCCGATGGGCTGTGGCTTTTGTGCGACGGGGAAACTGGGTTTCACCAGGAATCTGTCCGCCGGGGAGATCGTGAGTCAGGTGCTGGATTTAGCGGCCTTATCCTACCGGATCAATAATTTGGTCTATATGGGGATGGGCGAACCGCTTTTAAACTTGCCTGCAGTCATAAAAAGTATTAAACTATTAAATTATGAGGATGGTCAAAATATCGGGATCAGACGGATTACTGTTTCCACCTGTGGACTTGTTCCGCAGATCCGGCAGTTAGCCGCGGAAAACCTGGATTTGGTGCTGGCGATTTCTTTACATGCACCCAATAATGAATTGCGTAATCAAATCATGCCTGTGAACCGTACCTATCCGTTGGAGGAATTAATGACCGCCTGTCGTTACTATATCGGGGAAACAGGGCGGAGAGTCACCTTTGAATATGCCCTGGTGAAAGGATTTAATGACGGCCCGGACAGAGCCCGGGAATTAGCGGCCCTGTTAAAGGGGCTCAAGGCGAATGTTAATTTGATCCCGGTGAATAACATTACGGACAGTGAGTATCAGAGACCGTTGAAAGAAGATATTCTGAAGTTTCTTGGGACATTGAGGGAAGAGGGGCTTGAGGCCGTAATCAGAGAAGAAAAAGGCAGTGATATAGCCGCCGCGTGCGGTCAATTGGCAGGGAAGATGAAGGCGAGGTGAAGGTATGCAAGCATTCGCATTAACTGAAATCGGAAAAGTAAGAAAAGACAATGAAGATAGCTACCTGGTGTCTGTGGGAAGGGGCCTTTTTAGCGTTGCCGACGGCATGGGCGGTTACGCCGGAGGACAGGTAGCCAGCAGTATCGCCATTCGCGTTCTTGAGCAGGAATTACCTTCACAGGCTGTGGGTGCGGATGCTCCCGGAAATTACGGGGAAGCACTTTTAGCAGCGCTGCAAAAAGCGAACAAAATCATTCTGGCGCAGGGGCAGAAAGAAGAATACCTGGGCATGGGCACGACCGTGACAACGGCCCAGTTTGCCGATGGCCGGTTATGGATTGCCCATATCGGGGACAGCCGTGCCTATTTATGCCGGGCTGGGCACGTGAGGCACTTAACCCAGGACCATTCTCTGGTCAATGAATTGGTCCAGCAAGGGGAACTGACCCTGGAGGAGGCCCAAAACCACCCGCGCCGTCATGTTTTAACGCGTGCTTTAGGGGTGAACGAGCAGCCGGAAATAGATCTCATGCAGTTACCAGTACAGGAAGGAGATTTATTGTTGCTTTGTACCGATGGGTTATATAATCAGCTGAAGGCGGGAGAATTGGAGCAAATTCTCGCTCAACAGGAAGACAGTTTACAGGGAAAAGTGCAAAATCTGGTGAATTTAGCGCTCGAGCGCGGAGGCCATGATAATATCACTGCCATCCTGGTCAGATATGATTGTCTCGACAATTCATCTCTGAATAATGGTGCGGGGAAGAGGTGAGAACGTGACCGAAAAGATTTTAGATAATCGCTATGAAATCCTGGAGCAGGTTGGCGGCGGCGGAATGGCGCTCGTCTTCCGGGCCAGGGATATTTACCTTAATCGGATTGTGGCGATTAAAATATTACGGGAACAGTTGACCAGTGATGAGGAATTTGTTTCCCGTTTTCGGCGGGAGGCGCAGGCGGTAGCCAGTCTTTCCCATCCGAATATTGTCAGTATTTATGATGTTGGTCATAGCGGCCAAACCTATTATCTGGTGATGGAAATGGTCGAGGGACGGAACTTGAAGGAATTAATCAAGGAAAACGGCCCCTTTCCCATTGACAAGGCGATCGCCATCGCGAAACAGATTTGTGATGCCCTGGAGCATGCCCATGAGCATCAGATTATTCACCGAGATATTAAACCACACAATATCATCATCACGAAGGATGGGGTGGTAAAGGTCACCGATTTCGGCATCGCGCGGGCCGTCTCAACGGCCACGGTAACCCATACCGGAAACATTATGGGTTCGGTCCATTATTTTTCGCCGGAGCAGGCCAGAGGCGAGATTGCCGATGAACGATCAGATATCTATTCCTTAGGCGTGGTTATTTATGAAATGCTCACGGGGGAATTACCCTTTGTCGGTGAATCACCCATTAGTGTGGCCTTGAAGAAAATTCAAAATGATCCTGTTTCCCCCCGGAAGATCAACAGTCAGATCGGGGAAGCGCTGGAAAAGGTGGTCCTGATTGCGATGGATAAGGACCCGAAGAAGCGTTTTAAATCCGCGGGCGATTTGCGGGCTAATCTTCTCTCTGCCCATCTGCATAATCGGCTGGAGCAGAATGTGCCGGAGAAGGTTTCGGAGGATACGGTCATTCTGCCCCGTTTGGCGAAAAATATCACGGAAAAAAGAGGGGAAAAGGTGCAAAAGGCTAACGCAAATGCCCCGTTCAAATTATGGATCGGGATTATTCTGGCGTTAATGGTCATCGGCTTTGTGCTGGGAATGTATTTATCAGCGACTGTATTGGCCCGGGAAGAAGTAACCGTACCGGATGTGAGACAAAAAACAGTGACCGAAGCCCAGGAGGAATTAGCAGGGCTGGGGCTGTTTTTGGAAGTAAGCAAAACTGTTCCTCATCCGACGATTGCCGAGGGCTTAATTATCTCGCAAACGCCTAAAGTAGATGAGATTGTCCGGAAATCGACCAAGATCCTGGTGACTGTCAGCGGTGGACCGCAGATGGTTGATGTACCTAATGTGGTGGACAGTTCCGTCTCGGCAGCGGAAATAGCTCTTGCCAATAAAGGGCTGGAAAGTATTATTACCAGGGTCTATAACAGTCAGGTCCCTGAAGGGAATGTGATTGACCAGGAACCGGATGCAGGACAGGAAGTAGCCCAGGGCACGACGGTGACGTTAATTGTCAGCAAAGGGCCTGAGCCGGTTTGGATTAAAATGCCCAAAGTAACCGGGTACAGTCTGACCGAAGCGAAAGAAATTCTGAAACATAACAATCTGACGCTGGAAGTTGTGCAGCCGGAAGTAAGTTATACCTATGAGGAAGAAATAGTGATTCGTCAGGACCCGGGTCCTGACAGTGAGGTATTGCAAGGGGCCATCGTGAATCTGGTAGTGAGCGCGGGGCCTGGACCATTCGGAGAATAGGGGGAAAAGTGTGGAATTTGGGCAAGGACAAAAGAGGCAGTTTACCGGAATTATCATGAAGGGCTACAGCGGTTTTTATTACGTGCTGGCTGAAGAAGAGCGGATTTGGGAATGCTCCTTACGGGGCAGGAACCGGCGGAAAGGGCAAACATTTTTGCCGGGAGACCGGGTCGTCTGCACGATCGTCAATGAGACGACCGGAAAAGCGGTGATTGAGGATGTTTTACCGCGCCGTTCCCAGTTGGACCGCCCTTTGGTGGCAAATGTAGACCAGGTGGTAATTGTCATGGCCCTGGCTAATCCCGCCCCGGATTTACAGCTATTGGACAGGCTGCTCATTATGGCGGAAAGCCATCAGGTTAATTCGGTCATTTGCTTTAATAAAGCTGATTTAGTGGAGGTGGAAGAAGCCGAACAATTGCCCAAAAGCTATCTAAAGCTGGGATTTCCGGTAGTGGTGACCAGTTCGGTGACGGGTGGAGGACTGGACTGCTTAAAATCCCTCCTGCCAGGAAAAATCACGGTTTTTTCCGGCCCTTCCGGTGTCGGGAAATCCAGTTTACTCAATGCTTTGCAGGATGGGCAGAGCTTGCGGACCGGGGAGGTTAGTGCCAAGCTCAACCGGGGCAGACACACCACCAGACATGCTCAGTTACTGGCATTTTCCGCAGGCGGTTTATTGGTGGATACACCGGGTTTCAGCCGGTTGAATCTGCCGGAGGACCTCCGGCGGGAAGAACTGGGCGATTATTATCCTGATTTCAAGCAATACAAGCATTTATGCCGCTTTCACAGCTGTCTGCATCGTGAGGAACCTGGCTGTGCCGTGCGGGAAGCGATGGAAAAAGGCTTTATTGATGAGGGTAGATATCAGCGTTATTTAGTTTTTTTAGCAGAGGTTATGGCGGCAGAAAGGAGATATTAAAGATGGTTCTATTGGCAACATCAATACTGGCGGCCGATTTTAGCCGTTTGGGGGAATCGGTTGCCTATGTGGAAAAGGCGGGGGCGCACTGGCTGCATCTGGATGTCATGGATGGACATTTCGTGCCGAACATTACCATTGGCCCTGCGGTCGTGAAAGCTTTGCGACCGAATAGCGAGCTGTTTTTTGATGTTCATTTAATGATTGAGAAGCCGGAATTATATCTTCGTGATTTCCGCTTGGCCGGTGCCGATTTGATTACCGTGCATGCGGAGGCCTGTCCGCACCTGCATCGAACCGTCCAGGCGATTAAGGATACCGGGGCCAAAGCAGGCGTAGCTTTAAACCCGCATACTTCCTTGCACACGATCGAATATCTGCTGGAGGACTTGGATTTAGTCCTATTGATGACTGTGAATCCCGGTTTTGGCGGTCAGCGCTTTATCTCCGGGGTACTCCCCAAAATCAGACAGTTAAAGGAATGGGCGACGGAAAGAAACCCGGAGCTTTATCTGGAGGTTGACGGGGGAATTAATCGGGAAACCGCGCCGCTTGTCGTCGAAGCAGGCGCCAATGTTCTGGTGGCCGGTTCGGCTGTCTTCAATCACGCCAATCCTGCCCAGGCGGTGGCGCAATTGTTAGGGCCGTACAAACAGTTGCCGGGCAGTTGTTAGAAGAGGGAGCGCGCTGATGGAGAAATGCGTGATTATTGCCGGCGGGGTTCTGGAGAATGAGGATTTTCATCGTCAGATCCTCCGGGATGCTCGGATGGTGATTTGTGCTGATGCGGGGGCGCGACACGCCGCTCGGCTGGGGATTCGTCCCGACCTGGTGATTGGTGATCTGGACACCTTGACGGAAGAGGAAATCCGCAAGCTGCAAAACAGGCAGATTGCTTTGCGGCAATTTCCGCGGGAGAAGGATTATACCGATACGCATCTCTGTTTGTTGCAGGCTCTGGAATTAGGTTATCAACAGATTATAATGCTTGGTTGCTTAGGCGGCCGCTTTGATCATGCATTCGCTAATGTGATGCTCCTGACCTTACCCCAGGCGCGTCAGGCCGATGTTCGGATCGTGGATCCCTGGCAGGAGATTTTTTTGATAAAGCCAAACACAGTAATCACCGGACAAAAAGGGCAGGTTTTATCCCTTTTCCCCTTAACTGAGGAGGTATCCGGGATTAGGACCGAAGGTCTTTACTATCAGGTCCCCGGCGGAAAACTGGTTTTCGGTGTCGGCAACGGCATCAGTAATGAATTCAGTGCGCCGGAAGTACAGATTTCCTATGAAAAAGGCTTATTATTAGGAATCCTGCTTCGTGAAAAGGACTGAAAAAATAGAAAAAAGCGGTTTCCCGCTTTCGTTCCATTTATCCCTTGCCGATATTTTGTTTTCTTTGTTTTAGTTGGCCCGTTCAATTTTTCCTGAACGCAGGCAACGAGTACAGACCTTCACTTTTTTGGGTGTTCCGTTAATCATTGCTTTGACATTTTGCAAATTAGGAGCCCAGGTTTTCTTCGTGCGTATATGAGAATGGCTTACTTGCATTCCTGTTACTTTGCCTTTGCCACAAACTGCACATTTATTTGACATGAAATCCACCTCCTTAAGGCTCATCACTCTTGCCATTTTATCAAAAAAAAAGAGTAAATGCAACTAAAAAGATAGAGTTGACCAACAAATTTTAAGCAAATTCTGGCGAGCATCTTATCCTGAAAAAATTCTGGGGGAAAGGCGGTTCATGATGAAACAGCAAATCTTAGCCTTACTATCCCAAAGGCAAGGCAACTTTCTTTCCGGGGCAGAGTTGAGTGCGCGGCTGAAGATTAGTCGGACGGCCGTCTGGAAACATATTAAAAGCCTCAAAGAGGAAGGCTATCGCATTTTGGCCTCGCCGCGGCGGGGTTATTTGTTGCTGGAAAGGCCGGATCTACTCACCGAAACGGAGATCAGGAGCGGGTTGGAGACGAGGATTTTTGGGCAAAAGGTGGTCTTTTTGCCCTTGCTTGATTCCACCAATGAGGAGGCGAAAAGGCTGGCCGCAGCAGGGGCACCGGAAGGTACGGTGGTGGTGTCCGAACAGCAGGAAAAGGGGAAAGGAAGAATTGGTCGGCAGTGGCTTTCCCCGCCGAAGGTCGGATTGTGGTTCTCGCTTATTCTGCGACCGGCAATTATGCCTGTTTTTGCCGCCCAGTTGACCTTTGTCAGTGCCGTCGCTATTTGTCAGGCATTAAAGGAAGCAACCGGTTTGCCGCTTACCCTGAAATGGCCCAATGATCTCTTATGGGCCGGGAAAAAGGTGGGCGGGATTCTCACGGAATTAAGTGCGGAAATCGAAAAAATAAATTATATTATCGTGGGGACTGGTATTAACGTTAATCAAAAAGAGGAGGATTTGCCGCCAGAGCTTAAAGAGATGGCCGTATCCCTGCAAATGGCCGCAGGGCGCCCCTTTCACCGGGCCGCTCTCCTTCAGGTGATTCTGGCCAAATATGAAGAGCAATATCATACCTATCTGCAGGACGGTTTTGCTCCTATTCTGCAAGCCTGGCGGGAGCTAAATTCCATTCTGGGGCAGGAGGTTGTGGTCAAAAGCCCGGAAGGTTCATTCGCAGGAAGAGCGGAGGATGTGAACGCCGACGGTTGTTTGTTAGTGCGAAAAGCCTCGGGCGAACTAGAAACAGTTATTGTGGGAGATGTCTCCATACGGGTAAAATAAGCCCGGGTTCATTGAACCCGGGTTAATTTTTTCGACATGAAATTTTCTTTAATTCTTAATTAATAATTAAACAGAATTAGACTGATTAGTGCGACTTTTTGCTGATTCTGCTTCTGGGCTAGAAAATAAAAATTATTTTGATATAATAATTGTATGTGTGTAAATCTTTGTGATACAAAAAATATTGGAATTAAAAATCTTGGAATTAACCAATTTCATCAGGCCGAAAACGAATGCATAAAATAAATGCAAACCTGTTGTAGCAAGCTTAAACTTAGATCCCCCCTAAGAACAAAGCTTATTACAAATATCCCAATACTATTCATGAAGGAAAAGAGGGTGATTCCAAAGATGGGTACCAGAGAAAAAATTGCGGACTTACAAGTACGTAATGCCAAAGTTGAGCTAGGTGGCGGAGAAAAAGCAATTGAGAAACAGCATAACAATGGCAAGCTGACCGCCCGTGAACGGGTCGAAAAACTGCTTGATCCCGGCTCGTTTACCGAACTGGATAAGTTTGTCGTTCATCATTGCACAAATTTTGGGATGGCTGGTAAGGAAGCCCCGGGAGAAGGCGTGGTAACCGGCTATGGCACCATAGACGGCCGCCTTGTTTATCTTTATGCTCAGGATTTTACCGTACTCGGGGGATCGTTAGGAGAAATGCATGCTGCGAAGATTTGTAAGGTTTTAGATTTAGCCATGAAAATGGGCGCGCCGGTGATCGGCATCAATGACTCCGGCGGAGCGCGGATTCAGGAGGCGGTTAATGCCTTATCCGGATTCGGGCAGATTTTCTTCCGGAATACGGCGGCTTCCGGCGTGATCCCCCAGCTTTCCGTCATTATGGG
>Ga0116191_1003463_pt1 | contig 11494 bp, 2 predicted proteins | sample AD_UKC111_MetaG_FD_89897 | JGI IMG/M metagenome (GOLD analysis project Ga0116191, IMG submission 89897) | Active sludge microbial communities of municipal wastewater-treating anaerobic digesters from Hong Kong - AD_UKC111_MetaG | ecosystem: Engineered > Bioreactor > Anaerobic > Digestate | place...
CCGTCCCAACCAAACTGACTATCATTTGTGTCGAATACTTTTTCACCCCAACGGTTGTAGATAATCATGCTCATTTCTTTCCACAAGTTTTTCTTTCCATATATCTCGAAGATATCGTTAAAGCCATCACCATTTGGAGTGAATGCATTTGGAACATAAATCTGATAGTCCGGAATCACAGTAATCTTTACTGTATCGTGGGCTTTACAACCATTTGTATCAATTACCGACAAGGTATATTTAATCGAAGCTACTGTGTTTACGATAGGATTACTGCAATCGCTGCAGCTTAAATAGATTGGAGGTGTCCATGTGTAGCTTATAGGAGCTGAAGTTCCATTTACTACAGGGTTTAATTGTATGCTTTCTCCTAAGTTAATTTCAACGGAAGTTAAGTTGGTGATGGAAAGACTTCCTCCTTCAACAATAGTAGACGATTGCGTTAATGTACAACCGTTGCCGTCAGTCACCGTGAGGTCATATTGACCGCCATGTAAACCGGTCAATCCTGATGCTGTAGAGCCGTTCGACCAATTGTAATGATACGGAAGTATACCTCCTGTAACACTTGGTATCACAAAGCCTTTGGCAACATCCGGACAAGGATTATCTTTTATAGCAATGGTCATTGATGGTTCTCCATCAATGTTTACGATAACATCATCAGAGGCAGTACATCCATTTGCAGGATCAGTAGCTGTTACAGTATATGTATTCGGGCTAGATACAACAGTCGAAGAAGAAGTGGCCCCATCGCTCCATGCAAAGCTAGCTCCACTTGCTCCTGAACTTGCTGTTAAAGTTACGGATGTAATTAAACAAGTCAATTTTGTGTCGACACCAGCATTTACAGATGGTGGTGTAATGTTTTGATTGACTACAACTTGATCTACAGATTGGCAACCATTCACAGCGTCAGTTACTGTCAATGAGTATGTATTCGGATAACTTGTTGATGTAGATGGAGTAGTTGCTCCATCACTCCAAGCGAATGTTGCTCCCGGAGTTGAAGATGAACCATTTAATGTAACTGTGGTAACAGCACAAGTTAATAGCTGATCAGGTCCGGCATTCACATTTGGGGCATTTACATTTGTTGTAACATTTACATTATCAGATGCAGTACAGCCGTTTACCGGATCAGTCACAAGAAGTGTAAATGTGCCTGCTGTATTCACCGTTGCAGCGGCTGAAGTCCCATTATTAATAGTTCCCGGTCCGCTCCATGTAAAGTTAACGCCTGCAGTTGTAGAACTACCGGAGAGCGTTGCAGAGGTATTTACGCACGTTAATACTTGATCCAAACCAGCACTTACGTTTGGTGCAACTGTATTTTGTGTAACATCAACTGCGTCAGCAGCTGTACAGCCATTGGTAGGGTCTGTAGCCGTTACGGCATAGGTATTTGGTGTTGTTACAGTATTAGCCGAAACGTTTATTCCATTGCTCCATGCAAATGTTGCTCCACTCACCGTTGATGTTGCTGAAAGATTAATCGATGTTACAACGCAAGTTAATAATGCATCTGCTCCGGCATTAATGGTAGGTGGAGTTATATTTTGTGTTACTACCACTGCATCGCTCGCTGTACAACCATTTGTAGGACTGGTAGCTGTTACAGTATAAGTGTTTGGAAGTGTTACCGTGTTAGTAGCTGTATTCACTCCATTTGACCATGCGAATCCAGCCCCAACTGCGTTTGAAGTAGCCGTAAGTGAAATCGAAGTGACCGTACATGTTAATGTGCCATCATTGCCTGCATTAACAGTTGGAGGTGTGATATCCTGCAGTACATCCACTTGGTCAACAGCCAAACATCCGTTGATGGTGTTAGTTGCTGTAACATAATAGGTATTAGGTGTTGAAACAGCAGTAGAAGCAGTTGGTGCTCCATTACTCCAGGCAAATGTTACACCTGGTGTTAAGGACGTAGCAGTAAGATTTACACTAGTAATAGCACAGGTAAGTAATTGATCAGGTCCCGCATTAATGTCAGGTGTATTTACATTAGGTGTTATATCTACTACATCAGATGCTGTACAGCCATTCAATAAATCTGTAACTGTTAGCGTATATGTTCCAACAACATTAATGGTTGGAGTAGCTGTACTTCCTCCGGAAACAATACCTGGTCCACTCCAAGCAAAACTTACACCTGGAGTAGAAGAACTACCAGAAAGGATGGCGGTAGCAGTAGTACAAGATATTGCTTGGTCTGCACCGGCATTTGCATTTGGCGGAGTGGTATTTTGAGTTACTACCACCGCATCGGAAGCTGTGCAACCGTTATATGGATTCGTTGCAGTAACAGTATACGTATTCGGAGTAGAGACAGTATTGTTTCCTGTATTCGTTCCGTTACTCCATGCAAAAGTTGCGCCTGTTGTGGTTGATGTAGCTTGAAGTACAAGCGAAGTTCTCACGCAATTCAGCACCGTATCAATACCAGCATTAATAGTAGGCGGAGTAATATCTTGTGTTACCGCTACTGCATCGGAAGCCGTACATCCATTGTATGGATTAGTAGCTGTTACTGTATATGTATTTGGAGTAGATACAGTATTATTCGCTGTATTCGTTCCATTGCTCCACGCAAAGGTTGCTCCTGTAGTGGTTGAAGTCGCTTGAAGCACAAGTGAAGTTCTCAAGCAATTCAGTAACGTATCAATACCTGCATTCACATTAGGAGGAGTGATATTTTGAGTTACCACCACCGCATCAGAAGCCGTACAACCGTTTGCAGGATTGGTTGCAGTTACAGTGTAGGTATTCGGAGTAGACACTGTATTATTCGCTGTATTCGTTCCATTACTCCAAGCAAAAGTTGCTCCAGTAGTGGTTGATGTTGCTTGAAGTACAAGCGATGTTCTCACGCAATTCAGCACTGTATCAATACCTGCATTTACAGTAGGCGGAGTAATATCTTGTGTTACCACCACTGCATCAGAAGCCGTACAACCATTGTATGGGTTAGTAGCTGTTACAGTATAAGTATTCGGAGAAGAGACTGTATTGTTTGCAGTATTTGTTCCATTGCTCCATGCAAACGTTGCATTGGTTACATTTGAAGTCGCTTGAAGTACAAGCGAAGTTCTCACGCAATTCAGCACCGTATCAATACCAGCATTAATAGTAGGCGGAGTGATATTTTGTGTTACCACAACTGCATCGGAAGCTGTACAACCGTTTGTAGGATTAGTTGCTGTTACAGTATATGTATTCGGAGTAGATATAGTATTGTTCGCTGTATTTGTTCCATTACTCCAAGCAAAGGTAGGGCCTGTAGTGGTTGAAGTAGCTTGAAGTACAAGCGAAGTTCTCACACAATTCAACACCGTATCAATACCAGCATTCACATTAGGCGGAGTGATATTTTGTGTGACCACAACAGCATCAGAAACCGTACAACCGTTTGTAGGATTAGTTGCTGTTACAGTATATGTATTCGGAGTAGATATAGTATTATTCGCAGTATTTGTTCCATTGCTCCATGCAAAGGTAGCGCTTGTAGTGGTTGAAGTTGCTTGAAGTACAAGCGATGTTCTCACGCAATTCAACACGGTATCAATACCTGCATTTACAGTAGGCGGAGTGATATCTTGGGTAACTACTACAGCATCGGTAGCTGTACATCCGTTTGCTGTTCCGGTAACCGTATAGGTATTAGGCGAAGTTACTGCATTTGTTGCCGTATTAGTTCCGTTACTCCATGCATAAGTTGTTCCCGCGATGGATGACGTTGCATTTAGATTTAATGTAGTTCTTGTGCAATTCAAAAGAGTATCAACTCCGGCATTGATAACGGGAATAGGTTTTAAGGTTAGCGTAAAGGTATTGGTGTCTGGTCTGCAAGGACTTCCAAGTGGGTTGTTCGTTACAACTTTAATTGTTACTGTGCCGGCAGCAATATCAGCAACGCTTGGTGTATAAACGAAACTAAATGGAGATGCATTGGCTGTTGAAGTTCCAAATGTACCGGTTCCAAATGTAAGCGCTGTTACTTGTGTAGTCGAGCCTCCAAATGTTCCTCCCACCGTTTGCGTTAATCCTGCACAAATACTTGCTGATGTGCTCGACAATGACACTGTTGGAGGATTAGTACAACCACATGTACTGCCCACCACTATATTCATGGTATCAGAACATGTTCCGCTTAACCAAACATAACTGTATGTTCCGGCAGCAGAGAATGTTGTAACAGTAGAAGTAGCTGAAGTAGGCGTTGTAATTACAGACGTTCCAGGGTTTGTGCTGAGCGATGTCCAAGTTCCTGAACCGGTTGCTGCCATGGTAGCACTTCCGGTTTGATAACACGCAACGTTTAAATCCGGTCCAGCATATGCCGGAGCTACGGTTACAGTGGTAGAGCCTGTTAATGTACAAGCTCCTGATTGAACAGTTACATTATAGGTTGTAGTTCCTGTTGGTGTAGCAATAGGATTGGTAATGTTAGATGCCGATAAAGAAGCGGTTGGCGACCAAGTATAACTTACTGCAGAACAATTGTTGAAACGCATATTCGGACGTTGTGTACTTGTTGTAGGTGAAGCTAATGTACAACCTACAGCACCGTCTGTTCTTTGATATACTACAGAATTAAAGCTAGTAGCTGTATAAAAGACATGGTCATAACCCGTATACGTTGAATTATCGTAGCATACTTCCACCAATAAGTTGGATGTTCCATCCCATGTGTAGTTAGTAGAGAAGTTGTAGCTATTCCAACCCGCAGTTGCAGTAACATTGGCGCTATAAACAGTGGAAAGTCCAGGTACAAAACTGGAAAGCGAAGTCAAGTTAGAGCAGCCCATCTTTATGGTAAATCCGGAGTATACGATAGTACTGAATTTACTGGAAACATTAAAATCTAATCTTGAAATCGGTCCGGGTTTTAAACCGGCAGCTGTTAACTCTGTAGCCAATAGCAAATACTGTACTCTTCCATCGCCATAATAACCTTGATACGGTGAGCCAACTGCCCCCGAAGTGCTACTCGTTCCGGTATTTGTGGTGGCTGTTCCAACAGTGGAAAGAGTGGGTGTAGTGCATGTTCCGCCTAATCCACAACTTGGTGGAGTAGCAGAGAAGTTTGTATTTAGTTGTACGGTTGTACCCGGACAAATAGATGGATTTACAGGTGTTACATTTAATGTTCCATTGCTTACGTTAATGGAAACACTAGCGGTAGCTGAACAACCGGCTGCGTTTGAGGCTGTAACCGTGTATGTATTGCTTGCGGTTGGTGTTGCAATAGGATTATTGATGTTTATAGCGCTTAGTCCTGTTCCAGGAGACCAAGCATAAGTTGCAATGCCTGTACAACTGGCCGTTGTAGAATAAACAGCTCCTGTTGCAGGACTTGGACCGGCAGAGTAAAGTGTAGTACCTGAAGGATTTTTAAATACGTAAGACACTTCTGATTCAAAACTACCCGAGCTATAAACTAATTGGATAGTAGCGCCTGTTGGTATAGCTAGAGTAACGGTGCTCGTACTTCCAGAAGCCAAAGTATAGGATCCAAAAGCCGAACCATTCACATTCACTACCAAATTTGCTCCGTTCCAACCATCACCATAACTGTCGTTCAAAACAAGCGTGTAGTTACATGTCGAAACTTGTGCTACTCCATCTACATATAGTTGAGCAGTTAGCGGAACACTTGCCCCGGCACAAATGGTTGCGGTTGTAGGCGTTAATGATACTGTCGAAACCGAGGGCTTTGCAGAAAATGTATCTGTTGATGTACATCCACTAACGGTATATGTTACTATGTAGGTAATTGGTGACGAAATTGTCGCAGTTGGATTAGCAATACTTGGAGAACTTAACCCTGTTGCAGGTGTCCAAACATATGTTCCTCCTGTTGGATTTACTGAGGTGTTTAAAACTACAGTAGTAGGTGTTAATGTCTGACAATATCGTATGTTTTGGGTGGTTATATCTACCCCAATGACATCAATTCGAAAACCAATAGTTTGAACACTGTTGATCGGACAAGCATTATCTCTAATTTCAAAAGCAACACTATAACTTCCAATGGTGCCTACGGGTGGCGTCCAAGTGAATGTTGCTGTTTTGGGATTAGTTCCGGTTGTTGTAAGAGTTGCATTTCCCCCGGGTAAATTACTTAGGTTGGTTGAACCAATAGAAACGATTTGTCCGGCATCTGCATCTGCTCCGGTAATTTGGAACGATAAAGCGGACCCCGGGCATACCGTAAACAATTTAGTCGTAGTGTTGTAAGTTCCACCGGTAACATTGAGCGGTGCGGTAACAACAGGAGGGGTATTACTACAGTTAATTACAATTAATTGCATGTCGCGAATCACACTTCCAATAACTTGCCCTGAAGAATTATACTCTGTTACTTTCACCGTTACAATACCTTGCTGTGTTGCATTTGGAGTGAACGCCATTTGACCGTTAGTAGTGTTAAAATTGAACGGACCTGTTGATGAAATAGGATATGAAGGCGAGAATCCACTTGCGTAAGGTACATTAGTAGTTGCATCTGTTCGAGGGTCAATCAGCGAGTAAACAAGCGTGTTCCCATTGATATCTACTACTCCATCATTGTACGAGAACGGCTGATTTGCACAAATAAATGGTACAGGCGGATTGGAAAAATCCGGGGAACTATTCGTTGGAGCCAAAACATTATTCAACGTGGCTTCTACATATAAATCGTAACTATCGGGTGTTGTCGAGTTGGTAATGGCAGAGTTTCTACAGCATTCGGCAAAGCTAAATACCCAATCGGTACATTGTTGAAGTGTAATAATACCTGTATAGATATATTGTTGCAGCCCCGGAGTACTTCCTCCATTACAAGTACTTGTAGCTGTAGGACATAAAGGGGTTACTTCCTGAAAACTTTGTTGCGTAAGTGTTAAAGACGTGCTCACGCCACACGATGCTGAATTGATATCGATAATAGGACTTGTAGGTGCTGAAATTCCACTACAGTCTCTGTAAAATTTGAGTACAAATCTGTATTGCCCGTTCCCTAAGTAATCGTAAGTCAAATCCGCTCCGGAGGCATGCGATCCATAGGAGAATTTAAAAGCTATGGCGAAAAGCAAAAAGGCTAGGTAAAGTTTTTTCATTAACGTTAGGTGTAGTTATAGTATAGTTATAAGATTAAATATAACCCATTTTGGTTGCATTTTATGGCTCTTTACTCCTTATAGAATCATTTTTTTAATGGTATATTAATTTGTTTTAATATGATGGTTTTAATCACCTTGCGAATTGTTTAGTTACTATATTCGCAATCCAATGAATCAATTACATACCTTTACACTCGAAAACGGCCTTCGGGTTATCATTCAGGAAGATTTTACTACCCCTTTAGTGGTAGTAAATACCCTTTACCAAGTTGGTTCACGAGATGAAGAACCATCCAGAACCGGGTTTGCCCATTTGTTTGAGCATTTTATGTTTGAAGGGTCGATAAATATTCCCGAATTTGATGCTCCGCTTGAATTTTCAGGGGGAGAGAGCAATGCCTTTACTACATCCGATTATACCAACTATTACAACATTCTGCCTGCCCAAAATATTGAAACAGCCCTTTGGTTAGAGAGCGACCGAATGCTCTCTCTCGCCTTCGAACAAGAGAGCCTGAATGTGCAGAAACGAGTTGTGTGTGAGGAATTCAAGGAGCATTATATCAACCAACCGTATGGCGATGTATGGCATAAACTGTCGGCTTTAGCCTATAAAAAGCATCCCTATCGTTGGCCCACAATTGGTATTGAATTGGCCCATGTAGAGGAAGCCACAATGGAAGCTGTTGAGGAATTTTTTAAACGGTATTACCATCCCAATAATGCCATTTTAACGATTTGTGGAGGAATCAAAAAGGAAGAAGCGGAACGTGTTGTTCGAAATTGGTTTTCCGAAATTCCGGCAGGAAATAAGGTTGTGAGAAATTGGCCAATGGAAGATCTTCAAACGGAAGCTCGTGTGCTGGAAGTGCGTGCCGATGTGCCTTCGAATGCCATCTACAAAGCCTATAAAATGGGCAAAAGAACGGATACAGAGTACATTGCCCTCGATTTACTTCGCGATGCTATTGCTGCGTGCGATACCGCTTATTTGTACCTCGACCTAGTAAAGGAAAAACGTTGGATGAGCAGCATTACCTGCTATCTCACCGAGAGTTTAGATGAGGGTTTGTTTGTGATCGAAGGTAAACTTATGGATGGCATCGCCATTCAAGATGTTGATGCCGCAATTCAACAAGGTATTGCCAAAGCTGTTGCAGACCTTACTGAAAATGACCTGCAAAAACTGAAAAACAAAGTGGAAACCTTCTGGCGTTTTTCGGAAACGAATCTCACCAATAGAGCACATAACTTAGCTTTCTTTGAAATGTTGGGCAATGCAAACGACTATTTTAACGAATTGGAAAAGTATAATGCACAAACCCTTTCTGCAATAAAGGATATAGCCGGACGTGTTTTTCAAAATCAAAAGAGTAACACATTGTATTACATGAAAACCAATAACGTATGAATAGAACGGAAGCTCCTCCGGTGAAAATTGCCGATCACATCAACATTCCGCATACGGAAGAAATGGTGTTGAGTAATGGTATAAAGGTGTATGGCATTCCAAACGATCAAGGTGTTATTAAGGTTGATTTTGTGTTCGATGCCGGAAAATGGTTCGAGCCAAAAAATCTGGTAGCCGATTTTGCGAACAAATTAATGCGAGAAGGCACGAAGCAAAAATCATCATTGGCGATAAATGAAATACTCGATTTCTATGGCTGTAATTTAGAAGAGCAATCCTATTTTTCGAATGCCGGATTTCAGTTGTATTCGCTGTCCCGTAATATTCATCAAGTGCTACCTTTAATGAAGGAAATGCTTACAGAAGCTGCGTTTCCTGAATCCGAGTTTGAATTGTTGCGCTCAAACAGAAAAGAAAAACACTTACAACGTTTGGCTAAAAACGATTATCTCGCTAACCGATTATTTTTGTCGAATATGTGGGGGAAAACACATCCCTACGGGCGTGTAACTGAACTTGAAAATTTCGATGAAATGCTAGTTGCCGATGTGCACGATTTTTTCTATCAACATTATCATGCCGGGAATTGCTTTATCATTTTAGCAGGAGAATATACTGATGCTACCATTAAACAAATCGATGCGCTTTTCGGTGCTGCAGATTGGAAGAAACAACCTTCAACGTCTATTCTTCATCAAAGAAGTATGGGACAAGAGCTTATCATCCATCAAGAAAAGGAAAATGCAGTACAAACTTCATTGATGGTGGGGAATGCAACCATCACTAAAACACATCCCGATTTTGACGAGTTGACCATAGTGAATACCTTGTTTGGAGGGTATTTCGGTTCTCGTTTGATGGCCAATATTCGCGAAGAAAAAGGGTACACCTATGGCGTTTATTCTTCTCTAAGTGCTTACCAACATGGTGCCATTTTTGAAGTAAGTGCAGATGTAGGAAAGGAACATAAGGATGCAACATTCCATGAAATAAAAAAGGAAATGCAGCGTTTACAAACCGAATTAGTAGACGAAGAGGAATTGCAAACGGTGAAAAATTATATGAGCGGCCGAATTTTACGCAGTGTGGACGGAGCTTTGCGCTATGCGGATGTGTTAAAAGGGTTGCTCTTATTTGATCGTGAGCCGGAAAGTATTAACAGTTACTTGAACGCCATTCAAACCATCGATGCAAAACGGATTCAAACATTAGCGGAACAATACCTGCAGTTTGATTCGATGTATAAAGTTTCAGTTGGATAATTGGCGTTATTATTGGAAAGAATAGTTTTGTAAGAATGATTAAACGAAATAAATATTGTACCTCACACATAAACAACAACATCTTAAAAGCATTTGCTTTTTTGTTGCTGATGTCTTGTGCTGTTTTTTATACGAATGCGCAAACCATTTTAGCCCCTCGATTAACCTGTATAGTCAACGATTTTGTTGGAGGTAATGTGTCTATTTCATGGGAAAATGTCAATAACCCTTGTGGTCCTTTCGTATCGTATAAAATTTATGGGTCAAATACGAAAGCCGGTCCCTATGCATTGATTACTACCATATCATCTCAGGCACAAACAAACTATATACACACGAACGCCCTTTCGCCTAATAGCACTTGGTATTATTATATGGAGGCCGATTTTAATTGTCCGGGTTTTACACCTGCTCAGTCCGATACTATTCAAAACGAATCGAACCCGAAGGTACCGCAAATATTAAGTGTGGATGTTGACTCAACGAACCATGTAACTTTTAACTGGTTGCCAAGTGAATCACCTCAAACCAAATTTTACATCGTTTACGCATATCTGCCGAATGGAGGAGTAGTGCCTATCGATACTGTTTACGGCCGTTTCAATACCAGTTACTACGATTTGATTGAAGATCCTACACAACTTTCATTAGGCTACACCATTTCTGCTTCCGATAGTTGTCCGGGTAATCAACCCAGTGCTTACAACACAAACGTGCATTACTCTACGTTGTTAACGGCATCTGTTTCTCGATGTGCCCGAGAAATAAAATTAAAGTGGAGTAAATACGTAAATCTAGCCGGTGGAGTAGTGCAGTATAAGGTTTTTGTGAATAAGAATTTGACCGGTTATGTGGAAGTAGGCACAACCGATTCGAATACAACTAGTTTTCCGTATACCGACTTCAGTGATAACGATTCTATATGTATTACCGTGGCTGCAGTGAGCGGTGCCGATACCACATTAATGGCAAAATCTAATTTTGTTTGTATGCGACCGTCTATTGTGCAACCGCCCGATTTCGTTCATATTACAAGAGTTTCTGTAACGCCCGATAATATCGTAGAAGTGAATTGGATTACGGATACAAAGGCCGAGTTGTTGACCCATGAAATCCTTGCCAGCAACGATTGCCGTTCGTATCAATCTATGTTTTTTCAGAAGGTTATTCCTCCAAATGTATTGCAGTACACACTTTTAGACTCGCTCGAGAAGCCACAAGATAATTGGACCTGCTACCGAATAGTAGCATTTGACAGTTGTCAAGGTACGGATACTTCAACATATGCTAAAACAATTAACCTCTATGCAGAACTCACTGATTACTACGAAATTCGTGTAGATTGGAATGATTACGAGCTTGATGGAGCAACCGTTTCGAAGTATAATCTATATCGCAATTATGGCGCAGGTTGGCAGAAAATCAGAACCTTTTTGCCGGGTACAAATGCATTCCGCGATTCACTCTATCAATTCTTGAGTGAAACCGGTGAATTCTGTTACTACATAGAAGCCGAATACACCCTCAACTTGCCGGATGTGCCGTACACAGCGAATTTGACCTCTACTTCAAATGTGGTTTGTTTGTATCATCGCCCAATCATTTATATTCCGAATGCATTTTCGCCTAACGGGGTGAATCAAATTTTTAAGCCTACCATTTACTTTGGCGACCCGGCTAATTATAGTCTGACCATTTTCAATCGTTATGGA
>Ga0116191_1003466_pt1 | contig 11489 bp, 12 predicted proteins | sample AD_UKC111_MetaG_FD_89897 | JGI IMG/M metagenome (GOLD analysis project Ga0116191, IMG submission 89897) | Active sludge microbial communities of municipal wastewater-treating anaerobic digesters from Hong Kong - AD_UKC111_MetaG | ecosystem: Engineered > Bioreactor > Anaerobic > Digestate...
CGGGCCCCACCGGTGCGGTGCCGGGCAAGCCGGTCGGCACCGTCTGCTTCGGGTGGGCGCTGCGTGCGCCCGGCCTGGCGGAAGACGCACCCCAAGTGCGCGTCGAGACGCTGCGGTTCGACGGCGACCGGGCGGCGGTACGGCGCGGCGCGGCCCGGCACGCGCTCGATCGCGCGCGCGCCTGGCTCGAGGCCGAGCTCGCGGACCGTCCGCCCGCGGCGTGAGCGCGCGACCGTCCGGCCTAGACCGGAAGGCTGATTGTTTGTACAGTGGTTCCGTGCGATACTCCTGACATCGGTTCCCCCCAGTGCGCCACCCCGGACGACGGTCCGGAAGGCGTCCCGGGCCGGACCGGAACACGCTGCCCCGCAACCCTCGGCCCGTCGCCATCGCGCAGCGCCGACCCCGCCACAGGACCCCCCATGGACGACGCAAAATCCAAGGCCGAGAAGGCCAAGGCGCTGGCCGCCGCGCTGTCGCAGATCGAGAAGCAGTTCGGCAAGGGCTCGGTGATGAAGCTCTCCGACGCCGACGTGGCCGAGGACATCCAGGTCGTGTCCACCGGCTCGCTCGGCCTGGACATCGCGCTCGGCGTCGGCGGCCTGCCCCGCGGCCGCGTGGTCGAGATCTACGGCCCGGAGTCGTCCGGCAAGACCACGCTGACGCTGCAGGTCATCGCCGAGATGCAGAAGCTCGGCGGCACCTGCGCGTTCATCGACGCCGAGCACGCGCTCGACGTGCAGTACGCGTCCAAGCTCGGCGTGCACCTCGAGGACCTGCTGATCTCGCAGCCCGACACCGGCGAGCAGGCGCTCGAGATCGCCGACGCGCTGGTGCGATCGGGCTCGGTCGACATGATCGTGATCGACTCGGTGGCCGCGCTGACGCCGAAGGCCGAGATCGAAGGCGAGATGGGCGATTCGCTGCCCGGCCTGCAGGCGCGCCTGATGTCGCAGGCGCTGCGCAAGCTCACCGCGACCATCAAGCGGACCAACTGCCTGGTCATCTTCATCAACCAGATCCGGATGAAGATCGGCGTGATGTTCGGCAACCCGGAGACCACGACCGGCGGCAACGCGCTGAAGTTCTACGCGTCGGTCCGCCTCGACATCCGCCGCACCGGCTCGATCAAGAAGGGCGAGGAGGTGATCGGCAACGAGACCAAGGTCAAGGTGGTGAAGAACAAGGTCGCGCCGCCGTTCCGCGCCGCGGAGTTCGACATCCTCTACGGCGAGGGCATCTCGCGCGAGGGCGAGATCATCGACCTCGGTGCGCAGTGCAGCGTGGTCGAGAAGAGCGGCGCCTGGTACAGCTACGGCGGCGACCGCATCGGCCAGGGCAAGGACAATGCGCGGGAGTACCTGCGCGAGCATCCCGAGGTCGCGCTCGACATCGAGAACAAGGTCCGTGCGCACTACGGCGTCGCGCCGCGCGGCCTGACGGTGATCGAAGGCGGCAAGGGCGCCGCCGAGGCCGCCTGAGCGTCGTCCGGCGGTGGGCTTCGGCGCCTTCCGCCGGCCTGCGCCTCCCGGCGGGGCGCCGGCCGAGCGCGCGGGCGGCGCCGGCCGTCCCGCACGAGGAGGCCTGTCCCTGAAGGGCAGGGCGCTGCGGCTGCTCGCCCAGCGCGAGCACAGTCGTGTCGAGCTGTCGCGCAAGCTCGGGCCGCACGCCGAATCGGTCGAGCAGCTCGCCGCGGTGCTCGACGAGCTGGAGCGCACCGGACTGTCGTCGCCGCGACGCTTCGCCGAGAGCCTCGCCCACCGTCGCGCGTCGCGGTTCGGGCTGCGTCGCATCGAGCAGGAGCTCGGCGCTCACCGTCTCGACGCCGACGTCGCCGCGCCGGTGATCGCGCAGCTGCTCGGCAGCGAGCGCGACCGGGCGCTCGCCGCCTGGCGCAAGCGCTTCGGCTCGCCGCCCGCGGATGCGGCCGAGCGGGCGCGGCACCACCGCTTCCTCGCCCAGCGCGGCTTCACCGCCGACGCGATCGGCTGGGTGCTGCGCCACGGCACGCAGGCCGACGACGCACCCGAGCCGCCCCCGTCCGACGAGCGTGCCTGAGGCCGTCCCGGACACCCGCTGGACAGCCCGGCCGGCCCGCCCGGGCCGGGTCCGACCCTGACGGCCGTGTGGTAACCTCCGAGGCTTTGTGTGCCTCGCCGTCCCCGCCGAATGGCCTTGCCGCCACCGTCCGTCGCGCGTCAGCCGCTCCATCGCCGCGTGGTCCGGGTGGATGCCTTCAGGCGCGAGGACGGGCTGTTCGACCTCGAGGCGCGGCTCACCGACACCAAGTCCTACGCGGTCGACCTGCTGTCCGGGCCGCGGGAGGCCGGCGATCCGGTCCACGACATGCTGCTGCGGGTGACGATCGACGCGCAGTTCACCATCGTCGGCGTCGAGACCGACTCGGAACGCGTGCCCAACGTCGGCGTGTGCGAAGCGGTCGGACCGAAGTACGCGCGGCTGGTCGGCCTGAACCTGCTGCGCGGGTTCCGCAAGCAGGTCCAGGCGCGCCTCGGGCGCACCGAGGGCTGCACCCACCTGTCCGAGCTGGCGACCGTGCTCCCCACCGCGGCGCTGCAGTCGATCGCGCATCTCGTCCGACCGATCGATCCGCTCTCCTCAGAGCCGCCGTTCTACATCGGGCAGTGCCATGCGTACGAGCGCAGCGGCGAGCTGGTCCGGCGGCATTACCCCCAGTGGTTCGTCCAAGCCGAAAAGAGTGATCCATGAAGATCCATGAATACCAAGGGAAGGAACTGCTGAAGCGCTACGGCGTGCGCGTGCCGCGCGGCATCCCGTGCTTCAGCGTCGACGAGGCGGTCAAGGCGGCCGAGGCGCTCGGCGGCCCGGTCTGGGTCGTCAAGGCGCAGATCCACGCGGGCGGGCGCGGCAAGGGCGGCGGCGTGAAGGTCGCGAAGTCGATGGCCGACGTGAAGGAGCACGCGTCGAAGATCCTCGGCATGCAGCTCGTCACGCACCAGACCGGGCCGACCGGCCAGAAGGTGCGGCGCCTGCTGATCGAGGAGGGCGCGGACATCAAGAAGGAGCTGTACGTCGGCCTCGTCGTCGACCGCGTGACCCAGAAGGTCACCGTGATGGCCTCGAGCGAAGGCGGCATGGACATCGAGGAGGTCGCCGAGAAGACCCCCGAGCTGATCCACAAGGTGAGCGTCGAGCCGAGCACCGGCCTCTCCGACGCGCAGGCCGACGACCTCGCCGCGAAGATCGGCGTGCCGGCCGCGAGCATCCCGCAGGCGCGCACGATCTTCCAGGCGCTGTGCAAGGCGTTCTGGGACACCGACGCGTCGCTCGCCGAGATCAATCCGCTGATCCTGACCGGCAAGGGCGAGGTGATCGCCCTCGACGCGAAGCTGAACTTCGATTCGAACGCGCTGTTCCGCCACCCGGAGATCGTCGAGCTGCGCGACCTCGACGAGGAGGATCCGGCCGAGATCGAGGCCTCCAAGTTCGACCTCGCCTACATCCAGCTCGACGGCAACATCGGCTGCCTGGTCAACGGCGCCGGCCTCGCGATGGCGACGATGGACACGATCAAGCTGTTCGGCGGCGAGCCGGCCAACTTCCTCGACGTCGGCGGCGGCGCGACCGCCGAGAAGGTCACCGAGGCCTTCAAGATCATGCTGCGCAACCCCGAGCTGAAGGCGATCCTCGTCAACATCTTCGGCGGCATCATGAAGTGCGACACGATCGCGCAGGGCGTGATCACCGCCTCGCGCGCGGTCGGCCTGAAGGTGCCGCTGGTGGTCCGGATGAAGGGCACCAACGAGGACCTCGGCAAGAAGCTGCTCGCCGAGTCGGGCCTGCCGATCATCTCCGCCGACTCGATGGCCGAGGCCGCCGAGAAGGTGGTGACGGCGGCGAAGCAGGCGGGCTGAACGTCGGCGACGCACGCGCGGACGAGAGATCGTTTCCACCGCCGAGACGCCGAGGAGCGCCGAGACGCAGAGACCGGACGGGTGAGGCAACGGACGAGGGCGCAGCCTGCCTGCGCCTCGCCTCACCGATCCTCCCTCGGCGTCTCGGCGGACCTCGGCGTCCCGGCGGTCCAAAGGCAACCCGGAGCACAAGAACATGTCGATCCTGGTCAACAAGAACACCAAGGTCATCACGCAGGGGATCACCGGCAAGACCGGCCAGTTCCACACGCGGATGTGCCGCGAGTACGCCAACGGCAAGAACTGCTTCGTCGCCGGCGTGAACCCGAAGAAGGCCGGCGAGGACTTCGAGGGCATCCCGATCTTCGCGTCGGTGAAGGACGCGAAGGCGAAGACCGGCGCGAACGCGTCGGTGATCTACGTGCCGCCCCCGGGCGCGGCGGCCGCGATCTGGGAGGCGGTCGAGGCCGACCTCGACCTCGTCGTCTGCATCACCGAGGGCATCCCGGTGCGCGACATGATCGAGGTGCGCGACCGGATGCGCCGCGAGAACCGCAAGACGATCCTGCTCGGGCCGAACTGTCCCGGCGTGATCACGCCCGACGAGATCAAGATCGGCATCATGCCGGGCCACATCCACAAGAAGGGCCGCATCGGCGTGGTGTCGCGCTCGGGCACGCTGACCTACGAGGCGGTCGGCCAGCTGACCGAGCTCGGTCTCGGCCAGTCGTCGGCGGTCGGCATCGGCGGCGACCCGGTGAACGGGCTCAAGCACATCGACGTGATGCGGATGTTCAACGACGATCCGGAGACGGACGCGGTCGTGATGATCGGCGAGATCGGCGGCTCCGACGAGGAGACCGCCGCGCTCTGGATCAAGGACAACATGAAGAAGCCGGTCGTGGGCTTCATCGCCGGCGTCACCGCGCCCCCGGGCAAGCGGATGGGCCACGCCGGTGCGATCATCTCGGGCGGCAAGGGCACCGCGCAGGAGAAGCTCGAGGTGATGTCGGCCTGCGGCATCACGGTCACGAAGAACCCGTCGGAGATGGGTCGCCTGCTCAAGGCGGCGATCTGATCCGGCCGGGCGGCACCGGGGCGCGGGCCCCGGCGCCGCCCCGGTGCCGCCGGGCCCCAGGGCGGGGGCGCGGCGCACGGCTCACCGCACCATCGACAATCGCCCAGGGAGGCACAGGGAGTGGACATCGCATCGCAGGCGTTCTGGGTGGCCCTCGGCCAGATCATGATCGCCAACATCCTGCTGTCCGGCGACAACGCCGTCGTCATCGCGCTCGCCGCGCGCTCGCTGCCGCCCAAGCAGCAGAAGCAGGCGATCTTCATCGGCTCGGGCGCCGCGATCCTGATGCGGATCGTGCTGACGCTGGTCGCCGCGCAGCTGCTGCAGCTGCCGTGGCTCAAGCTGATCGGCGCGGTGCTGCTGCTCTACATCGGCGTCACGCTGCTGCTGCCGGAGGACGAGGAGGACGGCGGCCACGGCGAAGGCAAGGGCTCGATGGCCGCCGCGGTCCGCACGATCCTGATCGCCGACCTGGTGATGAGCCTGGACAACGTGATCGCGGTCGCCGCCGCCGCGAAGGGCGACACGACGCTGCTGATCCTGGGCCTCGCGATCAGCATCCCGCTGGTGATCTTCGGCAGCACGCTGCTGCTGAAGGTGATCGAGCGCTTCCCGATCATCGTCTGGGGGGGCGCCGCGCTGCTCGGCTAAAACGCCGGGGCGACCGCGCTCGCGGATCCGGCGATCCACGACTGGGTCGAGGGGCAGGCCGCGTCGATGGGCACGACCGGGCACGGCCTCGGGCAGATCGCGGGCATCGTGTGCGCACTGGGGGTGGTCGGCGTCGCCTGGACGATCCTGCGCCGGCGCAAGGTGCCGGCGCTCTGAGGCGCGGGGCGACGGCGCACCCCGCGACGCAGAAAGGTCGCGCCGTTCGACCCACGCGCGCCCGCGCGCGGCGCCCGATCGGCGCCGCGCCGCGGCGCACGGCGCGTCGGTGCCCCGCGACGCGCCCGCGTTCCGGCGCGAGCGACGTGCCCCCGGCCTGCGCGCCCCGCGCGGCACGCACCGACCCGCCCGGACTCCCGGGCGCACCCTGAGGGGCCGCGCGCCCCCGGGCGGCGCACCCCGCGGTGCGGGCGGCGGCTGCGCGCCGCCGGGCGGGCCCCGTCACCCGTTCGTGAACCAGTTCCTTCGGGGCCTCCGGAGCGGCCGATAGATTGCCCGCATGTCGGCAATCGGTCATGTCCAGGGGGGTGCGCCCTCCCGCGCGTCGGTCGCGCTCGTCGAGTCCGCTGAGGCGCCGGTGCCCTGGGCACTGGTCACCGATCCCGGACCCGCCCGTCCTCACAACGAGGATCGCTGGCGCGTCTGCGACGCCACCGGCGTGTTCGCGCTCGCCGACGGCATGGGCGGCTACAACGCGGGCGAGGTCGCCAGCGAGATCGCGACCCGCACCGTCGCCGAACTGGTCGGCGCGCTGCGGGCCGCCGGTCTGTCGAACGCCGACGCGCTGGTCCGCGCGGTTTCGGCCGCGCACGCCGGCATCGTCGAATTCGCGCACACCCGTCCGGAGTGTCTCGGCATGGCGACCACGCTGGTCGTCGCGTCGATCCACGCGGGCCGGCTGACGGTCGCGCACGTCGGCGACTCGCGTGCCTACCTGCTGCGCGACGGCGCGCTGCAGCGCCTGACCCGCGACCACTCGATCGGCCAGCAGATGCTGGACACCGGCCGGATGAGCGAGTCGCAGGTCCGCCGCCTGCCGGCGCGCGGCATCCTCACGCGCGCGCTCGGCATCGAGACCGAGCCGCCGGTCGCCGACGTCGTCGAGCTCGACTGGCTCGCCGGCGACCTGCTGCTGCTGTGCTCCGACGGGCTGACCGACTCGCTCGACGACGCGCGGATCGCCGCGGCGCTCGACGTGCCGGGCACGGCGCTCGGCGCGCGCGCGAGCGCGCTGATCGTCGCCGCGCTCGAGCACGGCTGCACCGACGACGCGACCGTGCTGCTCGCCGGCGGCGCGCGCGCCGCGGTCGCGAGCCACTGACCCGCCTTCCTGCCGTTCCCGCGTCGACCGAGTCCCATGCAGCAGCGCGAGACCGCCGCGATCCCGAAGCTGGTGCTCAGCACGGCGCACCGCCTGCTGCGCCGGATCGCCATCGACAAGCCGAGCCTGTCGATCGGCCGGCGCCCGTACAACGACGTGATGCTCGACGACCTGACGGTCTCGGGCGAGCACGCGGTGCTGCACACCTCGAACGGCGAGAGCACGATCCACGACCTGAACAGCCGCAACGGCACGCTGGTGAACGGCGTGCCGGTCTCGCAGCGCACGCTGGTCGACGGCGACCGCATCGAGATCGGCATCTACCGGCTGCACTACGTGGTCGAGCGCGCCCCCGCCGAGGCGCCCGAGCCGCCGCCGCTCGAGCCGGGCACGATCGCGCGCGTCGTGATGCTCGCCGGTCCCCAGGCGGGCTCGACGCTGCGCATCGAGCGGCCGATCGTCAGCGTCTCGAACGGCTCGGGCCAGGTCGCGGTGATCGCGCGCCGCCGCGCCGGCTACGTGATCACCCATCTCGAAGGGCCGACCTATCCGCTGGTCAACGGCGAGTCGATCGGCCTCGTCGCCCACCCGCTCAGGCAGGACGACCTGATCGAGCTGGCCGGCACGATCTTCCAGTTCCACTCGGACCCACCGCCCTGACCCGACGACCCGTACTCGAGCCTTGACGTGGCGCTGCGCGAACTCCTCCCGATGAGGACGAGACGGCTTGTCCTGGGTCTGGGACTGGTCGCGGCGGCGGTCGCCTGCGAGTTGGGTCACCTGTCTCTGCCGCTGGTCGAGACGCTCGACCGCTACCTGTACGACACCCGCCTGCGCCTGCAGCCGGCCAAGCCCAACAGCCGGGTGCTGATCGTCGACATCGACGAGCGCAGCCTGAAGGAGCAGGGCCGCTGGCCCTGGTCGCGCGAGACGCTCGGCCGGATGGTGCAGACCATCGGCCGCGACGGCGGCGCACGCGCGATCGGCTTCGACATGGTGTTCGCCGAACCCGCCGCGACCCAGGACCCCGCGCTGATGCGCGCGCTCACCGGCGCGCCGGTCGCGCTCGGCTACTACTTCTCGAGCGAGCTCGGCGCGGTGTCCACCGGCCTGCTGCCCCAGGCGGTCTGGCCGGCCTCGGTGCTGGTCGACCGGCGGCTGTCGGTGACCAGCTGGAACGGCTACGGCGCGAACGTCGTGCCGCTGCAGCGTGTCGCGCGCGGCGCCGGCTTCTTCAACCCGGTGGTGGACCGCGACGGCGTGGTCCGCTCGCTGCCGCTGCTCGCCGAGTTCAAGGGCCAGCTCTACGAGTCGCTCGCGGTCGCGACGCTGCGGATCTACTTCGGCAACGCCCCGCTCACGCTGCGCGCGGACGGCCTGCACGCCGACAGCCTGGGCTTCGGCCCGGCCGGCGAGCAGGCGCGCATCCCGATCTCCGAGGGCACGACCGCGCTGGTGCCGTTCCAGGGCCGCGGCGGCGCGGCGGCCTCGCGCTTCCGCTACGTGTCGGCGACCGACGTGCTCGAGGGGCGCGTCGAGCCGCGCGTGTTCAGGGACCGCATCGTGCTGGTCGGCACCTCCGCGCCCGGCCTGACCGACCTGCGTGCCACGCCGGTGAGCGAGGTCTATCCGGGCGTCGAGATCCACGCGTCGCTGATCGCCGGCGCGCTCGAGGGCACGATCCGCACGCGGCCCGTCGAGGCGCCGGTGTACTCGGCCGCCGCGATCGCGGTGGTCGGGGCGGCCGCCGCGGTCGCGATGGCCGGCGCGGGCGTGATCGGCATCGCGGCGACCGCGCTGCTCGGCCTGTCGACGCTGCTCGCATGGAACGCGATCGCCTACGCGAACCTCGGCTGGGTGATCCCGCTCGCCTCGGGCGTGCTCGCGCTGCTCGCCGTCGCCGCGATGAACCTGGTGGCCGGCTACGTGACCGAGGGCCGCTCGCGCCGCGCGGTGATCGGGCTGTTCGGCCAGTACGTGGCGCCGCAGCTCGTCGAGCGGATGGCGCACGACCCGGACAACTATCCGCTCGAGAGCCAGAACAAGGAGCTGACGATCCTGTTCGCCGACATCCGCGGCTTCACGCGGATGGCCGAGAACATGGACCCGCAGCAGCTGCGCGACTACCTGAACCGCTTCCTCACCTCGATGACCGAGGTGATCCACGCGTACAACGGCACGGTCGACAAGTACATCGGCGACGCGGTGATGGCGTTCTGGGGCGCGCCGATCGACGACCCCCAGCACGCCGACCACGCGGTCGCGGCGGCGATCGCGATGCAGCGCGAGGTCGAGCGGCTGAACCGGGAGTTCGAGGCGCTCGGCTGGCCGCGGCTCGCGGTCGGCGTCGGCATCAACACCGGCGTCGTGCGGGTCGGCGACATGGGCTCGAAGCTGCGCCGCGCCTACACGGTGATCGGTGACGCGGTGAACCTCGCGTCGCGGCTCGAGGGCCTGTCGAAGAAGTTCGACGTGCCGATCGTGATCGGCGACGCGACCCGCCACGCGGTGCGCGGCATCGCGCTGCAGTTCGTCGCGCAGTCCGAGGTCAGCGGCCGCACCGAGCCGGTCGGTGTCTGGACGCCGGTCGCGGTCGATCCCGAGGCCTACGCGCCGCCGTCGATCGTCGACGCGCGCGCCGCGCAGCAGGGGGCCCCGACGACGACGATCCGGGAGCCGGTGGCGTGAGGCTGCGCGTGCTCGGCTGCAGCGGGGGGATCGGCGCGCGCGCGCGCACGACCTCCTTCCTCGTCGACGAGGACATCCTGATCGACGCCGGCACCGGCGTGGAGGACCTGTCGATCGAGGAGCTGACGCGGATCGACCACGTGTTCCTCACGCATTCGCACCTGGACCACGTGCTCGCGCTGCCGCTGCTCGTCGACTCGGTCGGCGCGCGGCGCGAGCGTCCGATCGTCGTGCACGCGCTGCCGGAGACGATCGCGGCGCTGCGCGCGCATGTCTTCAACTGGGTGATCTGGCCCGACTTCACCGAGATCCCCCACTACGAGCGGCCGTGGATGCGCTTCGAGCCGATGGCGCTCGGTGCGACCGTCGCCGTCGGCGACCGCTCGATCCGCAGCATCCCGGCGAACCACACGGTGCCGGCGGTCGGATTCCACGTCCGGGGGCCGCAGGGCGCGCTGGTGTTCTCGGGCGACAGCTGGCCCACCGACGAGTTCTGGCGGGTGGTCAACGGCATCGCCGACCTGCGCTTCCTGATCATCGAGACGGCCTTCTCCAACAAGGAGCGCGACCTCGCGATCACCGCGAAGCACCTGTACCCGATCGAGCTCGGCGAGCAGCTGAAGAGCCTGCGCAAGGACGCGCAGGTGCTGATCACGCACCTGAAGCCCTCGGACGCCGACACGATCGCGCGCGAGATCGACGCCTGGGCCGGGCGCGCGATGCCGCGCCTGCTCGAGCGCGGGATGGTCCTCGAGTTCTAGGCGGTCGACGGCCGCGCGGACGCGGGGCCCCGCGGACCGTCCGTCCGACGCGGCAGTCCGTCGGCACGAATCCTGCACGGACCGGTTCCGCCGATGCCGATCCTGAGCATCCGGAGGACCCATGCCCCACGCCGAGACCCCCAGACCGACCCCCGTCGCACCGCGCCGCGTCCGCGGCTTCACCCTGATCGAGCTGATGATCGTCGTCGCGATCATCGGCATCCTCGCCGCCGTCGCGATCCCGGCCTACCAGGACTACGTCGTCCGCGCGAAGGTCACCGAGGGCCTGGTCCTCGCGTCCGGCGCGAAGGCGCTGGTCGCGGAGAACGCCGGCTCGGGCAGCGCCTCGCTCGCGCTCGGCTACACGCCGCCGGTGGCCACGCGCAACGTCAGCTCGCTCGCGATCACGCCGGGCAACGGCGAGATCGTGATCACCTACCCGCCCGCGGTGAGCCCCGGCGCGACGCTGGTGCTGGCGCCGCGGCAGGGCTCGGCGGCGGGCGCGGCGCTCGTCGCGGGCACGCCCTTCACCGACGCGATGGTCTGGAACTGCAATGCCGCCGGCAGTCCCCGCGCGGGCTCCGTCGGCACGCTCGCCGCGCGATATGCGCCGGCGGAGTGCCGCTGATCGTCACTTCGGCACGGGGCGGGGGTGACGCACCGCGTCACCCCGGTGACGGAAACCCACACCGCCCCGCGCCGCTCGAACGGCACGTCCGTCCGTTCGTCCCCCCACCCCCCCGGCCCGCGTGAACGATGTCACGCTGGCATGGAACTGGCTCTGTACCAGTCGTCCACCGCGATGGTCGCGGCGCGGACCCTGTCCACTTCGGAGTGACCGAGATGATGCTCAAGCAAGTCCAGAAAGGCTTCACCCTGATCGAACTGATGATCGTCGTGGCGATCATCGGTATCCTCGCGGCCGTCGCGATCCCGGCCTACCAGGACTACGCGGTGCGCGCGAAGGTGTCGGAAGGCCTGTCGCTCGCCTCGGGCCTGAAGAACACGATCGCCGACAACGCGTCGAACGGCATCGCGCTGAACAACAACACCCCGGGTGTCGGCGCCGCGCCGGC
>Ga0116191_1003468_pt1 | contig 11488 bp, 9 predicted proteins | sample AD_UKC111_MetaG_FD_89897 | JGI IMG/M metagenome (GOLD analysis project Ga0116191, IMG submission 89897) | Active sludge microbial communities of municipal wastewater-treating anaerobic digesters from Hong Kong - AD_UKC111_MetaG | ecosystem: Engineered > Bioreactor > Anaerobic > Digestate | place...
AACGGCTACTTTCAGGAAAGAGGCTTCCTTACCCACCACCAGCAGCCCGAGATCCTTGCCGTAGCGTTCCGGATCCAGACTGAACAGTACGGAACCGGGCTCCGCCCGGAAGAGGTGTTCCCGCCGGCCCACCGGCTCACCGTCCCGCACCTGAACGGCGAAGATATCGGCCGGGCCCTCCCGGACGAACCAGGCCGCGTCCGGACCGGCCAGCAAAAAGGGCCGGCCGCCGCTTACTTCCACGGCTGCTGCTCCCAGCATGATTTGTTCCAGTCCTTCCGGCATGTCCGAAACCTCCGGCGTTCTTTAAGAATACAGAAGTCAGGAGTCAGAATACAGAATGAAAACTAACTAAAATATATAAGCGCGAAGAAGATACTTCACTTACTTCTTCTTTTAAATTCTAAAATTCATTTTTATTCTAACTACTGACTTCTGATTTACTGCTCCCTGATCAAACGGGCATAGGGCCCCTCTACGTCTTTCATCTCTTCATGGGTGCCCCGCTGCGCTACCTTGCCGTTTTCCAAAACAATGATCTCGTCGCAATCCCGGATGGTGCTGAGACGGTGGGCGGCAATCAGGCAGGTGCAGCCCCGGCGCCGCAGGCTGTCATCTACTTCTTTTTCCGTCACGGGGTCCAGGGCGCTGGTAGCCTCGTCCAGAACCAGAACGGTGGGGGAACCGGCCAGCGCCCTGGCAATCTCAAGGCGCTGGCGCTGCCCGCCGCTGAAGTTGCGCCCGCCCTCTTCCACCAGGTGGGCGTAACCGCCGCCGCGGGCCATAATATCGTCGTGAATACAGGCGTCCTTCGCCGCCCGGACCACGTGGGCGTCCGGAACGGAATGGTCCCAAAGGGTAATATTTTCCCGGATGGTTCCTTCAAACAGGCTGATATCCTGGTCCACCAAGGCCACCGTGTTGCAGATCACCCGGCGCGGCCAGGCTTGGCGGGGCTTTCCGTCAAAAAGTATAGCTCCGGACCAAGGCTCGTAAAGCCCGGCCAGCAGCTTGGCCAGCGTGGACTTGCCGCTGCCGGACCCGCCCACCAGGGCCACCCGGTCGCCGGGGCGCAGAGTCATGCTGAAATCCTCGATCAGGGGCGGTTCCAGGCGGCTGTAGCCGAAAGTCACATTGCGGAATTCAACGTACCCGTCCAGTTTGGCCGGGGTTTCGCCGACGGCCCCGGGTTCATCCTCCCCGGCTGCCGGCGCTGCGACGGGCGCTCCATTTGGGAGAGTGTCCGGACCGCCAACGGCGCGGCCCTCCCCGGCTGCTGCCAACTCTCTGCTCAGCGGGTACTGCAGCACGTCGTCCAGGCGTTTCATGCTCCCTTCCACTTCCTGCAGGGTGGCCCCCAGGTTGACCATGCTGCCGAAAGGCCCCATGAAACTTGCTATGAGGCCCTGAAAAGCCACCAGCATGCCGATGGAAAGATGGCCGTCCAGAATCCGCAGCCCGCCTACAGCCAGGATGGCCGTATTGCAAAAACCGGTCACCAGGGTGGGAAAAACAGCCAGGTACTTGCTGGTAACTCCGAGACTTTGCTCGGAACGGAGAACCCTGGCCATATAGCCGGCACAACGGTTAAAAAACTCCGTGTCCTGTCCGCTTGCCATAATGGACTCGATTATTTGCAGGCCGGAGAAGGTAACCCCGGACAGCTTGCCTGTTTCTTGCAAAAGCTTTTGATTCTCAATCACCCTTCGGTGGGACACGTATTTCAAAAAGGCTATGTTTAAGAGGGCCAGGGGAACAGCCACGGCAGTCAATACGAGGTCGTACTGGCTCATTATCGCCAGGTAAAAAAACACCACCACCAGGTTTACGGCCGTGCTGGCCAGGTCTCCCGACAGCAGCCGGGCAACCTGGTCGTTGAGCGCCACCCTGCTCCCGATGTCGCCGAGATAGCGCTGGGAGAAAAAATCCACGGGAAGACGGACCACGTGCCAGAAGAACCGGCTGGAAGTGCTGAGGGCCAGCCTGGTCTCCAGCCGCAGCAGGTAATACTGCTGCAACCAGGTCAGGGCTCCCTGCAGGACGGCCGTCAGTCCCAGCCCCGCCAGCAGCGCCGGCAGCCAGTAGCCCGCCACACCAACAACGACATAATCCACAAAGACCCGGGTGAAGGTGGGGATGGCCATGCCCGGGAGGAGCAGGAACAGGCTGGCCAGCACGACGTAGGCCAGGGCCGGCTCGAGACCGGACAGCCGGCGGCGCAAGGCCGGGATCAGGCCGTGCTTCACCCCGCCGGGCCGGAAATCCGGCCCCGGCTCGAAAGTGAGCGCGATGCCGGTAAAGGACCGGTCGAACTCTTCCTCCGAAACCGTCCGGGTACCCTGGCCCGGGTCGTTCAGGTAAACCCGGCCCTTCTTAAAACCCTCCAGGACGACGAAGTGGTTGAACTCCCAGTGAATGATCATGGGAAACCGCATTTCTTTCAGCCCGTCGGGATCCCGGCGGTAGCCGCCGGCTATTAAGCCGTAACTTCTGGCCGCTTTCACAATATTGCTGGCCTTGCTGCCGTCCCGGGACACTCCGCAAGCGTGGCGCAATTCCTCCAGGGGAACAATGCGCCCGTGGTAAGCCAGGATCATGGCCAGGCTGGCCGCCCCGCACTCCACGGCTTCCATTTGCAGGACCGTGGGGGTCTTGACCCGCCGCGCCGGCGGCTTGGCCTTTTTATATCGTTTCGTTTCTCTGGACGGCTCTTTATCTAGGCCGGGGCGGCTTGGCCATAAAGAGAAATTCATATTTTAAACCTCTCGTTTGGGATCGTGAGACGTGAGACATTTTAACCGTGGGTTCTTACATCTCATGCCCTACCTTCAAATGACGGTGTGTCCCCGTATCGTTCGCTAACGATAACGCCGTGCCTCCACCGGGTTTACTGAATGGTTACGTGTCCCCTTTCCGCTAACGCGGGAAAGAGCAAGGCAATCGGCCGCACCTTGCGCACGGTAATCAATCCCTGACAAAGAATCCCGCTGTTGATCCGCATGTCCGGCCCCTGCCCGTTGGTCCAGCGGTAGCCGTTGGGGGCGCCGGGGTCCCGCGTAAGGCTTACGCGCACCGCAATAGGCGCCCCGGTTCCCATCAACTGCCGGGCCAGTTCCTTGCTGCCCACTTCGCGGGCCACACCCTCAAAGGTGGACGGATATCCGGCCACGGACTTGACCTGGCCCCGCAGGTACCCGTATTCTTCCTTTTTGGCCACGCTGAGCGAAATCAGGGCGTCCATACCCTGGCTGATCTTCTCGCCTTCTTCGGCAGGGACGTAAATGACAGCCTCCAGGTCCTCCCCGCCGGCGTCAGGCTCCAGGATCAAAACCGGCTCCCCGGCCTGGAGCAGGTCGCCCTTTTTCACCAGCACGTCAAGTACCCGGCCGGGCCGGGGGCTGACTACCCGCGACCCCTGCGCCTCCTCCCCGGGCTGGCCCTGCGAGGCGGGCCGGTCTTCAGCCTGTTCAGGCCGGTCGACACTGATCAACGCCTCGCCCGGCTGGACCAGGTCACCGGGCGCCACCCGGACTTCGCTGACCTGCCCGCCGGTCATTGCAGCGACCTGGACAATTCCCCCCGGCCGGAGGATAATTCCCTGTCCGGCCACGTGGACGGACAAACTGCCCAGTGTTCCCCAGATAATGGCCGCGGCCAGCAAAAAGCCGATGGCGGCCAGCGCCAGCCACCCGCGCGGGGTGGTTACCGTCATCAGCGTATCCAGTTGCCCAGGTGTTTCAAGATGGTCCAGGGCTTTTTTGCGGTATAAATTCATCTGCATGAATTTGAACCTGCTCCTTCATAAATCGCTACCATTCGATTTTGAGTTCTCAAAACTTTGATCTTATGCTAAATTATTCTTTGCCGGTGTTTCCAACTCCTCCTGCCGGGCTTCTTCATGAAGGTTTTTAATAATCAGGGATTATAGATTTGTTTCTCAGTGGAAAAAGAGAATATCTTTTAACTGTGATATGTTTTAAAATAAAAAGGGAATGCCCGGGCGATAGGCGAAAAGCAGTGGTCCAAAGGAAGGGATGGTAAGTTACCTTGGTCAATGAAGCTTGGATCGAACTAAAAAACAACCTTTCCGAACTGGAGCGGTTAAGCCTTGCTTTGGAAGAATTCGGATACTCTCACCACCTGCCGCTAAAAACCATCATGGACGTAAACCTGGCCCTGGACGAGATCTTTACCAACATCGTATCCTATGGATTTGAGGATCATGACGAACACCTGATCAGTATTTACCTGTTAATTAAAGGGAAAGAGCTGAACATCAGAGTGGAAGACGACGGTACGCCCTTTAATCCTTTAGAAGTTCCTGAACCGGACCTAAACGCGCCATTGGAAGAAAGAAAGACAGGGGGATTGGGAATTCATTTTGTCCGGAAAATGATGGAGGAGTTGAAATATGAAAGACAACAGGGGAAAAATGTACTGCTGCTTAAGAAGAAGTTGAATTGACACCGGCCCAAGATATCATATTTGCGTCAGGTACTCAATAAGTTAATAAATTCATAAGTTAGGTACCAGGCGCCTAATAAACTGAACAAAATTTTCGCAGGGGGAATCACTATGAAAATCCAGGAAAGCAAGAGCGGGTCTGTTATTATTCTGGAGCTTAACGGGAGGCTTGATGCGAGCACTTCAGGTATATTGGAGAAAAAGTTGATGGATTCCCTGGACGGAGGGGAAAAGTTTTTCATCCTGGATTTTAACCAGTTGGATTACATCAGCAGCGCGGGTTTAAGGGTGCTCCTCATGGCCGCGAAGAAAACCAACGGCATCGGTGGCAAAGTGGCGCTGTCATGCCTCAAAGAGCACGTCAAAGAGGTCTTCGACATTGCCGGTTTTACCGCCATCTTCCCGATCTGTTTCACTCAGGAAGACGCCGCCAAGTTGTTCTAATAAGGGGGAAGCAAGGGGGGAAGCAAGGGGACGTTCTTTTTGCTTCAACAAAGCCATTGTACGAATAAATTCGTACCTGCGGTTTGAGACGTGAGAAAAAAGGAAAGATTTTTGTCCGGTTTTTATCCGGACAAAATTTTGCTCTATAAATACTGCTATATTGCTCTACATGAGTTATGCAGTTATAGGTAAATGACACCAATTCCACAACCACAAAAATGGATGTGGAGGCCAAAATTTTTCGATGAACCTTGAAAACCGATCGCCAGTTGTGTCAAAATAGACTTGGATTTGTTGTTCGTAACAGCAAATCCGGTGACTGGCGTTGAATAAGTACCTGACCATTTCGCGGTGGGATAGGGCTTCTTCGGCGCCTTCTTTATTGCATTCCCATCTTGCGTAGCATAATAGCGTTCCTACAGTAAAAAGTAGTTCCATGTGCGCAAAATGTGCTTCTTCCGACCACGAATGGCAGTTTGCAAGTCCCAGTTCCTGTTTAATCGTGCGATAAAACACTTCAATTCGCCAGCGTTTGACATAAACAGCTGCAACTTCTTCCGGCACATCATGCCGGTTGCTGATCAACAAATAGGCATCCTGGTAAGTGGCACTTTCATCTTCCTCTTGAATAATACCATCCACATTAACCGGCTCTTTCCGGTACGTGGATGCAACAGCTGCAATTGGAACATACCGCCAGCGTCTCATGGGCTGACCTCTCCGGTTTGTGGTGTCATAGGGAAGTTTGATGTAGATATCGGGAATGCTGATCAGACCGCCTTTACCCAGAGCTGTTGTATTACAGATACCCCTCTATTCCACAGTAACGGATTTTGCGAGGTTGCGTGGCTTATCCACGTCGCACCCTCTCGCCACTGCAGTATGGTAGGCCAGCAGCTGCAGCGGAATCACGGTCAGAATCGGCGCCAATATCGAGTGGGTTTGCGGGATGTAGATGGTCTTGTCGGCCACCTTTTCCACTTCCCTGTGCCCTTCCATGGCCAGGGCCAGTACAGAGGCGCCACGGGCGTTGACTTCCTGGATATTGCTGACCGTCTTGTCGAAAAGGTCCTGCTGGGTGGCCAGGGCCACCACCGGCACGTTATCCTCGATCAGGGCCAGGGTGCCGTGCTTCAGCTCACCGGCGGCGTAGGCCTCAGCATGAATGTAGGAGATTTCTTTCAGCTTTAAAGAGCCCTCCATAGCAACGGCATAGTCCAGGCCGCGGCCCAGGTAAAACAGGTCTTTGCAGGTTGATATTTCTTTGGCGAAATCCTTGATTTCAACTGCGTCGTCCACAATTGTCTGGGCCTTGGCGGCCAGGTTCTTCATTTCCTGGAGGATTTCTTTTATTTCCTCAGCCGGCAGCGTGCCGCGGACGGCGGCCAGGTGCATGGCTAAAAGGTACATGGACGCCAGCTGGGTGGTGTAAGCCTTGGTTGAAGCCACGGCAATCTCGGGGCCGGCCCAGGTGTAAATCACGTCGTCGGCCTCACGGGAAACCGAGCTGCCCACCACGTTGGTCACGGCCACGATGCGCGCTCCCTGCCTTTTGGCTTCCCGGAGGGCGGCCAGGGTGTCGGCGGTTTCGCCGGACTGGCTGATAATAATCACCAGCGTGCCCGGCTCGATAATCGGCTGGCGGTAGCGGAACTCTGAGGCAATGTCCACCTCTACCGGCAGCCGCACCAGCTTTTCAATGACGTATTTGCCCACGAACCCGGCGTGATAAGCGGTGCCGCAGGCGGTGATAAAGATCTTTTTCAAACCTCTGATTTCTTCCGGGGTAATTTTCACCTCATCCAGGGTCACTTCAGAGCTATCGTGCGAGATCCGGCCGCTCAGGGTGTCCCGCAGGGCTTTGGGCTGCTCGTAAATCTCTTTCAGCATGAAGTGATCGTAGCCGCCCTTTTCGGCCTGCCCGGCTTCCCAGTTCACTTCCAGCACGTTCTTTTTAATTCTGTTGCGGGAGAGGTCCATAACCTCGACCTGGTCGTTTTCCAGCACCGCTACCTCGCCGTCGTTGAGGATGTAAGTCATCCGGGTGTGTTTGAGTAAGGCCGGGATATCCGAGGCCAGGAAGTATTCTCCCTCACCAAGACCCACCACCAGCGGGCTGTCCTGCCGGACGGCAACCAGTTTGTTAGGTTCGTGAGAGGAAACCACTGCCATGGCAAATGAACCCTCCAGTTTGGCAACGGCTTTCAGCACCGCGTCCACCAGGTCCCCCTCATAAAACTGCTCGATCAGGTGGGGTAGCACCTCAGTGTCGGTCTGAGATTTGAAAACATGGCCCTGTGACTGAAGCCATTCTTTTAAACTGAGATAATTTTCAATGATCCCGTTGTGCACCACGGCAAACTTGCCGGTGCAATCAGTGTGGGGGTGGGCGTTTTCATCAGACGGCCTGCCGTGGGTGGCCCAGCGGGTGTGCCCGATGCCGACATTGGCGCTGTAGTTGTGGCCGTTCAGATTTTCTCTAAGGTTGCCCAGCTTCCCTTCCTTTTTCAATACCTCGATGTTGTCGTCGCCGGGTACGGCCACGCCGGCGGAGTCGTAGCCCCGGTATTCCAGTTTCTCCAACCCGTCAATCAGAATGGAAACAGCTTCTTTGGGACCGATATATCCTACAATACCGCACATTTATTTGCTCCTCCTTGTTGTTGACTAAGTGAATGTGCTCTGAAAAGAATCTGCTTTGTTTGTTTATCTTATCGCAATAATTTGCTCTTTCTTTAAGAGAGATTAAAACGATAGGTTGTGCGACTGAAGTCGCAACTACGGATTCGGTCGTCGGCGTCAAACACCGGACGCCGGTATATTCTGGATTCCTTTTGTGTGAATAAAATCACTACATAGAAATAAAAAAGCCGGGCTCTTTTAAGCACGGCAAAAAAGCTACTTTTTAAGGGCACGCCAAAATGACAATACTTGCCCTGTATTGGTAACACCGTCGCTGGCCGCTGGCAATTTTGTCCCACCGGTTGCCCGGTGGTTTTGTAATACCGTTGACGGTCCGGCCGGACCGGGGGGCACCCGCCGAAAAATTCGATTAACCCCCTCCTCGTCAACCCCAATTCGGTCGTCAGATGTCGGATGTCGGACGTTAGAGACTGAATAAGGATTCTGGCGCTTGTATTTAGTTGTCGGGCAGGATTCCAACGATAGATTGTGCGACTGAAGCCGCACCTGCAAATCCGGTCGTCAGTCGCCGGATGTCAGAATTATTTTCCGGTTACCACCTCCTTAAAGATAAAAAGCCGGGAACTATCAACCTATTAAATATATTATGCCGGCTTTCTAAAATATGTCAACTTACTGTTACTTTATTTCTGATATGGTATTCGCCAGCCTGCGGGCTATTTCCTTCAGCTGGTCCAAATTTCTTCCTTCCACCATCACCCGCACCAGGGGCTCCGTGCCGGAAGGCCGCACCAGAATGCGACCGCTACCGCCCATCGCCTTTTCTTCTTCTTTAATCGCGCTGGCCAGGACGGGGCTGCTCATCACCAGGTTTTTATCCTGTACCCGCACATTCTCCAGCAGCTGAGGAAACCGCTCCATCTGTGCGGCCAGTTGATCCAGCGGCAGACCCTCTTCTTTTACCACAGACAGCAGTTGCAGGGCGGTCAGGATGCCGTCGCCGGTGGTGTTGTGGTCCAGGAAAATGATGTGCCCGGACTGTTCTCCGCCAAACCTGGCTCCCGTGCGCAGGAGTTCTTCCAGCACATAGCGGTCACCAACTTTAGTTTCCACAACATTGATATCTGATTCCCGCATGGCCAGGTGCAGTCCCAGGTTGCTCATTACCGTCACTACAACCGTATTTTTTGCCAGTAAGTCTTTCTTTTTCAAATTGCGCGCGCAGATGACCATAATTTGGTCGCCGTCCACCAGCCTGCCGGCACTGTCAACAGCGAGCACCCGGTCGGCGTCGCCATCATGGGCCAGGCCCAAATCAGCGCCCGATGACACCACGGCTTCCATCAGCGCCTCAGGGTTGGTGGAACCACACCCGCGGTTGATGTTCAACCCGTCAGGATTACTGAAAACCGGTATCACTTCCGCGCCAAGTTCCCTGTAGATGCGCGGGGCAACAGCGGAGGCCGCGCCGTTGGCACAATCAACCACAATTTTAAGCCCTTTCAAATCCGTGTTGATGGAACTGCAGGCATATTTCGCATACCGGTCGGGAGCGTCACGCACCATGTACACTCGCCCTACTTCCCCGCCTGTGGGGCTGGACACCCCGGCGCATTCATCCAGGACCAGTGCCTCGATTTCTGCTTCGATTTGGTCGGACAGCTTGTAGCCGCTGGCGCTGAAAAATTTGATACCGTTGTCTTCCACCGGGTTGTGGGAAGCGGAGATCACCACTCCGGCGGCCGCGGTAAGTTTCCGGGTTAAGTAAGCAATAACTGGAGTCGGCATGATCCCGACTTTAAAAACATTTACGCCTGCTGAACAGATTCCGGCGATCAGAGCCGCCTCCAACATGTCGCCGGAAATCCTCGTATCCCTTCCCAATACTACCCAGTTATTGGAGGATTCGCGGGTGAGGATATGCGCTCCCGCCCGGCCGAGTTTATAGGCCAATTCGGGAGACAGGTCGCGGTTGGCAACCCCTCGCACACCGTCAGTTCCAAACAAAACAGCCATCAAAAATAGTCCCCTTCCAACGAAAAAATACACCTAATTATAACTTTGCGGCAAACTGTTGTCAAATTCCCTGAAAATCAGGTTTTGGGCTTGGTGGTGTCGCTGTCGCCGGACGGTGTGGCGGCAGAGTCACTCTTGACCACTTCCACAGTAACCTTAACCCGCCCGGGCTGGGCGCTGACCCCCTGCGGGACAGTCAGTCCCACTTCTTTAGTGATGTTCTTGTCGGCCCCCTGTATATCCACAGGCTCGGTCTTAATGCTGGTAATGGCGCTGAGCGCCTCAGCCGCGCCGGACAGCTGGACTGTCGCAGGCTCAGCGCTCTGGCGTTTCACAGCATAGCCCGCCGCCGGGCTGCCGCTTACCTGGGGCGCAACCGGGACGGTTTTGTTGGCCACAGCGCTGACGATCGGGATCGTAACATGCACTACAGCGGGATTTATGGTAACGTTGGCACTGCCCACGTTCACCTGGATGGTCTGGTCAACATCCTTTGCCGCGGCCTGGATGTCAACCAGCGCGGTGGCCTGGCTGATGCTGTTTATGTCGCGGGAAGGCCCCCTGGCCACAACAATGTTGGGCTGGTAGACCGGGGCCAGGGCGGTAAAGCCCTCGGCCGGCGTTCCCCTGAGACTTACAGCCACGGTAATCTGCTTTTCAACGATCCTGTCGACAGACAGGTTCACCTGGTCGGGAATAACCTGGGCCACCCGCAGCCCCGTGGGAGTGCTCACCTGGACGGGCACGGAAAAGTCACCGGTCTTCCCCTCGGGAATGTTCACCACGGCCTTGAAATCCACTGGAGAGAGATTCGTCAGCTGGTTGCGGTTGCCCTGGACCCTCACCTTGACGGTCTCAGGCATACCTCCAGTGATGATCAGGTTCTGGGAGAGACCGGTTTCCTCCAAATTTATGGTCAGGACTTTTTCCCTGAGCGGGTTCTGCTCATTGCTGACATAAAGCCACAGGGCAAAGGCCAGCAGCAGGGAAAGCAGCCTGAGTGAATTGTTGCGCAAGTCAAAACGAGCCAAGCTACTCCCTCCCGTAGCGGAATAAGGACCGCGAGCCGGACTGTTGGCCTCTTAAAAGCTCAGTAAGCTTTTTCTGCAATCCAGCCTCGTCCAGATACCTGCTTAAGATACCCTCAACAGAGACGGACATGGCGCCTGTTTCCTCGGAAACAATCACAGCCACAGCGTCGGAATGCTCGGTGATGCCTATACCGGCCCGGTGCCTTGTGCCCAGGGCGCTGGAAAGGTGAGGGTTTTCACTCAGCGGCAGGAAACAGGCCGCCGCGGCCACCCTGTCTCTCCGGATAATCACAGCCCCGTCGTGGAGCGGTGTCTTCTGCACGAAAATATTAATCAGGAATTCGGCTGAAACAATACCGTCAATTTTAACACCGGTGTCGATATACTCCTCCAGGCCGGTTTGCCGCTCTAAAACGATCAGCGCCCCCATCTTGTTTTTCGACAGGACAGTCACTGACCGGGTGATTTCCGCGATAACTTTAGTCTCGTCGACTTCCCCCTGAATCAGGACGTTGTGGCCTAAAAACCTGCCGCGCCCCAGCTTTTCCAGCGCCCTTCTCAGCTCAGGCTGAAACACCACCGGCAGCGCCACGACCAGCGCGGTCATGGCCTTGCCCAGCAGCCAGTTGATGGTGTACAGGTTGAAAAAACTGGCGATCGCGGTAACCAGCAGCAGGACCGCGACTCCTTTGAGCAGCTGGACCGCCCGGGTGCCCTTGATCATGATCATAATCCTGTACATGACAAAAGCTACCAGCAGGATGTCGATCACGCTGCTCAAATTAAATTTCAGCACAGCTTTCAGATAGTCCAGGCTTGGCAGCCAGAACTGCTCCAAGGGGGAAACCTCCTTTATCCTTAAACAGCAATATTATGTCACTATATATGAT
>Ga0116191_1003471_pt1 | contig 11484 bp, 7 predicted proteins | sample AD_UKC111_MetaG_FD_89897 | JGI IMG/M metagenome (GOLD analysis project Ga0116191, IMG submission 89897) | Active sludge microbial communities of municipal wastewater-treating anaerobic digesters from Hong Kong - AD_UKC111_MetaG | ecosystem: Engineered > Bioreactor > Anaerobic > Digestate | place...
CCTCCACCGACTGGTTTGACCTGTATGGCAAAATTAAACTTGATGGGTTCGAAATTCCATTTGTTTACCTGAAGCGGAACATCCTTAAAAACATCAGGGAATTTCAGCTGCCCAACGGACAGGTATTCATTATCCCGGAGGTGTGGTTTAGCCGTTACAAACCCTTAATGCTGATAGGCAAGGAGGAAAAAGAAGGCATAAGGTTGCCAAAATCGCTTTTTGGACTGCTGGCCGACACCAATGAAGTCAGCTCACCTGCAGCTTCGGAGCTCAGGCACAAGCTTTCCAACTTAAAGAAAGAAGGTATCCAGTTACCCCAACGGCTAAATGCCCAGCTACGAAGCTACCAGCTTGTGGGGTATGCATGGCTTAAGCTGCTAAACCAAAATGGCATCAATGGTTGTCTGGCCGATGATATGGGACTAGGCAAAACCTTGCAAGCCTTAACGTTGTTGCAATCGGTCAACGAAGAGCAAAATTATGCCACAGGCATTGGTAAAACCTCGCTGGTTGTTGTTCCTACATCACTGGTAGCCAGCTGGATTAAAGAGGTGAGCAAGTTTACGCCCGAGTTGAAGGTTGCCGCCTATATGGGACAGCAAAGGGTAAAATCGGCCAGCTGGTTGCTGAGCCATCACCTTGTGGTTACCACGTACGGTCTCATCCGTAACGATATTGACATGTTCCGTGAGGTAACCTTTCGGTATGTTGTATTGGATGAAAGCCAAACCGTGAAGAATCCGTTGACCAAAGGCTACCGTTCCGTAATGCAGCTAAAGGCCATCAACTATCTCAGCCTTAGCGGAACACCTGTTGAAAACTCCCTGCTCGACCTGTGGTCGCAGCTTAACTTTCTGAATAGAGGAATGCTTGGCGGAATTAGGACGTTTCGTAACGAGTTTCAAATCCCCATTGAACGGCAGGGTGATCATGTAAAGGAAAAGCAGCTGAAACAACTTATAGAGCCTCTCATTTTGCGCCGCACTAAGGAGGAGGTGGCTAAAGACCTACCTGAAATTAGCGAGCAGGTGGTTTACTGCAGGATGACCGATTCACAAAAGGAGATTTACGAGAAGGAAAAATCGGTGGTCCGCAACTTCATTCTTGAAACTATGGACAATGCAGCTCCCGGCCAATCAACCGTTTCCATTCTGGCAAGTTTAACCCGGCTAAGGCAAATAGCTAACCATCCGGCCATGCTGCCCGAATACCGGCATGCCGATTCCGGGAAGTTTGAGGAGGTGTCTTTGGGCATCGAAAGCGCTACTGCTGGTGAGCATAAAATTCTAGTGTTCTCTTCGTTTGTAAGACACCTGGAGCAGGTGGAGGTTTTCCTTCAGGGTAGAAAAATTGGGTATGAGAAGTTGACAGGGGCATCAACCAACCGAAGCGAAATTGTGGAAAGGTTTCAAGCCGATCCCGATAAAAAGGTGTTCCTCATATCGCTTAAAGCGGGTGGGGTTGGGCTGAATATTACTGCTGCCGACTATGTTTTCATTCTCGACCCATGGTGGAATCCTGCAGTCGAAATGCAGGCTGCATCAAGGTCGCACAGGATTGGTCAGGATAAAAAAGTTTTTGTTTACCGTTTCATTACGTCCGAAACGGTGGAGGAAAAGATTCTCTCCATGCAGGGTAGGAAGGAGAATCTTGCCGAGCAATTCGTAAGCTCGTCAAGCTCACTAGGCCAGATTAGCAGGGAAGCCATTCTTGAACTGTTGGAATAGATAAAAAAACCTATGCTGAATCCACTCAGCATAGGGTTGGTAGTTAAGCTTAGCTCCAGCAACAATTCAGGGTGATGGTGTTGGTGCTCTGCCAGTTAAACTAAGGTTTTAATAAAGTTGAGTATGTTATGCTCGATACGCTGCATTACATCAGCGCCCTCAGCCTTTTGGAATTTCTCACCGGTTATTTGCTCGTAGAGCTCTATGTAGCGCTCCGAAACCTGGTTTACAAATTCTGGCGTCATTTCCGGCACCTTTTGTCCGTCCTGCCCCTGAAACCCCTTGGCCATCAACCATTCGCGAACAAATTCTTTCGAAAGCTGGCGTTGCTCCTCACCCCTGTTGAACCTATCGGCATAGCCATCGGCATAAAAATAGCGGGAGGAATCGGGGGTATGAATCTCGTCAATTAGGTAGATTCGGCCATTGGCTCGCCCAAACTCATACTTGGTGTCAACGAGAATTAGTCCCATCTTTTCGGCCATCCGGGTGCCGCGTTCAAATAGTGCAAGGGTATATTGTTCAAGTTGGGTATAGTCTTGCTCTCCAACCAGCCCGCTGGCGATGATTTCCTCACGTGAAATATCCTCATCGTGTCCTTCAATGGCCTTGGTAGTTGGTGTGATGATGGGAGCGGGAAGTTTCTGGTGCTCGCGCATTCCATCAGGGAGCGGCACCCCACAAAGCGTTCGTTTTCCCGATTTATACTCCCGCCAGGCATGACCGGTGAGGTAACCTCTCACCACCATCTCCACCTTAAAGGGTTCGCAAAGGCGCCCAACGGTTACCATGGGGTCGGGAGTGGCAATTTTCCAGTTGGGAACTATGTCGGCTGTGGCATCCAGAAACTTAGCAGCTATCTGGTTAAGCACCTGTCCCTTGTAGGGAATGCCTTTGGGAAGGATAACGTCAAAGGCTGATATCCTATCGGTTGCCACCATAACCAGGTACTTGTTGGCAATATTGTAAACATCGCGAACTTTTCCATGGTACACAGAGGTTTGGCCAGGAAATTTGAAATCTGTTCTTACAATCGCTTCCATTTGATTCTGTATTTTAGTTTGAGTTGATTAGGCTACTGTTGCAGTAAAGCTAAAGGACTGTGTATTAGGTTTACCAAAAGGTTTCAAGGTAACAAACACACTCGATTCTATAATGTTTAATGTTCGGGAGATGATGATGTAACTGATGGTGCTTCACTACAACCAAAGTTACTGCTGAGAATTACCCTCATCCTCGCCATCATTTTCACTCCTTTCAGAACTTCCATTACCGGAGGCGTACCTTTCAAAGGCATTCACAATGTGCTTTACCAGCTTATGCCGAACAATATCCCTTGCGTCAAAGTAAACCATGGCAATGCTGCCAATGTTTTCCAAAATTCCAGTTGCCTTTACCAGTCCCGAGTCGGCTCTGTTGGGAAGGTCAACCTGAGTAATATCACCGGTAACAATAAACTTGGCATTTTTACCCATTCGGGTAAGAAACATCTTGAGCTGGTTAAGGGTGGTATTCTGGGCCTCGTCGAGTATTACGAAGGCATTGTCGAGGGTACGACCCCGCATGTAGGCTAAAGGGGCAATCTGCACGGTTCCATCGTCCATGTACTCCATCAGCTTTTTCTGGGGTATCATGTCGTGCAGGGCGTCGTAAAGTGGTTGAAGGTAGGGGTCGAGCTTATCCTTCATATCCCCGGGAAGAAAACCCAACCGTTCACCGGCCTCCACGGCAGGACGGGTAAGCACTATTCGCTTCACCTCCTTATTTCGAAGAGCCCTTACTGCTAGAGCAATGGCAGTATAGGTTTTTCCCGAACCGGCAGGTCCTATGGCAAAAAGCAGGTCGTTGGTTTGGTAAAGCTCCACCAGCTTTCGCTGGTTAATGGTTCGCGCCTTAATAGTCCGACCGTTTGTGCCGTAAACCAGCACATCAGCAGCATCCTCCTCGGCATGAATAATGGAAGTGTCGTTATCGTTAAGAAAATCCTGAATGTTGCCCTCTGTTAACCGGGAGTATCGGCTGTAGAACTCCACCATCCGGTTTAATTTACTTTCCAGGTCATCAATCAGCTCCACATCGCCGGTTGCCATAATTTGGTTACCCCTTGCAACAAGCTTCAACTTGGGGTAGTGGTGTGAAATCATCTCAAATCGGGTGTTATTCACCCCGTATATGGTCAGGGGATCAATTCCCTCAACAGTTATAATCCGCTCTCCAACCATAAAATTTACCAAGATTGCCACCCAACGGGAGCTGGGCAATATGTTCAAAACGTTGTAAGGCTACTTGAGTTCTCAATCAGATTGAATTTGGTAAACAAACTACTGTTCATAACCAAAACCTCACAAATATAACCCATTCCTAATTAAATGGGGTGTCCCTGGCGCAAATATTTTTTTACAGCCATTTTTAAAGTTTCAGCAATCAACTTTATAGCTAATGTAACCTACGCAAGGGTGTAGGTTATTAGTATAATTGATTTTTTTTTCTTACCGTTTGGTGGATAGGATCGGCTTTAGGCATTTCAACGCACTTCTTGATTTACCTTTATTATTTACAAAAATTCCTTGGGGGGTTTTAAATCAGTCCACATGGCTAAGTGGTTGGATACTTGATATTTACATGGTATAACTATTGAAATAGGATGCTAATTTTCAATATTCCCGATTACTCCATTACTTTTGTAATGTATAAAGCAAACCCATGGATAACCCGAGGATAGTAACCTTAACTACAGACTGGAACCACAACGACTACTATGTCGGCATTCTATGTGGCAGGTTGCTTTCCATTGAGCCCAATCTTCGTATTGTGGAGCTAAGCCATAAAGTTCCGCCGTTCGATTACATCCAGGCAGCCTTTATCATGCGGAGCAGTTTTGAGAGTTTCCCGCCAGGAACCATTCATGTTTGCATGGTTAACAGCGACAGTACTACCAGCCAGCAGCTTTTACTTTTCGAGTTGAAGAATCATTTCATGATTGTGCCCGACAACGGCATTGTTGGCCTCATTACCGAAACTGCTCCCGACAAAGTTTACTCCATTCCCTTTGAAGAGCATAGCAGCTTTGGTTCGCTTAGCGCTGTTACCAGCGCCATGAACATGCTACTTTTCAACTCCAACTTGGCCGATATTGCGCTGATAGCCAGCACCTACAAGCAAAATATTAACATCAGGGCGGCATCCGACGAATCGTCAATAACGGGAAGCGTTATCTATGTTGATTCCTACCAGAATGCTATTACCAACATCACAAAGGAGCAATTTGAGCAGGTGCGGAGGGGTAGAAAATTCACCATCTACGTGCAAAGTTTTAACTATAAAATTGAGGAAATTGTTGAAAACTATGCAGATGTAGAGGATGGCGACATGCTTGCCCTCTTTAACTCGCTCAACCTGCTCGAGGTTGCCATTCACAACGGATTTCTAGCCGAGCTGCATGCCCTTGCGGTAGGTTCAAGCATCATGGTTAAATTTAATAATGGGTAGTAAACCCAGCAAGTAAAAATTATATGGATAAGATTACAGGCAACATTGCAAGAAACAAAAGGGCCAGGGAGGCTTTCGACAGGCTGCTGACCATTATGGATGAGCTTCGGGAGAAGTGCCCATGGGACCGCAGCCAGACTTTTGAAACCTTACGGCCACTTACCATTGAGGAAACCTACGAGTTGTCGGAAGAGATTCTGGAGAAAAACTTTCAGGCAATCAAAAAGGAACTTGGCGACATCCTGCTCCACATTGTCTTTTACTCCAAAATGGCTGCAGAGGAGAACCAGTTTGACATGGCTGAAGTTATAACCAGCCTTTGCGATAAGCTGGTTTACCGTCACCCGCATATCTACGGCAATGTTGAGGTGAAGGACGCTAATCAGGTAGTCGAAAACTGGGAACAGCTGAAAATCACCGAAAAGGACGGTAACAAAACTGTGCTTTCGGGTGTTCCGGCTTCACTCCCCTCGCTTATTAAGGCCAACAGGATTCAGGAAAAGGTTAGGGCCGTTGGTTTTGACTGGGAAGAGCGCGATCAGGTTTGGGATAAGGTTGAGGAGGAACTTGAGGAGCTGAAGGTTGAGGTGGAGAGGCAAGACCGTAACCGAATTGAGGGCGAGTTTGGCGACCTTTTGTTTTCGGTTGTCAATGCGGCCAGGCTATACAACATTGACCCCGAAACTGCGCTGGAACGCACCAACCGCAAGTTCATGAAACGGTTTGGCTATCTTGAGTCTAAAACCATCAAGCAGGGGCAATCGCTAAAGGATATGACGCTGAACCAGATGAATGCCATTTGGGAGGAGTCGAAGCAATTTGATACCGAGTAACCAGCTATATACAACGGCCTGCCCATCAACCGGAAGGTAAACACTCCTCATTTGCCGCTCAAAATGATCCGCTTCGTCACTAAAAGAATACTTTACTTCATCCTGGTGGTTTTTGGGGTGGTTACCCTTATTTTTGCTCTTTTCCACATGGTACCGGGCGATCCTGCCCGCATGGTGATGGGCCAGCGCACCGATTCAGCCTCGCTGGCAGCTGCACGCGTTGACATGGGGCTCGACAGGCCTGTTGCCGTTCAGTACCTGAAGTACCTCAACGACCTGTCGCCCCTGTCGGTTCACAACCCCATCAACCCCAAAAGCTACATTTACCTCGACACGCTCCTCTACAGCGGCATTGTTAGCCTGGTGAAACTCTCCGACAACCGTTTGCTTGTGCTTAAGTTCCCCTACCTGCGACGCTCGTACCAGAGCCGAAAACCCGTAGCCTCCATAATTGCCGAAACTCTTCCCAACACTTTTATACTGGCTCTGGCAGCCATAGTTTTTGCAACCATAGTGGGCATCGCAATGGGTATTATTGCCGCCATTCGTAAGGATACTGCTGTTGACAGGATGCTGCTGATAACCTCATCGTTTGGCATGTCGTTGCCCTCTTTTTTTGCTGCAATACTGGTAGGTTGGATTTTTGCCTACCTGCTTGGCCGCTACACCGGGCTTAACCTTACCGGGAACCTTTGGGAGGTTGATGACCTGGGCGAAGGGGTTCATCTTCAGCTTAAAAACCTCATTCTACCTGCATTCACACTGGGTATCCGACCACTGGCTGAAATCACCCAGCTAATGCGTAGCTCCATGCTCGACACCCTAAACCAGGACTACATCCGCACGGCCAGGGCCAAGGGGCTAAAGTTCCGGCACATCATCATGCGACACGCACTAAAAAACTCTCTTAACCCTGTTGTAACGGCAATTTCGGGATGGTTTGCCTCCCTTATGGCAGGTGTCATCTTTGTGGAGTACATTTTTGGGTGGAAAGGACTTGGATTTGTTATGGTTACAGCTCTAAACAGCTATGACGTTCCACTGGTCATCGGATGCGTAATATCCATCTCCTTAATTTTCGGCGTCATCAACCTCATCATGGATATAATCTACTCGCTGCTAGACCCAAGGGTAAGAATGGGCTGATAGGATTTTTTGCTATGTTTGTCTGGTAATTCTGTTGACGGGAAACCTTAAAAATAATATGCCATGAGAAAAAAAATTGTAGCGGGAAACTGGAAAATGAACACCAGCCTAGCTGAGGGATTCAGTCTGGCCAAGGAGGTGATTGCAGGCTCATCGAGGGTTGACCAGGGGGTTGAGTTGGTGGTAATACCTCCGTTCACCCACCTGAGCGAGATTGTGAAGCTGGCCAGGGGCAGCCGTGTCAGGATTGGTGCTCAGAACTGTGCCCAATGGCCAAAGGGTGCGTACACCGGCGAGGTTTCAGCCTCCATGCTGCAATCGGCTGGGGTTGAATACGTTATTCTTGGGCATTCCGAGCGTAGGGAGTACTTCAACGAGACTAGCCGCGCACTTTTTGAAAAGTTGCAGCTGGTGCTTCAGGAAAACCTCATCCCAATTTTCTGCTGCGGCGAAAAGCTTGACGAGCGGGAGGCCGGACAACACTTTGCAGTTGTCGAGAAACAGGTTGCAGAATCGCTCTACGGGCTGGAGGCGAAGCAGGTTCAGCAGGTGGTAATTGCCTACGAACCCGTTTGGGCAATTGGCACGGGAAAAACTGCAACTTCCGAACAGGCACAGGAAATGCATGCATTCATACGTGGTCTGCTGGCCGGCAAGTACGGCTCAACACTGGCCGATAGCATTAGCATACTGTACGGGCGTAGCTGCAAGCCCTCAAACGCCGCCGAGCTGTTTGCCAAGCCCGATGTGGATGGCGGACTGATTGGAGGCGCATCGCTTGTTGCCGCTGATTTTATAGCCATAGCCAACTCGTTCTGATGGCTGCCCGCACGGAGCTTCGTATCACAGCCTCCCCCTTTTCGGTGGAAACCCACGAAATAATCATCGCCCAGCTGGCCGAGCTGGGCTTTGATAGCTTTATGGAGAGCGAAAGGGAACTATTAGCGTATTCTAGCATTCACGGCGCTAGCGCTGCCATTGAAGCCCTTCACTCCATAGCTATTCCGGCAGGGGTGAGCATTCGCTTCTCCGCAGGCGAAGCCGACGATAGGGACTGGAACGAGGAATGGGAGTCGGATTTTGTGCCGGTAACCGTTGATGGCCGATGCCACATCAGAGCTTCTCATCACCCGGTAAACCTGGCGGCTGAATACAACATAACCATTAATCCCAGGATGGCATTCGGGACGGGACATAACCCCACCACCTACATGATGCTTGAAGCCCTCATGGATATGGATGTGGATGGTTGTCGGGTGCTGGATATGGGATGCGGCACTGGGGTGCTGGCCATAATGTCCGAGCTGAGAAAAGCCCGCTCGGTTACAGCCATCGACAACGACGAGTGGGCCTACCGCAACACCTTGGAGAATATAAAAATTAATGGCTGCTCCCGAATTGAGGTGCTACTCGGCGACGCGCAACTGCTGGCAAATCGGGAGTTCGACGTGGTTTTGGCCAATATCAACCTAAACGTGCTACTGGCTAACCTGCCTGCTTACGTACAAAGCCTGGCCCGCCAGGGGCAAATGCTCCTTAGCGGAATACTCGCCACCGACGTGGATACGCTTCTACAAAGTGCTAAAAGTTTGGGATTAGATCCCGTTACAACCCGAACACGCGAGGGATGGGCAATGGTGCAGCTGCACCGGCCGTAGGCTAGCCAAGCCAGCAATACCCTTGAAGCAGTTGTTGCTTGATGTATAAACCTGATAAAAAATTGAAAGAATCCAATTAGCTATTAAATAATCAATTTATTAATCAAAACTGTGTTCCTGAAAAATTCATACTGAAGTTTGAGCAGCTACCAAAAAATCTTGAACTTGAAGTAGTTGACCTTGGCGATTTGCTATCCGATGCAAATCTCTTTATTCCCGACGGCGACCATGTTTCACAAAGAGGAGCAATGCTGACTACGGAGTACTTAGCGCAGAAGTTGAAGCTGAAAAAGAGCGTAAGGATTATATGTATAACGGGTAACGTGTTGTGAAACAGTATTATACAGACATTATGCTATGTAACGGTTTAATTTTTTGCGGTATTAAAGCTAAACCTGGCTGTTTTTAAATGATTTTCGTTAAAATTGTATGCTAGTTGGCAACTTGTAGAGAGTAATTTTTTTCATTCGGCCTCCGACTGGCAATGTGAAGCTAAACCAAATCAACAGTCATGAACTGCAGACCAGCCAGTAAACCTCGATTAGCAGCAACCCTTGGGCTGATTTTACTGGTGCTGCTGTCGTTAAGGATAAATGCGCTTCATCAGGACGAAGGCAAATTTTCGGGCAACCCCCTCCTCTTTCCCACCGAGCTAAAAGCCATAATTCCCGAAATGAGCAAGGAAGACGAGACCTACCTAAAGGCTTTCAGCATTTTCTGGCTCTCCGATTCAATCCAAGAAGGGCAAAAGTTGCACATCATCGAAACTGCCAACCAGATGCTGCCCATACTACCGGAGAGCAAAGCCATCGTTCTGGATTACGTCAAGCTGGCAGCCACATTTTACAGGGATAGCTACGCCAACAAAAACTACACCCCTTGGGATGGTGCGCTAAATCAAATGCTACTAACCGAAAACCTTGACTACAACAACCTAATTACCTTTTTTAGGTTTAGCCGAAACACCCTTGACAGCTCCTTCATAAAGAAAACCGTGAGCTACACTTGGAAGGTAAGCCCTCATCATTCCTACACTTTTGAGCTCAGCAATAGTCAGTTTCTAGTGAGGTTTGCCAACGTTAACCTGATATGCAAAGCGGGATCGGATAGCATATATATTGAGGGAACCAACGGATACTACAATCCCGAAAGCGACCTTTGGGTCGGGAGCAGGGGTAAGGTTACCTGGGTGCGCTCCGGTTACCCACAGGATGCCATTTTTGCCATGCTTTCAAACTACAGATTTCCCCTTTCCAGGAATTCCTACACGGTGGATTCCGTTTACTTCACTAACAAGGACTATTTCGACCGCCCGGCACGTGGCACCCTCACCGACAAGCTGGTAAAGGACTATAAACCAGCCACAATTGATTATCCCGAGTTTAAATCGTACGAGAACTGGTTTAAAATTAAAAACCTGTTTGAGCGGGTTGACTACGAGGGAGGCTATGTCATGAAGGGGTCTCGGCTACTTGGCGTAGGCTCAGGCGAGCAGCTGGCAAAGGTAACCATTAGCAGAAATGGCAAGCCATTCCTGAAAGTGGAAGGGAATATCATGATTTTTGAACGTTCGATCCTTACGGCTGATAGGGCTAGCGTGTTTTTCAACTTTGAGGAGGACTCAATCTACCACAGCGGGCTGTACTTTAGCTACAACAACAACACCCGAACGGTAACCATTTCACCCACCGAACGAATTACCTCACAAAGCCCATTCTACAGTTCCTACCACAAGTTGAGCATTTGGACCGACCAGCTGTCATGGAACATTGATGGTGGTAAGTTAATTTTCGGCGCCTCCAGGGGATCGAGTATCGGGAATGCCAGCTTTGAATCCAACAATTTTTTCAATGAGCTTTACTTCGACCAGCTAATGGGACCCAGTGAACGCCATCCGTTGCTCGAGGTTTGGAACTTTTCCGTTAGGAGTAAGGGCAAAACTTTTCTGGCGACCGACCTGGCCAAACGGTTGCGTAGGCCGGTAGAGGAGGTTAAAATTGAAATGATGCGGATGGCCAAGCAGGGCTTCGTGCTCTACGATTTTGAAACCGACCAGGTTCAGGTTACCGAAAAGTTGAAGCACACCGTGATGGCGAAGTTTCAAAAGGTTGATTACGACGTAATTCTATTCTCATCAACCTGTCCGCAGAACCTACCCAATGCCGAGCTTGACCTTGCAACCATGAACATGACGATTAACGGCGTAAACAACATTTCGGTGAGCGATTCGCAAAACGTATTCATCAATCCCTACAACCAGCAAGTCATCATGCAGAAAAACCGGAATTTCGAGTTCGCCGGAGAGGTGCAAGCCGGCTTATTCAGGTTCTACGGCACGAAATACCGTTTTAACTACGACGAGTTTAAAATCGACCTCTTGCAGGTTGACTCGCTGAAGCTCGACTACCAAATGCGCTACCGCGATGGCTATGGCCGCAAAATACTGCAAAGCGTGGCCAACACCTTTCACATCATTGGTGGCGATATTGTAATTGATAAACCCAACAACAAGTCCGGACTCCAGAGCAATCCCGACTACCCCATTTTCCATAGCACTCAAAAATCGTACGTTTACTATGACGACCCCTCAATCTTTAACGGCATATACAAGCGTGATTCGTTCTACTTCGA
>Ga0116191_1003472_pt1 | contig 11484 bp, 8 predicted proteins | sample AD_UKC111_MetaG_FD_89897 | JGI IMG/M metagenome (GOLD analysis project Ga0116191, IMG submission 89897) | Active sludge microbial communities of municipal wastewater-treating anaerobic digesters from Hong Kong - AD_UKC111_MetaG | ecosystem: Engineered > Bioreactor > Anaerobic > Digestate | place...
TCAGCCTGATACAAAAATTTATGGTCAGCAAACAGACGTAAAACAAGCGGATTTAACGTAAATAGAGGGTAAGTTTAACTTCTATTTATAATCGTGCTGCAATGTGGGTTAAGAAATTTGAGTCTATTATTTTCAATCTCTTCGAAAGTTACAGCCTGACTGATATTGTGAACAGCCCACTGTGGCGTTGTTTCAAAATATATCTGAACTTCATGAGGCTGATTGGTTTTTGATCGTAGCTGATAGGAAATATAACTTATAGGACGAGAGACCAATTCCAGATCATCAAGTAGTAGTGGGGATGTAAAAATTAAATCCAATTCTATATCTCCACAATCAAATTTATATACTGTTTGCGTTGGCAGTACACTTACCGATTTTTGTAAAGCTGTATTAGCCAAGGTTGATTTGTTTGATTCCAGTTCGTAAAGACCAAAATCAACATAGGCACCACCTGTTCTATTGTGGCAGTGTGCGGTAATAATATTTTCACCCTCTTTTAGCGTAGCTTTAACTTCCTCGCCAAGTTCAGTCTGCACATCATATTTCCATGAATAACCGGTATTTGCGACCTCTATTCCATTTACATATAGTTCAAAAATATCATCGTGTGAATAGTGTAGGAAAATATCTCTGTCCTTAAGATCATCATCCAGATTAAAAGTTCTGCGTATCCAGATGTCTTTTGTTTGCCAAAGTGTTGATAGATTAGGTTCGTTTTCTGTTCCAAAGGCTGATTGTCCGGTTTTCCATGAGCTATCATCATAGTCTAATGATTTCCATCCTTCTCCGGTAGGTTGTTGAAATGTATACTTACCCTCCCACTTTTCTTCGTGTGATGTAGGTAAAATTGCTTTTAAGGGTGTTTTTTCAATACCCATGAATCTGTATATCGTTCCGTCTACTCTAAGTGCACCTATAAGAGGAAACTCTTTTTCAGTCCAGTGCCTTACCTGATCATCATATAAGTTGTTGACGTTTGACCATGCATTAAAATATGGGTCAACTGTCACCAATGGATAAGATGGAGCACGAAGTTCTGTGGTCAGATCTGTTGCAATAATTATACTGTTTTTAGCAGGCTTGCCGCAGGATAGCAATGCAATAAACGATATCAAAGTAAGGAGTAAACCATTCTTTTTCATTTTTTTTGATTTGATTAATTAAATTCTAATTAGGGTCTGCTTATTAATTCCCAATCAGGCACACAATTTCATTTGTGGCATGAGTGGATAGAGGTTTATTTCAGCAGTTTCTTCATCCTTCGTATCTTGGTCAACCTCTTCTTGATTTGCCCCGGCTTTTAGCTTTAATCCCTTTCTTATCAAATCATCTATTAATGATTCAAGGAGATCGAGATCGATTCGCTTTATGATGGAGATCAGCAGTGACGGTGTCATCACCTGTTCATACGTGAAGGCTTCAAGACCAAGAAAATACTGCATGTAGGGATTCTCCCGTATCATCTCGATCACTCCACGGTCGTCACTCTTCATGATGTGCTTGATGATAATCACTCCAGGCAAAAGCCTGGCATCCTTCGTGGGTGCACCCCGGTTGCTTTTGAAGTCCCTGAAATAAATCCGGGCGAACTCTTCCCAGTGTACTATTTTTGAAAGAACAACCCACCGGTTATTCTCATCCAGTTTTGCCTCAAAGGGCATCTTGAACTCTGAAATTGAAAGCTGCCCGGAGCTCTTGTATCGTATCATGAAATGCAAGGTTTATGAAGTAAAAATACTCAATTTCTTGCAGTTATGCAAATATTATGTCGATTAATTTATTGATTTTCAGTACAAATATCTAATATTCAGTTGACCCGAATCATACTGTTCTTTAAAAATAAAATATGGAGGGGGCTATAGATAGCCCCTACTCCATACATAGCATTCTTTTTGTTTTTTGATTATTTGTTATCTCAATCTTACTACATCTGAATAAATAGCCTGGTCGGCACCCACAGTTCTTACACCTACTCTTCCAAAAAGAGCTTTGGCACTTGCAACCTGCTGATTGCCGGAAAGATTCATTGATAAATTTAATGCACCTGTTCCAACATCCCTGAAATCCTCACGAGCAATATAAGAAACATCATCAACGAAATGGGTTTTACTAACAAGCAACATCACATAATCGATATTTGCTGTTTCTACAATTTGATTTACTGTAAATGTTCCATTCAACTGCGAACCATTTAGTGTAATATTTGCATCTGAAATCGTAAAGTAAGGTGTTACCTGAATATCAACCGTAGTCGTTCCATTCACTTTAATCACTGTTGTATCACGTGAATTTACCCATGGTCCGTTCTGATTTCTGGTCACCAGTTTATATTCTCCATCGAACAACTTGGCACTAAAAGTTCCATCCTGTCCAACATATACAGGGATGTGATCTCTTAATTCATAGCCATCCTGATAGAGTTGCAGTTGAACAGCCTCGCCGGTTCCGCGTAAACCAAGAGTCTGTCCGTTATATGTGATTCTACCATGCAGCTCAGATTGAGGAGCATCATAGTTATCCAGACCACAGGCAGTAAACATCATTACTGACAGTAATGCTATTACAAGGTATTTATATTGTATCATAATTGTTTATTTTTTCGAAATTAGACATTTTTATTGATAAGGATTCTTAACCAACTTAGGATTATTATTTATCCATCCCTGATCAATGAAATTATAATAATTTCTCATTTGGAAGTCTCTTGGAAATGGTGACATATGAATTTTCACTTTATCAAATACCCATTTTCCGTGATTAGGATTACCCGGGTCATTTACAAGATAAGGAAATAATCCCCATTGCTGAGCTTTTGGATCATCCTGTATACCATTCCATACTTTATCTGCAATTCTCCAACGTTTTAAATCCCAATATCTGTGATCTTCAAATGCAAACTCGACTCTTCTTTCCCGCACAATATCATCAAATGTCATAGAAGCAAGTGGCTGAATACCTGCTCTTTCCCTAATCATATTCAAATATGTTAGGGCTTTGCCGGTCTGACCTAATTCAAATGCTGCTTCTGATGCAATCATTACAGCTTCTGCAAACCTGAATCTTGGGAACCACATTTCACTTCTTCTACCACGAGTTGAAGCACTAGGAGTTTCATCTAAAAATTTGCGGAAGAAGAATCCTGACTTGTTTACATATTGGTCATTAGATTGATTTGGACCATTTATTGATGTTATAAGAACATCATTTTCGTCAGTAGCACCTGGTGTACTTGTTCTTACTCTCCACTCTCCGTTTTCAAGATATTTCTGACCTGCCTGAAGTACTACAGGTGAACCCTTAAAGATAGCACCTGGATAAATTACTGTTCCCCATAATCTTGGATCCTTGTTTGCAAATGCATCCTCTGCTCTGTCATAAAAGATATAGTTTCCTTCATTGTCTCTGATTTTGATTTCACCATCTCTATTATCAATGTATTCAAAATCTTCAACAAGATTCAGTATCGGACCAGCATATGCACGGTCAATATCTTCAGCATGCGAAGCAGGAATATTTATTTGTGTGAACCCATTAGTCTGTCCAGGATATTTATAATCACGTGCCCAAATCACCTCTTTATTGTTTTCCTTTACAGATAAAGCCTCATAAAAGTTTCTTCCTCTGTCATCCGGTTTATTAAGCTGTAATTCATATTTACCGCTGTTTATTACCTCTTCTGCAGCTGAAAGGGCTGTTTGATAATATCCCTGTGCAAGGTTGGCATCGATTCCAACTTCACCACCCGGAGTTTTAATCGGGTTTGGCATTTTGTTATTGTAGTTTGCGATTGATCCTGCATAAACAGCTGCTCTTGCCTTAAGCATCAATGCTGCCCATTTGGTAGCTCTTGCCCCATTGATACTTGGGTTTTCAGGAAGGAAATTCTTGATTGCTTCGCATTCTGAAATTATATAGTTGTAAATTTCAGCTTCTGTAGATCTTGGATACTGAAGTGTGGTAATATCCATACCAGGCGTATAATCAAATACTTCATCTCCAATAATAGGCATACCACCCATTCCACGAGCCATATTAAAATATAACCATGCTCTGATAAAACGGGCTTCACCTTCTAACATTTTCTGTGTATCAGCATCTAACACATCCGTTTCACGTACACCTTTCAAAAACTGATTGAGGTTTCTCATCAAAGTGTAATCATATACTCTCCATCTGTTATCCTCAAAACCTTGTCTGGTGTCGGGGCCGCTATCTGACCTTGATGCCTCATCCAAAATTGTATATGAGTATGAATCATCAATATGTTGCCCCCATGTAATTCTGCCGTAGAAGTTAGAAAGAACTGACTTGATCATAACTTCGTCACCGAAAACCTGATCATCAGATAATATTGTATCCGGTTCTCTCTCCAAAAAATCGGAGCAGCTTGTGAATGCAAAAAGCACTAAAGCAAATGCTATATATATATTTTTTAATTTCATATCTTTTTAGAATTTTACAGTTAAACCAATATTCACGATTCTGGTTGTAGGATAAGCCAACCCATTAGTCTCCTGAATTTCAGGATCGACTCCAATTAAATTGGATAGACCAGCAAGATTCTGACCAGAGAGATATAGTCTTAAACCAGAAAGTGTGGCTTTCTCCACAATAGATTTTGGGAAATTATATCCAAACTCTAAGTTTCTTAATTTTAAATACCTAACATTTTTCTTCCAGAATGTACTGTTCCAGTAGTTACTGTGATTACTGTTACCAATCAGCAACATTGGATATTTACCTGGTATTAGTTCACTGTCGGCATCCCAAATATCAGACAATCTCCATGTATTTTCCATGTAGTACTGAGGATTATTGCCGCCATCATGGAATGGATTTCTCTGTTCCCACTCCTGGTACCATGTTGAAAGAGCACCTCCGGTTAGGTCGAATGCAAGGTCGAATCCTTTCCACATAAAGTTGAAATTCATACCGTAGTTAAAAATTGGAGTTGAATCCTGACGATATCCAATTGGACGTTCATCCAGCCAGTTGATAACACCGTCACCATTTACATCCTTATACTTGATATCACCAGGACGAAGAGTTCTGTTACCCTGACGGTCGTTGTCAATTGGCCAGGTTGCAATTTCTTCCCAGCTCTGGAACTGACCATCTGCCTGAAGTCCCCAGTTTAGATATCCATAACGTTTTTCAATTGAGTTTCTGTAGACATTCCATGAGTTACTGAATCGAGGTTTATACTGCTCCCAGTCATAAAATCTTGAATAGGTTGCGTTACCTCCAATAGAATAGGTCAAATCACCCGCTTTTGCTGTCCATTTAGCCATTAAATCATACCCCATATGCATGTCAGAGTTCAAATTCTCTCTAGGTAAGCTGAATCCAACTTCAGAAGGCAATAGGATATCATATTTGGATGCTGGCAGACCGGTTCTCATACGCCTAAAGAAGTCGAATGAACCTGTAAGCTTGCCATCATAGAAACTTGCATCCAACCCAATATCAAGAATTTTTGCTTTTATCCATGACAACGTAGTCACTGGCAGACCACGAGGAACTGTACCTAAAGTATATACTCCGTCAATAACAGATCCTCCATTTTTGTATGTGTATCCTGACATATAATCAAATGCATTGTAACCGCTCACATTATCATCTCCCAGTAAACCATAAGATGCTCTGAGTTTCAGGTCATAGAATACATTTGTCAATTTGCTGTCTCTCCAGAAAGACTCTTCAGAAATTCTCCATCCCACTGATGCTGAAGGGAAAAATCCCCATCTGTGATTTGGTGGAAACTTCCATGAACCATCATACCTGCCAGAAAACTCTACCAGATATTTTCTGGCGTAGTCGTAGTTAAATCTTCCGAGGAAACCAAGACGTGCCTGTGTATTATTTCCAGTATCATTGTATGTATCCATAGTTTCATAGTCTATAAGAAACAGTGCATTCGAAGTAGGAATAGAGTGCACCCATGTACTTGGAGTATCTCTTTTTATTGTTTCTGCTCCCAATACAGCAGCCACGTTGTGATCTCCGAATCTTTTATCATAGTTTAGCTGTATATTAGTTGTAACCTCTTCTACATAACCTTGAGTTCTCTCACGCCATGGATTATTATTTTCGAAAATCACAGGATATGTATCTGTATCTTCGTCATAACCATAAAGTTTGTAGGTATACTCATGGTTGTCAAGTCTCTGATTAGCTAAATAATAACTGAACAATCCCTTGGCTTTTAATCCATCGAACAGTTCATATTCAGCATCAAAGTTCAACTGACCTACTCTCCATGTATTCTGGTATGTACCTGACAGTTCGTATGTAAGCCATCCAAAGTTGGTAGCAGGGTTGGTTGAGGTCAATGTTGGATATAGTGGATTATCATTGGCAAATGGCCTTCTTGTAGGTAAGTTTCTGTAGGTACCGAAACGAGGCATCCAGTAGTCGTCAACTTCAGGGACCCCCGGGTTTTTCCTTGTCTCGATACGTCCGTTCATACCTCCACCAATTTTGAAGCGATCAGAAATATTGGCAGTAACATTCATCTGAACGTTGGTTCTCTGGAATCCACCATAGTTAACAATCATTGCATCCTGCTTAAGATTACCAACACTCAGGTAGTAATTTATATTTTCGGAACCTCCCGAAACATTTGCATTTACATATGTTTGGGGAGATACTTCCCAAATAAAATCATACCAGTCAAATGGAACATAACCTTTTTCAGTTCCTTTTTTCCATTTTTCATAATCTTCTTTTGTATATGTGTAGTTGGTGGCACCCTGAACCGTTTGGGACTGAATATAATTGGTAATATAGGTTACAGCGTCTGCAGGTTTTGGGAAAGCATAAAGGCTTTGCCATCCATAATAGGTATTAAGTGTTACAGTATTTTTGGAGTTTTTTGAACCTTTCTTTGTTGTAACAACCACAACACCGTTTGCCGCACGTACACCATAAATAGCTGCTGAAGCGTCTTTCAATACAGTTATTGTCTCAATATCATTGAAGTCAATATTATTAAACTGACCCTCATCGGATTGTATACCATCTATAACATATAATGGTGAACCCATGTTTCTGATCTGGATATTAGTTGTGGCACCCGGACGTCCATCCACCTGACGTGAGTTAATACCGGGAATCTTACCAACTAACGCTCCTGATGAAGTTGAAGCCTTAGATCTGCTTATGTCTTCTGCTCCGATAACAGAGATAGCTGAAGTCAGAGACTCTTTTCTCTGGGATAGACCGAAACCGGTTACAATTACTTCACTCAGTATTTCTGTATCTTCAGTCATTACTATGTCGATATTTGTACGCCCATTAACATTAATACGCTGGGTAGTCATACCAACATATGAGACTTCTAAAACAGCATTCGGTGAAACGCCGCTTAAAGTATAGTTACCATTGAAATCGGTTGCTGTTCCCAACGAGGTATTAACAACCTGTATGGTAACACCTATCAGTGGATCACCGGAAACATCGCTTACACTCCCGCTCACTGTAATAGTTTGAGCAGACAAGCTTTGGGTAATTATCCACGCAAATGCGAGAAATAATCCCTTGCATAATTTTAAACATCTTTCCATTTTCATTTCATTTGTTTAGGTTATTAAATTTCCTTAATAAAAATATTCAAAGTTAAAAACATTAATATCGGGTCTTTATAAATTATAAGTTTATAATATCATCATATTAATCGTTAACTATCACTGGTGTGATAAAATCGGGATCAATTTGTAGTACCTCTTCACCTCCTATCTTTTTAAAATAAACATTGCTTATGAACATATTTCTAGGGTGTATTTTTGTTTCACTTTGATGTGCGTGAAATACAATTCTCCACTTCCCTTCTTTATCCTTAAACATTGAACTGTGTCCTACTCCATAGAGATTACCCGGTTTCTGCAATAATGGATTATGGGGATATTTCGTCCACTCACCCATAATGTCTGTAGCAGTTGCGCAACCAACTCCATAAAATTGACTCTCATAGCTGTTTGCAGAATAGGTCATATAATAAGTACCATTATGCTTTATTACGAATGCTCCTTCATTTACCCTTGGCCAGACCTCTTCCCATTCTTGTGAAACATGTATACATGGATGGAGCGTCTCCTTTCTGATTGTCTTAAGATCATCTTCAAGCTCTGCAACCCAAATATTTAAACCATCATTAAACCTGTCAAAGAACAGGTAAGGGGTACCGTCATCATCAATAAACAGTGTGTTATCTATAGTTTTTTCTCCAGGCAACATGGGTTGCTGTACATCCTGAACAAAAGGACCCAATGGTGAGTCTGAAGTAGCCACACACATATGTTCTTCCGCCGAATAATACATGTAGAACTTTCCGTTAACGTAATATACTTCCGGAGCCCAGAACCATTTCTCCCCGTAAGAGTTATCCTTGTGAAGAGCAAGAGCCGGAGCCTTTTCCCATACTTCGAGATCATCAGATGTATAAACTACGATCCCATCCTCGGCCTGGGTACCATAAGCGTAATATTGATCTTCATACAACATGATAAAGGGATCACCCAATGAAATATGTGTATAATGATGAACTGTCTCTTCTGTCTTGTCAACACTTTTACACGACAATACAATTATGCTTACACCTATAAACAGCAGATACCAGTATTTTTTCATCTCCATTTAATTTAAATACCTCCCCGGACAAGTAGCCGGTGAAGTTAAAGTTAATAGTAACAATCAGGACTCTGTGAAAGATTGGGGTTATTGTTCACCTCATCAGAAGGAACAGGCAGGCAGTCATGGCGACCAATAACGAAATTATTGAAATCGGGATCTCGCTCTTTCAATTGATCCACACCGGTCTGGCTATCCAGCAATCTCCATCGTTTGATATCTGCCCAACGATGTCCTTCCGTTGCCAGCTCAAGCGCTCTTTCCATCTGCAGGCGCTTCACAAAAGCATTCCGGTTTGATACTGCATCTGGATGATTGACGGCCAGTGCCGGCATTTCAACCCTTGACCTTACTCTGTCGACATGGGCAACCGCGTCCGATAAGCTTCCTCCAGACTGTGCAATACATTCTGCATACATCAGCAATACATCGGCAAAACGAACCAGCCTTACGTTGGTCGGATGATGATAGTCGTTAAAATCGCGAAAATGTTCCGAATTGTATTTCCTGTAAAAAAAAGGTCTCTTCCAGTTATCACGGTTCCATGTCTCATCATTGCTGATCTCGACGTATATCCGTTCATTATTGGGAAAATCCAAGTGTTGTTCACTATAAAAAGCAGTATATCTTAATCGTATGTCGAAATCATCGTTTAAGTTTTTCTCCTTCATTCCATCATTTGTTTTAGATTAATAATGATTGTTTTTTTAAGATTAAGAGATTGTCAGTAGATAAAGCTCACTTAATTTAATTTAGTTCAATCCAAATTGGTAGTTTTGCTTAGGTAGTGTTTTCAGCAATTATGATTTTTATTCTATCTATTTGCGAAAGTAGGTTTAAAGCGTAAGAATGAATACAACATTTATCTCAAAAAATAACATTTATTTATCAAACAGGTGTTAATTAGGTTGTTTAGGTTAAAATGTGAGCAGTTTATCACGATGACATTTTTATAAATCGAGTAGGATGCAAAGATAGGTAATTACTCCTAACTTTGCTATCCTCTCACACCACCCAACGTACGTCTCTCGTATTAGGCGGTTTCTTCAATGTTTAACCGTAATTGGCCGTTAAACTGTAAAGTCCCGTTTTCTTGAACCATTCAAGGTTCATTCCCTCGTGTGCAGCGTGGGTTATTGACAGTCTAAACCATCCCTTAGAACTTCCCGCCGTTGTCCAGCTCCGGTTCCAAGGAACGCCCAACTTGGTCAAGAACCTGGCTATGCCCAACGCCCGTTTGCATTGTTTTAAACGATAGCATCTTAATCTACGACGAAGCCAAGCTTCAAGGTTGCGAAGACGACTTTTCATCTTTGCGTGCTTGAAGTAGTTTAGCCAGCCTCGTAGAACGGGATTTAGCTCGCTTATTAACTGATCGAAGCTAATGCCCCTGTTGCGTTTGGTAAGCGATTTTAGTTTCGCCTTGAAGCGTTGTTCGCTCTTTCGGCTTAATCCTAAACTCCCGCCTTTTAAGATAGTATGGCCGAGATAATTGAGTTGATGAGGACGGACGATATGGCTCTTTTCCTTGTTTATTCTTAATCGCATCCGATTTTCGATAAACTTGGAGAGGCTTTGCATCGATCGCTCCGCGGCTGGTTCGCTTCCGACCATTATGATAATATCATCGGCGTAGCGTACAAAGCAGTGTCCTCTCCGCTCTAACTCCTTGTCCAGTTCGTCTAAGACGATATTCGACAACAGGGGTGATAGTGGGCTGCCTTGCGGTGTCCCTTTCACCCGTTGATTGGCCATCCCCCCGATTAGCATTCCTGCTCGAAGAAATTTACCTATCAACTTAAGTACGCGCTTGTCACCAACGCGAGTACTTAACTGCCAAAGCAATCGGTCGTGATTCACCTCGTCAAAGAATTTTGCCAAGTCTATGTCGATAACCCAATCCTTTCCTTCGGCCACGTATTCGCCCGCTTTACGTAATGCTTGATGAGCGTTACGCCGTGGACGAAAACCGTAGCTGTATTCGGAGAATATAGGGTCATAACGTTTCGACAGTACTTGGCTTATCGCTTGTTGTACCAAGCGATCTTTGACCGTGGGAATACCCAGTTGGCGTTTCCCGCCATCAGGCTTCGGGATTAATACCTCTTTAACTGCCGTAACTTGGTATGTGCCTGTCATTAACTGGCGTTGAAGTTCTCGGTGGTGGCTGTTAAGCCAATCTCTAAGTTCGTCAACGGTCATCCCGTCAATGCCCGCACTTCCCCTGTTACTGATTACTTGCCGCAATGCGGCATCAAGATTCTTTAAGTCCGTTATATCACTCATTAAATCTTGGGTTAAGGCTCGTTCCTCTTTGCAACCTGACAACCACTCGTCCCGTACCAAACCGCTTCCTGAACTGAATACGTCAGTCCCCTTCACCTTTTGGCCACGCTCCCATTCGTCAAAAAGACTCATCTGTAAGTTCCCGTGTTTACCTGGGTTCATAATGGTCGTTACAATTTACAAAATAACTGCTCCTTAATTGAAAATTCAGCCCTTCCCTGTATTGACGTTACTCAATATTTATAGCGGTACTATGGCCTCTGCTGACTTCTCTGCCCCTTTCGGGTTAGAGACCTCCTACGTTAAGTGCATTATCTTCCTGTTAATACTACTGCATTTACTACCCCGGGTTACGGACGGCTTTAGGGCGTCTGTGTTTATTGCCACATTACCCCCCGGGTAAGCCTTAGTATGCAGTTTCTGTTCGTTAGTACCAACTTTTGTTTTAGGCTTCTTTCAGGTTATACCTCGCGGTAACACCCTTGCCATCAACTAACGGTTCTCGCCAAAATAAGCCCGCTCGGGACTTTAACCCTATAGATAATGAACATGCATAGCAAACAAAAA
>Ga0116191_1003473_pt1 | contig 11483 bp, 7 predicted proteins | sample AD_UKC111_MetaG_FD_89897 | JGI IMG/M metagenome (GOLD analysis project Ga0116191, IMG submission 89897) | Active sludge microbial communities of municipal wastewater-treating anaerobic digesters from Hong Kong - AD_UKC111_MetaG | ecosystem: Engineered > Bioreactor > Anaerobic > Digestate | place...
AGGAGTAATATTCATCAGGAAACTTATATAGAGGACTTTATCTTTAAGGGTAGAAACAGCTCCCAGGGCATATTCTGCCATCCTCTCAAGGAATCGTGGAACATCCCGTTCCCAATGGAATACTATCGCCTGTTCTGGACAGACCTGAAGACAGGCAGAACACCCGTAGCAGACAGACTTGTCAACGATTGCTTTTTTGCCCATATGAATGGCACCAAAAGGGCATTGCGTCACACAATACCCGCACCCGACACAGCTGGCCTCGTTGATCTCAGCCTGCATACCCTGATGCTGATCGCGCTTTCCGATTGGTGGTGCACATCCCATGGCCACATTTTTTATGGCACCCCCAAATCCGGCAAGAGCATGGCCCTTAACATGGGAGAGGACAACCATGGCATCTGAATCACTAATATCCTGCGCAATCTTTACGGTTTTGAAATGTTTCCCGTTTATTGCAACCTCACGGTAATTGTTCCCTTTCAGCCCGTCTGCGATAATGACCGGACAGTCAACAACGGCATAGGCAAACCCGTGACGAATCGCTGTAGACAGATGATCTGCCGCATTATGCCGGGAACCGATGTACATCGTATTGGTATCGGTCAGAAATGGTTTTCCAGATATCTCCCGGATACTATCCACAATAGACCTGACAAACACCGGCTTTATGAACGTATCATTCCCAAGCTCACCAAAATGGAGCTTAACTGCAGTCAGGTCTCCTTCGGTTATAATATCAGAAAGGCCTGCTGCTATGCACAGGTCCCGTATCTTGACCCCATTGTTCTGATCAGGATTTCGTATCCGCATACGTGCAAGATAGACTGTACTTATGGACATGCTTCCCTGAACATCTACCTGCAACCATAAGAACATACAGGAAAAGTCAGGGAAGAAGATAGATCCCAATCAGCGGTATTGTAACCAGGGAAAGTAAAGTAGAAATAAATACTCCTTTTGATGCAAGTTCGGCATTCACCCCGTACTCTTCTGACAACAGCACCGTATTCGCAGCAACAGGCATGGCAGCAAGGAGGACGGGGATGCCCAGAAGGAGCGGATCTGTTACAAAGGGAGATATTATCAGGAACACAATCACCGGAATCAGAATCAACCGTGCGGCGGATATTATCCATACCCGGATATCGGATACCATGGAGAAGAAGGGAAGAGGCGCCAGAAACGTTCCGATGACGATCATCGCCAGAGGTGTTGTGATGGACCCAAGGAGTGAAACAGATTCATTCAGGGGAGAGGGGATGGTGGTACCGGTACCGAGAAGGCACAAACCAAGGACTGAAGCAATAAGAACTGGGGTTACAATCCGTTTCAGATCAGGATTTTGTGCAAGATCCGGACGCAGAAGAAATACTCCCAGCGTAAATACTAAAAACCCGAACGGGAGGTTGATAAGAGTGACATAAAAAACAGACTCCTCCCCAAACATTGCATAAGCCACCGGGTACCCCATAAACCCCAGATTTGAGAAGATGAGCATGAACCGCAGGACTCCGGTCTCAAAGACTGACCCTGTCAGGCACCAGGGGATGACAATGGCACTGATGAATGAGACGAGGTAAACGACGACCTCAATGAGAGCTATGACTTCCATCGAGTATACGAGGCCGCTCGACAGGGGGACCTGCATACTCTCCAGGATAAGGCAGGGTATGGCTACATTTACAAGAAGAGAAGAGAGTCCTGATGCTCCGCTCCGGGTAATATATCCCATGCGGAACGCGAGAAATCCTACCCCTATCAGAATAAAAAGGGTGAATATGCTTGTTGCAACCGGAAGAAAGTCCATTCCCAGTACCTTGTTGTTCTGATAAATCAGAAAATGGTCAGGTATCAATCTTCCCTTTTCTACAAGGAGGATCTGGACATCAGACCAGATTCGTAAAGAAGATTTATTAATCAGTCCTGATGCAATAGGTTTTAGGAATATTCATGATGGAATTTATTCTACCCGGTGTTCTGATTCTTATCCTGATAGCACTTGTTGTCTGGTTTGTATCTCTGTATAACCGGTTTTATGCACTCAAAAATTCATATGAAGCGACCCTTGGTCAGATCAAGGTTGCCCTTAAAAAGCGGCTTGATATGATTGACCAGCTCCTGGGGGCGGTGAAAAGCTATGCCGCTTTTGAAAAGGAGACATTTGAGCGGGTTACTGCAATGCGGGCATCAGTCGGATCTGCTGGAGCTGGTGATATCGCAGCACTTGAAGCAGAATCACGGACGATCCTGGGAAGACTGTTTGCAGTTATGGAAAATTATCCGGACTTAAAAACCCAGGCAACCGTTTCTGACCTGATGGGCGCTGTGAAAAGTGTTGAAGATGAGATTGCACGCCAGCGGTATACCTGCAATAACATCGCCGAGCAGTTTAACACCATGGTGGATACCATCCCTTCAAACCTGGTCGCACGGTTTTCAGGTCTTTCCAAGCTTCAGTACCTGGAGTTTGAGGAAGAGATTGCTAAAAGACCTGATATATCCTTCTAATTTTATCTGGTCTCAAGGATTATCCGGCCCTCTGCCATAATCCTGACCTGCCCGCCACTTTCAGAGACGACAATACCGATCGCTTTTGTCTCCTGCGTAATTGCGGCAACTGAAACATGACGGGTTCCAAATCCTTTTGAGAGCTGGACATTACTGGTATCAATAGAGATATACCGGCCGGCTGCTTCAACCGTCCCGTCCTCCCTGATGACAAAGGCACCATCAAGAAGGGCAAGTTCCTTGATGTTCTCCCGCATGTCCGGATTGGTAATCTTCCGATCTGTTGAGGAATGACCGGCGAGGGGGTTCAGGATAAGTTGCCTGGACCGTTCGAGGACAGCATCACTATCACCAAGGACAAAGGCGGTGCCTACCGGTTTTCCTTCTCGTCCCTCCCGGGCAATCTCTATTGCAAGTTTGATGACCTGCATGCAGATCTCCTTATCCCCGTCATAGTACTCTGCAATCTGGTCAGCGATCGCGCTTAGCTCCTCGTTGGTAACAGGCCCTGTGGATTGCCTGGTCAGGACAACCGTTCCATCCGGAGCAGGACGCCGGCGAATATGATAGAGAACAAGACCACTGATAATAAGCCCGCCTACTCCGGTCCCGATCAGGATCCAGAAGAACGGCCCGTTCATCACCGACTCTTCACCAGGGGGCTTTGGAAACTCTCCAGGACTGATATTCGAGCTCAGAGGTTTTGTTACATTTTTATTATCAGAGAAAAACCCTGGCTCTATGGTCAGCAGGAACCGATATGAGTCGTATGCCTCATCATACATCCCCTGTCTTTCATAACAGATCGCACGGTGGTACCAGGCATCGGCATAATACGGATCGCGGGCAATCGCCTTTTCAAACTCAACCAGTGCAGCCTGACAGTTCCCGACATCCTCATATGCCCGTCCCCATTGGAAATATGTCTCTGCCGTCTCATTATTTCCGGTCATGGTACTGACTGGTGATGGGGTTGGTGTTGCGGTCCCTGTACTCGGGGCCGGTCTCATGGTCGGACTTTGCACCGGAGGGGGAAGGGTCGGGCTCACGCCAGGCTTTGGGTTTTCAACCGGGGGCTTTACCGCCGGCTCCTTGGTATGAATAGGAGCGATGGTCGCTTTGGTTGTCATTTCATCCAATGGAACAGGTGCCGTAACCACTGGAGTGATGATATCAGTTCCGGTTACCGATGTTTCGGCAAAACAGGGGGTAATATATGATACTGCTGTCAGAACTAAAATAAACACCATCAGGTACCGGTACCAGGAGATGGCGTTCATAGTAGTACTAAGGTGCTGATTACTGATAAAGATGTAACCGGAAGGACGTATCATTTTGGGGTTTATTAAATTATTTACTCTTCAATCTGTATATAAAAGAAAAATGAGAGCCTGATGAGAAGAGAGGATCTAGCTAAATCCTGCAATGATGGTATGATCCCTTGTTACATTCACAAACTGGTATTCAGATGAAGGGTCAACATTGGAACCGTCTATGAGGAGATACTCGATCTGGTGTCCCTCATAGGGAGTCAGCACAAAGGTAATATCTCCGCCGGCCATCACTTCAACAGTTCCTTCCGGAAAGATTGCGCCACCGGGGCCGGCATATGCAGTAACCGTGTGCCCGGGCACCTTTTCTCCGGCACCATTTTCAATGACTATGGATGCAATCCCGGTTTCATTCCCTGACCGCATTTCAGGAAGATAAGTGAGCACGGGTGGAACAACCTCAAATGGTGTGGAATTATTGGCAATATCAACCGACTGACTGGAATCAGGTGTCGGTAGCGGGGAGGTACTATCAGGAATAGTCAGGATGGCAGGATCACTGACTGAAAGCACCGCCATTGATGAATTATTCGATGAAAGTGAGGGTGAAAGTTCTCTCAGTGTTACGGCAATAACCACGGTTTCATCAGCAGCAGGATACCGATCAATTGACCCTTGGGCAGCGGTCGCATTCATCGCCATAACCTTCCAGGAGGTATATAAGGGAATATTTGCGGGAACCGGAACCGAGAGACTTGATGTCATCACTGCGTCAAGTACGACCTCCTGATGAGTGCTGGTGGTGAGAACAACCTGATTCCCGGGGTTTAGCCCGGTAAAGAGAAGGTAACCATTTTTAACTACCGGAGCCGTCACCGGGGTCTCATTTGCTGAAATATTTTCTGCGATAACCGTCCCGTTCTCATCCTTCACCCTGACGACCTCTGAACCCAGGGCTGAAAAGGCAGACTCTTCATCCTGATACTCATTCTGGACAGAGATTGCAGGTGTGGCTGAAGGGGATTTGGTCGTGGCATTGATCGTCTCATTCACCACCTCATTGGCGGTCTCATTCGTTTTGACCGGTTCAGACGGTTCTCTTTCTTCTACCGACAGTCCCTCACTCGATTGATTGGCAACCGGTTCTTCTTCAGAGGTTGTGTTTGTATCTGCAGGAATATTATGTTCAAATTCTGATGAAACCGCTTCAACTGGTTCAGGGGTTGGCTCAGGAGTTGGGGCAGGATAATTTTTATCGGTATTTGTCAGGGGGAGATAATCGATATTATAAGCATTGATCTCATATGGTTTGTCACCGATTCCATACCCGTCCTCATCAGGAACCGTATCAGAAAACCCATCAAGGCCTGGTGCAGATCCCCAATAATTACCACCTTTATACGGACCTCCCAGGATATTCACGCCTTCTTCGAGGGTGACATTCCAGACAATATCGCTGCTGATCTCATCCACGGAGATATTATTCACACTTCCAAAGTAGTTGTTGTATATCTTCGCACCCGTGACCCCGTTCCCAATGACTACCACCGGACCGGTTGCAGTCTTTGAAAAGTTATTATCGGTGATAACAGAGTCTGTGGTGCTTTCAATCTGAAGTGCTGCATATTTATTGTCGCTGATGCCGTTTTTGGTGAGGGTAAATCCTGATGAGTCTGTGACCTGAACGCCATAGACATCACAGGTGTTGATTGTATTATCATGCAATGTGACATCTGCGGTCTTCATGACGATGACGCCAACCCCGTTGTTTTTCAGGGTATTTTTCGTCACGGTAACTTTGCTGGAGGTCTGTTCAATATTAATTGCCTTTGAACAGTCCCGGATCAGGTTGTCGGTTATACCAATGAAATCTGAATACTCGATATGAATACCAGTCGGGCAGTCGATGATATCCAGGTTTGAGATCACATTGGTATCACCCTCTTTTCCCTTTACATACTGGTAACTTACACCATTGTTCCAGTCCTCAAGTTTCAGGTTTTTTATTGTGACATTGGTGATAGAACCGCCGAACTTGTTCACGTAAATACCGACCGATTTGTCCCGCTGGTCTCCGCCCAGAAAATGACCCTGGCCATCAAGCACCACATCAGATGATTCGATCCTGATCCCATACATATCAGTAATCCCCCGTGCATCTGCAGTCAGCTCGTACATCCCAGGTGATGTGATAACGGCAGGAGCAGTTATCGGCTGTGCTGTACCTGATACACTGAACGCAACTAAAATTACCAGGATAAGATATCCCAGATATCGGAATGGTTTTCCTGACATCACATACACCTTCCCCATCTTTCGGATCACCAGTATCTGAAATACGGGAAATCCCAAGATTCTTGTATTTGTTGTTTATGAAAAGGATCCTATAAGGTTCTCGGATAAGAAGTCAGATTTTTCAGAGATTTACACACGGTATCAATTATTAATCCCTGAAACTGAAAAGAGAAGACACGGAGATTTTATCAGGAGTATTGAATATTTTCCCTGCAATCTCTGCGATTCATAGTTATTTTCCATTATCTCATTCGCATGAGTTCCCTGACGACCCGGATATTATCTGCATCACCGCGCCGATCATCAACCGGTGTTTCGCAGATACAGGGGATATTACGAAATCCCGGATGCATGAGGACTGAACGGATACCAGGTACACCAAGGGTACCCATGCCGATGTGTTCATGCCGATCAAGCCCGCTCCCAAGATCTCCCTTTGCATCATTAAGATGAATCACATGGAGCGATGTGAGACCGATAGTATCCTGAATCTGATCAGCCACCTGGCCAACCAACTCCGGGGTCCGGAGATCATACCCTGCTGCAAAGGCATGACAGGTATCAAAACATATACCAATCCGATTCTGCTCTTCACACCGTCCAAAGACATCGCCGATATCCTCAATCGTGCTTCCCACCGAATGCTTCTCTCCTGCGGTGTTTTCAAGAAGGAGCATGGTCCCCGGTTCTCTGCCTTCAAGTGCGGTATCAATTGCCTGAACAACCCGTGCCCTCCCGTGCGCACGGTCATCTCCGGCATGTCCCAGATGAGTGATAAGATAAGGAATATGCAGGGCCTGACACCGGTCAAGTTCCATCCTCAATGCATCGACCGACTTCTCATACATTGCAGAATTGTCTCCGGCAAGATTAGGGAGATAGGAGATATGGGCATATACTGTCCCTGGTCTGAACTGTTCACTTTCGTGGATAAAGGCATCAGAATCCGGTTTTTCGATTGGTTTCGCCTTCCAACCCCGTGGATTCTTGGTAAATATCTGAAAGCAGTCGCATCCCCGTTCTCTGGCCCGGTCAAAGGCATGTACGAATGACCCGGCTATGGATACATGAACTCCGACCTGACGTAGTGTCATGGTACTCATGGATGAATGAGAATGGTCTTCTCTTCCAGGTAGTGGAAGAGAGCATACCGCCCGTTTTCCCGCCCAAGACCTGATGACTTCACACCTCCAAAAGGTACTTCAGGAGGTATTCTCAGATGCTGGTTCACCCATACAATGCCGGCATCAAGCTCCTGGGTCGCCCGGGATATCGTTCTCATGTCATGAGTCCAGACTGATGCACCAAGACCAAACCGTGTTGCGTTCGCACGCTCAATTGCGTCGGATATGGAGTCAAATTCTGATATTGGAAGAACGGGACCAAATACTTCTTCACGCATGACCGGAGCATCAGGATCGACATCAGTGAGGATGGTCGGAAGATAAAAGCTCCCCATTGCATAGGGGTCAGAATCAGGTATCTTCCCACCGGACAGTACGGTACCCAGCCGGTTATCCACGGTCTCCTGCACCAGGGAATGGACTGTATCCCGTTGTCTTTTGGAATGAACCGGTCCCATATCCACACCAGCTAAAAGCCCGTTTCCAACCTGAAGTGCATCGGCCAGTTCCCTGACCCGCCGGACAAAGGGTGCATAGATGCTGGTATCAACAAATACCCTTTTTATTGCAGTGCAGGTCTGGCCACAGTTAAAGAACCTGCCTGACACTGCTCCTTTCGCTGCCGCTTCAAGGTCTGCATCCTTGCAGACGATCATGGCATCACTCCCGCCAAGTTCAAGAATAGTCTTTTTTAAGGTTTTTGCTGCATGCTCTGCAACCTGAATGCCAGTCGGAACAGCACCGGTGAATGAGAGCGATTTGATATCCGGATGACGGGCAAGTGCCTCTCCTACCACCTCCCCCGATCCGGTGACCAGCTGGAGAACTGATTCAGGAACGCCAACACGATACAGACATCCTGCCAAGGCTTTACAGGTCAGGGGGGCGGTCGTTGAAGGCTTTACGATCATCGTATTTCCGGTGGCAAGCACCGGCCCAATCTTCCAACCCATGATGAGGACCGGCATATTCCAGGGTATGATGGCCGCACAGACACCAAGGGGCTGCCGCACAACCATCATGTGCCCATACGTTTTGCTCAGCCCATAGTCACCCTGCAGAGTGCCGGAGATTGAAGCATAATACTCCAGCACCCTGGCAAATCCTGCTACCTCATTCATGGATTCCCGAAGTGGTTTTCCCTGTTCCCTGGTAAGCAGGCGGGCAAGATCCTTAGTATCAGCCCGTACAAGCTGAGCTGCAGAAAAGAGGAGTTTTGACCGGTCAAGGGGATCGGTTTGAGACCAGGACCGGAAGGCTTCCCATGCGGTACTGACCGCATTATTCACATCATCAGGTGTTCCCGCAGGAACGCTGCCGACAAGACTCCCATCAGCAGGATTATAGACCTCATATGATTCCTGATTCATAGGAGCCTGCTTTGATGTCATGCTCAGAGATTATGATGCATGAATAAAAATCTCAATGGTCAGGTGTAAAAAGAGAGGAGATCAAGGTCAGCTGCAGACTGTCCCATACATACGGTCAAGTTTCTGCGCAATTCCTTCCCATCTGAACTGCCGGTACACCTTGGATCGTCCGGTTCTGCCAAACTTAGAGAGACGATTTGTATCTTCAAGGGCTTGGCATATACCTTCTGCTAACCGGTCAGCTGATACAGGGACTTTTATGCCATCCCGATATGACTCGATATTCTCATGTAGCCCGCCGACATCACACGCCACCACCGGTCGTCCTGCACTCCATGCCTCGGGGAGTACTATCCCGAACGGTTCATTCCTGCTTGGTATGACGACAAGGTCAGCCGCGTTAAGGAGCCGGACATACTCGGCATCGGTGATATACCCCGGGAACCGGACAGGAAGACCCCGATCATATGCAACCTGTTCCAGCCACGGACGCATGCCTCCGTCTCCGGCCATGATCACCTGCAGTCCCCAGTATTCTTCCTTTACCATCGGAAGGGCATCAAGGAGAAGGTCCGGGCCTTTCTGGTATGCCATCCGTCCGATGAAGAGGATGGTCGGTGCATAGGGGTGAATACCCATCTCGGCTTTTAATGCTCCCTGATCAAGGTCAACATCAAACTGTTCAGGGATGACCCCGTTTGGAAAGACCCGGATCTTCCAGTCAGGAACCTGGTACAGGTTCATGACCTCCTCACGGAGAACATTGCTGACGGTGGTGACCTGACGGGCAATCAGGCCTGCATACCATTCTTTCCCGCATATCTCATGGTATTCCCACCAGCTTCCGTGTTGATTTCCATTTCGTCCATATTCGGTTGAATGGTACGTGAAGATGGTATTTCTGTCCTGCAGGAGGTGTAATGCTTCAGTTACATGCCAGTCATGAAAGTGAAGGATATCAAAAGGAGTCCCATCATACTCCCTGAACCGGTTCACCATGGCATGACTCATGTTCCGGCAGTATTCAACGATATTTCCCCCTTCCGGTCTGACCCCATGGTAATGCACACCGTTGAAGGAAAAATCGCAATCCCCTCTGGTAAAATAATGAACTTCGTTTCTTTTCGCAAGCTCCTGAGCTAAATATGTTGCCGCGTTCGCAAGTCCACCCACTCGCTCGGAGTACAACGACTCCCAACAGAAGAATGCAATCTTTTTTCGTTCCACGTATATGCTCCCTGATATATCATCCGGTAGAGATATCTACCGTTTTTACGAAATATTCTATGTCAATTGTGTGTTTTACTCTGTTTCTGGAAGGTCTTACATTGCCATCTTGTCCACTGCCCCTCATGAGGGCAGAACAGAATCCACTAGGATGTGATAATATATATATGTACTTATTTGCCATACATTAAAAAGACAAAATTATCAGATCTTGTCTGGATCTCACTTTAGAGCGCCTCACACGGTTTTCAAGACTTTTCATAATATATTACTATAAAATATATCACATGTATTTTCCATTTGTGTAATAGAGACAACAATGTATATATATGTACATTATCTTACATATATGATCATGATAAGCCAGGTATTCCAAAAGGTGATGCCGGTGGAATGGATACTGCCATGAAGGCAGGTCAGTCCATGGGGATTTTCCCATTTCAATTGTATGAGAAGATCGCCAAATCCGCACTACAAACGACCTATATTCCGGTTTTTCTTCCAATACCGGAACCATCTGTGAATCCTGCAGAGATATATGCTACCCTGTCACAGGAACAGGGTTTTTTACTTGAGTCAATGGAAGGTGTTCCAAAACGTGCAGTCAGATCAATCATCGGAGTAAAGCCACTCGCAACACTGGCAATTTCTGATTCATGCATAATATCCGGCAAGGAGGGAGAAGTATTTCAAAATCTGCTCCAGGATCAGGAGATAACATCCCCGACTGATGTGCTCCGGATAATCCAGAGAGAATTATCTGCATATACACCAGATGCAGGCACATTTTCTGGTGGTATGGCAGGATACTGCCGGTATGATCTGGTTCGGGACATCACCGGAGGGATGGTACAGGCAGGACAGGAGGAGGGCCCGGTTATCAGACTCATGATTCCGGGGGATCTCATCATCTTTGATCATGTTGCCCACTCCTGTCTGCTTATTGCAGGGACGTTCGTTCAGAAAGGGGACGATCCTCAGGAAAAATATGATGATGCAGTCAGAAGAGTGCACACATTAGAGCAGGAGATTGCTAACCTGAAAAAAAGAGCACCAATCCCCACAATCATGCAGGAGAAGGTGCATCTTCCGGATCATGACCGGGATTTCTATGAACGTGCCGTAAAACAGGCCCTGCAGCACATACGGGCAGGAGACATCTTTCAGGTTGTCCTCTCACGAAGATTTTCACTCCCGTATTCTGCGGATCCATATCGGATTTACCAGGTTCTCAGGACGATAAATCCCTCACCATACCTGTATTATTTCAATTTTGGTGATGAAGCCATCATCGGATCCAGCCCGGAGATGCTGGTAAAGACTGAAGGCAGGACGGTTATGACGGTCCCGATTGCCGGAACCAGGCCGAGGGGAAAGACAGAAACTGAGGATGCACAACTTGCAGAAGAACTCCTGGCCGACCCCAAAGAACGGGCCGAGCACCTGATGCTTGTGGATCTTGCACGCAATGACATCGGCAGGGTATCTGAGTTTGGAACCGTGAAAGTCCCTGATTTTATGTCCATTGACAAATTTTCCCATGTCCAGCACATAACCTCCGTAGTCACCGGAGAACTTCAGGCAGAGAAAGGGCCGGTTGATGTACTGGAGGCATGCTTTCCGGCAGGGACCGTGAGCGGAGCACCAAAGATCCGTGCCATGCAGATTATCCAGGACCTGGAACC
>Ga0116191_1003474_pt1 | contig 11481 bp, 7 predicted proteins | sample AD_UKC111_MetaG_FD_89897 | JGI IMG/M metagenome (GOLD analysis project Ga0116191, IMG submission 89897) | Active sludge microbial communities of municipal wastewater-treating anaerobic digesters from Hong Kong - AD_UKC111_MetaG | ecosystem: Engineered > Bioreactor > Anaerobic > Digestate | place...
AGCGCGAACAATCCGATCCAGGCGACCGGCTGGTACTCGGGCAGGCCGAGCTCGGCGAAGGTCGGCACGTCCGGGAACAGCGGGTGGCGGCCCGAGCCGGTGACCGCGAGCAGCTTGAGCTTGCCGCCCTTCACGTTGCCGACCGCCGCCGGCAGCGCGTCGAACATCAGCTGCATCGTCCCGGCCAGCAGGTCCGCGTACGGGCTCGAGGTGTTGTAGGGCACGAATCGGATCGGCGCGCCGGTCAGGCTCGCGAACCACTCGCCCGCGAGGTGCGAGTAGGTGCCGATGCCCTGGGTGGCGGCCGACAGCGACTCGGGGTTCGCCTTGGCCTGCGCGATCAGCGCCTTCGCGTCGGACGCCCTGACCGACGGATGCGCGATCAGGCCGGTGCGCAGCGAGCCGACGAGGCTGACCGCCACGAAGTCGCGCTCTGCGTCGTAGGGCAGCTTCGCGTAGACGAAGGGCTGGATCGACAGCGTGCTCGTGAAGCCCATGTACAGCGTGTAGCCGTCGGCCGGGGCCTTCGCCGCGAGGTCGGTGCCGATCTGGCCGGCGGCGCCGGGGCGGTTCTCCACCACGACCGACTGGCCGAGCGCGGCCTGCATCTTCGGCGCGATCTGGCGGGCGTTGGTGTCCGGGCCCGTGCCGGCGGCGAACGGCACGAGGATCCGCACCGGTCGCGTCGGGTACTCCTGCGCGGACGCGGCGCGCGGCCACGGGGCGCCGGCCACGACGGGCGCGGCGAGCAGGCCGGCGGCGAGCCGGCGGCGGGTCGGGGTCATCGGTGCTCCTCCAGGGTCCTCACCGGCGGGTGGGCCGGCTGTGCGTTCGTTCACCACGGGTGCCGCCGGCACGCGGGGGCGCGGCCGGCGACGCGACGGAGTCTCGCCGCGAACTTGACGATTGTCAATCCGTGAGAATTCATGCGACCATCGCCCTGTCAGGCCCGGTCCGTGCGACGCCATCGATCGGAATGCGACAGAGGACGACCTCGAGGAGACGCCCGTGACCGACACACTGCCCGACCTGCGTTTCAGCCACTTCGGCTTCCACGTCCGCGACATCGACGCGATGGAGGCGTTCTACACCGGCGTGCTCGGCCTGACGGTCACCGACCGCGGCGACCTGGGTGCGATGAAGCTGGTGTTCATGAGCCGCGATCCGGAGGAGCACCACCAGGTCGTGCTGGTCACCGGCCGGCCCGAGGAGGCCGGCTTCAACCCGATCAACCAGATTTCGTTCCGCGTGCGGGACGTCGCCGCGCTGCGGTCGCTGAACCGCCGGCTGCAGGCCGCCGGGGTCGCCGACATCGCGTCGGTCACCCACGGCAACGCGATCTCGATCTACTTCCGCGATCCCGAGGGCAACCGGCTCGAGGTGTTCTTCGACACCCCCTGGTACTGCACGCAGCCGCTGCGCGTGCCGGTCGACCTCGAGCAGGCCGACGACGCGCTGCTCGCGCAGTCCGAGGCGATCGCGCGCAAGCAGCCCGACTTCGTGCCCCGTGCCCAGTGGGTCGAGTCGATGCGGGCGCGGATGCGCCGGGACTGAGCGATGGCCGACGCCCGCCCCATCGACTGCGAGGTCGCGATCCTCGGCTTCGGGCCGGCGGGCGCGGTGCTCGCGAACCTGCTCGGCGCCGCCGGTCTCGACGTGGTGGTCGTCGACCGCGACACCGCGATCTTCCCGCTGCCGCGCGCGATCCACTTCGACGGCGAGGTGATGCGCGTGTTCCAGTCGCTCGGCCTGCGTACGGAGGTCGAGGCGATCTCGCGCCCGGGCCTCAAGGGCATGCACTTCGTCAACGCCGAGGACAAGGTGCTGCTGGTCCGGGGCGGCACCGCGGCCGAGGGGCCGCAGGGCTGCGCGAACAACCACTACTTCCACCAGCCCGAGCTCGAGGCGGTGCTGCGCCGCGGGCTGGCCCGCTACCCGACGGTGCGCACGCTGCTCGGCCGCGAGGTGACTGCGATCGACGCTTCCGCCGACGGCGTGCGGCTCGTGCTCGCCGAGGGCGGCGACGGTCCGACCGAGGTGCGCGCGCGCTGGATGGTCGGCTGCGACGGCGGGCGCTCGCCGACGCGCCGCGCGATCGGCGCGACGATGGAGGACCTCGGCCTGCACCAGCCGTGGGTGGTGTTCGACGCGATCGTCGAGCGCGACGACCTCGACCTGCCCGCGTACACGGTGCAGCGCTGCGATCCGGCGCGGCCGATGACGATGTGCAACGTGACCGGCCGGCGCCGGCGCTGGGAGATCATGCTGATGCCGGGCGACGATCCCGAGACGATCGGCCGCCCGGAGAACGTCTGGCCGATGGTCGCGCGCTGGATCACGCCGGCCGACGCGCGCCTCGAGCGCAGCGCGGTGTACACGTTCCACTCGGTGATCGCGACCGGCTGGCGTCGCGGCCGCCTGATGCTCGCCGGCGACAGCGCGCACCAGACGCCGCCGTTCCTCGGCCAGGGCCTGTGCGCCGCGGTGCGCGACTGCGCGAACCTCGCGTGGAAGCTGGCGCGCGTCGTGCGCGGCGCCGCGCCCGAGTCGCTGCTCGACACCTACGAGCCCGAGCGACGGCCGCACGTGAAGGCGTTCATCGAGCTGGCGGTGAAGCTCGGCGCGATCATCCAGGCGACCGATCCCCGGGTCGCCGCGGAGCGCGACGCGCGCTTCCTCGCCGGCGAGGCGACGGTGTTCGAGTACCCGCAGCCCGGGCTCGGGCCGGGGCTGCACGCGGGGCCGCAGGGTGGCGCGCTGTTCCCGCAGCCGCGGCTCGCCGACGGGCGCCGGCTCGACGAGGCGCTGGGTCACGCGTTCGCGGTGCTCGGCGACGCGGCGACGCTCGACGCGGTGGACGCGCCGACCCGCGCGCGCTGGGCCGCGTCGGGCGCCGTCGTGCTGCGCGATCCGGGCGACGCGGTCGCGGCCTGGTGGCGCGAGCGCGGGCTGCGCGCGGTGGTGCTTCGTCCCGACCGCTACCTGCTCGGCGCCGCGGCCGATGCGGCGGCGCTGGCCGAAGTCTCGGCGGCGATGCCGGACGCGGCCTGAGGCGCGGCGAGCCCGCCGCCGAAGCGCGCCGACGCCGACCCGCAGCGACGCCGACCCGATCCCGCGACGAGGGGCCCAGCCGCCATGTCGAGCTTCGTCCGCATGCTCGCCGTGCTCGACCTGTTCACCGAGCGCGAGCCCGCGTGGACGCCGGACGCGATCGCGCAGCGGCTCGACTGCTCGCTGCCGACCGCCTACCGCTACGTGCGCGCGCTCCTCGGCGCGGGGCTCGTGCGGCGCGCGGCCGCGGGCACCTACGTGCTCGGTCCGCGGATCGCCGAGCTCGACTTCCGGATGCGGACCACCGATCCGATGCTGCGCGACGGCGACGCGGCGCTGCGCGCGCTGTGCGACGACACCGGCTGCGACGTCGTCGTCGCCGAGGCGATCGGCGACCGGCTGCTGACCGTCCAGCAGCTGGCGGGCACCGAGCGCGTGTCGGTGAGCTTCGGGCGCGGACGCCGGATGCCCGCGTTCCGCGGCATGCTGTCGAAGGTGCTGCTCGCGTGGCGTCCGCTGCCCGCGCTGCGGCGGCTGTACGCCGCGCACCTCGACGAGGCGGCCGGCGAGGCGTTCGCGCAGGACTTCGACACGCTGCGCGCGAACCTGAAGGCGATCCGCGCGCAGGGGTGGGCGCGGTCGGTCGGCGAGCTCGACCCCGGGCTCGCCGGCATCGCCGTGCCGATGCCGCGACCCGACGACGGCAGCACCGCGGCGCTCGGCGTGATCCTGTCGCGGCAGCGCTACTCGACGACCGACGTCGACGCGATGGTGCGGCGACTGCGGCGGGCGGCGGAGGACGTGGGGCGGGCGATCGGGGCGCGCTGAGGCGTTCAGGCGCCCCCGATCCGCAGCCGCTGCGCCGCCGCCGCCGCCGCCGTGCGCGTCTCCACCCCGAGCTTCTCGAACACGTGCTCGAGGTGCTTGTTCACCGTCCGCGGGCTCATGCCCAGGATGTCGGCGATGTCGCGGTTGGTCTTGCCGCGCGCGACCCAGGTCAGCACCTCGGCCTCGCGGGCGGTCAGCGGCGGACCGCTGCGCGCCGGGGCGCCGGGGGCGACCGCGCGCAGCGACAGCACGGTGAACGCGCCCGGCTCGCCGATCGAAGCCGCCTCGAGCTCGGTGCCGCAGGGCGCGGCACGCGCCGGCGCGCCGGGGCGCGCGGCCGCGAGCGCGGCCAGCGAGGCCGGCAGCGGTGCGTCGACCTCGACGCGCGCGTCCGGCACCACGCGGCCGATCAGCTCGCGCGCAGCCCGGTTCAGCCACGACACGCGCTCCGCATCGAGCGCGAGCATCGGCAGCTCGGCCGCGTCGACCGCCTCGCGGGTCGCCCGCGCGAGGCGCGCGACCCGCGCGTGCGCGAGCAGTCGCGCGACCACCTCGGGCGCCGACACCGGCTTGGTCACGTAGTCGGTGCCGCCGGCCTCGAAGCCGCGGACGACGTGCTCGGTCTCGCCCAGGCCGGTGATGAACACGATCGGCAGGTCGGCGTCGAGGCGCCGGATCCGCTCGCAGGCCTCGAAGCCGTCGATGCCCGACATCCGGACGTCGAGCAGCACCGCGTCGGGCCGCCCGGACGCGACCGCGTCGATCGCCTCCTCGCCGCTCGCCGCGCAGCGCACCGCGAGCCCCGCCTCGCCGAGCTCGCGCGCCAGCAGCCGCAGCGTGTCGGGATGGTCGTCGACCACCAGCACCTCGAGTTTCGCGTCAGCCACGGGCGGGCTCCCTGAGCGCCTGCCCGAGCGCCGCGTTCAGCGCGCCCGGATCCGACTCGAGCAGCGACGCGATCCTCGCGACCCACGCGGCGGTCGCCGCCGACTCCTGCGCGAGCTCGGCCAGCCGCGCCCGCAGCGCCCGCGGATAGCCGCCGGCCGACAGCGCGAGCAGCTCGCGCACCGCATCGCCCGACGGCGCGGCCGGCTCGGGCTCGTCGTCGGGACCTCCGGTCGCCGCGCGACGCCACTGCAGGCCGAGGCACGCGCCGATCGCCGCGAGCAGGTCGGCCTCGATGACCGGCTTCGGCACGAAGCCGTCGGCGCCGTGCGCGGCCCGAGCCGCGTCGGTGGCCTCGTGCGCGTTGCCCGACACCATGAGCACGCCGATCCGCGGCCCGGGCAGCGCGCGCAGCGCCTCGCAGACCTCCCAGCCCCGGCCGTCGGTCAGGCTCACGTCGAGCAGCACCAGCGCAGGGCGCTCGCGCGCGACCGCCTCCAGGCACGCCCGCGCTCCCGGGGCCTCGGCGACCTCGAAGCCCAGCGGCTCGATCATCCGCCGCAGCACCGCGCGGTGCGCCGGCTCGTCGTCGACCACGAGCACGCGGCGTCGGGGCCCTTCGTAGCCGACGATCCGCGCGTCCGCCTGCGTGCCGGCGGGCGCGCCCGCGACCGAGGGCAGGTAGACGCGGACCTGGAAGCAGCTGCCCCGGCCGGGCGCGCTGCGCACGCGGATGTCGCCGCCCATCAGCTCGACCAGCAGCTGCGTGATCGTCAGGCCCAGGCCGGTGCCCTCGACGCTCGCCGGCGCGAGCCGCTCGAACGGCCGGAAGATCCGGTCCTGGTCGGCGGGCGCGACGCCGATCCCGGTGTCGGTCACGTCGATGTGCCCGATCTCCCGCACGTGGCGCACCCGCAGCGACACCGAGCCCGACTCGGTGAACTTGACCGCGTTCGACAGCAGGTTGATCAGCACCTGCCGCAGCCGCTTCGGGTCGGCGTGCACCCGCGCGGGCAGGGGGCCGTCGACCTCGTAGCGGAACGCGAGCCCCTTCGCCTCGGCGAGCGGCTCGAACATCCGGACGACCTGCGCGAGCACGCCGGCCAGGTCGACCGACCTCGGGTCGATCCGCAGCTTGCCGTGCTCGATGCGGGACAGCTCGAGCAGGCCGTCGACCAGTCCCGCGAGGTGCTCGCCGCTGCGCAGGATCGTGTCGACCGACGCCCGCCGGTCGGCGTCGAGCCCTCCGTCGCGCAGCAGCAGCTGCGAATAGCCGAGGATCGAGTTCAGCGGCGCGCGCATCTCGTGGCTCATGCCGGTCAGGAACCGGCTCTTCGCGAGGTTCGCGCTCTCGGCGACCTCCTTGGCGCCCGCGAGCAGCGCGTCGGTCTGCCGGTGCGCATCGATCTCGCGCTGCAGCAGCTGGTTCTGGCGCTCCGACTCCTGCTGCGCGACCTGCCGGCTCTCGGCGGCCAGCACCAGCCACCAGGCGGCGACCGCCGCGACCAGCAGCAGGCCCGCGGCGAGCTTGACGAACAGCAGGTCGACGTGTCCGGGACCGAACTCGCCGCCGCCCGCCAGGTGCAGCATCTCCTGCGCGTAGAGCAGCCAGAGCATCGCGCCGAACACCGCCACCGACACCGCGAGCACCGAGGCGAAGCGGCCGATCCGCCGCACGTGCTCGGGCTGCGTGTCCCGCGGCAGCAGCCGCGCGAGCAGCCCGTCGGCGACCGAGGGCGGCCCCTCGCCCTTGCAGCGGTCGCCGCAGCGGGCGTCGAGCGTGCAGCACAGCGAGCAGATCGCGCCGCCGTACGCCGGGCACTGCGCCATGTCGTCCGACTCGAAGCGGTTGCGGCACACCGCGCAGCGCAGCGTCGGATGCCGCGGCCCGAAGTCGACCGGCTCGCGGGCGACGTACCAGCGACCGCCGGTCGCCCAGGCGATCGCCGGCGCCGCGACGAGCGACACGGCGAGCGCGATGCCCGCGGAGGCCGCGCGCATCGACTCGCCGAACACCCCGGCGTAGGCGAGCACCGACAGCACCGAACCGAGCCCCATCGCGCCGAAGCCCGCCGGGTTGATGTCGTGCAGGTACGCCCGGCGGAACTCGATGCGGGTCGGCGACAGGCCGAGCGGCTTGGCGATCACCAGGTCGCCGACGATCGCGCCGACCCAGGCGACCGCGAGGTGCGCGTAGAACGCGAGCACCCGCTCGAGCGCCTCGAACACGCCCATCACCATCAGCAGCACCGCGATCGCGACGTTGAACAGCAGCCAGACCACCCGCCCCGGATGGCTGTGCGTCAGGCGGGCGAAGAAGTTCGACCAGGCGAGCGAGCCCGCGTACGCGTTCGTCACGTTGATCTTGACCTGCGACACGATGACGAACAGGCCCGCGAGCGCGACCGACAGCCCGCCGGCGCCGACCACGTACGCGAAGCCGGCGAGGTACATCTGCGTGGGCTCGAGCGCGCGCTCGACCGGGATCTCGTTCTGCAGCGCGAGGAACGCGAGGAAGGCGCCGCCCACCATCTTCGCCGCGCCGAGCACGATCCAGCCGGGTCCGGCGATGACGACCGCGCACCACCAGCGCACCCGGTTCGCCTTCGTCGGCTCGGGCATGAACCGCAGGAAGTCGACCTGCTCGCCGATCTGGGCGATCAGCGACGCGGCCACGGTCGCGGCCGCGCCGAACGCCGTCCACGAGAAGGTGTCGCCCTCGCCCGCGCGGCCGTTCAGCGACGCGAACTCGCCGAACGCGCCCGGATCCTTCAGCGCGATCGCGAGGTAGGGCAGCACCAGCAGCAGCAGCCAGACCGGCTGGGTCCACAGTTGCAGCCGCGAGATCAGCGTGACGCCGTGGGTGACCATCGGGATCACGATCAGCGCCGAGACCACGTAGCCGATCGGCCGGGGCAGGTCGAACCACAGCTCGAAGGCCTGCGCCATGATGGCCGCCTCGAGCGCGAAGAAGATGAACGTGAAGCTCGCGTAGATCAGCGAGGTCAGCGTCGAGCCGAGGTAGCCGAAGCCCGCGCCCCGGGCGAGCAGGTCCATGTCGAGGCCGCGACGCGCGGCGTGGTAGGCGATCGGCAGGCCGGTCAGGAAGATCACCAGGCTCACGACCCCGATCGCCCAGACCGCGTTCGTGAACCCGTAGGTCATCGAGATCGCCGCGCCGATCGCCTCGAGCGCGAGGAAGGACACCGCGCCGAACGCGGTGTTGGCGACGCGGAACGCGCTCCACTTGCGGAAGCCCCGCGGCGCGAAGCGCAGCGCGTAGTCCTCGAGCGATTCGTCCGAGACCCAGCGGTTGTAGTCGCGCCGCACCTTGACGATGCGCTGCACCGGGCGCGGGCGTGAGACGGTCGAGTCCAAGGGCGGGTCCTGCGTGCGGCGCGACGTCGGGGAGGGGGGGCCGCGCCCCGGAGCGTCGCAAGGCGCGTGCCACGCGCGCGAAAGGCGCGCGACGGGCCCCGACGCCCGCTCGTCGCGCACCGCCGCGTCGCGATGCGCCGCAATCGTGCATCGGCGGCACCAGCGCGGCGCTACGTCATCCGACGTATTCCGCGCCGAGGCCCGCGCTCGCCAAGATGCATCGCACCGGGACGGCAATGCACGTCCTCCGCCTCGACCGACCGACCCCCTGGAGAGCCCGCATGAATCCGCACGACATCGATGGCCCCGAGTCCCCGACCCGCCGTCGCACGCTGCACGGCCTGACCGCGCTCGGCGTCGCCGGCGCCGCCCCGGGCCTCGCGCTCGCGCAGCAGTTCCCGACCGCCAAGGTCAACACCACCAAGCTCGCCGTGACCGACAGCGAGGTCACCGTCGGCCAGCTGCATTCGGCGACCGGCACGATGGCGATCTCCGAGACCGGATCGATCCAGGCCGAGCAGCTGGCGATCGACCAGATCAACGCGATGGGCGGCGTGCTGGGCCGCAAGATCAAGGTGATCAAGGAGGACGGCGCGTCCGACTGGCCGACCTTCGCCGAGAAGTCCAAGAAGCTGCTGGTCAACGACCGCTGCGCGGCGGTGTTCGGCTGCTGGACCTCGGCCTCCCGCAAGGCGGTGCTGCCGATCTTCGAGAAGGAGAACGGGATGCTGTACTACCCGACCTTCTACGAGGGCCTCGAGCAGTCGAAGAACGTGATCTACACCGGCCAGGAGGCGACCCAGCAGATCATCTGGGGCCTCGACTGGGCGGCGCAGGAGAAGAAGGCCAAGAGCTTCTTCCTGATCGGCTCCGACTACATCTGGCCGCGCACCTCGAACAAGATCGCGCGCAAGCACATCGAGAACTTCCTGAAGATGAAGGTGGTCGGCGAGGAGTACTACCCGCTCGGCCACACCAACTTCAACTCGCTGATCAACAAGATCAAGGTCGCCAAGCCCGACTGCATCTACGCGATCGTCGTCGGCGGCTCGAACGTCGCGTTCTACAAGCAGCTGAAGGCCGCCGGCATCACCGCGGACAAGCAGTTCCTGCTGACGATCTCGGTGACCGAGGACGAGGTGCTCGGGATCGGCGGGGAGAACATCGCCGGCTTCTACGCGGCGATGAAGTACTTCCAGTCGATCGACAACCCGAACAACAGGAAGTTCGTCGAGGCGTTCAAGGCGAAGTACGGCCCGAAGTCGGTGATCGGCGACGTGACCCAGGCGGGCTACCTCGGCCCGTGGCTGTGGAAGGCCGCGGTCGAGAAGGCCGGCAGCTTCGACGTCGACGCGGTCGCCAAGGCCTCGCCGGGCATCGAGTTCAAGGAGGCCCCCGAGGGCTACGTGAAGATCCACGACAACCACCACCTGTGGTCGAAGACGCGGATCGGCCAGGCGCAGCTCGACGGCCAGTTCAAGGTGATCGCCGAGTCGCCGAAGCTGATCGAGCCGGATCCGTTCCCGAAGGGCTACCAGTGATCGGCTGATCCGGCCCGGCGCGTCCGCGCCGGACCGCGCGAACCGAGCGGAGGGCCCGCGCGACGGGCCCCCATCCCTCCCCCCGACGTCGAAGGAGTGTCGACGTGTCGTTCGACGAGATGCTCAACATCGGCCTGATGCAGGGCTTCGCCGGCCTGTCCCTGTTCAGCGTGCTGCTGCTGATGGGCCTGGGCCTGGCGATCATCTTCGGCCAGATGGGCGTGATCAACATGGCGCACGGCGAGTTCATGACCGTCGGCGCCTACACGATCTTCCTCGCCTCCACGCTGACCGAGAGCTACGCGCCCGGCGCGATGCAGGCGTACTTCCCGTTCGCGATCGCCGCGGCGTTCGGCATCGCGTTCGCGCTCGGATGGCTCGCCGAGTGGGCGCTGATCCGGCACCTGTACAGGCGGCCGCTCGACACGCTGCTGGCGACCTGGGGCCTGTCGCTCGGCATGCAGCAGGCGTTCCGCTCGACCTTCGGCGCGAAGGAGGTGAGTCCGAACCTGCCCGACTGGCTGATGGGGTCGTGGGCCCCGGCCGAGGGTCTCGACATCCCGATCAACGGCCTGTTCGTGATGGCGCTGACGCTCGCCGTGACCGGCGCGGTGCTGCTCGCGCTGTACCGCTCCCGGTGGGGCCTGCGGGTGCGCGCCACGGTGTCGAACCGGACGATGGCCAACGCGGTCGGCATCGACACGAAGCGCACCGACCGGCTGACCTTCGCGATCGGCTGCGGCGTGGCCGGCATCGCCGGCGCCGCGTTCACCACGATCGGCTCGACCGGACCCACGAGCGGCTCGCTGTACATCGTCGACGCCTTCCTGGTGGTCACCTTCGGCGGCGCGGCGAGCCTGCTCGGCACGGTCGCCTCGGCCTTCGGGATCGCGCAGACCCAGTCGATCGCCGAGTTCTTCATGACCGGCTCGATGGCCAAGGTGCTGACCCTGCTGCTGGTGATCTCGGTGCTGATGATGCGGCCTCAAGGGCTGTTCGCGGCCAAGGTCCGGCGCTGACCCGCGAGGAACGACGACATGGACGGACTGGTGAAGTGGCTGTCGGCGCGGCAGGCCGGCAGCGTGGCGATCCTCGCGGCGGTGATCCTGGTCGCGTTCCCGCTGACGATGGACATCTTCCGGCTGAACCTGGTCGGCAAGTACCTGACCTACGGCTTCGTCGCGATCGGGCTGGTGATGCTCTGGGGCTGGGGCGGCGTGCTGAGCCTCGGCCAGGGCGTGTTCTTCGGCCTGGGCGGCTACTGCATGGCGATGTTCCTGAAGCTGGAGGCGTCCGACCCGGTCAGCACGAAGATCCAGTCGACGCCGGGCATCCCCGACTTCATGGACTGGAACCAGCTGACCGCGCTCCCGCTGTGGTGGGAGCCGTTCCGCTCGCTGCCGTTCGCGCTGTTCGCGGTGGTCGCGGTGCCGACCGCGCTCGCGTTCGTCGTCGGGTACGCGATGTTCAAGCGGCGGGTCGGCGGCGTGTACTTCGCGATCATCACGCAGGCGGTCGCGCTGATCCTGTCGGTGCTGATCATCGGCCAGCAGGGCTACACCGGCGGCGTCAACGGGATGACCGACCTGAAGACGCTGCTCGGCTGGGACATCCGGACCGACGCGGCGCGCTACACGCTGTACTTCGTCAACGCCGGGCTGCTGATCGCGGCGATCCTCGCCTGCGGCTGGGTGCAGCGCTCGAAGCTGGGCACGCTGCTGCTGGCGATGCGCGACAAGGAGGACCGCGTGCGCTTCTCCGGCTACGACGTCGCGATGTTCAAGGTGTTCGCCTTCTG
>Ga0116191_1003476_pt1 | contig 11480 bp, 19 predicted proteins | sample AD_UKC111_MetaG_FD_89897 | JGI IMG/M metagenome (GOLD analysis project Ga0116191, IMG submission 89897) | Active sludge microbial communities of municipal wastewater-treating anaerobic digesters from Hong Kong - AD_UKC111_MetaG | ecosystem: Engineered > Bioreactor > Anaerobic > Digestate...
AAGAATTTCCTGAATATACAATTAAACACATCTATATTTATGATTCTAATGTAGATATTATTAATCTTTTTACAGAACAACAAATAGAAGAAATTTATGAGCTTATCACATATTGAAAATATTTTAGAAAATTTTGATTTTGAAAGAGTCAGAAAAACAATGAAACTTTTAAATTGGACGTGGCATGATTCAGAAGATGTTCCAACCACATATCGTTTGATTGAATCAGCTAGAGAACATTTAGAATCTGCTTATAAACTCTCTTTAGAGCATAACAAAACTTGTTTTTCTTCGAGTGGTGGTTTTAAAGCAATTTCCTATGTAGACGAGGAAGGCTGGTATTGTTTAGAACTTATGTTTATATTAACTGAATGGGATAGTCGTGTAGATGAGTGATATTATTTTTCAATACTACCCAAGTAAAGTGTGGATTCAAGAACCACTAGGAACAGTTGATTTATATACATTTTTAGAATCTATAAAAAATCCAAAACCACAAATCAAAGAAACTTTTTTAGAAATTCAAAAAGCAACAGAAAGTGGAGATTTAAAAAGAAAAGATTGGCTAAAGCAAAATAGACTTTTTTATGTAACCCCATCTGTTTTTACAAATGGATACGGTAGGAAAATAGATGATATTGTAAGCTACAATCCTATAATGGTTGTTGAATTTGATAAAATTTCTTTTGCCGAAGAATTAAAAAATTACCTATTTAATAAAATGTCTTGTATCGTTGCTGGGTATGTAAGTCCGTCAGGTAAAGGGAGTAAATTCGTTGTTAGAATACCCAAACCAAATTCTCTTGAAGAATACAAAGAGTATTTTTGTGGTATAGCATATTATCTTTCTCAAATAACTGGATTTGATATAGCTAATTTTAATGTTATATTGCCACATTTTATTACATGGGATGAAAATATATTAATCCGTAAATGGGAAGATACTGTTCCTTGGACTATACGTGGAGCAAAAATTAACTCTTTTAAAGAATATGAAGGAGAATTTGAACCTTTAGAAGCTGTTTCTCAGGAAGACAAAAATGAAATATTTAATGTAATTGATAATACTTTTCTAAAAATAGAGAGAGAACAAACTGCTCATAGAATACTTCTAGGACTTTCTTTGTGGTGTGGGGGTTTATCAGGAGCAGGTTATTTTTCTATTGAAGAGTTTCAAGATTATTTATTTTATAAAGTAGATGAGTCACATTATTGTCAAAAAGGCAGTAGAGGGTATAAAAAAACAATAACAGATATGTTGTATAAAGGCTCTAAATCACCATTAAAATTTGAGAGAGATGCAAATAAAAGATGAGTGGTTTAAAAAAGATTTTAAGCAAATATTTTATTTATTTTGCAGAAATTGTAATTTTCAAATATATAAATTTGGTGAATTGAAAAATAAGCAGTATATTAGCCAAATAAAAATAGAAGAACATGGACGGACTAATTGAAATGGCAGGTGAATTGCTAACAACAGCTTTAATAACAAAAAGTTGGAAATGGTTTTTGGCTTGTGCAGTGTCACTAATTTGTATATTTGGATGGATTTTTTATGGAGGAGGTAGAAATTCATAGATGTTTAATTTCTCATGGATTTTATCCAATGACACTTGTTTTAAAAGAATTAGAATCTGTTAATAGATTTGAAGATTGTTCTTATATTTATAAGGCCATGATTTCTTTTAAAGAGAAATATAATTTATTTGATTATGCTGTTCCTACAAGATGGAGTGAAGAATTTGAAAAATTTTATTTTAATTATTTTTCTGCGGCAAATAAAGAATTAGTAGAAAGTAATTTACAATACTATATTAAAGATATAAAAGAAAGACTGAGACTATGACAAACAGGAAAGAAAACCAGTTACAAGATTTTTTAGAACTTATAAATAAAGAATGGAATCTTAGTTTAAATGAACAAAGTGTATTAGAATATACACTAACTTGGATTAAAGAAAGAGATATTAGTAAACTTTTTGATTTTGTTGAGAATAATTATGAAAATATTTTAGACCGTATTCCTAATTACAAAATAGAAGAATATGCTCGTAGTGAAATGGATATGGTTGATGAATATGACTGTAAAGATATTAGTGAATACTCAGATGATGCTATTTTAGATGAAGTGTTTGAAAGACGATTAGATGTCGAATCTTACTGTGAACATGATATTGTATTACAACTGCAATTAGAACAATTACAAGAAAAATTTATTAACCTCAATTTAGAAGAAAGAGAAAAACTGTTAGGATGGAAAATTTAAATTTAAAACGACTTTGGGAAATTTGTGAACAACTTTCTTCAATTTCTTATAATGAAGAAGAAAAAGGAAACTTTGTATATCTACTTGGAAATCTATCTCAGTATGATGAGATGACTTTTGAACATTTTTTAGACTACTGTTCTTTTAAAATTGAGGAAGAACATGTTGTTGTTTATAATAATGATTCTGTAGCCTATGAGTCTTTCACAGTAGGTGACTTTTCTCGTATTCCTATTTCTCTTTTAAGTTTTAGTGGCGAGGAAATTCTTAATTGGGCTAATACAGAAATTGAAAAACAATTGGTACAACAAAAAACTGAAAAAGAAAAAAGGAAAGAGTATTTAAAAACAGAAATTCAAAGATTAGAAAAAGAATTGAAAACATTATGAAAATTTGGCACATATCTGATACACATTCATTTCATAATTTACTACAAATTCCTGAGAATATTGATATTATAGTTTTCAGCGGCGATGAAAGTAATTATTATGAAGTTTACAAAAATGAACCTGAATGTAAATCTTTTTTAGATTGGTTTGGAAATCTTCCTATCAAATATAAAATTATGATAGCGGGAAACCATAGTTGTCTTAAATCAGATACTGAGTTTCTTACTAAAGAAGGTTGGAAATTATATGACAATATAACAAGTACTGACTTATTAGCAACATTTAATAAAGAAATTATTGAATACCAACCTTATGAGGAAAGGTATAAAGGTTTTACAAATAATCTTCTGTTGTTAGAGAGTAACTTTCATAGCCAAATGATAACTAATAATCATAGGGTATACACAAAAAATAGTGTTGTATATGCAGAAGATAGTTCATTAAATAACTTGAGTGAAACAAATCTTTTCTTAACTGGGGTTTTTCCTACTGAGGACTTTAATATTTCTGACAATATGCTTAGAATATTAAATTTTATTATTACGGATGGCTCTATTGTGTGGAGAAATGATAGGATGCACTTAGGAGAAAGATTACATAGAATACAATTTAAACTTTCTAAAGAAAGAAAAATAACCTTACTATGTGACTTATTAGATAAGGAAGGTATTAAGTACACTAAAAGCCTATGTAAAAAATCAATAAGTAATTTGTTACAACCCTTTTATATAAGAATATATGGGGAAGATATGAGGAAATTGTGCAATTTATTAGATAATAAAAAAACAATTCCTAAATATTTTAGAAATTTATCAGTTAGACAAAAGAAACTTTTTTTAGAATTTTATTCAAACACTGATGGCTATAGAAATAAATCAAACTCTATTTCTATAACTACTATAGATAAAAATACAGCAGATATGATTTTAGAGATGAGTATTACGTGTGGACTATTTTGTAATTATAGAGAATATAGTCCTGTAAATTCTGGCTATAAGGGCTCTAAAAATCAATATAAAATACATATTAGCAACACTATAGGTAATGGAAATAGATTGAAAAAATCTGAATTTATAGGGGTTGATGAAATAGTTTGTTTTCAAACAAAAAATCAAACTTTAATCACAAAAAGAAATGGTAGAGTTGCATTCACAGGTAATAGTTATATAGCAAAACACATAAAAGAATTTAGAGAACTTTGTAAACAGAAAAATATTATTTATTTAGAGAACGAAGGTATTGAAATAGAAGGTTTAAAATTTTGGGGCAGTCCTTACTCACCTACATTTGGAAATTGGTATTTTATGAAATCTCGTGATAAAATGTGGAAGTTATGGGATAATATACCACAAGACACTGATGTTTTAATTACACATACACCTCCTAAAAATTGTTTAGACTTGTCTTATAATAAAAAACATGAGTTAGAATTTTGTGGATGTAGTAACTTATTAAAAGCAGTTTTTAGAATTAAGCCTAAACTACATTTATATGGGCATATACACTCTATGAATGGAGTGATAAATGCAGGTGTTATGAAATTATCAAACTTACACACTATTTTTTCTAATGGTTCTGTCGTTACAGATGGTAAGTTTGGAACTCTGAGTAGTAATGGAAATATTATTGAATTATAATTATTAAAATAAACAAATGAAATTTAACTTAGCACAATTACAAGCTCTTTATGATAAAGAGGAAAACATTACAAGGGCAACTAAAGCTTATTGTGAGATGAACAATATTACTTATACAGATTCTTTACGGAGGGCTGCATCTAACTATATAAATAAAGATGGTTATGAAAACAAGCCTATTAAAAATCATTCTATGAAAATACTTCTTTTAGATATTGAAACAGCCCCTTTAAAAAGTTATATATGGGGTGTTTGGAATCAAAACATAGGACATTCTCTAAATATGTTAGAATCTGATTGGTTTATGCTTACATGGAGTGCAAAGTGGCTTTATGATAATAAAATGTATTCTGATAAACTAACTACTCAAGAAGTTTTAAAAGAAGAAGATGTCAGAATTTGTAAATCTTTATGGTTGCTTCTTGAAGAAGCAGATGTACTTATTGCTCACAATGGTGTAAAATTTGATATTAAAAGAATTAATACAAGATTTTTGAAAAATGGGCTAAAACCTCCTATGCCATATCAAGTAATAGATACTCTCTTACATGCTAGAAAAAGGTTTTCTATAACTTCTAACAAATTAAATTATATTGGAAAATTCTTAGGTCTTGGTGAAAAATTAGATACAGGAGGATTTGATTTATGGAAAAGATGTATGGAAGGAGATTCTTCTGCTTTGGAAGAAATGGAAACTTATAATATCCAAGATGTACGTTTATTGGAAGATGTTTATTTAGAATTGCTTCCCTTTATTTCTCCTCATCCTAATGTAGGCTTGTTTGTAGCTGAAGATATATGTACTTGCCCCTCTTGTGGGTCTTCTAATTTAAAATGGGAAGGGAGTTATACAACTTATGCAAATACTTATGATGCTTTTAGATGTGGGGATTGTGGAAGTATTGGAAGGAGTAGAACTGCAAAACCAAAAGGAAAAAATCTCACAATATCCACTCCAAATTAATAATTTAAGCCTCAAACTAAAAATTTGGGGCTTTTTATTTGGTGAATAGTTTTTTATTTGTATATTTGCTGAGTAAAAATTTAATTATTATGTAAGTACCAAAACATGAAGAATTTAAAAGAGGGCTTTTGTCTAAATTTGAACACAATAAAAATTATTCAGGAAAAGATATAAGAAGTAAAATAGAACAAACTGATTTTAGAGAATTAGTTACTGTTAGTAGACCTTCTTGTATTAAAAGAGGAGATATTTTTATTTCTTTTTCTGGCGTGAAATCTCGTCCTTGTGTAGTATTAAAAGTTCTTAAAGATAAAACAGTTATTTATACTACTCTTACTTCTACTGAAAATGTACATTGTTTATGTACTTATAAAAGTAGATTTTTTGGAGAAGGGTGTTTTTCTAAAGTTTTATCAGTTTGTACTGAGGAGTTTGCTTTGGAGAAATTTGTTTCTATTTTTGATTCTCCTGCCGATGTTAATAAAGCTGTTAAACTATTAAAAAATTATTTTATTAATTCATTATGAAAACATTCTTTAGAATTATCATTTTAGTACTTGCTCTTGTAATATGGCTCGTACCTTTTATCATCTCTGTTATTAAGGATGATTTTTATTTGTTATTTACTTATTTTGTTTGGTGGATTCCTGCTTTAATTTTTAGCGGATTATTAATTAAAATTGAAGAGAGTTTATGATTTATATACTATTAATACACTTTTTAGCAGATTTTGGTTTGCAAACACATGAACAAGCAACTATGAAAAGTGAGAATATTAAATACCTCTTTTATCATGTTGGAGTTTATAGTATTATTTGGTTATTAGCTTCTTTTTGTGTTTTTGGAGATTTTGAAAGAAGTTTATACTTCTCTTCTATTACTTTTTTTGCACATTTTATAACAGATTTCATAACAAGTAGAATAGGAAAACCTTTTTGGAAAAATAATGATTTTCATAATGGGTTTGTTGTAGTTGGGTTTGACCAAGTGTTACACTATATACAGTTAATGCTAACATTTAATTACTTATTACACATTTAAGTTATAAATTAATATATTACACAAATATGGAATAATGGAAGTCATTTATATGAATAGAACAATTACTCTTATCTCTACAATACTTAGACGAGAGGCAGAATCATTGATTCAAAAAGGAGAAGTTAAACAAATAGAAGGATTAGAACCTTATTTAGTTATTAGGTATGAGTAAAAAACTAGCGGAACAATTGGCAGAAGAATATTTAAACTCTGATGAAGGACAATTTGAGATACTAAAGATTAATGAAGCACTAAAAGACTTTATTATTTATGGAAGAAGTGAAACATATTTTGATGAAAAACTTTTGAAAGATACGTGTGGCGTAATTACAATAGAAGAGTTATCAGTGGATGAAATAATTCAGAGATTTTCAGCATATCTTTCAGAAGACGATATTAATAATTTAAAACTATTTTACAAACAATGAGAGCAATATTTTTAGACGGACAACACGAGTATAACTTAGAGTCAAAAGGAAATACTCATACACTTTATTTTAGTCATTCTGAGGCATGGTGCATTGATATTAGAGGTACAGTGGCATTAAGAATAAAAGATGACGGAAATGGCTTTAAAATAAGCAAGAAGTTTAAGAGAATGGATTATTCTAATGCATTTGAACTTCATATTCTATTAAAGCATATTTATAAAGACTATGATATTAAAGAAGCTGATTATTCATAGTTATTTTGTCAGCGCAATCCTTACATATTAACTACAAAAAATAAAAGAATGAAAGAAAAAATGAGAACTTGTGAAATAGTAGAAGGAAGTTTAATAATTTCCCCTTTAAACACAAAAGAAGAATCTATAGAACTATTTAATAAATGGTTAGTAGAAAAAAATTATAAAAATTTATTAAATGATTTTAAGCAGACAGAGAATTATGAAAAATTATTAAAAGAGATAGATTTATATTTAAAATATAGGACACCTACCACATCTTTTAATGATAAACTACTTGAAGAAATTATTAACTATATTAAAAAATAAGCCCCTTAATCGGGGCTTTTATATTTTTAAATAATTCAATCCAACTGATTTCCAATAAAATTTTTGTAGTAATTCCTCATCTAAGTTTAAAAGTTCTTTGTGGATAAAAGGGGCTTTTTTCTTTTCCTGTTTTGGTTACATAATATAGTCCAGCATAGCTTGGTATTATGTTTTCTGGGCAAATATAATACAGTTTATTAGGTGTTTTTGGTAGTTCTGTTATTTCTATTCCTGATGATATTTGAGTGTACTTAAAGTCTTTATAGAAGTCTATTTTTCTTATTTCTTCTGTTTTATTTATTGTTTTGGCGTTTAATGCTTGTATTTGTCTACCTGAGTAATCAAACCAAGTAAGTCCATATCCACAATCTTTCCAAAATTTTACTTTTTCTATTCCGTTTTCTGAAAATTTCCCTGTTGATTGCGCATGTTCTAAACAACTATTTGCTGTTTCTTGTGCGTAGTCTTGGTAATATCCTTGAGTTATGACTTCTCCTTGTTTTCCTTTAATATATTTAACCGAAACTTGTTTGTTAAACTCTGGTAATTTCATCTTCTGTTTTATTGGGATTATCTTGGATTAATTTTAAATATTCCCAAAAAGCATATGGTGCTTTAAAACTTAAATTTCCATATAAAGTTAAATATTCTAAATCTTCTAATATAGAATAGCTTTTGTCAATTATTAGTGAAGTATTATTCATATAAATATCCATTAATTCTCCATCCCCATTTTTTAGTCCATGTGTAGTAAGGTACTTTTTTCATATAAAATTTATTTTTAAATTATTTTCTTTTTCGGCCATTCTTAAATAAGATAGCACTCTTGGATTAGGAAGTATGTATTTATATCTATCTGTTAACTGCTTATAACTCCCTCCCAACAATTCAAAATACCATTCTGCCACTGCTGCACTTCTTGATACACCCGCTCCACAATGAACAATTAATTTTTTACCTTTGTTTTTAAAACAAAACTCTTTTATTTCTTTAGCCTGTTCAAATGAAATAGCATTATAATTTCCTACATCATCTATTACATCGTAAAACTTTACTGTTTTATATACTTCTGATGGCGGGTAAAGTGTTTCGTCATTAGGGTCTAATATAGATATAAAAAATGTATTTTCATATTTTTCTATATGCGGCAAAATTTTACTTTTGAAAGATTCCTCAGAATGTATCTCAACAGAAAATGCGTTTTTACTTTCTGTTGGGTATATCATTCCTGTTTGTGTGTCTGTTATTTCGGTCATATTTTGTAATTTTCTGAATTAGACAAATAATTGACACTCTTTTTAGCTTCTTGAATACATTTAATGGCATACACAAATTCTTGTTCTTCAAGAAAATCGATGATAAGAGTAAACGGTGATAATTTGTTTCTGATGTCTGGGATTGTTAAACATTGTTGTTCTGATTTGAAAATGTTGTACCAATAGTCTCTGGCGGATTGGGATTTTGCGCCATTAGCAAATGCTTTTTTGCAAACTCTTTTGGGGTGCGCAATACCATAAGAAAAGCTATTTACATAATTTTCAGCCGCTTCTTCGATGGTTTGGTTGGTTGCACTAATTTTAGCTTTAGATAGAATTTCCTGCTTTTCACAAACGCAATCTGCTTTTTTGCATCCTATCTCTTGATTAAAGTTTTTACATAAACTAAATGGATGTTCATTCATCATAATATTATTTATATATTTTACCTGCAAATATAAAACAAAAAATCCGAACTACAAAATATAATTCGGACTTTTTTCTATTTTTCTTCATTTACTAAATAACTCAGAGCTACTACTTTCTCAAAATCTTCGTTGTGGTACTTATAATCTTTTGTTGCTTTTTGTATATTTGTTAATCTGTAATAATCTTTCATAAAAGGAACCGTTTTCATTATTTTCCTAAAACTCTTAGTTTCTCCTGCGAAATTTCCTGTCTTGACTTTTTCGCTGCTGAAAATATCATAGAAAGTCCCTAATTCCCTCATCATTTGTAAAGGTATCACAGGAGATTGTGCTACACCATAATACTGAGCAGGAAGAGCTATTGTAGAAGATGCAACCTCATTTGTGGTTCTATAATTAAAATAATAAGCTAAGTCAATTATTTCATCAAATAAATCTTTATCCTTATCATCATCTGATTTCATGTTAGCTAAAAGAAGTCCCATCACAAACAACCCATTTACAACTGCTAATTCTCCTGCTGTTCTTAAAAGATTTCTTCTTTGTAAATCTAATTGTTCTTGATTTATATTTCCGTCTTTATCTTTTAATAGTTCTCCGTTCCAAACATTTTTAACATGTTGTAGGTAACTAGCTCCATTCTTTTTTCTCGCCCCGACAGTTATATCTTTGATAAATTTACCTAAAGTTACATAAATCCCTTCTTCATATAATCCTGTTGCTAAGTTTAAATGGTTGCTTTTGAAACGTCTTTGTGTACTTAAAGTAAGCCATCCTCTGTGCATTAGAATTAAGTTAGCTGCCGCATTTCTTCCCATCATAGATTTTTCTTCTTGTGGAATAGCTAAATCTATATCTTGAACAGCAATTTTTATCCTTGAAGTAACTCCTAACATATACTCTTTTAAGTATTTTTCTGTTTCTTCTTGAGTTTTTCCTAATTTTTTTGCTGCGGATTCTATATCAATAGAAAAAACATTATTTTCTATTTTTTTATCATTGTAAAGCAGTTCTTTATTTTTCCAATCTAATTCTATTTTTTTTAAATCCTTATCACCTAAATCTCTTTTATATTGTTTGAATTGGTTGTAGCTCATAACTCTACCATCAACATATCTGTTATCCATTAAAACAGAAAGAACCACTCTAGGTATAATTGAAAAATTTGTCAAAGTATTCATTACCCTAGGAGCTTTTCCTAAGGCTTTTGTATATTTATGATAGTTAGAATTTTTATATCTTTCTCCTACTAAATCACTTTGACCAAAATATTCTAAAATTAAATTTAGAGTGCTTTTTGAATTTAACTCTAACATCTCTCCCATTGACTCAGGAGCAAGTTTAAAAAATTCATCTCTTGCTAATTTATTAGCTATATTATCAATACGTTCTCCAACAAATTTTTCTACTGTTTTAGCCGCCTGACCTTGTAGTAAGTTAACAAGAGATACAGTTATACCTGATAAGTTTACAAAAGAGGTGAATTTCAAGAAACTTCTCAACATTTTTGCGGCATCAACTTTAGCAACACCTAAAACATTAATTTCATATTGTAAATTTTCCTTAATACCATAAAAATTATAATCCATGAAACTTTTGAACATTTTGTACATATTAGATGCCTCTGCCTCTTTTCCTTCAAAAGTAGTATCTAAAATAGCTTTTTTAACAGAAAGCATATCCCCTAAATTCTCTATTCTAGCTTTATACAAAGCAGATTGTTGATTCATCAAAGAGTATGTATATAATAATTCATCTGATACATCGTCTTGATTTTCTAAATCTTTTGTAAAATAAATAGGAATAATATTAGCATTTATTTTTTTAGCTGCGGCATTTCCTTCTAAATCTTGTCCAAACTCAGCCTCATCTTGTCTAAAGTTTACCAAATCTTTAATAGATTCTTTCCATGTACTAGAATCTGTAAATTTCTTCAATAAATCTTCTTTCTGTCTAAGCCCTCTTTTTCCTATTTGTGGAAGTTTATAAACATTATGAGTGTCTGTTAATCCATAATTTTCTAAAGTGGTTTTTTGTAAGTTTACTAAGGCATCGTACACTGCTTTTTTAACAGGATTTTTTTGTATAGTTTCATATCTATCGTCATCAAAATTAACTACCTCTCCTTTAAATAGTCTGTGTTTTAAAGTGATGTCCCCTTTTTTAATTTGAAGCCTTCCTTTTTCTTTGTTTTCTAAGAATTTTGAATTGATATTTTTACTGTTTGCTTCTTCATAAAAAGAGAAGTTAGGATTAACCCTTACAATAGGATTATTAGAAAACTCCTCTAAAGAAATTTCTTGATTTTTTAATTGATTTAATAACTCTGTAAAACCTGTTGGTTCTGTTCTTTTGTAATAAGGTAGTAATTTAGATTTAGCGAACTCTAATACAGATTGTTCAGTTAATTCCTCTTTAAAAAAGAATGGGGCTTTTGAACCACTGACTAATGCATCATAAACTTTATCAATATTTCTTTTATTTATAGATGTGGTATGTTCTTTTA
>Ga0116191_1003480_pt1 | contig 11472 bp, 8 predicted proteins | sample AD_UKC111_MetaG_FD_89897 | JGI IMG/M metagenome (GOLD analysis project Ga0116191, IMG submission 89897) | Active sludge microbial communities of municipal wastewater-treating anaerobic digesters from Hong Kong - AD_UKC111_MetaG | ecosystem: Engineered > Bioreactor > Anaerobic > Digestate | place...
CACCTGCAGCGCCAGCGCGGACATGCCCAGGCGCTCGAAGCGCTGCTCGAAGGCCAGCAGTTGCTCGGGCGCGCGCTCGCGCACGATGCGCGGCAGCCAGCACACGGCAAGCACTAGGTGGCCGCCCACCCAGATGGTGGCGCCCAGAACGTGCAGAAAAAGGATGACCGCGTACATGCATCGGATCGGCAAAAAGGCCGGTCCGATTATCCGGGATGCCCAGTGCGCTCTGAACGCCGCGCAAGACATCACTCAGAACGTCGCCTGCACCCCCACCCGCAGGCTGCGCCCCGGCAACGGCGCACGCCCGAAGGCGCTTTGCGTCAGGATCGAGCTGGCGCTGTAGGCCAGGCGGTTGCTCAGGTTGTCCACCCGTGCGTACCACTGCAACTGCGCGCGGCCCAGCTTCTGGCGCCAGGTGACGGAGGCGTTCCACAGGGTGTAGCCGGCGGTGACGCGGTTGCCTTCGGGCACGCGGTGCTGCGCCATGCTGTGATCGAACCCAAGGCGAACGCCCCAGGGCCCCTCGGCCCAACGCAGTGTGGCGCCCACGCGCGCCGGGGCGATCAGCGGCAGCGGCTGGCCGGTGCTGGTGTTGGTGGCGCGCACCCGATCAGCGCGCAGGTCCAGGTCCAGCACCGAAGTGCCCTCCCCGCCACCCGCGCCGCGCCACACGCCCTGCTGCCCCAGCAGGCGCAGCGTGCCACTGGCTTCCAGCCCGGCAAAGCGCGCCTTGACGCCGGTAAAGACGTATTCGGGCAGATCGCCTTCGCGCGTGGCGCCCGTCGGCAGCAGGCCGATGTAGTTGCCATAGCGGCTGGCGAATGCGGTCAGGGCAAAACGATGCGCGCCGTCCTTCCACTTCACGCCCGCATCGATGCTGGCGGATTTTTCCAGCCCCAGACCCGGGTTGCCCTGCTCCCAGGTGCCGGTGGCCAGGTGCGGACCGTTGGCGAACAGCTCGGAGTCCTTGGGTGCGCGTTGCGTGTAGGCCAGGTTGCCGGTGAGCTGCCAACCGGAGGCGACGTTGACCAGCGCCCCCACGGCACCGCTGCCGGGCGTGAAGCGCCGCGTGCCGGTGGTGAAGCGGTCCGTCTCATCGCTGCCCAGCGAGCGCACGCGCACTTGCTCGGCACGCGCGCCAAACGTCAACTTGCCCCAGTCGGTACCCAGTTCTTCCTGGGCGAACAGCGCCGCCGTTCGCGTGCGGCTGGTGGGCACAAAGGCCTCTTCGCCCAGGGCCGAAAATTCGTTGCCCTCCCACTGCAGGCCCCACACGCCTTGCAGGCGCCCGAGCGCGCGGTGGCGCGCCTCCAGCCGCAGCTCGTTGCCGCGGTTGGTGAACACCGTGCCGGCCTCGCTGCCCTCGTACTCGGTGTGGCGGTAGTTGCCGTGGCTGAAGTGGCCGCGCACGCTTTCAATCAGGCCGCCGGGGTTGCGCCACAGGCCCTCCAGCGCGGCGCGGGTGGAGCGCATGCCGATGCTCACGTCGTCCTCGGCCACGGTGCCGTAGTCGCTGCGGTAGCCGGCCAGCGACGCGCCCAGATAGCCGCGGTCGAAAAACGCCGTGCCGCCCACGGCGCCGCCCGAGGCGCGATTGGCCGAGTTGCAGATGCGCCGGGCCAGCGCGGGCGAGCCGGGCCGTGTGCACTCCAGCGCCACCGGCACCGCCGTGTCGCCCGCATTTCGCGCGAAGGCATCGACGTGCAGCGCGTAGCGGTCGTTGCCCCCCTCGATCAAGGCGGCACCGGCCTTTTGCGCATCGCCACTGCTCCAGGATGCATCGGCGCGCCCGGTGACGCCGCCCTCGGGACCGGCCACCGGCTCGCGCGGGATGCGGTTGTCAATCACGTTGACCACGCCGCCCTGGGCGCTGCCACCGTACAGCAGCGCAGCCGGGCCGCGCAGCACCTCGACACGCTCGATGGCGAGCGGATCGATCGGCGTGTTGTGGTCGTAGCTGAGCGATGAGGCGTCGAAGCTCGCGCCGCTGTTTTGCAGGATGCGCACGCGGTCGCCGTCCAGCCCGCGGATCGACGGCCGCCCGGCGTTGGGACCGAAGTAGGAGCTGGACACGCCCGGCAGCTCGCGCAAGGTATCGCCCAGCGTGGCCGCGCGTTGCAGCAGCAGGTTCTCGCCCGACAGCGTGCTGGCGGGGGCAACGATTTGCTCGGCGCCCAGCGGGTTGCCGGTGACCGTGACTTCGGACAGGGTGGGCGCAGCGGTGGCATCGCTGCGCGGCGGCGCATCCTGGGCGCGGGCGTCCAGCGCGGTCAGCGTGGCCGCCAACGATCCGCACAGGGCGGCGGTGCGCCAGCGGGGGCGCGGGTGAGGGGCTTTGAGTTTCATGATTGAAAAGACAAGGTTCGGGTGGAGGCCGATCCGGCGGCGCATGTGCAGCCGGCGCCAAAACCGCAGGGGATTTGTGCGAGCACGGCGAGGGCGCCATCGGTAGCGCCCAAAAGCGCCAGGACGGACGCAAGCTGCCGCAGGGCGGCGCGCCGGGTTCAGGAGTGAGGCGAGATCAGGCGGCCAGCGGCGGCGCGCGCGCGCTGAAATGCGGCACCAGGCGCGCCGCCCAGGCGCGTTGCACCCAGCGGGGTGCCGGGCTGGGTGCGCCCAAGGCCGGCAGGTCGGCGACGGCCACCGCGGGGGCGTGATCGCCGCCGGCCGATTGGTCGTACAGCTTGCAGGCGCCGGGGTCGTCGTGGCGGCCGAGCAGGCGCTCGATCCAGCCGGCATGCGCCGGACGCCCGTTGTCCACGACCGCCACCGGCGCCCACTGCGCCAGGCCGCGCGCATGCAGCACGCTGTGCGCCAGCGCCAGCCACTGCGCGCCCATCATGCAGGCGAGCAGCAACCCGATCCAGCAGTTGAGACGAAGGCGGCGCACGGCCCGCACTGTAGCGGAGCGGGCCGGGGCGCCCGAAGCCGGTGGTCTCAGCGCGCCCACTCGCGGAAGGTCTTGCGAAACTTGGCCACCTTGGGCGCGGCCACGGCCATGCAATAGGCCTGCTCGGGATTGCGCTCGAAGAAGTCCTGGTGGTATTCCTCGGCCGGCCAGTAGTGGGACAGCGGCAGCACCTCGGTGACGATGGGCGCGCCGTAGTACTTCTCGCGCGTCATCTCGGCGATCATGTCCTCGGCCAACGCCTGCTGCGGGGGCGTCAGCCAGTAGATGCCGCTGCGGTACTGCGCGCCCACGTCGTTGCCCTGGCGGTTGAGTTGCGTCGGGTCATGCACCAAGAAGAATATCTCCAGCACCTGGCGCAGGCCGATCTGCGCGGGATCGAACGTCAGCTTGATCACCTCGGCGCAGCCGGTGCGGCCGGTGCAGACCTGCTCGTAGGTCGGTTGCGTCGCCTGGCCGTTGCTGTAGCCCGATTCGATGTCGAGCACGCCGCGCACTTCCTTGAATACCGCCTCGGTGCACCAGAAGCACCCGCCGGCCAGCACGATGGTTTCGTTGGCGCTCATGTCACTTTCCAATCCGGATTCATTCCTTACACCGCACAGGCTGCGGCAACCATACTCCGATTTCGAAAGGCCGCGGAGCAGGCCACGCCAGCAAACGCCGTGGCCGGACCTGCGCCGGCCACTGGCGTTGTCTCCCCTCCCGCAGAGAGAGGGGGGAAGACGCGAAGCGGCACAGGGGGGAGTTCATGTCACTTCGATGCTGTACACGCCCCAGGGGCAAGCGGCAAAGCGCTCCTTGAGCGGCTTGTCCTTGAACGCTTGCAAGCGATCCGCGTCATACACCGCCCATTGCGGGCCCAGGCCGCCCAATGCCAGGGGCTCGCCGTCCAGGCTCAGGGCGACGATCATCTTCCAGGCGCGCGCCTCCGCCAGCGTGACCGGCGCCACGTAGCCATCCACTGCGCGCAGGCCCAGGCGCAGCTCGCCCGCGCCGTCCGCGCCGGCGGCCTTGAGCACGTCTGTCAGCAGCGGGCCGGCGAGCGTGTGCACCTTGCCGTCGTACTCCAGCGTGGGCTTGATGGTCTGGACCGGCAGGCGGCGCAAGGCCGCGCTGGTGAAGACAAAGGCCTTGTCAAAGCGCACGCCGTGCTTGCCCATGAACTGGTCGAGCGCAGGGTCGAACGGCCCGCGGTTGCTGCGCGCGACGGCGCCACTGACGGTGAGCAGCCCCGGCGCGCCACCCGACGCACGCGCCGCCCGCGCCGTGGCCGGCCACGCACCCGCGAGCGCCGCCGCACCCAGAAAATGACGCTTGTCCATGCTCGATCCCTTCTTCTGCCCAGCGCGCCGAATGCGCCGCCAAGCTGCAATCCATCATGCCACGGGTACGCGACCGGCGGCGCCGACAATGCCTGCATGACCGATACAGACACCTTTGCCGCAGTCACCCCCGATTTCGTCCAGGACGCGCTGGCAGCCATCGGCCTGATGGGCGACGGGCGGCTGATGCCGCTCAACTCCTACGAAAACCGCGTCTACCTGGCGCCCCTGGAGCCCGGCACGCCGCTGGCCGACACGCACCCGGCCGTGGTGCTCAAGTTCTATCGCCCTAGGCGCTGGAGCACGGCGCAGATCGAGGAGGAACACGCCTTTGCCCTGGAGCTGGCGGCCGGCGACGTGCCCGTGGTCGCCCCCTTGATGATCGATGGCCGCACCCTGCACGTCCATGGCGGGCTGCGTTTTTCGGTCAGCCCCCGGCGCGGTGGGCGCGCGCCCGAGCTGGACGACGACGAGACGCTGGAATGGATCGGCCGCTTTCTGGCCCGGCTGCACACGGTGGGTGCGCGCCAGCGCTTCGCGCAGCGCCCCGCGGTCGACCTGGCCAGCTACGGCGTGGCTCCGCGCCAGTGGCTGCTGGCCCACGGCGCCCTGCCGCTGGAGGTGGAGCGCGCATGGGCCGACGCCAGCCAGGATGTTATCGATTTGATAGCTGGCAGCGCTTTGTCAGAGCCGGCCAACGGCACAATGGATGGGCAATCGAGCGCCATCGCCCGCGTGCGCCTGCACGCCGACTGCCACCTGGGCAACATCCTGTGGACGCCCACCGACCGCCCCGGCGGCGGCCCGCACTTCGTTGATCTGGACGACTGCCGCAGCGGCCCCGCGGTGCAGGACTTGTGGATGCTGCTGCCCGGCGAGCGTGCCGAGCGCCAGCGCGCGCTGGTCATGCTGCTGGACGGCTACGAGCAGGTGCGCCCTTTTGATCGGCGCGAGCTGGCGCTGATCGAGCCGCTGCGCACGCTGCGCCTGATCCACTACAGCGCCTGGCTGGCGCAGCGCTGGAGCGACCCGGCCTTTCCGCTGGCCTTTCCGGACTTCGGCAGCGTGGCCTACTGGCGCGGCCAGATCGATCTGCTGCGTGCGCAGGCCGAGGCCATCGAGGAGCCGCCGCTGGTGGCCTGAGAGCCTGAGAGGCCATTGTCCATGCCCGCCTTGCACGCCAAAACACCGCCACTCTTCGTTGCAAATACTCGCCATAGCCCGAGCTATGGCTGCGTTTTGCGCCTCGATTGGTGGTGTTTTGACGCGCCTTTCGGGCGCGGCCAATGGCCTCTCAGGCTCTGATGCGGGTGCCAGCCGGATTTCTTCGGGTACATTTAATAACCTACCGGTCATTAAATGCAGCCCACCAGCCCCGCCCTCGCCGACGCGCCCGAGCGCGCCCGCCGCAGCCGCCGCAAGCAGGCGCGCCCGGGCGAGCTGCTGGACGCGGCGCTGGCCCTGTTCGTCGAAAAGGGCTTTGCCGCCACCCGGGTCGAGGAAGTGGCCGCGCGCGCCGGCGTGTCCAAGGGCACGCTGTTTTTGTATTTCGCCAGCAAGGAAGAGCTGTTCAAGGCCGTGGTGCGCGAAAACGCCAGTCGGCACCTGGCCGAGGCGCTGCGCCAGTTGGGCGGCTTTGCCGGCGCCAGCAGCGACTTGCTGCGCGAGTTTTTGCGCCGCTGGTGGCTGCTGTATGGCGGCACGCCCGCTGCGGGCCTGACCAAGCTGATGCTGAGCGAGGCGGCGCATTTCCCCGAGCTGGCGCAGTGGTTTCAGGACGAGGTGGTGCAGCCCAGCCACGAGCTGCTGCGCCGCATCGTGCAGCGCGGCATCGACCGCGGCGAGTTCCGCCCGGTGGACGTGCCGCGCGTCGTGCACCTGATCGTCGCGCCGCTGGTGCAGATGGTGACCTGGCGCCTGACGCTGGGGCACTGCTGCCCCTACACCCACGAGGACCAACCCATGGCCCTGATCGATTTGCACGCGGATTTGCTGATTCGCGGCCTGACCCCATGACCCGCCGAAACCTCACCTGGCTCATCGTGGCGCTGGCCGTGCTGGCCGCGGCTGCCCTGGGCTGGCGCGGCCTGCGCGCGCGCCAGGCGGCGCAGCAAACGCAGGCGGCGTCGGCCACCGCGCCCGTGATCGAGCTGCGCGCACTCGACGTGGCGCCGGTCGAGCTGCGCGATCTCACCATCAGCCTGCCGATCTCGGGCAGCCTGCGCGCCGTGCGCTCGGCCTTCGTCAAGGCGCGCGTGCCGGGCGAGCTGATCGGTCTCACGGTGCGCGAGGGCGATCGCGTGCAGGCCGGCCAGGTGATCGCGCGGGTGGAATCGACCGAATACGACGAACGCATGCGCCAGGCCCAGCGCCAGGCCGAGGCCGCGCAAGCCCAGGTGGCCATTGCCCAGCGCCAGTACGACAACAACCGCGCGCTGGTGGATCAGGGCTTCATCTCGCGCACCGCGCTGGATGCCTCGGCCGCCAGCCTGGACGCCGCCCGCGCCACCGCCCGCGCCGCGCAGGCCGGCACCGAGGTGGCGCGCAAGTCCGTGAACGACACGGTGCTCAAGGCCCCCATCAGCGGCCAGATCGCCCAGCGCCTGGCACAGCCGGGCGAGCGCGTGGCGCCGGACGCGCGCATCGTCGAGATCGTCGATCTGAGCCAGCTGGAGCTGGAGGCCACGCTCAGCCCCGCCGACTCGGTGGCGGTGCGCGTGGGCCAGAGCGCCAGCTTGAGCATCGAAGGCGCCAGCGCGCCGGTGCCGGCCACGGTGGCGCGCATCAACCCCAGCGCCCAGGCCGGCAGCCGTGGCGTGACGGTGTACCTGACCGTGCAGCCCGAGCCGGGCCTGCGCCAGGGCCTGTTTGCCCAGGGCACCCTGGCTGTGGGCCAGCAGCGCGCGCTGGCCGTGCCGCTGTCCAGCGTGCGCACCGACAAGCCCGCGCCCTACGTCCAGCTGGTCGAAGGCACGGGCGACGCGGCACGCGTGGTGCACCGCGCAGTGACGCCCGGCGAGCGCGCCGTGATCGACGGCGAGACCTGGGTGGCCGTCACGGGCCTGGCGGCCGGCAGCCGCGTGCTGCGCGGCGCGGCCGGCGTGCTGCGCGAAGGCACGCGCGTGCGGCTGGATGGCAAAGCCGCCGGATGAGCACCCCGTCAACTCATTTTTTGATAGCTGTTTGCGCTTTGTCCACAAGCGCTGGCGGCTGATTTTCTTTAAAAATCCATCGAAGCGCCTCCACCATGTGGTTCACCCAGGTCAGCCTGCGCAACCCCGTCTTCGCCACCATGGTGATGCTGGCCTTTGTCGTGCTGGGGCTGTTTTCGCTGGCGCGCCTGCAGGTGGACCAGTTTCCCAACGTCGATTTGCCGGTCGTCGTGGTGACGACCGAATACCCCGGCGCCGCGCCCGGCATCGTCGAGAGCGAGGTGACCAAGAAGATGGAGGAAGCGGTCAACTCCATCGCCGGCATCAACGCGCTGTACTCGCGCAGCTACGAGAGCCAATCGGTCGTCGTCATCGAGTTCCAGCTGCACATCAACGGCCGCAAGGCCGCCGATGACGTGCGCGAAAAGGTCGCCCAGGTGCGCCCGCTGCTGCGCGAGGAAGTGAAGGAGCCGCGCGTGCTGCGCTTTGACCCCGCCAGCCGCGCCATCTGGTCGCTGGCCGTGTTGCCCGAGGCGGAGCAAGGCAAGGCCGCCGCAAGTGCTGGCGGACCGACCCAAGGCGCGAGCGCCCCCGGAGCCGGCGCAGCCGCGACCCCCTCCTCTGCCGGGGGCAGCGCACCCCGCGCAGCGGGCGAGCGAGGCAGCTCCGTTTCTCCCGTCGAGCTGACCAGTTGGGCCGATCAGGTCTTGAAAAAGCGCCTGGAAAACGTGCGCGGCGTGGGCGCGGTCAACCTGGTGGGCGGCGCCAAGCGCGAGGTGCACATCGACCTCAACCCGCCCGCCATGGAGGCGCTGGGCGTCACGCCCGAGCAGGTCATCAACGCCGTGCGCGGCGACAACCAGGACGTGCCGCTGGGCACGCTGCGAACGGCCACGCAGGAGCTGGTGGTGCAACTGGACGGGCGCATGGAGCGGCCCGGCGACTTCGAGCGCATCATCGTCGCGCGGCGCGGCGCATCACCCATCTACCTGAGCCAGGTCGCCAGCGTGCGCGACGCCGCGCAGGAGCAGGACACGCTGGCGCTGTACAACGGCCGCCCCACCCTGCTGCTGACGGTGCAAAAGGCTCAGGACGAAAACACCATCGAGGTGGTGGACGGGCTGGAGCGCGCGGCCGTGGCCTTGCAGAGCGAGCTGCCCGCCGGCGTGCGCCTGGTGCCCATCCAGGACAGTTCGCGCCCCATCCGCGTGGCGGTGCAGAACGTGCGCCAGACCCTGTTCGAGGGCGCGATCCTGACGGTGCTGATCGTGTTTCTGTTCCTCAACTCCTGGCGCAGCACGGTCATCACCGGCCTGACGCTGCCGATCTCGATCATCGGCACCTTCTTTTTCATGCAGGTGTTCGGCTTCACCATCAACATGATCACGCTGATGGCGCTCAGCCTGTGCGTGGGCCTGCTGATCGACGACGCCATCGTGGTGCGCGAGAACATCGTGCGCCACGCGCACATGGGCAAGAACGCCTTCACCGCCGCGCTGGAAGGCACGCGCGAGATCGGGCTGGCGGTGCTGGCCACCACGCTGTCGATCGTGGCGGTGTTTCTGCCCATCGGCTTCATGCAGGGCATCATCGGCAAGTTCTTTCACGAGTTCGGCCTGACCATCGTCGCGGCGGTGCTGATCTCGATGTTCGTCAGCTTCACGCTCGACCCCATGCTGTCCTCGGTGTGGGAAGACCCGGCCATGCACGGCGCCGGCGCCAAGGACCGGCCCAGGACCTTCTACGACAAGACCATCGGCCGCGTCACCGGCTGGTTCGACCATGCCACCGACCGGCTGGCCGAGGGCTATCAGGTCATCCTGGGCTGGGCGCTGGTGCACCGGCTGCTCACGCTGGTGATTGCCGCGGGCATCTTTGTCGCCAGCGTTTTCATGGTGCCGCTTTTGGGCACCGAGTTCGTGCCCAAGGCCGATTTTTCCGAGACCAACGTCGCCTTCTATACGCCGCAAGGCTCCTCGCTGGAGGCCACCGCCGCCAAGGTCGAGGTGGTGGACGAAATCATCCGCGGCTTCCCGGAGGTGCGCTACACCCTGGCCACGCTCAACACCGGCGCGGCGCTGGGCAAGACCAACGCCAGCATCTACATCCGCCTGACGGACCGCCGCCAGCGCCAGCGCAGCGCCGAGCAGATCTCGGCCGTGTTGCGCGAACGCCTGCGCGCGGTGCCCGGCATCACCGTCACCCAGGCCGGCCTGCTGGAGCCGGTGGGCGGGCAAAAGCAGATCGAGTTCTCGCTGCAAGGGCCCGACCAGGCCGAGCTGGAGCGCCTGGCCGGGCCCCTGATGGAGCAGCTGCGCGCCATCCCCGGCCTGGTCGATCTGGACAGCAGCAGCAAGCCCGACAAGCCCACGCTGGACGTCAATGTCAAGCGCCAGGCCGCGTCCGAGCTGGGCCTGTCCACCGCGCAGATCGCGACGCCGCTGCGCACCCTGCTGGCCGGCACCACGGTGGGCAACTGGCGCGCGCCAGACGACCAGACCTACGACATCATCGTGCGCCTGCCCAGGTCGGCCCGCGCCACGCTGGCCGACATCGAGCGCCTGCCGCTGGCCGCCGGCCTGAACGCGGACGGCACGCCACGCATCGTGCGCCTGAACCAGGTGGCCACGCTGGTGGAGAGCACCGGCACCAACCAGATCAACCGCCGCGCCATGCTGCGCGAGATCCAGATCACCGCCAACACCTGGGGCCGCGCCACGGGCGAGGTCTCGGGCGACATCCGCACCGCCTTGCAGCGGATGAACCTGCCGCCGGGCTACAGCTACAGCTTTGGCGGCGCCACCAAGAACATGCAGGAGTCCTTTGCCTACGCCGTGCAGGCGCTGGCCATGGCCATCATCTTCATCTACATGATCCTGGCCAGCCAGTTCAAGAGCTTCTTGCAGCCCATGGCGCTGATGACCTCGCTGCCGCTGACCTTGATCGGCGTGGTGCTGGCGTTGCTCATGTTCGGCTCGGCGATGTCGATGTTCTCGATCATCGGCGTCGTCATGCTGATGGGCCTGGTGACCAAGAACGCCATCCTGCTGGTGGACTTTGCCATCCGCGCACGCGAAGGCCGCGCAGGCGAAGGCGGACACGACGCGCCGCTGCCGCGCGATCAGGCCCTGCTGGCGGCGGCCCGCGTGCGCTTGCGGCCGATCCTGATGACCACGCTGGCGATGGTGTTCGGCATGGTGCCGCTGGCCTTTGCCGTGTCCGAAGGCTCCGAGCAGCGTGCGCCCATGGGCCAGGCCGTCATCGGCGGGGTCATCACCTCCTCGCTGCTCACGCTGGTGGTGGTGCCCGTGGCGTATTGCTACCTGGACGACCTGGCCGGCTGGCTCAAGCGCCGTTTTGGCCAAAAGCCGGCGGCGGCTGACCGATAATGTGAAGTTGATTGAAACACCGCTTTGGAGCCTTTGAGATGAACGTCGAACAAGCCCGTTTCAACATGATCGAGCAGCAGATTCGGCCGTGGGACGTGCTGGACGCCCGCGTGCTGGAGTTGCTGGCCGTCGTGCGCCGCGAGGACTTCGTGCCCCCCGCGCACCGCGCGCTGGCCTTTGCCGACCTGGAGCTGCCGCTCAAGCCCGGCGAGGACGCCGTCGCACGCGGCCAGGTCATGCTGGCGCCCCGCGTCGAGGCGCGCATGCTTCAGGACCTGCAACTGGCCAAGCACGAAAAGGTGCTGGAGGTGGGCACGGGCTCGGGCTTCATGGCCGCCCTGCTGGGCCACCGCGCCCAGCGCGTCTTGAGCCTGGAGATCGACAACGAACTGGCGCAGACGGCCCACGCCAACCTGCAACGCGCGGGGGCCCTCAACGTCGAGGTGCGCGCCCTGGACGCCGCCCACGCCGACCTGTCCAGCGACGGCCCGTTCGACGCCATCGTGCTGTCGGGCTCGGTGGCCGAGCTGCCGCAATCCATGCTCGATCTGCTCAAGCCCGGCGGGCGCCTGATGGCCATCGTGGGCGATGAGCCCGTGATGCGCGCCACCCTGGTGCAGCACGCCGGCGCCAGCCTCATCAGCACCCAGCCCTGGGACACCTGCGCACCGCGCCTGCTGAACTTCCCCGAGCCG
>Ga0116191_1003482_pt1:0-10000 | contig 11470 bp, 6 predicted proteins | sample AD_UKC111_MetaG_FD_89897 | JGI IMG/M metagenome (GOLD analysis project Ga0116191, IMG submission 89897) | Active sludge microbial communities of municipal wastewater-treating anaerobic digesters from Hong Kong - AD_UKC111_MetaG | ecosystem: Engineered > Bioreactor > Anaerobic > Digestate...
GCGCCGGTGGCCGACGCCGGACCGAACCAGACGACCACGCAAACCCAGATCACGCTGGACGGCTCGCGTTCTTACGACCCGGACGGCGATCCGATCACCTACTCCTGGCGCGTATCGGGAGCCAAGCCGGCCGAGATCATCGGTGGCAATACCGCCACCCCGACAGTGCGCTTCCAGCAGGGTTGGGGCGACTACATCTTCGAGTTGACCGTGACCGACGACAAGGGAGCGAGGAGCACATCCACGACACTCGTCAACTACATCGATCCGTAGGAAGACCCGAGTCCATGGAACACAAGCGGTCCGCTTCGGCGGGCCGCTTTTTTTGTAAGACGCGAGATGTTACCGGCCAAAGAAACTCTCAACGGCAGCCACCAGGGCGCAAAGCACTACCAGCGATAGCATCCCGTAGTGCAGCCAGTTGCGGGTATAGCGGATCAGTTGTGCAGAGACACCGCGCATCGCTTCCACTATCGCGGCGCAACCGAACGCTGCCAATGGGAAAACGGTGCCGGAACCAGATGCAACAGGTCCTGGTACGAGATGCCGGCTTCGTCAGCGCCGTACGATTACTTCGCGCAGGTTGTCGCGCGTGAGGAAGAATTTCACAGATTGGAACCCGCCGAAGAGCCGTTCAAGCCCCCGGTTGTTGAACAGTTGGGCCGGCTTGCGCTGGCAGCGGAGCGTGAGCGCGAGGGTCTTTTCGTCCGAAAGCCGATAGGAATACACCGGAACGGTCTCGGATCGGTCTTCTCCATGGAAGAACGCCAGCAGACAGGCGCCGGGCTTCATCTGGCGGTACAGCCGATCCACAACGATCTTAAGCAAAGCGGGGGTCAGGAATTCGAGGCAATCCCAAATCAGCACGCCGTCCACCGCGCCGTCGCCGTGGTTGAGCGCGCTCCTGAGAAAGCGGTCCTTTGCATTGGCCTCGGCTTGGTTGGCATAGAAATCGCCATCGCCGAAAATCGCATCTAATTCCTCGAAGAAATCTTCGAAGTAGATCTTGTGGCCCAGTCCCGTCACCAAACTCACGCTCGACTGGCTTACGCTGGCGAAATCCACTAACGACAAGCCATGTTTCCCGCGGATGATACCGAAGAATTGCTCGACACCCGGGCTCGGCCGAGCTTGCACGGCGACTTCTTTCACCAACGGCCCACGACCTCCTTCCGTCAGCGCTTGGATTCTCCCGTCCCCGCCGCCAGTGGTAGCGTGGCATTGCCCGGAGTCGCCGCCAGCTGCGCCTTGGGCGCGTGCGGAACGGCGGTCTTGCCTGTCTCGGTCTTGACGATGTCGATGCTGCCCTTGAAATAAGCTCCGTCCTCGATGATGATGCGGGCTGTCTTGATGTCGCCAACCAGCTTGGCATCCTTTCGGATCTCGATCTTGTCGCCGGCCTCGACGTTGCCGTGGACCGTGCCCAGCACAACGATTTCCCGGGCTTTCACTGCGTTGCTGGACACTTTGCCGTTCGGACCGATCGTAAGGCGGTGCTCTTGTAGTTCAACGGCTCCATCCAACTCGCCATCGATGTACAGGTCCTCACGGCTGCAAATATTGCCTTTGACAATGACGGACTTCCCGATCGAAGCGGTTGCTCGGTGTGCGTCCAGGTCCATGCGCGCAGACAGCGTGGACATCGGTAATCCCTCCTTGACCAGTTCCACCGATGACGGCGGCACAGCCGTCTGCCTTGGTGTGTATTCCTCATCCTTGCGTCGATTCCACATGCGCAGGTTCTCCTTCCAACTCATGGGTTGCGGTTCACCGGGCGTGCGGTGCCGAAGTTCTATACTAGAAGCTCGCGGAGGAAAAGGCAAACCGATGGACCCGGCACCCCCCGTCCGGCGCAGTTGGGCCGAACCTTTCAAGATCAAAGTCGTCGAACCCGTCCACCTCGTAAGTCCCGAGTTGCGCCTCGCAGCTATCCGCGAGGCCGGGTACAACACCTTCCTGCTTCGCAGCCAGGACGTCTATATCGACCTGCTCACCGACTCCGGCACCTCCGCCATGAGCGACCGCCAGTGGGCCGGCATGATGCTGGGCGACGAGGCTTACGCCGGCAGCCGCAACTTCTATCACCTCGAAGAAACGGTCCGCTCCGTCTACGGTTATCAGCATCTCATCCCCACCCACCAGGGGCGCGGCGCCGAGCACATCATCTCGCGCGTCCTCATCAAGCCGGGCCACATCATCCCCGGCAATATGTACTTCACCACCACGCGCCTCCACCAGGAGCTGGCCGGCGGATCGTTCGTCGACGTCATTATCCCGGACGCGCACGACCCGGCGAGCGAGCATCCTTTCAAGGGCAACGTCGACCTGGCGAAGCTCGAAGCTGTCATAAGCGAATATGGAGCGTCCCGCATACCCTACGTCAGCATCGCGGCCACTGTGAACATGGCGGGCGGACAGCCCATCTCGCTCGAAAACCTCCGCGCGGTGCGCGAACTCACCCGCCGCCATGGCATACGCGTCATTCTCGATGCCACCCGCGTCGCCGAGAACGCCTACTTCATCCAGCAGCGCGAACCCGGACAGCAGGGCCGCACCATCGCCGAAATTGTGCGGGAAACCTGTTCGCTCACCGACGGCTGCACCATGAGCGCAAAAAAGGACGCGTTGGTCAACATCGGAGGCTTCCTCGCCGTCAACGATTGGGAGGTCTTCGAAGAAGCCCGCAACATGGTGGTGATCTACGAAGGGCTGCACACTTACGGCGGCATGGCGGGACGCGACATGGAAGCGGTGGCCATCGGGCTGGCAGAGTCTGTCGACGACGAACACATCCGCGCCCGCGTGGGCCAGGTCCTCTACCTCGGCGATAAGCTCCGCGCCTGGGGCATCCCCATCGTCCTGCCCGTCGGCGGGCACGGCATTTTCCTGGACGCCAGGGCGTTCCTGCCGCATCTGGATCAGTCGGTGTATCCGGCGCAGGCGCTGGCCGCGGCGATCTACCTGGATTCCGGTGTGCGCACCATGGAGCGCGGCATCGTTTCGGCCGGCCGCGACAAGGACACCGGCTTGGAACACCGGCCCAAGCTGGAATTGGTGCGCGTCACCATTCCGCGCCGCGTTTACACGCAGGCGCACATGGACGTGGTCGCTGAATCCATACTGGCTGTGTATCGGGACCGCGGTAAGATCCGCGGCCTGCGGATGGTGTATGAGCCGCGTTATCTGCGCTTCTTCCAGGCGCGCTTCGAGCCGCTCGAATAGCCCCTGTTAGTTGCGGCGCTTCAGCGTCGGACGATCTTCCGAATCGTCGCCGCTCTTCTTGTCGCCGCCCTCGCCTTCAATCGGACCCGTCCCCGCGCCGGGTGCTTTGCGCAGCTTCGGCTTGTTGGCGTCCTTGTCGTCGATCTTGCGGCGGTTGTGCATGGCCATCAGGCGGTCTTTCACGGCATCGAATTCAGACGTCGTGACCACGTACTCCGGCTTCGCCTTAAGGATTTCCTGGATGTTCTTCTGCGCCGCCTGGATGCGGTCATCCGTCATGGGGTGAGACGAGAAGATCTTCGACATGGTGCCCGGCTTCTTCTTTTCCAGCGTCTGGATCTTTTCGAAGAAGTCCACGAACGCGGTCGGGTCGTAACCGGTTTTGTATAGGTACTGCAGCCCCAGCATGTCCGCTTCGGACTCGAAACCACGAGAGAATCTCAGGAAGCCCACCGGGATCAGCACGCCCGCCCCTTGCCGCGCGCCGTAGCCCGCCCAGCCTCCCATGAAGATCAGCGGGATGGTGGCCAGGTTGGCCAGTGTGCCACGCGACGCTTGCCGCGTGCCGTGTCTCGCCGCCACGTGCGCGATCTCGTGCGCCATCACTCCGGCCAGTTCGGCTTCGCTATCCGCCTTCAGGATCAGCCCCGAGTAGACAAAGAAGAAACCGCCCGGCAGCGCGAACGCGTTCACTTCTTCGCCGTCGATTACCTTGATCGTAAACGGGACCTTGGCGTCCGAATTGCGCACCAGGTTTTGCCCCACCCGGTTCACGTACTCGCTCACCACGGGATCGTCGACGATCTTCGCCTGCCGCTCGATCTCCTGGGCTAGCTGCTTGCCAAGGGCGATCTCCTTCTCAAGCGAATAGAAGTTCAGACCCTTGCCGACATCCCGGTCACCGATGGCTTCCGGATCCTTCTTCTTATCCTTAGCCAGGATACCGGCGGGAATCGCCAGCATGAACGCCAGCGCCAGGACGGCGCCGCTGCGCATTGCGCGTCTCATGGTGATACTCCTTTGCTCCCCAACCCTCGATTTCATTATAGTGCCGCATGCGGTCTCCGGTTGCGGCCCGCCTACACATATAACGTATAGTTGGTTTGATGGGTTACTCAAATACATCGGCGGTGTGGAGCGAATATCGCCACCACTTTCCGGTCGCCGAACACTTGATCTATCTGCACCATGCCGGAGTTGCCCCCCTCTGCCGCCGGGCCGCCGAGGCCATCCACCATCTGGCCGACGATTGCCTCCTGTACGGCTCGTATCACTACGAGGAATGGATGGAAACCTACTCGGGGCTCCGCGCCGCCGCTGCGACACTGATAAATGCCGTCCCGGAGGAGATTGCGCTCGTCAAGAATACCTCCGAGGGGGTCTCGACCGTCGCCCGGGGCATCGACTGGCGCCCCGGCAACCGCGTTGTTGCCTTCCAGGAGGAGTTTCCCGCCAACTACTTCCCGTGGAAGAAATTGGAGGATCGCGGAGTGAAAGTGGAATGGCTCAGCGTGTTTGCGCCGCTCGAGGAAATCGACCGCGCCGCCCGCGGCGCGCGCCTGCTGGCCATCAGCTTCGTGCAGTATCTCAGCGGCTACCGCGCGGACCTGAACGCAATCGGCGAGATCTGCCAGCGCCGCGGATGCTTCTTCTTCGTGGACGCGATCCAAGGCCTGGGTGCCTTCCCCGTGGATGTCCGCAAGGCCCGCATACATGCGCTCGCCGCCGACGGCCACAAGTGGCTGCTCGGCCCGGAAGGCTGCGGCATCCTATACATCCAAAAGGATCTGCAGGATTCCATCGAGCCAGCCGAGTTCGGTTGGACCAACGTCGCCAGCTATAACGATTACGCATCGCGCGACATGGCCCTCCGGCCCGACGCCGGCCGCTACGAGTGCGGCACATTGAATACGGTGGGCTGTTACGGGCTGCGGGCAGCCATCGAGTTTCTGCTCGAAGTGGGCGTCGACCGCATCGCCGCGCACGTCCAGCGACTGGGCGATCAGATAGCCGATGGCGTCAGGGCGAAGGGCTATGAGGTGCTTGGCACGCGAACGCCGTCGAGCGGTGCCGGTATCGTCAGCTTCCGCAAAGAGGGCATCGACAGCCGCGCGATTGTCCGCGACCTCAAACAACGGAATATCATTGCCGGCCCGCGCCAAGGCTGGGTGCGCACCTCGCCCCACTTCTACATCAGCCCCGCCGACATCGACCAGTTGATCGCCGCTCTGCCTTAAAGGCGCGGCCCCGCCGGCAGTCCGTCGGGAAAGAATCGCCTGAGTTCGACATCGCCGAATCGCGGCCGCACGAAGCGGCCTTTCAGCCGGTAAGGCACCGTGCAATCGAAGATGGTTTTGCAGGAGATGCCTTCGGCCCCGATCGTCGGGCTGAAATCGGGTGACTGCGAGGGATCCAGGGGATGGCAGCGCACGCCCGGAATGAAGACCGTACTCGCGTCGCCCTGATATCGCGTGGTCATGGCCCACATGACATCGTTGATGTCGAACAGGTCGACATCCTCATCCACCAGAATCACGTGCTTGAGTTCCGGAAATGCCGCGAACGCCGCCAGCGCCGCCTGGCGCTGACGTCCTTCGTCTGCCTCCGAGAGCTTGAGGAACTGCAGGATGATCAAATACTTGCCTCCGCCGGCCGGGTGCGCGTATGCGTTCGCCAGCCGGCCCGGCATGGTGTTCTCGATCAATCGTATTACGCTCGCCTCGGTGGGAATCCCAGTGAGAGAGGTGTGCTCCGCACCTGGTCCCACAAGCGTCTGGTAAATGGGACGCTCGCGGTGCGTGACCGCGCGGACCCGGATCACCGGCACGGCGGCCTGCGCCCGCCCTTCGTACCCGGGGAATTCCGGCATGGCGTAACCCCTGCTTGTCAGCACATCCTCGGCAATGCGTTCACCCGGCAGAATCTCCCCCTCGATCACGATTTCGGCCCGCGCGATAGCCTTCGCCGCGACCGCAACACACGGCGTCAACTCCACAGCGCGCCGCCGGATCGACCCCGCCACGCTGAGTTCGTCAAACCCAAACGGTGTGGTGGGCGGCTCAAAACACGCTGCCAGGTAGATCGCCGGATCCAGCCCGATGTTGATTGATACCGGCAGCGGGCGCCCTGCGGCTTCGGCTTTCGCCCTGAAAATGTCGATATGGCGACCGGACACGAAATAAATGCTCAAACGGTCGCCTCCCAAGGCGCACATGCGGTGGATCGTCACGTCCGAAGCGCCCGTCTCGGGATCTTCGGCCCGCACCAGGCCCATGGTGATGAAAGGACCGGCGTCGTCGGGCGTGTTGGTCGCGATGGGCAGGATTCGCATCAGGTCCAGCGGCTCCCGGTGGATCACTTCCTGGCATGGAGCCGGGCCAGCCACCACCACCGGAGCGATGGGTTGTCTGAGCGCCTCGGTGAGCACGAACGGCAACCGTTCGCTGGTAGTTCCGAGCAGCAGCGCAGTGCGTTCCCGGCTTGCCAGCACGCCCGCCGCGATGCGCATCCCGGGATACCCGCGTACATTCTCGAAGATCATCGCCGGCCCCAGGCGCGCAGGAGGTGGCGCTGGCGTCCCCGCGCCAACATACCGGTAGATCCCTGCGACCTCTAGCTTCGGGTCGACCTCCACGCCCATTGTGGCTACATGCCCGGGTGACTTCGCTAGCAAGTCGAAAGCGGAGCGCAGATCGAAGACCGGCGATGTTTCAGTCATGTTGTTTACTGTACGTCAAACACACGAAAGCCCCTGGCCGAAACCAGGGGCTTCCTTCCAATATTATCCGGGCGACTTCCTACTCTCCCACACACTCGCGCGCGCAGTACCATCGGGGCTGAAGGGCTTAACTTCCGTGTTCGGGATGGGAACGGGTGTGACCCCTTCGCTAGAGTCACCCGAAAGCTCGTGTGACCTGATATATTGACGGGCACCGCTTGCATGCGGCGCCTAACGGCAGCCTTTCCGACTACCGCCACTCTGTAGCCACAGTAAATTCTATGGTCAAGCCGAACGGGCTATTAGTAGCAGTTAGCTGAATCCATTACTGGACTTACACACCTGCCCTATCAAACTGGTCGTCTTCCAGTGCCCTTCTTACCTTTCGGTTGGGAGATCTCATCTTGGGGAAGGTTTCGCGCTTATATGCATTCAGCGCTTATCCTGACCGAACTTCGCTACCCAGCCATGCCGCTGGCGCGACAACTGGATCACAAGAGGTTCGTTCATCCCGGTCCTCTCGTACTAAGGACAAGCCCCCTCAAATCTCCTACGCCCACCACAGATAGGGACCGAACTGTCTCGCGACGTTCTGAACCCAGCTCACGTACCGCTTTAATAGGCGAACAGCCTAACCCTTGGGAGCTTCTACACCCCCAGGATGCGATGAGCCGACATCGAGGTGCCAAACCGGAGCGTCGATGTGAACTCTTGACTCCGATCAGCCTGTTATCCCCGGCGTACCTTTTATCCGTTGAGCGATGGCCCTTCCATACAGAACCACCGGATCACTAAGTCCTGGTTTCCCACCTGCTTGACTTGTAGGTCTCGCAGTCAACCTGGTTTATGCCTTTGCACTCGATGGCGGATTTCCAAACCGCCTGAACCAAGCTTCGAGCGCCTCCGTTACAGTTTAGGAGGCGACCGCCCCAGTCAAACTACCCGCCTACCAGTGTCCTTCTCCCGGATAACGGGAGGAAGTTAGAATCACAGAACGATCAGGGTGGTATCTCACCGTTGGCTCCCCCGAGTCCGAGAACCCGGGTTCAAAGCCTCCCACCTATGCTGCGCAGACCGCCCCATAATTCACTGATAGGGTATAGTAAAGGTGCACGGGGTCTTTCCGTCTAGTGGCGGGCATCCGGCGTCTTCACCGGAACCACAAGTTCGCCGGGCGGGTTGTTAAGACAGTCCTCAGATCGTTACGCCATTCGTGCAGGTCGGAACTTACCCGACAAGGAATTTCGCTACCTTAGGACCGTTATAGTTACGGCCGCCGTTCACCGGGGCTTCAGTTCGAAGCTTCGCCTTGCGGCTGACCTCTCCCTTTAACCTTCCGGCACCGGGCAGGCGTCAGCCCCTATACGTCGTTTTCGACTTTGCAGAGACCTGTGTTTTTGTTAAACAGTCGCCTGAGGCTATTCACTGCGGCCCCATCGCTGGGGCACTCCTTCTCCCTAAGTTACGGAGCTAATTTGCCTAGTTCCTGAACAACCCATCACCCGAGCGCCTTAGAATATTCATCTCGTCCACCTGTGTCGGTTTGTGGTACGGGTACCTCAACCCTCCTTAGAGGTTTTTCCTGGCGGACGACCGGGCGGATTTGCCTATCCCGGCCTCCTCTCAACCCTGGTGGGAAACCATTGCCCACCACGGCATCAAGTCCGCGTCCCCCCATCGGTCTTTATCGGATTAAGGTAGTCACGGAATATTAACCGTGTGTCCATCAGCTACGCCTTTCGGCCTCACCTTAGGACCCGACTAACCCTGAGCGGATTAACCTTTCTCAGGAATCCTTGGACTTACGGCGACCAGGGTTCTCACCTGGTTTATCGCTACTTATGCTGGCAGAGTCACTTCCTAGCCGTCCAGCCCTCCTTACGGTAGACCTTCGCCCGACTAAGAATGCTCTCCTACCATTCGTTTGCACGAATCCGCAACTTCGGTACTACGCTTGAGCCCCGTTGGATTGTCGGCACCGAGCGGCTCGACCAGTGAGCTATTACGCTTTCTTTAAAGGATGGCTGCTTCTAAGCCAACCTCCTGGCTGTCTGAGCCTCTCGACTTCCTTTACCACTTAGCGCAGATTTAGGGACCTTAGTTGACGGTCTGGGCTCTTCCCCTTTTGACAACGAAGCTTAGCCCCCGCTGTCTGACTCCCGCGTTACACGTCCATGGCATTCGAAGTTTGATTGAATTCGGTAACCTGGAAAGGCCCCTAGTTCATTCAGATCTCTACCACCACGGCGGACCACGCGAGGCTAGCCCTAAAGCTATTTCGGAGAGAACGAGCTATCACGGAATTTGATTAGCCTTTCACCCCTACCCTCAGCTCATCCAAGCTGTTTTCAACCAACACTGGTTCGGACCTCCAGTCGCTGTTACACGACCTTCATCCTGGCCAAGGGTAGATCATCCCGCTTCGCGTCCATTCCCAGCGACTAACCGCCCTATTCAGACTCGCTTTCGCTACGGCTCGCTTTCGCTTAACCTTGCCACTGAGAATGACTAGCCAGCTCATTATTCAATAGGCACGACGTCAGGCATTCTCCTTGCGGAGCATAGCCCTCCGACTGCTTGTAGGCATGTGGTTTCAGGTACTGTTTCACTCCCCTCGCAGGGGTTCTTTTCACCTTTCCCTCGCGGTACTAGTTCACTATCGGTCGTGAGTGAGTATTTAGCCTTGCCGGATGGTCCCGGCAGATTCCCGCAGGGTTCCACGTGTCCCGCGGTACTTAGGATCCCACTAGAGAGCTTCGGATTTTCGCATACGGGGCTGTCACCCTCTTTGGCCGGACTTTCCAGACCGTTCAACTAACCCTAGGCTTCCCACATTGTGGTCCTGCAACCCCGGACTCTCCTTTCGAATCGCCCGGTTTAGGCTGTTCCGCGTTCGCTCGCCGCTACTTACGGAATCACTGTTGTTTTCTCTTCCACTGGGTACTGAGATGGTTCACTTCCCCAGGTTCGCCTCCCACCACTATTGATTCATGATGGGATAACCTGTGTTCGCACAGGTCGGGTTTCCCCATTCGGAAATCCCCGGATCACAGCCTGCTG